>Ga0105242_10002731_pt1 | contig 13803 bp, 10 predicted proteins | sample KBSM24metaG_FD_81521 | JGI IMG/M metagenome (GOLD analysis project Ga0105242, IMG submission 81521) | Miscanthus rhizosphere microbial communities from Kellogg Biological Station, Michigan, USA - KBS M2-4 metaG | ecosystem: Host-associated > Plants > Roots > Rhizosphere > Soil | place...
GTTCCTGTTCGGCTGCCAACTGCATGCGTTCGAGTGCAGCGATGAATGACCCGCTGGATTTTCCTGATTCGAGAGCGCGATCCCGCGCGACGGAGAAAGCGCAAAACGCGCTGCGATAATCATGTTTCGAGTCGAAGAGCGCGCCAACCGAGCGATAGACCTCGGCGGTCGAAGACGTGAACGTCGGATACAGCCGTGCGTCATCAGCAAGAGTCACCAGGATGCGAATTGCGCGCTCCTGTTCCAGCGGAGTGGTCGGGAGATCATCGACAGTGGCATCGCCAATCGTCTGCGCCCATCTCAGGAAGAAGGCGCAGTCCCGTCGCTGGCCCTTCGACTGTTCAGCTCGGACGTCGACGAGCGCTTGTCGCAGGCGTTCAAGCATCTGCGTAACGTCTTCGGACCGAAATTCTTCTGGCGGAACAGGCGGGAGATCCAAAGGAGAAACGCAGCGAGCATGAAACGCATCTTCTGGATCGTAGCCCTGTGTCGATCCTGATGTTGCATATTCAGCGGTGGAGGCAAAGAAACGGCTCAGCGTCAGGTACTCGATCGAGGCATAATGCTCGGCGAGAGCGCGGCGCTTGCCAGCATCACGCGGATTCTTTTCGACGGAGGCAAGCAATTCAGCGGCCGTGCTGTCAAACTCGAACGTGCGTTCAGCCGTATCGTAAATCCAGTCCACGTATGGTTTACGTTTGGTTGAAGGCGTACTCGCCTGACTAACGTCGTTACCTGCCGTGGAAGGCGATGCACCGCTTCGCTGAGCGTCGCCGAAGCCGCTGCACGAGAGGAAGAGAGAAAGGATGATCAGAGCTAACATAAGCTCGCGTAGAAACGTCAATGCCCTTTGTTCTCCCGTTGAAGTCTTTCCTCGACCGGCTTCTCCAGTCGCTCTATGGCCGCGACCACTTCGGCCTGCCGATCGCCCAAATAAGCAGCGGCGGGTACACGCGCACGCGCAACCTTAAGTGCGCAATATGCGCTGTAGTAATCGTCAGCGGCCGCGAAGAATATCGCGATCTCGAGATACACTGCAGGGACAGAGTCGGCGTGCGCCGGATACATTTTCGCGTCGTCGCCTAGCGTGATTAGTATGCGAACGGCGCGCTCACGTTCTAACGCAGAGGTATGAAGCCCATGAATCGACGCGATTCGAACCGTGTCAGCCCACGCCAACCAGAACTTGCAGTCGTTGCGGTCGCCCGCCGCCTCGATGCCTCTGAGCTCCTTCAGTGCTTCGCCGAGTCCCTTCTTGAAATCCGGCAAAGACTCCGGAAACAGCGGAGGCGTCACGACCGCTGGTGCGGCGTTGTCTGGCATACAGCGTGCGCGAAACTCCGGTTCCGGTTGGTATTCGATGACCTCTCGACTCTGTGCGTATCTCGCCGTCGCCGTATAGAAGCGGCTGAGTGTCTGATAATCCATAGAACCATAATGAGAGGCAAGCCCGTTGCGAGTTGCGACGCCGGCGGGTGCCTGCTGGATTGCTGCGAATAGATCGGCCGCGGCCTGATCCGGCTCAAAGCGTCGCTGGTCGAGCTCACTCGTTATGATCCATGGGCCCGTCGTGTTGCGGGATTCTTCCTTAGGCGGGGTCACTCTTTGCTCGCTTTGCGCAACGGATGTTTCTGCCGCATTACCACAGCGTACGAGAAAAGCTGCCGTCAACAACACTCGGGTGATTAAGTTCCTTGCAATATGTCCTACTCGGCTGGCGGTTCCCCGCGCTTCATCTGAGTCTGCATAGCATGCCGCAAGCATCTGCATCACGACGTCCGCGGGTCTGTATCCCGTGAAGAACCCTACGACACCGAGATTGTACCGGCCCCACCCCGTCCTGTACCACCTGAAACCACGGTACCGTCCGCGCATTCGGTCAACCGCCCGTGCGACTTATGAGAGCAGATGCCAGGCGAACGTAAGCGGGATTCGACGGCTGAACACGTCGCAATTCATCAGCGAGCTCGCTCGCGCGTTCGATCCGCCCCTCCTTAAGAAGCAGGACGGCTTCGTCATACATCGCTAACCAATATCCATCGTATTCGGCTCGAATCTCGCCGATAACAATTGCGGCGCGCCGACGGTCGCCTCCACTCCAAGCAGACAAAGCGAGATTGAGCATGACAGCAGGATCTTTTTGCGAACGCGACAGCGCATCGAAGGTATCGGCCGCGCCGGCATAGTCACCCTTCGATATTCTCTGAAGCGCATCTGCGAATCGTTGCTTGAAGATCGGTGATACGTTGACGGTCTGCGGTTGACGCGCCCAGATGAGCGTGGGTGTCACGAATGAGCCGCTCAAATCAATCTGCTTTGGTGAGTCGCCATCGTACCGAAATCGCCGCCTGAGTGGTTCATAACCTTCCTGAGAGACTTCTACCGTGTACTCGCCGAGCACGAGCTGCACAGTGCCGCGACATTCGGAACGTGGGGGCTTTCCGAACTCATCTGACAACTTTCTGAATCCGGGCCATCTATAACCTCGCTGATTCCTTCCAAGAGTACCGGCAACCTTGCCATTGATAATAATTTTACCCTCCGCGAACTCCGGGGGCGCGTAGATTTGAACGCCTGCCGGGGAACAATTCAGAAGTGTTAGACACAGCGCCAGCGAAATTATGCGCATCCGTGATTGCTGGCGCCTGGCTTTGTCGTTCATACTCTGATATCCGGCTGCTCCCGGACAACTAGTCAAAACCAGGCCACTCCGTAGAAGAATCGCCTCCGAGGGCGCCGAATGGAAAGTCCACATAGCCGCCGCCACACTGTCGGATCAGCTGGTACACATATGTGTTGCTATTTGGTCCGTGTCCACCCAGCAGAGCATCGGTTAAGCCCCTTGGCATATACAGACGTTCCCACCCCGATTCCAAGTGTCGTCTCCGGTAAAGTACATTGTATGCCCTAACCCAACCGCCGGGCTCGCACGAGTCCTCCTGATCCACACGCTGAATCACATGGTGCGTGCCGTAGTTCGCGGCAACCGGATATTCGGTAATTCTCGATCGCGTCAGATGAAGAAGTTTGTCGCGATCAAGTAGTAGTACGTGGTCACCGCAAAAAAGACTACTGCGCACGCGATGATGCAGGCCCACAACGCAAACGCTCGCTTGCCGATGCTCGATCGCACCAGCATGGTTGTTCCGGCGACACCAGCCAGCAACAGCAGAAGACCTGTCGTAGTGAGCGGCACCGTGAACGACCATAACGCGATGTGCCGACCGTTCGGCGTGAAGTCGTAGTTGATGTAATCGTACGGGCGGGGGCTGGCGATCATGCCACGCATTCCGCCCGCTCGATCGGCGAAACTGTTCAGCGCTGTTATCTCCCAAGCGATCCCGATTGCTGTGACGACAACAACCACGATCGCCCAGGTGCAAAGAGTTCGGTTGCGCAACTGCGTATCCCCCTACGGCATTCCGGGCGGTTGGCCGCTTGAACCGAACGCACCTGGTGCGCCGATCGCGCCGGGCGGTAACGCGCCTAACCCTCCGCAGATCTCGATCAGGCGCGCTGCGTACGTGTTGCTGTTTGGGCCGAGCACCGAGTATGCCGGCACGTATTGCGTCGCCTGACCGGTGAAGCCTGTGGAGAAGAGTTTGTTGTATGCGCGCACGCACTTTGTGAAGTCGCATTCTTTCCCATCGATCGCGACAGGCCACGTCTCCGTGTAGCCCTGCAGCCCCGACGGATATGGCCATTCGTTGATCGTGTATGGCGGATTGCCCGTGAACTCCATCCCGACCGTCACATCGATCTCCGGCGGAGGTCCCGCGCACGTGTCGCAAGTGACGCGCAGGCGGCAGTGCCGCGACAACGGGATCGCGATTCCGGCCGTGCCGACGTTCTTGCACACCAGCTCCGCTTTCAACCCGAACGGATCGATGATCTTGATTGGGTTGCCGTGAACGTACGCGAAGAGGTTCGTTCCCGCCTGCAGGCCAACCGGATCGGCCTGCGTATACCGGCCCCACGCCGTGTTGTACCAACGGAAAATGTTGTAATTCTCGTCGGTCCCCTGCCAGACAAGCGCCGCCTCCTGCCCGGGCAACCGCAGCGGTTGGTCGCCGCGGCTGCCGATGCGCATGTCGAAGACGTTCCCGAACGGCTCCAACTCGGCGCGCCAGACAACATTCGCCGCCGCGTCGGTCTGCAGGACCGGTGTACCGAGATGATCCGCAAACGTGTACAGGCGCCCGCCACCGGCCGGCACTTGCGCGACCGGACGGTCGCCGAACCAGACGATATGGTATTGCGTCGCCGTATCGTTCGCCATGGTGAGAAGGCGCAACTCAGGGCTGTAGAGGTGATAGCGGCGCCCTGCGAAATCAGAGGTTACCACGCGCACGCCGCTGCCGTCGTAGGTATACGTCACTCGGGGCGGCTGCAGATCCTCGGGATCGCCTTCGATCACGTCGCTCAGGAGATTCCGCGGCGAGTAGATGCGCGTCGCAAGATAACCGGTCTCGTTCCCGGCCGCGTCGAGGGTGACCGAATGCTCGAGATCGTTCGCGGTGACCGCGGCAAGACGCGCTGTCGTACCGGCGTATCCGAACGTGATCGTCCGGCCTGCAGGCTGCCATTGCGCATCGGTCTTGGGCGCGAAGCGGATGAGACCATCGTCATCTCCGGGCGCGATCTCGGCAAGTTTCGTGGAGAGGATATTGCCCATGGCATCCCATGTATAGGTCGCTGAGCGCCAGAGCGCTGCGCCGGTCGTTGCGCCGGTGAGCCGGTTCAGATCGTCGTATGTGAACGCGCGATCATACGCCGTGTCCTGCAAATCCTTGATCGTTCTGATATTGCCCGCGGGGTCGTATTCATATTGGTATTGCGCCAGCGTCCCCGCGGCAGAGGTGAGCGTGTTTTGCGTGGGCCGGTAACGAAGGTCGAAGGCCAACGTCTGCGTCGTCCCGTTGGAGAACGCGACTTGCTTGAGAGGACCGAACGGCAGGTATTGTGCAGACGTTACCACCCCGCTCGCGCTGACCGGACGGCCGGCGTAGTCGAATCCGTAAATTACAGTAAGCTCATCGGACGCGTAAGTGATGGATGAGCGATTCCCGTCGCGATCGTAGCCGAACGCCATGGCATATGTGTGCGGGCTCGCCGGATCGCAGGGCTGATTCGATTGGCCCGGTGGCGGGCAGACGAATGAACGAGACTCCTTGCGCAGAAGACCACGCCGCTCGTAGTCGTACGTTGCCGTGCCCGCGGGATCGGTTGTCGAAGAAAGCCGGCCGATCGCGAAACGCCCGGCCGCCGGATCATCGTATGCCCAGCTCACCGCTTCGGCGGCAGTCCCCCGAACGGACAGTGACGCGATCATCCGGTTGAGGGCATCGTAAGTGCGGTCGGTTCGCGCGTTATTCGCGTCGATCGTCGATTTCAGGTTGCCCGCTTCGTCATAGCCATATTGCGTGGTGCCGCTTACGGGACTGTGCTGCGCGAGGAGCCGTCGGTAGTCGTCATAGACGTAGCGCGTCTCGTTGCCGTTGGGATCAATGACCGAGACGAGTTCGCCGTCATTGTCGTATCCCTGGCGCGTCGTGACGACGCCGTTTGGAGCCTCGGCAAGCGCGCGTTGGACGGTTGCGAGGCGTCCGGCCGGATCGTATCCATAGAGCGTGTTGGCGCCGGCGTGATTCTCGTCGCGGACGCTCGCAACCCGGCCGGCGGCGTCGTACGTATAGTTGACCGTCGAGGAGTCCGCATGCGTCACTGTACGGAGCTGACGTCTGTCGTCGTAGGTAAAGGAGTCGCGCTTCTTCTCGACCCACGCTCCGCTCTCGAAAGCCAGAATGCGCTCGAGGCTCTTCATGCCCGTCGCGGGGTCGTAGCTGGATTCGATCTGTTCGCGCAGGTCGGTGGCAGATGAGCCACGCGATGTCGTGCGCACGCGGCCACGCGCGTCATAGACATACAAGGTCACGCCGCCTCCCGGCCGTTGCTCGCTCTGCAGCGGACCTGCCGGTGGCGAATATGCGCGAATCGTCGTGACGTCGACGGCGCAGAGTGCGTCCTGGGCAGTGTTGCATCCCGAGATGCCCTTGACCGTGGAGGTGAGGACGCGGCCGAGGGCGTCGTAGGTCGTTTCCGTCGCCACATTGTTCGGGTCGACCAGCCGCGTGGCGTTGCCGAACACGTCGTATGCCTCGTAACGGGTGATGTGCCCGGCCGCGTTCCTGACGGCCGCAAGCCGGCCGCGCAACGCGGCGGGAACGGCCGTATCGATCGGGTAATACACGAACAGAGTCCGATCGTCCACGTCGCTCCGCGGCCCATCTGTCGATCGCGGAAGGAGCGGCGGCTGCGGAAGAGTGAGCCACGCCGCGCTGAACGATCCGCCCGGATCGAATGCGGCGGTGCCGTTGGCGCCCGCGCCGCTCGGGTCCTGATCGGCATAGAACGCAGTTGTCGTCACGTGCTCCACCGGAGCGCCGGCGGCGGACCAGCCGTGAGACTCCACGCGCGTGACAGCGCCTGAAGTCGGGTGGTAAAAGACGATCTGCACTCGCGACTTGTCTGATGCGGTGACACTCGGCGTCGTCGTCGCCGTAATCCTCTCCGGCCAGTTCGGATCGTCGTAGGCATATGTGATTGCGGTCGATGCCACGGTCGTCTCGAGCGCTGCCGTAGCGAGAGTGTCCGTGTCCAGCCGGCAATGATTCGCGTCCGTCTGCGGATCACATCCCACTGGTTTGAGGTACTGACCTTCGGAGATGCGGAGACCGTCCACGTACGTTACGGTGGTGATATAGCCGTCCGGAGACTGATCGCGGATCACCCGTCCCAAATCGTCACGGACATATGTCCTGTCGCGCGTACCGCAACTCGCGCATCCGCCGTTGATGCGAACCGGGCGGAATGCTCCGCCCGCAGGCCGCATCACATAGTCGGTCACGGCGCCATTCGACTCGGTGACCCGCGTGATGCGTTCGTCGGCGGTACCGGTCGCGATGCCGTATTGGATACTCGCGATCTCGTCGCTGTCTCCGGTCGAGGTGATCGCGAAACCATCCGCATCATACGTGTGGCTCTCGATGAGATTCCCGAGAGCGTCCCGCGAGGCGGTCATACGGCCGGCCGCGTACTCGTACGTCCGCCATGTATTTCCGCCGGGCGCGAGCACGTTCGTGAGATTCCCGTCCGCGTCATACGTGTAGCTCCACGTGAGGTCCGGCCGGCTGCTGACACCGATGGACGTGACGACACGCCGTGTGACGTCGATCGCCAGGTTCCAGCTTACGCCGCTCCACGAATCGGTAAGAGTCTGCGGCAGGCCTTGCGGCGAGTAACTGATTCGCGCCTCGCGCCCGGAAGCGACGTCGCGCATCAGAAGAAGTCTGCCGTCGCCCGCGTTGAACACGAGCGCGCGAGAGGAACCCGGCCCGCGATACGTGAACGTCCCCGCCGCGGTGTCCCGCTTGAGCGAGCCGGCCGCGCGCCGCGCTGAGGGCCAGGTTTGAGCGTATCCGCCGCCTGTCTTGACGAACGTGATGACTTCGTTCGATTCGGTGACGATTGAAACCGTTTCTCCGGCCGGGAGCGTGTCGAGCATGAGACGCTGATCGAAGAGCGTGGTCCACCCGCGTCCGAAGAGAGCGACAACCTGCTCGTCGCTGTTGTATGCACGCGACAGCGCTCGACCGCCGATGCGCGGCAAGGCATCGGTATCCGTCAATTGCACGTTGCCGTCGCTGAACAGCACCGGATTACGCGACGAATCCGTGCGGTTGCCGCTGCTGTCTTCCTCGCACTTCACTTCGATCGCCGCATCGTCGGTCGAGATCCCGGCGCATGATTCCGCGGTCGCCCGCACGCGTATCTGCTGCGCTCCGTCGGGAGGAATGATGGTGAATTCCTCGACTCCGGCCCGCAGAGCAACCGGATTGCGTTGCCATAGGAGCAGTCCCTGATGCTCGCGGCCATCGGCGCTGACCCATCGCAGCAGATCGGCATAGAGCCTCCAGCCGCTCGTGCCCTCGCGCATGTCATATTCGACGTGGCCGATGATCTTCCGCCGATGCGTTTGCGAATCGATCGGTCCTTTGCGCAGCGAGAGCTTGACGCGCGGCTTGCGGCGCGCCGGCTCTACCGGGCGTTCCGTTCGCTGATCGCCGCACGCGATTGCGACGGCTTTCAAACCGCCGGCAGGCTCGCAGGCCGAGAGCGTAAACGACTCCTCACCACGGATCGCCGCAGGATGCTGCTCGCTGATGACGCTCCCGTCCGCCCTCTCGATGCGTACCGTACGCTGAGAAGGCGAGCTCGTTTGCGGAAACGCGTACGTTACGTAGATTCGGTTCGCATCCGCCAGGTCCGATCGCACCGAAATCTGCGGTGTATGGCTCGGGGTCACTGAAGCTGAGGACTGAGCGGTGACGTCGCATTTTTTTGCAAACGCCGTAAACGTCACCCGATTCGGCGGCGCGCAGGCCACGTTGTACGTGAACTGAAGCGTCCCGGTGCGATTCTCCGGGTGCGTCGTGGGACTGGTGGTCGTCGATCCGTTTGCCTCGATCGTGTACCAAAGCTCGCGCTGGCCTGGCGAATTCGTGTTCGGGAAATCGTAATTGATGGCGACGGAGACCACTCCGCTGTCGTCCGGCGGCGTGACCGTGATGGCGACCGCCGGCTGCGTGCTGTTTGCAGGAGGCGCGATCGTCGTCGAAAACGCCCCCGGGAGATACTCGTCGTTGTAACAATTGAGCGGCACCGCCCGCAGCTCCGACGGGCCGGTCATGCACAGCGTCGAGAGCGTGTGATAGCTGGGCTCACCCGGATAAAGGATGTACGTCATGCCGCCGCGCCAGTACAGATTGAACCGCTTGTTCGGCATCGTCGTCGTGATCTTGAGAACGAACGTGCCGTCCGGCGCGATCGCGCTTACCTCGCCGAAGAGTTGCGGCTCGGAGCATGGGTATGCCTGACAGCGCGGAGGAGCCATGACCGAAAGGAGCGCGATCGCAATCCCAACAGTCCAGAGGATCGAACGGGAGAGCGACGTACTCGTTTTATCCGAACCGTGCGGCATGCCCTTGGTGTTCAAATGTAGTTTCCCTCCGGCAGGTGCGACCGTCAAAGACTGCCCGAGCACCCCGCTGAGTATTAGAGGCAATCGAGTGATGCAGGCTGTAATGAAAAAACGCCGGGAGTCTAGCCGTCGATCCGTCACGCGTCAACGTGCCAAAAATGGCCCACTACGATCAATCCGCATCCAGCCAGTGACTCGGGTTATCCGGGTCAAGGTCGAAGAGATCTTCCATGCGTACATTGGGGTCATTTGCGATCTCCCGAATGGCCCAGAGAATCCGGACCATGTCTGTCCGCTGAGGATCGGTCCGGCCGAGCCTTATGCGCGCCATTTTCCTTCGGCCGGGCGCCCTCCCTTCGAGTCGCTCACGGAGCTTTGCCTCGACTCGTGCGGAGGGAATTCCCCTCTTGTCGAGAAAACGCTGCAGCGGAGTGTCGACATGCGGTCCACGACCGTAAGGCGGCGCGGCATCGCTCGAAGTCACCGTGTCCGCTTCTCCCCAGGCTGTTGTTGTGCAGCCGCGAATGCGCGCGTGTGCTCGCCCTCGAAGAGCTCCAGAATGAAACGCTCGACATGCTCCGCCAGATGCTGGCTCGACGAATGGTGGACATCGGACGGCAACGCGTCCGCGATGAACCTCGGCAGCCAGATGAGAACGGGAACCGTTCGCCACGAGTCCGGCCGCACGCGATTGAAATCATCGCCGAGAGCGCGCTCGACATCGAACGGGCGAAGGAGATTGAACATGAGACCCGTTCCGACCGCGTCCGCGCGCGTGACTCGAAGGCAGCCCGGCTGCGCGGGATGTGCTTCCGCCCAGCCAGCAAGCTCGTCGTGATAGATGTCGCGGATGTCCTCGGATGGGATTCGCCAGAGCGCTGCGAGATCCTCGACGCTGTATGTCTCCTGAGGTTCCAGGAGAAAGCGCCGGATCGCGGTAATGGACTCGGTGTCGTGTTCGACTACAGCCGGCAGGACCGCCTCGAGGACATCGCGAAGCGCGGCGGCGAACCGATCGAGCGCAGCGTCCAGTAACGTTTCGTACTCCGTCCGCAAGAGCCCCGGTTTCCTGGCATTGAGCGATCCGAAAAGCCGCTCGACGACCGCCTCATGTGCGGTCATCGATTCGGCGATGACAGCAGCCGCATCGCGGAGCTCGTCGTCCGGCAGCTTCACAGTCGGCGGCATCGTGCTTGATTTGTACAGGCACTGATCCGCTGCTTCGCGTCGTATTTCTTGACCCAGGCTTCACCGGAGCCTTCTCATTTCTTAACCTCATGCCAGACATGGGTAGGAAACCATCGCCTTTCGTCACTCCTCAAGAGAGAAGAGAGATGCAGGACACCCGCAGCGAGGCGACGCGTGCGACGCGGCAGGAGCCGGGACAGCCGGCGGTGCCCGCAGCATTCGAGGAGGTGTACCTGCTCCTGGCTCCGAGGCTCCGAAAGATCGCGATTCGGAAGTTCGGCATCCCGCCCGCCGATGCCGAGACGCTCGTGCACGACGTATTCGCCACGTACTTCATGCACGCGGCATCGGTGACCGCCGTCGAGCGCTACCTCGTCGGCGCGATCTGTAACGCCTCGCGCTATTACCTGCGCCGAAGCGGCGCCGCGGATGCGCTCTTCTGCGCCGAGCATCCATGCGCGGCCACGCCCGATGACGCCCTGCTCCATGAAATCGAACGCAAGCTCCTGCTGTCGCGCCTCCTCGCTCGCGTCGGCTGCCGCTGTCGCGATCTCCTTCACCGGTACTACATGAACGGCGAGACCACTCGTTCGATCGCCGAGACGCTTCATTCGACTCCCGGGACGGTCCTCGTGTTTCTCCACAAGTGCCGGAGGCGCGCCCTCGCCGCGTATCGTTCGATGACGGAGACGAGCTAGGTGGATCACATCCCCGAAGGTGAACTTGCGATCTTTGCGTTCAGCCCCGATGCGGTCTCGGCGCAGCGGCGCGAGGAGATTCAGCGCCATATCGCGGCGTGCGCTGGATGCCGCGCCACCTCGGATTTCTTCGCGGTGGCCGAAGATGACCTGGCGGACATCGACGTGTGGGAACCCTCTGTCGGCTCGGCGACGCGCGATGCGCTTTTTGCCTATGCCGCGCGCATTGCGGCCGAAGACCGTGAGGCGGACGAGCTCCTGAAGCCGCTATTCGAGAATCCCGGTAAAGCGGCATGGCAGAACATCACGACGCAGAAGCGCTTCCTCACCGGCGGTGTCGTCCGCCGTCTTTGCACGCACGCACACAACGTATTCGAGAACGATCCGCTCGATGCGCTCACGTTCGCCGACGCCGCGATCTCCGTGGCCGAAGCATTGCCGGAGGACACTTATCCGGCGAACGCCGTGTATGAGCTTCGAGGCACGGCGTGGAAGGAGCGTGCGAATGCGCTGCGGCTCCTCGGCGACTTCGGTGAGGCCCTTCCCTCGCTCGCCCGCGCCGAGCGCGCGTACCGGCACCTCGTCTCGCCCGGTTTGGGTCTGTCGAGCGTCGCCTATGTCCGCGCCACCGTGTTGTACGAGCAACAACGGCTCGAAGAGGCCGCCGTGATGGCCGAGCAAGCGGAGCGCGGTTTCGCGCATCTCGGAGACGAGGAGCGCCGGATGAACGCCTTGTACCTGCGCGCCTGTATCAAGCTCGAGGCGCAGGATCTCGACAACGCAGTCACGCTCTATCAGCAGGTCCTCGACCACGGCGAGGCAATGAACAACCCGGATTGGATCGCGCGCAGCTCATACGCGCTCGGCAACTGCGAGGTCGATCGCGGCAATCTCGGCGAGGCGAGCATGCACTTCCATAAGGCGCTCGTGCTCTTCCGGGACGCCGGGGCATCAGCGCATCGCGTGCGCACCGAGTGGGGCATCGCGCGCGCGCTATTGCACGGCGGCAAGCGCAGCGAGGCGATTCGCCGCCTCGGCGATGTCGTCGCGGAGTTTGAGCAGCGCGGCATGGTCACAGATGCGGCGCTCGCCGGTCTCGACATCGCGGACGCGTTGCTGGCGCTCGGCCAGACGAAGCCGATCGTGGATCTCGCGACACGCCTTTTTCGCGTCTTCACCGAGGCCGGCATGCTCACAGGCGCTCTCACCGCCATCGCCTACATCAAAGAAGCGGCTGCCGCGGGGACGCTGACGCCGGCCGTCCTCCAGTCCGTGCGCAATTTTCTCCCGCGCGCAGAGCGTCAGCCCAACCTCCTCTTCGAGCCCCCGCCCGACACTTTCCGCTAAGACTTCATCGCGAGCGTCACTCTTCTTCTATGAGGGCGCCCTCCTATTCGCCGGCCATGCGCCGGCTCAGGAGGGTATATGCGAGGTGTCTTTTCGAGGGTCTTTCGCGGCGCAGCGCTCCTCATGCTGCTCGTGGTGCTCACCGCTCCCGCGCTGATTGCCGACGACAGCGTCGGTCCGCCGCCGCCTCCCGAGGCGCGGGTCAGCCCGCCCGGCGGCGTGACATCGCAGGCGCGGATCCAACCGCCGGTTGGCGCGCTGGACGTGCTGTTCTTCGTGTGGCTCCTCGCCAAGATCGGACCGCCGATCGGCTGACGAACGAAAGCCAGACGGGTCGATTCGCGACCCGCGAGATTCCGATTTCACTTTTCCTCGCGTAATGCGGGTAGGTAAATGTGTCTGCGCGCCACTCCTCGAATGAGGAGAGGCGATGATCACACGGGACCCACAGAAAGAGAGACGATCCCAAGGCGTTCGTCGCGGCTCTCCCGCGCCAGGTATCCGCAGGCAGCGTCCGCCTCGGACCTTTACCCACGCCCACCGGCAACGGCTCGAACGCGCCGCCGAGCACTATCTGCAGGACTGCTACCGGAAGCAGACGGCCGCCCGGGCTTCCGAGTTTGCGGAATATCTGGGCGTCACGCACCCCTACCTGAGCCGCATCGCGCCGGAAATCGCGGGAAAAACTCTCCGGGATCTACTGCGCACAAAACAGCTTGCCTACGCCGTGCGCCTGCTCCGCACGACGCCCCTCGTCATTCGGGAGATCGCCGTACGGTGCGGTTTCGGAACGGTTTCGACCTTCTATCGCTGCTTCGAGGCCGCGCACGGCGTGCCGCCAGGAGTATTTCGTGAGGTTAAGAAATGAGAAGCGTATCGATGCTCTGCTTGAAAAACGCGTTCAATGACAATGTGCCATCTCTGGCACGTAGACAGAAGTAATTCCAGCCACTATATTGCGTGCGGGTTCGGTGAGGGTAGGCAGTTCTCCAAGCGGATCTGACAAAGTCGCGGGGCCTGCGAATCTCTCTCTCTCGATCTCCCACGGCTGCATCACACGACCACCCACTAGGTCGTAACGACATGCCACTTTGCCGGACCCTTTTTTTCAATCGACCCGCGCGGAAACGCGCGGGTCGATTTGCTGCAGAGTTGAGCGGGCTGAACGCCGCTGCTCGCAACCGGCAGGCGCGAGAAAGTACCGCACGTCATCTTCGTAGTGCGAACCCTCAATTTCCTAGTGCGAACCATGAGTTTCGTGGTGCGAACCATCAGTTCGGTAACGCGAACCATCAGTTCCGTAGTACGAACCATCAGTTTCGTAGTGCGAACCCTCACGTTGCGTGGTCCGAACCCTCGATTTCGTAGTGTGAACCCTCGGTTTTGAAGTACCACACCTCACGTTCCATGTGCGGGGCTTTGGTTTTCAAGCCTCACACTACAAACGCGAAGGGCGGGACGAACGTCAGGCGATCTTCACTGCCTTTGGGTAGAAAGGGAGCGTTTGGACTTTGCGCGCGATGTCGAAAA
>Ga0105242_10002734_pt1 | contig 13799 bp, 20 predicted proteins | sample KBSM24metaG_FD_81521 | JGI IMG/M metagenome (GOLD analysis project Ga0105242, IMG submission 81521) | Miscanthus rhizosphere microbial communities from Kellogg Biological Station, Michigan, USA - KBS M2-4 metaG | ecosystem: Host-associated > Plants > Roots > Rhizosphere > Soil | place...
TACATGGACCTCCTTTGCTCTTCGCATACGCGCACCATTTGCAGTGCTGACCAGGACGCGGCTTGAACTCCGCATCCATGGACATCTCCTTGGCGATATTTTCCCATCGCTTCAGCACATGCTGACTCGCAGCCTTGGCCATCACCCGCTTGAGCTTCGCACCGGGGCCGATGTCTAGATACCAATTTTCCGTGTTGGAGAATTTCGCCTGTGGGTAGATGAGGAACCCCACGGCAGCGTAGAGGTCCAACTGATTGGCGTGCGTGGCGCTGACCTTGCCGGTCTTGTAGTCAATCGTATTGACCGTGAGCTCTGGCTCGTCGTAATACTGGGCATCAAACACCATCCGCGCCCATGCGTCCTTTGCGAAGAAGTCCGTGGGTTGCCAGAGCTGATTAAAGGCGACCTGAAGTTCCAGCTTGGGCTGTTTCTCCCGCAACTCCAAGAGCTGTGGACGAAACAACTCAAGCGCAGGCGCACCGGGCGCAGGTTCGGGTAGCTCTACCTTCCCCGGTCCTACGAAGTGCTCCAGGACGCTGTGCCAGTAGGTTCCGCGTTCGGCCGCTGCGCCCGGTGGATCGGGCAGCTTGTCAATCACCTTGAACTTCACGCGCTGCGGGCATTGCTGATACGTACTCAGGCGAGAATAACTCCACTGGTTTATCATGTGTTAGGTTCCCGGTAGGTCTTGCCACGGACTACGTTGCTGATGGACAACAGGGTCACTCCGTACATGTCTGCGAGCTTGGCCTGCGAAATGTCACCGGCAGCGTAGCGGATACGTATTTCCCGCGCCTTGTCAATCGTGAGTTTCTTTCCTAGGTTGCTGTGGTCGCGGACGATGTAGGCCACACCATCGTCGCCGATGGCATATTGTGTCATGGCTTCTCCTTGCTCTCGCGGATGGCGGCGTCGATGGCGGCGTCAAGTTTCTCCATACAGAATGAGTGGCCTATGCCGCCGTTCTCGACGCTGACAGACCAGCGATCAATCTTGGCGTAGTAGTCATGCTCTGGCGTCCGACGTAGACTCGCCTCTCGCAGCCACCGATACCGCTCCGCATCCTTGTCCCGCTCCGCGAGCGCGGCCTCGGCCTTGGTGGCGCGGCCGCGTTCTAGAGCAATCATTTTCCGCCAGTGTTCGCCCAATTCTTTGCGCGATTGCTTTCTGATCGGCAAATGTGGGCATTGCGCTTCCCGGCATCCGCAATGTTCTGGCGGCGGGTCTAATTCCGCCAACTCTGCCGTCAGCGCGGCGATGCGGGCGGCGGCTTCGCATATAACGCACGGCGATGGGTCGGCGTAGCATCCGTGGCAGCGTTTCTGCAGCCTCGAAATCAGCGCGTCATCGTCGGTCATGGCTTCTCCCCTGCGCGGATGGCGGCGTCGATGTCACACGGGCGGGCGTGGCGCTGCAACTCTGCAAGCTCGGCCTTCTCCAGTTCCCGCCCAAGTTTCCCCGCCTTGGCTTTCCAAGCATCAGACCTCTCGTCTGCGGTGACAAGCGCGGCCTCGGCGTTTAGCGACTGACACCCGTTCTGGCTGCAATTCGGGTCAAGCCACTTGTGCGACATAACTCCTAGTCGCCGCTCCAACTCCGCGATCCGCGCCTGCGCGTCGTCGCGCTCCTGCGTTATCAGTTTCAGCACCACGCCGAGCGAGCCCTGTGTGGTCGCGTCGAGTCGCGCCTGCATCGCGGCGATGCGGGCGGCGGCTTCGTCCAATTCAGCGGCAATCCGCTCACTCATATCGCTAACGTTGCCGTCGCGTAGCCACTCGGCGCTTGCCGCGAGCTGCGCAACCAGAGCGTCATCCTCTGCAGCGGTCGGTGGTTCAGTCATTCTGACTCCTTCAAGTCTTGGTAGTTGGCTCCGTAGCTGCCGTCGCTCAGCATGGGAACATCAAACGCCACATCAGCCATGCACTCGGCCAACAGCTTCATTTCCTTGTCCTTGTCCTCCGGCGGGCAGGACATGTTCATCTCATCGTACACCTGGACAGTGAACACACCATTCTGGCAGGCTGCGTCATAGTTGATGATCGCCTCCTTAGTGCAATCCGCCGCGCTGCCTTGAATAAGGTAGTTGAGGAGTTTGTATTCATAGGTCTGGCGCTTACCCGTTTCGGGGTCCACGGTGGGCTCTTCACAATAGTATAGACGGCCACCCCAAGTACGGATCGGTTTGTCCAGATAGACAAGAGCCTTAATTTCATTCTGCACCTTGCGGATGCCCGGTATGGCCTGATAGTACGCATTCTTCAACTCCTGTGCGCGTTCGCGAGTACAGCCTAGCTTTTCAGCCATGGACGGCGCACCCGCGCCATACAGGATGCTGAACGCTGTGGTCTTCACATCCTTGCGGGGTAGGTCTGTTCCCGTGTTAGCGTGGATAAGCTGCCGCGCTAAGTCGTGGAAATCTATCTTTGGGTTCAGGTTGTATTGGTCCATCATCTCCCCATCCTCGTAATGCGCGAGTATGCGGAGCTCCTGTTGCTGATAGTCCCGGCGGCACCAGACATGGCCCTCCTCCGGAAGCAGGTATCGCCGCATCAACGGCAGCGCAGGCCATCCCTCCGGAGGCGGTACTGGAAACTCCTTGGGCACGTTCAGCAGGTTGGGGTCTTGGCAAGTCGCTCGCCCCGTGCGTGCTCCACCCTTCCCGTGACTATATTCCCCGCGCACTTGGTTCCACGTTGGAAACATCCTGCCCGTGCGAGCGGCCAGTCGCAGCCACGGTTCCATGAACGTGCCGATGCAGGTGTTAAGGGAGCTGCGATAGCCCAATAGAGCCGTCAGCGGGTGCCCTTGCATGGCCGTGGCCATGTTTTTCTTCGATGTGCTCCGACGGCCCGTAGGAGTCAGCACCCATGCGGGATTTAGCCCCGCAGCATCCATAGCGTTGGCAAGGTCTATATCGCTATCGATGTTCAGCCGTGGATTGCGAAGTGCCTTGCGTATGGCGACATCCACATCTAGCAGGATGGAGTCCCTGTAGTACGACAGGTCGCTTTCCAACAGCTCTACATCCACCCGTACTCCACGTAGACTGGACTTGTGCAGAATGGGCGCTAGGCGTTTTTCGCGCTCGTACGCACGCACCATGTCACTACGCTCTATCTGTGGGCGTAAGAGGGTGTGCAGGCCGGTGGTCATGCGAACGTCATCTGCGGCGTACTGACCCACTAGGTCGCCCGGTGCTTCGCTGATATGAGCGCCCCAATTCTTCAGTTTGGCTCCGGGCACATTCAGCATCACCCAATCCCGCACAGCATCGCGTGTTGACGGAGGGATGCCTAGCAATCGCTCGGCGCTTGGCTTGAGGCTCAGGTCGCTGTGGGGATGGAGGAGGAATAACTCAAACAGAGTATCTTCCCACTCCTTGGGCCACGGCAGGTCAAACTCCTCCGCAGCGATTAACAGATCAAAAGCTGATCCGTTATGCGTGACAATGGGCTGATGCCATATGGACGCCAGTGCTCGCTTGGCATCCTCCCACTGACAGTTGTTTCTGGAGGGGTGGCCGTAGGCGTAGTATCGGCCCGTAGCCTCACCCTCAAGCTGTATTGCGACACCGACGCTCTTAGGTGGAAAAGCATCGGGCCGTAACCCGATGCTCTTTGTTTCAAAGTCAATTGTCGGCATCTTTATCGCTTGAGAACAGACAGCGTTACGGAGTTGTGGGTGCGGTAGACAAAGGCGACCTCCTTACCTTTGGCGGTGTCCCAGATTTGAACCGTCTTGTGCTTCCCCTCCATTGCGAGGGAAATAGCGCGAGTGGCCGCACGCATTCCGTGCTTGTACCGGAAGTGCTGATTAATCGGTTTGCCCGTACCGTTGATGAGGATTATGGGCTTCTTTCCTGCCATGATTTCTCCTGTGGTGGGGGAGGGTTAGCCGACCTTGGACTTCTTACCCGGCGTGGCCGGTGCGGGCGGAGGAGTATCTTCAATCTTCTCGTACGGGAAGTTGATACTCTTCATCACGTGCTGATGCTTGGCCCACAGCGCCGACAAAACATCGTCGTCCGTTATCTTCGCCTTGAGTTCAAAGTTGACGGTGAACTGGCTGCGTGCGTCGGGCAGCAGGAACATCCGTGTGAATACGGCAAACGGAGCCGTCTTGTGCGCCGCGAGCAGGTGCGTGTACGACGCCCACTTGACGACAGACATTACCGGCACACGGGCGTAGGCTTCGCTGTACGCGAGAATCTTACTAGGATCCTTCAGCGCATCGGCGGGCAGGATGGCCAACCGGCGAATCTCCTTGCACCCCTTCCCTCTGCCGCCTTGGATGTCGCTCTTCCAGGCATCCATCGGGCACCCGTCGCACGTTTCGTGGATGGGATGCTCCACGTCCTCGTGCGGTGCCATATCGGGCACGTTGCCCTCGCGGTCCGCAATGCCGAACGCATAGCAATCCGGCGAGGTGATCGCGTTGGGGTTGTACGGCTTGGAGTAGAACGTGCGTTCGTGGCAGTGGCCCACGATGATGCAGTCCATGGTGTTCCCCGGCATGGGGGTGTCGTTGTACGACATGACCCCAGACTTGAAGCTAAGGAACTTGCCACTGACGACTTCTGATGCTGCGGTGGCGTTTGCGATCTGGCCCAGACGTTCGGTCCAGTTGACGACGGCCTTGCTTTCTTCAGCCATTCTGATACCTCTTTAGAGTTTAGACACTGATACGGAATACTGCTCGAAGTGCTCCACACCGGGAATCTCCTCCCCGGCTTCCCACCGCTCCGCAATGGCCGTAACAGTCAGCCTCGCGTGCATCAACTCCCACGCGCCATTAGCGACGATGTACTCACGGATCTTTCCCCAATCGCTCGCTGTGGGGACATCCTTGGTGTTTAGGCGTACCATGTGCTTCGTGGACGCCAGTGCTCCGGACTTGGCCTCGCGCATGCGAGCGATAAGCTCGTCCTTGTAGACGTCCTCACTCTCCTTAAACAGCGCCGACTGCTTGTCCATGTCCAGTCGTTTCTGCCGCGTAATCTGGTAGACCTCCACCAGTGTTACGTCTGGCAAGGATTTTGCTTCCTGTATCAACTTCACATCTTTTGTCATTGACTTCCTTTGTGGTGGGAGGGGCTACCCATATAGCATAGCAGGTAGCCCCATTTCGGGCAAGGTTTCTTTACGCGTCGGGCGCTTGTTCGAACAGCTTACCCTCAGGGCCGCAGTCAAATCCGAGGCTACGTGCGGTGGAGCAGTACATGAGGTCAGGCTCGCCTGTAACCGGATTTTGCTTGGTCAGCTTGGCGCACTTTTCGAACGAAGTACGGTTGCGGTCTTGGATGTGCTTGCAGTTGATGCAGAAGTTCATGCTGCTTCCTTGATCGTATCTAGTGCGGCGTTCCACAGCCCCACGTTGATACGGACGGTTTCGTCCACGCGTTTGACGGGAGCGCTGACATACACGCGGCCACTGGCGTTGACGCCTTGGACTCCGCCAATGGTGACAAGCCACCGCTGAGCATGATTGTAGATCTCCCACATGCTCATGCCGTAGTCTTCTTTCAGCCACGGACTGTTAACGAGGTCCGCAGGCGTGACGCTCGATCCATGCGGCCACCTGACGGCAATCGCCGCTGCGAAATACGCGCTGCGCTGCGCCTCCGTGATGATGGCATCCTTGAGCCGCTCGGCGATACGCATCTTGTCCGGCAGCACTCGCATAAACTCGGTGCTCAGCTGCATCGCCGTCACGCCTTGGGGTCCGGCCTGCCGCATGGTATGATGGGCCTTCACGCTGCCCATGATTTCGCCCCACACCAGACCATTCGTGCAGACATGGCGGAACGCGCCGTCGAAGTATTTCCAGCTCGCCGTGCCGTCGTGCGCGTTCATGATGATGGCCTCCGGCACAAACTCGTCGCCCACGGCATCCTGGTGGCGCATCCGGATGAAATGCCGTGCGTAGGCCCAACGGTTCATGTCACGCACGAATTTCTGGCCTGCGGCGGTGACGTTCCAGCCCTCCTTCCGCATGGCCTCAATCATCTGGATGGTGCTGACGAATTGATACGAGTGCTTCGTGCGCTCCGGATGCGGAGCAACGGCGAAGATGGCCGGTGCCACTGCTTCCAAATCAGCATTGGTGGCGTTGGTGAAGTTCTTGATCTGCAACGCGCCTTGGGATGGCGCGTAGCGCATGGTTCCTTGCATGATTACTCCTTGGTGGCCGCAGCGTATTCCGCGCGGAACGGGTGGTTGACGTCCAGGTCGCTCAGACTAATCCACAAGCCTTCGTGGCTCTTGTAGAGCGCGTCCAACGGTGCGCCTTCTTCCGACGCCCTCTCCTGCTCCTGCTTGACGTAGTACGGATAGGAGCCGGAGTTTTCCAGCCACAGCTTCATGGCCTTGTACTGATTCGGACTGCCCTTCTTGATGACGGTGTTCATGATTTGGTTATTTCCCTTGCGGTTTGTGAAAGAGCACACTGTAGGCTCGTGATGGGTGTCGTATCTTTAGCTTCTTTGTACCAGTAGTTCAAAGCACGGACCAGATGGTTCCTGGCCGACAGCGGCAGCGAAAGAATCAAAAACTCCGCTGTCCGCAGGTTCGCGAGTTGCTGTGTTTTGTTCATATCTTGCTCTTTAGTGCTTCTTCAACTGCGGCTTCCAACGTGGCCCCGTAGCCGAGCCATCCGGCATCGGTGTAGGCTTCCTTATCGGGACTAGTCGGCTTACCGAGATCAATGTTGTATCCGCCCCCGCCTGCGGGGAAGATCAGAATGGCGCAGCCCTTTTCTGCCGCGTTGTCTACCAACTTCTTTAGGTTTTCGTTCATGGAACTCCTTCGTGGTGGAAGTGGGGGTCACTCCCCACTAACTACATTATACATTTTCGCCAGTGGGGAATGCAAGTTCTAAATTTGCACCTGCCCGAAGTTCAACGGTTGGGCACGGCAACGCGAGCGAGCCATTCCAAGCTGTCGGTCAGGCAGTCGTTCGCCATCTCCAAGTCGCCTGCGTTTGATTCGAACTCTTTAATATTCGGCGCGTTAGGTGCCTGAATAAGAAGTTCGTCATAGACTTTACGTTCTTCGGGGGCAATCTCATCAAGGATCGCCTTGGCGTCCTTGATGAGTTGCACAGCCCGCGACATCTGGTATGCGCGGTTGAAGTCCATTACTCTTCAAACTCCCCTAGCGCGTCTTCGCACGCTTCGCGCTTGGTGGGGAACGGGCCAAAGGCCTCACCGTCGGGCAGGCAACCGGGGGAACAACTCCACCAGTAATAGCCTTCTTCTTTGGGCCAGTCTTCTTCGGGACTATCCTTGGCGTTGCGATAAAACACTTCTATATTTCTTGCTCGGCACTTGGCCTGCAATTCGTTATCTGCCTGCACTGCTACGGACGGCAGGTTCAGCGGTTCATCCCCGTGGCGCGGATAGAGGGACTTACCCATTTTCCAAGTCATTTTACTTTCCTTTCTCTGTGGTGAGGTCACGTTGATTGCCGTGCCACCGAACGTTGCCCATCGCTAGGCCCGCGTTCGGTCGGCCGACATAGGTTGCGTGGCGGTCGTCCACCTTTATCCAGGGGAACTCCGTGCCTGCCACGCGCAGGCAAAACTCCTTGTCGTTGGTCCGGAATGCCGTGCCAACGGGTATGTCTTCAAACTTCATAGTTCCACTCTAGCGAGAGCAGCACGGGCAATCAGCACGCCGTACGGCACGTCTTTATCGCTGCGAAATCCGATTTCTGGCTCGTTTTCAGCAAACCACTTGTCGACCAATTTTCGTAATTCGATGGGGTCATAGATGAACCCAACGCATCCGGTGTACTGATCATGCCAGCCTATCCTTCGCTGGCAGTTGGTGCAGACGGCATCCGCCAATATTGCGATTCGCGGTCCCTTAATCATAGCCAACTCCAAATGTGCTTGACCGCTGCCATCAGCAGCACTACGGGCGCGCCCCAGATTATCAACAAGAGCGGCACACCGATTAGAACAGCGAAAACCTTGGTCATTTTACTTTCCTTCGTGGTGGTGTGGCAACAAACTCATTTTACCACATACGCGGCAGAATGAGTAATCTATTTTAATTTCCTACATGAATCTCACGATTACAACGACCACATACATCGCGAGGGCAACGGATACGTACAGGAACGGGATACGAGCTGACATTTTAATTTTCCTATGAATGAGATTTTATTTTTTCCTCTGCCGGTGGGCATTCGCTCGGTGGTCGCGTTGGTTCGGGCGTTCGCTTTTAGAAATGCCAAAACCCGCTTTCGCGGGTTTGGCCTTTTCGGTTGGGTCGGCGCATTACGCCTTGGCGGTTTCCTTTTCGGTGGCGGTCGGCGCGGCCGCAAGCGGGGTCAGCGTGATGTAACCGTGGGCCAAATCCCAGGCAATGTAGCCCACATCCAAAACCGCACAGCCCTTGGGGTTGGTCGCCGCGTTCGCGTCCATGCATTCCTTCAGGGTTTTTCCAACCGTGTAAAATTGCCAGTTGGTGTGCGCGTCGGTGTTCGGCCTGCGCGGGTTGGCGCAAACGGTCGCCACGGTCTGTTGCAGCGTAAAACTGCTCCGCGGTGCGTGCGTCAGCTTTTTGGCTTTCGCGGGTGCCGTGGCGGTCGCCGCAACTTGCGCGGGCGTCAACGCCGTGGTTTTGCTTTCGGCCGCTTTCGCGGGTGCGGGTGCGGCAACAACGGTCACAACGGGTGCGCTAGGCGCGGTCTTGCGGTCTTTCTTTGCCATGGTTTTCTCCATAGTGGCGGGTTAGGGGCAACCCGTCCGGGTGCCCACTACATATAGAGCAACTGGTGTGCCAGAGGGTGCCAGTGGGCGCAAATATTTGTAGACGCCATTAGCGGGCGTAGAGGCGTGGCGGGTGCGGGTTGGCTACATGGGTGGAGGCGCGGGTGCGTGCGTGGCGCTAGAGGGCCGAGAATGCCAGTAGCGCCGGTCTGTGCGGGTGCGCGGGTTGGCGGGTGCAGGCGGCCGGCAAGACCATGCCCTCGGTAGGGTCATATACATACTATGGCATAGTATGTGCTCTATGCCGCTGTGCGGCACATGCTGCCGCCCCTGCACGGCACCTGCACAGCTGACATATTGTTGACACATTGTGACGCAGGGCGACAGATTGTGCCGACTTCCCCCAAGGAAGCAAGAGATGCGCCATCTCGTGTGCATAGGTGCATGGGGAAGGAGCTAGGTTGGTGCAGGCCGTCTACGCCCGTGTGTGCGGTTGTGCAGTGTAACATTCTAACAACACTATAAAACAACATATACTATATATAACATACCGTACATTACAGCCCTATGTACGCAAGCCTCCTGCACAGGTGCCACACCTGCACCCGTCATCCTATACATAGTACCCTCCCCCATGGACGCGGACATCCCCTCCTCCAGGTCCGTACACGTCCGTTTGCGCGGATTTTCGCGCGGAATTCGCGACGATAGGTCTTGCGTCTCCGCTGTTATGCTCTTGTCTTTTCTACAAAACACATCAATCAATCAGGTGTCATGGTTTGGCACCGGCCTATGTTCCCGCAGGTGGGGGTGGCCCTGTGCTGTCGCCCCACCCTCGTGCAAATGGATGAAGAAAACGGGGAGTGATGGATGAGACTTTCACATAATGAACGGGGAATGAAGGGCTTGCAATTCGCATAAGGCGCGTGTAGCATATGAATGACGTGAACTTGGGACTCCCACCATGGATGAATCCGTAAAGAACGGCCTGGACGAGCTCCAGAGACGAGGCATTACGGCTGCTCTAGATGTCGCCACTCCCCAATGGTGGCGAGCATACTGGCGAGCCCACAGCGCGAAGCTAGAAGAGCTGATGACGAGACAGATTCCTCAGGAGTTGAGAGGATCAGGTCCGTTAGGGGAGCATGTGTTCAAGGTTGTCCATTCCATCAGGCAGTCCCCGCTGGATCAACTGGGCGCACCCGTAGAGGTGGAGACGACGATAGAAGGAGAAGTGACGAAGATAGAGAAGACTGATGGATGAGCTCCACAGCATCTATCGGCCACGACCGCAGTTTATACCGTTCCACGAGAGGACGCAGCGATGGGGAGTACTGGTTTGTCACCGACGGGCCGGTAAGACCGTAGGAGGAGTGAACGAGCTTGTAGAGAGAGCGATGTACACGCCCAAGGAAGACGCCCGATACAGCTACATCGCTCCGTTCTACAGTCAGGCCAAGTCAGTCGCGTGGGACTATCTACTGCGCTACAGCGCCCCCTTCCGTAGGAAGAGCAACATAGCCGAACTCACGGTAGAACTCGTCAACAACAGCAGAGTCCGCTTGTTCGGGGGAGACAACCCCGACGCGCTGCGGGGGCTCTATCACGACGGTGTGCTGATGGACGAACCGGCCCAGATGAAGCCCCGGCTGTGGCCCGAAATTATCAGACCGGCCCTCAGCGATCGCAAGGGGTGGGCCGTCTTTATGGGCACGCCTGCGGGAAAGAATGAGTTCTGGGAGATATGGGATAAGGCCCAAGGAAACCCAGAATGGTTCAGCATGATGCTACGGGCCTCCGAGTCAGGCATTTTGGACGAAGAGGAGTTGCGTGCGGCCCGGGAGATGATGGATGAAGAAGAATACGCCCAGGAGTACGAATGCAGCTTCGATGCGGCCATACGTGGCAGCTTCTATGGGAAGGACATCAACCGAGCAGTACTTGAGAAGCGTGTGGGAAACTATCCATACGAAGAAGGTCACAAGGTCTACACCTGTTGGGACCTCGGGTACACCGATGACACAGTCATCTGGTTCTTCCAGGTCATCGCCAACCGACCCATCTTCTTCGATTGCTACGCTGCGTCTGGTCTCCAAATAGGCGACTATGTTCAAATCCTACACGAGAAGCGAGACCAATACGAGTGGCAGTATGGAACCTACTATCTGCCGCACGACGTTCGTGCCAAGAGCCTCCAGACGGGCCGCAGTATGCAGGAGCAACTCCTCAGCTTCGACATACGTGGCAGGATTGCTCCCGAAATGTCAGTACAGGACGGCATCCAGGCCACCCGGAAGATGCTTTCAATCGCGTGCTTTGACGAGCTCAATTGCCGAGTTGGATTGGAGGCGTGCAGGCAGTACCAACGTGAGTGGAGTGAAGACAAGAAGGCATTCCACGAGCGGCCCCGCCACGATTGGACATCACACTACGCCGACGCATTAAGAATAGGAGCCTTGGGTTACAAGGAAGATTTCAACCCGTCCGCAGTCCAGTCCATTTGGGTGCCGGACAAATACAAGACGAAGCCCCCGATGAGTCAGGGGATGCAGCTTAACGAGTTGTGGAAGCAACTTCCACAGCCCACGGGTAGGTGGAACCGGAGAATATAATGAGCGCAGGCAGCACAGACGACCAGATGTCCCGTGGGCAGGCGAGCGTTGACACCATCAAGGATTTTGGCCCCGGCAAGGAGGGGCAGTTCAAACGATGGAAGGCCGAGCTGGACGCCGGGAAGAGGTCCGAGCAGGACTGGCTCAAGCGGGCGGAGAAGACACTGGCCCGCTACCGGGACAAGCGGGATGCAGCCGACGCGCAGGACCGCAAGTTCAACATCCTGTGGTCGAACGTGCAGACCCTCAAGCCTGCGGTGTACGCGAAGCCACCCGTGCCGGAGGTTTCCAGGCGATTTGACACGAGCAATCAAGTGAATCGGGTAGCGGCCTCCATCATGGAGCGCAACCTGCACTTCACGGTGTGCGAACACTCCATGTTCGACGCCACGATGAATCATGTCGTGGAAGACCGCCTGCTTCCGGGACGCGGAACGGCATGGGTCCGCTACGTGGCGGACATGAAGCCCATGTACGCAGGACGGCCATCACCGCTTCCGCCCGTACCGCCTCCGCAAGCCGCTCCACCCCCTCAACCCCCTTCGCCGGGGACGCCAGAAGGAGCGCCGCCGCCGCCGCAAGGGGGAGTCCCCGGTGCCGCCCCAGAAGGGATGGCCCCGGCACCCATGCAACCTCCTCCCGGTCCACCGGGGATGCCCCCGCCGACGCAGCCGCCGATCGAAGCCCTGCCTCCCGGCCCGCTGCCCATGCTCGGCGCAGAGCAGCCCACGCCGATGCCGACGATTCCGCAGACGCCTCCGCAGCCAAAAGAGGCTCAAAACAAGGCGTTGACTGCGGACAGCTACGAATCCAGCGTAATCAGCGGCGAGCAAATCTGCTTTGATTACGTGTACTGGAAGGATTTTCGCATGTCGCCGTGCCGGACATGGGACGAGTGCTGTTGGGTGGCTCGCCGCGTGTACATGACGCGCGAGAACGGCAATAAGCGGTTCGGCGAGGACGTATTCAAGGAAGTACCGCTGAACTATACGGAGAAACAGCAGGAAGAAGATAAGATCGGCAACAAGCCGTTCGGCGCGGGCAGCGGCGTATTCAAGAAGGCCGCAGTCTGGGAAATTTGGAGCAAGGATGACCTCAAAGTCTACTGGCTGTGCGAAGATTGGCCCAAGATCCTGGACGAGAAGGACGACCTGTTTGAGTTGGACGACTTCTTCCCGTGCCCGAAGCCGCTTCTTGCCACAACGACGACGGAAAGCACCATACCGATCCCAGACTACTGCATGTACCAGGATCAAGCGCAAGAACTGGACCAGATCACCAACCGTATCTCGTTGCTGACGCAGGCGCTCAAGGTTATCGGTCTTTACGACAAGACGCAGGACGGCGTGCAGCGGTTGCTGACTGAGGGCGTGGACAACGTAATGATCCCAGTGGACAACTGGGCCATGTTCGCCGAACGCGGTGGGTTGAAAGGCACGGTGGACTTCTTCCCCGTGGAACTTGTGTCCAAGGTGCTGACGCAACTCATCACTGACCGCAACACGATCAAGCAGGACATTTACGAAATCACGGGCATTGCCGACATCGTTCGGGGCGCAAGTGTAGCGAGCGAAACGGCCACGGCGCAGTCCATCAAGGAGAAGTTCGCCAACATTCGCATCAACGACGTACAGAAGGACATTGCCCGGTTTGCGAGCGACCTGATCAACATGGCCGCGCAGATGATGACTAACTTCTTCCAGCCGGAGACGTTGATCATCAACGCTGACTTGGCGGACCCGGAGGGGCCAGACTTCAAGTACGTCCCATCGGCGGTGCAACTGGTGAAGGATGGTAAGCTCATCCAGCACAAGATCACCGTGTCGGTGGACGCAATCACGAAGCAGGACGACAAGGAGGAAAAGGAAGCCCGCAACGAGTTCATGCAGAGCTTCAGCCTGTTGCTCCAACAGGCCGTCCCGGCAGTGGAGAAGATGCCCATGATCGCCCCCATGCTCGGGCACGTGATGCTGTGGGCCGTGCGCGGGTTCAAGGTCGGGCGTGACATAGAAGGGGAGATCGAGCAGGGTATTTCGCAGATGGCGAACCAACCCGCGCCAGAGCCGCCGAAGGACCCGGCAGCAATCAAGGCCGAGACGGAGCAAAAGCAGGCCGAGATGGAAATGCAGCTCAAGCAGCAGGAGGCCGAGAATAAGAAGCAAGCCGACGCTGCCGAGATGGAGATGAAGCAGGCCGAGCACGCTGCCGACCTGCAATTCAAGGAGAAGGAAAGCGCCCTGAAGCTCCAGTACATGGAGCGGGAATTCCAACTCAAACTACAGTTCATGCAGGACGAGCAACGGCTCAAGTCCGAGCGGGCGCAGATGGAAGCCCAGACTAAGATGCAGGCCGCAGCGGTGGATACGTCTATCCAGGCGGACGCACACGCGCAGACTTCGCAGCAGCAGGCCGACGCACATGAACAAGGATTGGCAGAACAGGCTGCGGCTGCGGAGGCTGCGGCCAAGCAGA
>Ga0105242_10002735_pt1 | contig 13799 bp, 12 predicted proteins | sample KBSM24metaG_FD_81521 | JGI IMG/M metagenome (GOLD analysis project Ga0105242, IMG submission 81521) | Miscanthus rhizosphere microbial communities from Kellogg Biological Station, Michigan, USA - KBS M2-4 metaG | ecosystem: Host-associated > Plants > Roots > Rhizosphere > Soil | place...
ACTGATTGGAGCTCGATGCGCACCGGCCCTCTTCCAACCCGTGGCAGCAAAGGCGTCGCCGTAGGTGTGGCGGTGGGAGTGGCGGTCGCAGTCGGAGTCGGAGTGGGCGAAGCCGGGGCGCTGACTTGCACGGAGCTGCTCATGGCGATCCCGTGGAAGCTGCAATAATACGGAAAATTGCCGGCAGTCGGAAACGTATGGGAGAAAGTGAAGGGCGGATTGTGAATCCCGGAATTAAAGAGGCCATTCGGCGTGCCGGTGCCCGAGGTCACGCTGTGCGAGACGCTATCCCAGACCCATTGCACTGTGTCGCCAGCATTGATCGAAACCGGACTGGGCGAGTAGGACATGCTTCCATTCGGACCGACGTGAACAGTCACCGTATCGGCGGTGACTTGGGATAAGGAACCGAGAACGCAGGCCAGCACGCCTGCGACAAGAATGTTTCGCTTCATCTTAAACAACCTCCGTTGATTTCTAGCCCAGCGAGATCGCGGGGACCCATTTTGAGATTGCGAAATCGATCGCGATGCCGGCGAGACGGGAAAGGTAACGCGCTTGTTACTTTTCGGCCCCAGACCGGCCCGCCGAGACCGCGCTGGTCACCATGCATAATCTTTGTTTAGTTACCGGCTTATGGCATCCGAGCCCCAACAAACCCTTGCCCGCAGCGCGAGCGTCAGCGGAACGTCGTTGCACACCGGCGAGAAGGTCACGCTCAAGTTGCAGCCGGCACCGGTCGATTCCGGAATCAAATTCAAACGCCGCGACCTCCAGGACGAGCCGACCATTGACGCGACCATCGCGAACCTGAAGACGGTCGAGCGCGCCACGACCATTGGGGAAGGCTCGATGCGGGTCCACACGGTCGAGCACATTCTTTCCGCGCTCGTGGCGATGGGCGTCGACAATGCGGTCGTCGAGATGGACGCGAACGAGCCGCCCATTGGCGACGGCAGCGCCGGTCCGTACGTCGAGCTGATCAAAAAAGCCGGCATCGCCGCGCAGGAAACGCCGCGCCGGATTTTCGACATTCGCGAGCCGATCCACATCGAGACGAAAGGTGGATCGATGCTCATCGCTCTGCCCGATCCGAAGTTCCGGATCTCCTGCACCCAGGCGGGACCGAGCGGGAAGTTCACCCAGTTTTATTCCACGGAAATTACGCCGGCCATTTACGAGAAGGAAATCGCGCCCGCCCGTACTCTCGCTTTTTACGAGGATGTTCAGGCCCTAATGGACAAGAATCTGATCAAGGGCGGAAGCCTCGAGAACGCGATCGTTATCCGAGGCGAAGCGGTCCTGAGCAAAGAGCCGCTTCGATTCGCCGACGAATTCGTTCGGCACAAAATCCTCGATATCATCGGCGACCTGGCCCTGTTCGGGCAGCGAATCCGCGGCCACATCATCGCGGTGAAGCCCGGCCACGGCGCGAACGCCGAGCTGGTCCGCGCGCTGGCCCGGGAGTTCGCGCGCTCGGCGCCACTGCTGGAGTCGCATGCGTTTCCGCCTGGGGAAGGCGGCCTCGATATTAACCAGGTAATGGAGCTGCTGCCGCATCGGTATCCGTTCTTGATGGTGGATCGCATCGCGCGCTTCGAAGGCGAGACGCGCTGCATCGGCGTGAAATCGGTCTCGGTCAACGAACCGTATTTCGCCGGCCATTTTCCCGGTCATCCGGTGATGCCCGGCGTGCTCCAGCTCGAAGCGATGGCCCAGGTCGCGAGCATCCTGATGATGAAGATCACCAAGAGCAGCGGCGGACGGCTCGGTTATTTTGTCAGCGCCGACGACGTCAAGTTCCGCAAACCCGTTTACCCGGGCGACACGATCTTCATCGCGGCGGAGTTGAGCAAATCGCGAGGCAAAAGCATGGCGCGACTGAAGTGCAGTTGTTCGGTGAACGAAGCGGTCGTCTCCGAGTGCGAGCTGATGATCACGTTCCTGAATTAATGAGCAGCGTGCAGATTCATCCGACGGCCATCGTCGATCCAACCGCGGAGATTGGTGCGGGAACCGTGATCGGGCCGTATTGCGTCATCCATCCCGGCGTAGTCCTCGGCGCCGAATGCTGGCTGCAAAACCACGTCACGATGGCGGGGCCGATGAAAGCCGGAACGCGCAACCGGTTCTATGCTTATTGCTCAATCGGGCAGCAAACCCAGGACCTGAAATACGCGGGCGAACCGACCTACCTGGAGATCGGCGACGACAACACGTTCCGCGAATTCGTTACCGTTAATCGAAGCACGACGGCCGCTGGAAAAACGCAGATCGGGAGGAACGGAAATTATCTCGCCTACAGCCACGTCGGCCACGACTGCAACGTGGGTGATGCCGTGGTGTTCTCGAACAACGGGACGCTGGCGGGTCACGTTCAGGTCGGCGATCACGCCATCATGGGCGGGCTGACTGCGGTCCACCAATTCTGCCGGCTGGGCCGTTACGCGATTACGGGCGGCTGCTCGAAGATCGTGCAGGACGTTCCGCCGTTCATGATTGCCGACGGCAATCCCGCGCAGGTCCGAGGAGTGAATATTGTCGGGCTGGAGCGGAACGGGTTCGCGCCGGAAACGATCAAAACGATCAAGGAAGCGTTTCGGCTGATTTATCGCTCGAAGCTCAACACGCGGCAGGCGATCGAAGCGATCCAGCAGCAGCTTCCGGCGAGCGCTGAGATCACGCAGATCGTCGAGTTCGTCCAGACGACCGAGCGCGGGATCATTCGTTAGGCCGAGCCTGTTTCATCGCCGAGCGGGCGGTGACGTGGCGGGCACCGCTTTCGTCGCTCGCAAATCCGTCTCCATCTTTTTCAACAGGGCGGACGCGGGAGCATCGGGAACGATTCGCAGGACACTGCGCAACAGGTCAACGGCCCGTTTCGCCTTGTTCTGTTTCGCCAGTGCGTCACCCTCGTGGAGAACGGTCCGCAGAATATCGTCGCGCTTCGTGTAGGTCGTCCGGGCCAAATCGAAACAGCCCGATGCCCCGACATAATTCTGGGCCGCGGCCTCCAGCAACCCAATATCTTCCAGCATCACGGCGTTGCGGGTCCGGGCAGCCAACTGTTTTGCCTGGCTGCGATATTCCGTCGGCTCAAGCGCCGCATTCTTCGTCGCGAAGTCGTGGTAGGCGGTCCAATCCGACGCGTTCTTTTGCGGCTCGGATTTTTCCGTAAGCGCGAGCCATCTCGCATACGGGCGGTAGAGCGGATCGCCAACCATGACCGACATCCAGGAGATCGTTTGCGTCGACATGTAGGCGCTCTCGGCAAACGTGAAGCCGTGCAGGAGACGATCGTTGAAGACGTCCAGGTGCGCGGTCAGTTGCAGATACGGTTCGTAGACATTGCCGATCGTCGCCGCCGCGCCCCGCGCCAAAAGCGGGCCGGCCCAGTTCGCGTTTTCGTCCCGGAGCGTGCTCGCGCTGAAGGAATGGATGTGAACGGCCACGGCTCCAGGCGCGAATTGAAAATCGAGCTGGTTAAAAGGGCCGGCCACCGTACCCGCGTACCATCCATAATAGAGGGCACAATCGGTCATCGGATAACTGTTCGGAAAAATCTCCGGCGTATCCTCGTAGATGACGGGGATGCCAACCTTGTGAAGTTGGTCGCGAACTTCCGCGAGCCAATGGTCTCCCACCCCGAGGCCGCCGGTAGAATTATGCGCACCATCTATGTAAGCGCGGCCCCACAACCCGTTTTTCTCCGCTTCGATCGCGTCGGTAATCATCCGGCGAACGGTGGCGGACTGTGGCGCATCCAGGCGGCAAACCAGGAGCATGGCGGAATTGTCGACCTCGGCGATGGCCCGATAACTTTGGAAATAAGGATTAGGCAGCGGACCAGAGATCTGATCCGTGAACGCGCCGAGTGCGGCGATCTCGGAATCGACTGAAGCATCGTTGCGATTTCCGATTGGCGGGCCGCCCGGCTTGTCGCCCGGATAATCGTTAGCCTGGCGGATCTTGAGCGGCATTCCCTTGATCATCGCGACAAAACGGATCGCGTTACTGGTGACCGTCGTCGGCCCTTCGCGCGGTTCGTTCAGCGTCCACCATTTGCGTTCCTTGAAGACGGCCCGCAACGGATTCCGGATCATCGTGTCGTATTCGTCGCGGCTGATCTCTTCCGTCCTGGAACAACTCAAGCCGACGAGGTGATCGCGCGCGATGCCGCGTTTCTCGGCGTAGAATTTTGCCAGCTCCACGGATTCGGGAACGTCTTTGTTGAATACAACGATGGTGGCTGGCGCCAGCGGCTTCTCCGCGAAAAGGCGCGAACTGGATAACAGCAAGACAATAAAAACGCCGACGACTCCGAGTTTCATCTAGAGATCGATCTTCAATCCGTCATACGCGATTCCGACCCCATCCAGCAAATCGGCTTCGCTCGCTTGCGCCAGCTCGTGAATGATATGGGTGAAGAGCGTCCGACCCGGGCGAACTTTCGCTGCGACTTCGATCGCCTGCGTAACGCTTAGATGGGTCGGATGCGGCTTGTGCCGCAGCGCGTCGATGATCAGGACGTCGACGCCGGTGATTTGCTCCGCAATTGCTTCCGGGACTGCCGAGCAATCGCTGAGATACGCGACGAGCTTTCGTCCATCGCGCACGAAGAGATAACCATTCACAGTCGTCCGGCCGTGGGGCACGGGCAGAGGCGTCAGGCTTGTTTCACCGAGGCGAAAGGCGCCCTCGATGATATGCGGCACGGGAACGAGATAACCGGGAAACCGGTTCTTTCCGTTGAAGGCAAATTCGTAAACGCGCTCGAGATCGCGCATCGTTTCCGCGGAAGCGTAAACCGGGATGGAACCGAGATCATGGGAGTAACGGCGCAGATCGTCGAACCCCATGATGTGGTCGGTGTGCGAGTGCGTGAAGACAACCGCATCGAGCCGCCGGATATTTTCGCGCAGGGCCTGGGTGCGAAAATCCGTGCCGGTGTCCACAACCCAGGCGCACTCCGGCGTTTCGACGTAGATGGAAGAGCGGAGCCGTTTATCGCGCGGATCGCTGGAGTGACACACCTCGCAATCGCAACCGATCATCGGCACACCGAGGGAGGTCGCGGTGCCGAGAAAAGTCACGCGCAGTTGAGAGTTGAGAGTTGAGCGTGGAGAGTTCAAAACTGAGTCGTCGCCCGACCTGTCGTCTCTCATCCAACAACTCTCAATTCTCAACTGCTTCCCCGAATGCCGGCCCAGCTCAGCCTCCTGCGCATCCGAAACCTGGCCCTGGTCGAAGACCTGGAATGGCAGATCGGGCCCGGCTTCACGGCCGTGACGGGTGAGACCGGCGCCGGCAAATCGATCATCATTGGCGCTCTCCAATTATTGCTCGGGGATCGAACGGACAAAACATTGATTCGAACCGGCGCCGAGACCTGCACGGTCGAAGCGGTCTTCGAAGGCCAGGATTTACAAAAACTCGGACCGCTTCTCCAGGTATCGGGCGTCGAAGCGGAAGGCGGCGAACTCATCGTGAAACGCAGCTTTTCGGCGACGGCGAATCGGCAGTTCATCAACGGTTCGCCCACCACGGTCGCGGTATTGAAAAAACTCGGGGACGAATTGGTGGATCTGCACGGGCCGCACGACCATCAGTCGCTGCTCTCGCCCGAGCGACAGCTGGCTCTGCTCGACAGCTACGCTCGCAGTGAAGAGACGTTGCGCACATTCGGGGAAGCGTTTCGCCGGCTGGAAGGTCTGCGCTCGGAATACGAGACGTTGAACACGGCCGAAACGGCCCGGGAGCAGGAGATCGATCTGCTGCGACATCAGATCACCGAAATCACGAACGCGAATCTCTCGACCAATGAGGAAGAAGAGATTGCGGGCCGGTATCGTCTCGCCGCCAACAGCAAACGGTTGCTGGAGCTGGCCGGCTCCATTACGCGCCGACTTTCCGAAGCCGACGACGCCATTCTTCCCCAGTTGTCAGAGACGCAGCGTTTACTGCGCGATCTCGAAAAGGTGGATCCGGATAAGGCGACGCTCGCTGAAGCGCACGCGGCCTGCGTCGTTGAGCTGACGGAAATTTCGCGGACGCTGGCCGAGTATGCCGAGCACCTTGATCTCGATCCAGCCCAGCTCGCGGCCCTTGAGGACCGCGTCAATCTGTTCGAAACGCTGAAGCGAAAATATGGTGGTTCCGTTGCCGAAGTAATCGCGTTCGGCGAGCGCGCTGCCGAACGAATGCGCAAGATTGAAGGGCGCGACGCGGAGCTCGAGCGGCTGAACAGGGAAATCGAGACAGCCCGGGCGGAAGTCGATCGACTCGGACAGGCGCTGCGAAAACTGCGCACGAAGGCCGCTCCGAAACTGGCTGAAGGCATTCGCGCAAACCTGAAAGACCTCGGCTTTCGTCAGTCCGAATTCGAAGCGAAATTAACCGCGCTGGCCGAACCGCGCGTCACCGGCTTCGACTCCATCGAGCTGCTTTTCTCTCCAAACCCCGGTGAACCCCTCAAGCCGTTGCGCCTCATCGCGTCGAGCGGCGAAATCTCGCGGCTCATGCTCGCCATTAAATCGTCGCTGGCGGCCCAGGACGCGATTGCGCTGTTAGTGTTCGACGAGATCGACGCGAACGTCGGCGGCGAAATCGCGAATGCCGTTGGCCTCAAGATGCGGACGCTGGCCACGGATCACCAGGTTTTGTGCATCACTCACCTTCCGCAAGTCGCGGCGGCGGCGAGCACGCAATTCGTCGTGACCAAGGAGGTTATCGAGGGCCGGACCCATTCGCGCCTGAGCGAGGTTTCGGGGAAAGCGCGGCTGGAGGAGATCGCGAGGATGCTGGGTGGAAAAACCGAGTCGGCGCTCAAGCACGCGGCTACATTACTGAAAGCGCGGTGACATCCGCGAAGCCGCGAAAGAGCCGGCAAATCATTGATTCATTTTTCCCTCGCCAGTGACCTAACCGATTTCCTATCGTGCGCCTGCAATGATACAGCGCGATTATCTCATCATCGGTAGCGGCGTCGGAGGCAGCAGTGCCTGCGAGAGCATCCGGAAATACGACAAGCGCGGCCAGGTCACGCTCGTCGGCGCTGAAACATACCATCCGTATAAACGCTGGATGCTTTCCAAGACCTTCCTGCGCGACAAGGTGCCGCCGTTGAAAAAAATGCCGGTGCTCGATGCCCATTGGTACGATGCCCACAAAATCGAGACCCGGTTTGCCGCCATGGTGACCCAGATCAATATCGATCGGCGGCTGGCTGTCCTGGGAAACGGGGAGACAATCGAGTTCAACAAAGCGTGCCTCGCCATGGGAAGCCGTCCGGTGCGGCCGCCAGTGGCGGGTGTCGCCCTTGGAAATGTAATTTATCTGCGAACGATCCGGGACGCGCTCGCCTTGCGCGAGATGGCGTCACTGGAAAAGGCGATCGTGGTGGTGGGTGGCGGACTATTGGCCTGTGAGGCGGCGGCGAGTCTGCGGCAATTGAAATTCAAGGTCAGCATCATGCATCGCAATGCCTACCTCCTGAACCGTTACCTCGATCCGGAAATGGGCACGTGGATCACATCCTATTTCGAAAAACACGGCGTGACTCTGTTGCTGGGCGAAAGCCTGAACGGATTCGAAGGCAAAACCGTCCTGCGCAATATCCAGACGAAAAGCGGCAACCGGATCGCGGCCGGCGTGGCGGTGGTCGCCTGCGGCGCCGAGCCGAACCTCGATCTCGTCCGGAACACACCCCTCTCCGGGCCCCACGGCTCCCCCGTCAGCGAATATCTCGAGACGGAAGAAAAAGGCATTTATGCAATCGGCGACCTGGCGTTCTACCCCGATCGCATCATGGGTGGCGTGAGGCGGCAGACCCACTGGGACAACGCCCGCGAGCAGGGGCTTGTTGCCGGCGCCAACATGACGGGAAAAAAACGCATTCGCTACGAACAGCTCCCTTATTTCTGGACGGAAATGTTCGACCTCAAGCTCGATTTCGTCGGCGATTTCAGTCTTCCTCCGACCCGCGTGGACCTGAAAGGCGCTTACGCGAAAAAGAAGTTTGTGGCGCGCTATTACCAGGGAGAGAAACTGCGCGCGCTGCTTCTTTGCCACGCAGCGCCCCGCGAAGTAGAAGCGGCCAAGGCCGAGCTCCGCGCCTCGCTCGGGAAATAAGGCGCCTCAACGCATCTCGTTCGGAATTTCGAGGGCGGGATTGCGAACGGCGACCAGTTTCCAATCCCACGGCCAGGTCGCGCCGCGCTGCCATTCGAGCTCGAACGGAGCGTCGAGCGTATTGATGCGGGCGGCAATGTAGTCAGCGAACTCGCCCGTCGCCTTCAGTCTGATTTTAGCGCTCCAGTAACCCCGGTTCCCTTCCCTTCGCATGGCTTCCTGCGTCCGCTCGATCGTGGCATTCGGCAAAGCGCGAAACACTTCGCGGAGCCGTTCCAAAACAACGGCGCGATCGTGACCCCACTGGTCGTGATAGTTCAACGCGATAAACTCGCCGGTCTGCTTCCAGTTCCTCTTTTCGATCTGCTCGACCAGATGCCGGCTGTGGAGCTCGATCTGGCGTTCCGGCTGCCAGAGTTGGACCAGATAAATCCCCCAGATCACTGCCAGGAGAAGGCCGGCATAAAATCCGAGGCGAAAATTCATTCGTTAAGCTGGGGCAAATCGGCTCCCGCTCAACCTCGAGAAAAGCAGCTCGCCCCTCGGATTCAGGTTGACTCGCGGCCCCGGCAGGGGCATGAACCGTGCTGACTTTAGCCTGCTCTTCTTCATGCTCACAATCGGTTCTTTCGCGATAGCTGTCTTTGCGGTGTTTGGTGGTGTCTTCTGGGCCTGCCGGACCGATCGCGATCAAACCTGATCCCCCGTCCCTCCGTATGCTCGATCACGAGGATTTGAAGTGGATTGCCACTACTTCAACCGAACTCAATTCGATGCTTCAACAGATTTCGCGTTACGCGGACCTGGCCCGGCAGCATAAAGGCGAATACAATTACATCGAGATGCTCGGCGAACGTGTCGAGCTCGCCTCCAAGACCGCGCAGGCTTTATTCGATCACGTCACCTCGCGCATCCTCGAAGGCTCAACCAACAAGGCCAAGCGAGGCCCCGATCCTTCGCGGCCGCCCGAGTTCAAGGTGGTCCGCTCGCCCGGAGAAACCCCCGCGCCGTCGCGCCAACGTCCGGCTGCGGAAAAACCTGCCCAGCGCAAGCCCGCCGCGACTGAGGATAAGAAAATCGTTGCGGAGAGCGGATCGATTCCGGCCGACATCGAGGTGATCAACCCGAAAGGAAACCGGGAGCTGATTCTTTTGGTCGACGACGAAATGGAGATTGCCGAGCTCGCTTCGGTGATGCTGACCGACGAAGGCTATCGGGTCATCATTGCCCGCGACGGCTTCGAGGCGCTGCGAATTTACCAGCAGATCGGAAAGCAAATCGGACTCGTCATTTTGGATTTCTTCCTGCCGGTCATGGACGGCGATGCAGTCTTCGACGAGCTGCGAAGCTTGAACCCGGACGTCGTCGTCGTGCTCAGCAGCGGTTTCGCGGAGCAAAGCAAGCTCGGCAACATGCTGGCCCAGGGACTCAAGGGGTTTATCCCAAAGCCCTACACGTCCGAAAAATTGCTCGAGCAAGTTCGGTCGACGCTGGACGCGGCGCGCGGGCAGGGAGGCTGATCAGGACGCCAATTCGGGTCCGAGATTAGACCCGCATCCCGAGGGTAAATCCCCAGGGGCTGGCACCGATTTAGCTTTACCAGGGCCGCGCCCATGGCCCGTATCGATTCATTCTTTAAACTGATGGGAGAGCAGAAGGCTTCGGACCTTCATCTCGCGACAAACAATCCCCCAATGCTGCGCATCAACGGCGAGCTGGTCCGGGTCGATTATCCCCCGCTCCGCAACGACGAGCTCAAGGCGATGGTCTACGAAATCGCGCCGGAAGGGAAAATTAAGATCTTTGAGGAAACCTCGGACATCGACTTCGGCTACGAAGTGCCCGGCATGGCGCGATATCGCGCGAACTTTTTCCAGCAAAAATACGGCATCTCCGCGGTGTTCCGGCTCATTCCCTCGACGGTTCTGACAGTGGAAGACCTGGGGTTGCCGCCGGTTCTGAAGAAATTCCCGATGCTCAAGAAAGGCCTCGTTCTCGTAACAGGCCCGACGGGTTCGGGTAAATCCACCACGCTCGCGGCGATGATGGATTACGCGAATCTGCAGCGGCACGACCACATTATCACCGTTGAGGACCCGATCGAGTTCGTGCATCGCAGCCAGAATTGCCTGGTCCAGCATCGCGAAGTTGGCGTCCACACGCGTTCGTTCGCAGCGGCGCTCCGAGGCGCGTTGCGTGAGGATCCGGATATCCTGCTTGTCGGCGAACTGCGCGACTTGGAGACGATCGAGCTCGCGCTCACCGCGGCCGCCACAGGTCACCTCGTTTTCGGCACCCTCCACACTTCCAGCGCCTCGAAAGCGGTCGATCGTATCATCGACGTATTTCCAACCAACCAACAGAACCAGATTCGCGCCACCCTCGCGGAATCGCTCAAAGGCGTCGTCGCCCAGAATCTGTTCAAGCGCATCGACAAACCAGGCCGCGTCGCCGCGCTCGAAATTCTGGTCGTCGACATGGCCATCGCGAACCTCGTTCGGGAGGGAAAGACCCACCAGATCCCGGGCATGATCCAGGTCGGCAAAAAGAAAGGCAACCAGCCGCTCGACGACGCGATCATGGAGCACCTGCGCCACGCCCGCATTTCACCCGAAGAAGCTTACGACAAGGGAATCGACAAGAAAAAGTTCCGGCCCTTCCTCAAGGAACCGCCCATGGACGGGACTGACGAATAGGAATTAGGAAATGAGAATTCCCGAGCTCGACAAAATCCTCTCCGCGATGCTGCAGACCTACGACGGCATCTCGGACCTCAATTTCTCGGTCGGTCACCCGATGCAGGTCGAAGATTTCGGCGAGCTTAAGCCGGTATTCGTCGATCCTCCGATCGAGGCGCTCACTCCCTATCAGACCGAGCAAATCGCGCTCACCCTCATGCAGGGCAACCGCCGTCTGATTTACGATTACCTGACCGGCGGGTCGTGCGACTGCAGCTATTCGCTCGGCGATGAAGCGCGCTTCCGCGTGAATATCTTCCGCCAGCAAGGCCATTTCTCCATCGTCCTGCGGAAGCTCGAAGGCGAAATCCCGACCCTGCACAGCCTGCATTTGCCCAGTATCTTCAAGGAAATTGCGAAGGAAAAAACGGGGCTCGTCCTCGTCACCGGCGCGACCGGAAGCGGTAAAACAACGACCCTGGCCGCGCTCCTAAACGAGATCAACGAAGAGCAGCCGGTTCACATCGTGACCCTGGAAGATCCGATCGAGTTCGTCCACCCGACCAAGAAGGCGACGTTCAACCAGCGGGAACTCGGACACGACTTCAACAATTATCCGAACGGATTGCGCGCGGCCTTGCGCCAGGCGCCGAAAGTCATTCTCGTCGGCGAAATGCGCGACCGCGCCACCGTCGAAGTAGCCCTGATGGCCGCGGAAACCGGTCACCTCGTTCTCAGCACCCTCCACACGGTCGATGCCGGCCAGGCCATCAATCGTATCCTCGGCCTTTTCTCGCTCGGCGAAGAACAACAGCTGCGCATTCGTCTTGCCGATACCCTTCGCTACATCGTTAGCCAGCGTCTCGCCCCGAAGGTCGGCGGCGGCCGGCAGTTGTTGACCGAAATTCTCGGGAACAACCTTCGGACTCGCGAAACCATTGCGATCGGCGAAGGCGAGCACCGAAGCTTCTACGAAATCATCGAAGCGAGCGCGCCGTTCGGCTGGATGACCTTCGACCAGTCGATCCTGAATGCTTACGAATCGGATCTAATTACGGAAGACACGGCCCGGTTGTTCGCCAGCCGAAAGGGCCGCGTCAGTCGGGGAATTGACCTGATCCAAAAAACCCGCGGCGTCGATGCCGACCTTGATTCGGGTCTGCGTCTCGACATGCCGGTGAATGCCTTTCGCTAATCATGGAAGCCAACGACTCCTCTTTTTTCGATCTCGGCGATAACACAGCGCTCGTCTGCGTCGATCACCAGCAATACCAGAAAATGGTGGTGCCGCAGTTGATCGACATGACCTACAAAGTCCACCTCGGCCTGTTTGAGGAAGACGTCCTGTTGAAGCTCAAAACCTACAGCTACAACGTCGTGGTTGTTTACGAGAACTTCAAAGGCTCGACCCCGCAGAACAACCCGATCCTGCGCGCTATGGTCCAGCGTCCCGGCGCGGAACGCCGTCAGCATTTCCTCGTTCTGCTCAGCCACCGCTATCCCACGAACGACGCGATGAGCGCGTTTGTGCAAAGCGTGGACCAGATCGTGAACATCGCGGACTTGGCGAACTTCAAGCCGGTGCTTCGTCGCGGCGTCGCCCAGTATCGTGAGCTTTATAATTCTTTTCACGAGACCCTGAAAGCGGTCCAGGCGATCTAGCGCGATCGCTCCCCGGTTTTGTTCGGAAAAAAGCGCTGACCAGTCGCTTCAGCGGCGAAATCCTTTCCGTGGAGGGAGGTAGTTGCGGCGCGAGTCGGCCACGCGATACTACCGGTCTCTGTATGAAGCTGAGCAACTGGATCAAGTTTACCTGGGACCTGACTCAGCTGCCCGCTTTCGAGAACCTGCTGCCGGAGCATTACGAGATTGCGCCTGCCACGGCGGAGGACGAAAAAGAGCTGCGCAAAATTATCTCCAGCTCGTTTGTGCTCGATCCGGCCTGGAGCCCGCAGATGAACGAAGTGATGGAGCGCCTCGATCTCTGGCTCGACCGCGCCCTCGCTTCGTCGACCTGCACCTTTTTGGCACTGCGCCACGGCACCCGGATCATCGGCGCCTCGATTCTCTCGTCCGAGCCGGAGACGGATATTCATCTCATCCCCGGTCCGTGCGTTTCCATGGAATATCGAAACCGCGGTTTTGGAACGCGCTTGCTGGAACAATCGCTGACTCGTCTCCGGGAGGCGGGTTTGCGCGAAGCAGTCGGGGTCGCGAAAGAAAACGTGCCGGCAGCGAAGTTCCTCTATCCGAAATTCAACAGCACGGCGGCGCCGCACGATTTCGCGCCGCTGGTTCCGGCCTGATCAGCCTTTCGTTGGATATTCCGGTGGCGAATAGACGTTGAACGTCACTGCGCGAGCCCGCCCCGGGTTCCGGAATCGGTGCGGCGTGCCGGCGCGAATCAACAGGCTATCGCCCTTTCGCAGCTCGACCTTCTCCGGTCCTACCGTGCCCGACAGTTTTCCTGATAACACGAGGAGCACCTGATCGCTTTTGGCGTGGGCCTCCGCCTTGCGCCCCGTCGCCTGGCCCGGCGGCAACGTCATCATCGCGGTCTGGGTCCGTTTGCTCGTCTGGAGGACCTCGAACCATTCTTTTGCTTCCTTTATGTTCGCGACATCCATGTTCGACCTTTCCCTTTCCTCTCCATCCCGGCAAACTCCTCGCGGCCTGCGATTTTTGAATCCAAACACGCCCAGGCCCGCATCCCACCCCATATGATCCAGGACCTTAAGTTCGCTATCCGGCAGCTCGTTAAGGCCCCCGGTTTCACCGTCGCCGCCGTCGTCGTCCTTGCTCTCGGCATCGGCGCCAACACCGCCGTTTTTAGCCTCGTCCACACGATGTTTTTCGCCCCGCCGCCTTACGCGAAAGCGCAGGAGATGGTCCAGGTGTTTTCGCAGGACAAAAAGAACCCGAAAACGTATCGCGGATTCTCCTACCCGACCTATCAGGACATTCGGGCCCAGAACACCGTCTTCGCCGACG
>Ga0105242_10002736_pt1 | contig 13799 bp, 9 predicted proteins | sample KBSM24metaG_FD_81521 | JGI IMG/M metagenome (GOLD analysis project Ga0105242, IMG submission 81521) | Miscanthus rhizosphere microbial communities from Kellogg Biological Station, Michigan, USA - KBS M2-4 metaG | ecosystem: Host-associated > Plants > Roots > Rhizosphere > Soil | place: Michigan...
AAATCGGCGCCGGATTTCGAAAAAGCCGCGAAGGCTGCCGGTGTCGAAGCGAAGACGACCGACCTCATCACGCAGGATTCGCCGATTCCCGATCTTGGCGTGGCGCCGGCCGTCGAGGACGCCGCCTTCAAGCTCCCCGTCGGAGCGGTCAGCGATCCGATCGCGACGGACAACGGCACGGCCGTCATCAAGATCGTGGAAAAGAAATCGGTGACGCCGGAAGAGTGGACGTCGTCGAAGGATCGCTTCCGCGAGGAGCTGCTGACCGACCGGCGCAATCGCTTCTTCTCCGCCTACATGGTGAAGGCGAAGCAGAAGATGAAGATCGAAGTGAACCGCGAGTCACTGCAAAGGGCGGCGAGCTAGCGGTTCAACCACATTAGGGCTGAGGGCCTAGCGGTTCACCACATTAGGGCTGAGGGCCTAGCGGTTCACCACATTAGGGCTGAGGGCTAAGGGCTGAGGGCTCAGAGCCGTTGGCAAAAGGTCGATGGATTGCCTGACCATGTGGACTGGCAGCCCTGAGCCCTGAGCCCTGACAAAGCGACTCACCCCTCAGCGTAAGAAGGTGACAGGGAGCAACGCGAGGGGTTCTCCTCGGCGGAACATCGCGAACGGACCGCGCATGATTCGCAGCGCCTCGATTTCTCCACTCGAGAGGTTCGCGCTCAGCCACGCCGTGACCGCAGCCGACTGCGCAGAGTCGCCCGCTCCGGTCAACTGATCCGACAGCAGCTCGTAGAAGCTTTTACGCGGCGGATAGACGACGATTTCCACGTCGCTGTCTGCCGCGATCTTCGCTCGCTGCTTTGCGAGCGCCACCGCGCGGTCCAGTCCGCCGAGATCGTCGACGAGCCCGTTCTGCCTGGCCTGCCGTCCCGTCCACACCCGGCCCTGCGCGATGGCGTCGATCTTCTCGGGCGTGCTGTGCCGCGACTCGGCCACCTTCTCGACGAACTGGTCGTAAAACGACTGGAGCTGCTCCTGCAGCTTTTTCAACTCCTCGGCGTTGTACGGACGCGCCGGTCCATTGATCTCCGCATGGCGGCCGACGCTCGTCGACTCGATTTTCGCGCCCAGCTTCTCGTACACGCCGCCGGTGACGAACTTGCCGCCGAAGATCCCGATCGATCCGGTCAGGGTCGATGGCTGCGCGACGATGATCTGCGCCGGCATGGCAATGTAGTAGCCGCCTGACGCGGCCAGGTCCGACATCGAGACGACGAGCGGGCGATCGGCACGCTCGGTCTTGGTAACGACCAGCTCGCGCCAGATCGCATCCGATGCCGTCGTGGATCCGCCGGGACTGTCGATGCGAAGGACGATCGCACGGACCGAACTGTCGCGGCGGGCCTGGCGGATGTACTCGATCAACGTCTCCGAGCCGAGCACCGCACCGTTGACCGGATCGTAACCACTCTTGCCCCCGTTGATGGTGCCGCTCGCATAGATGACGGCGATGCGCGGTCCGCGGTTCAGGCCGAGCGACGACAGGCTCACGCGAGCGTAGTCGTCGCCGTCCAGGCGGCGCCGCTGCTCGCCGGCCCGCAGCTTGTCGTCCACCTGATCTTCGTACGCCACCTCGTCGACCAGTCCGGCGGCCAGCGCGTCCTCGGGCAGAAACGGTCCCTGATCGACGAGGGTGCGCACGTCCGCCTCGTCTTTCTTGCGGCCGTCGGCGATGCCCCGCACGATCTGATCGTACAGATCGCGGTTCATCGACTCGTCCATCTCCTTGTGCGCCGCGGTGTAGCCTTTTTCCTTGAAGGTGTTGACGGCCGTCTTGTACTGGCCGATGCGGTGCAGATCGGGGATCGCGCCGATCTTGTCGAGCGTGCCGCGCAGGAACAGCTCGTAGGTGGCCACGCCCACCAGATCGAGCGCCGTCGACGGCATCAGGAACACCTTGTCGGCGGCCGTGGCGAGGTAGTACTCGCGATCGCCGCCGTATTCGAGATAGGCGTAGACCGGCTTGCCCGACTTCTTGAAGTCGAGCACTGCGTCGCGCACCTCCTGCACCTTCCCCCAGAACGGCGACTCGAACCCGGTCGGCTTGAGCAGGACGGACTTGACTCGTGGATCGGCCTTCGCCTTCCGAAGGTTGTCCACGATGGACCGCACGGTCGGCGTTTTCGACCCGCGGAGATATCCCACGACGTCGGCAGGCGCCAGTTCGGTCAACGAGCCGCCCACGCGGAGCACCAGCGTGGCGCTGGACGGCACCGCGGGTTCGCGACCGAACAGGAAGTACATCAGCCCGAAGCCGACGATGGAAACGAAGAGCGCGAAACCCAGCAGCGTAAAGAGGATTGCGAATCCACGTCGGGCCATGGAATCAGTATAATCTCGCGCTGCGGCGTCAGAGCACAGCCGCGGTACACGCGTTGCACGGGCGGTCCGATCATGACATCGACCCGACATCTGTTAGTTCTCGCAGTTTTTCTCTCCCTCGCGTTCGCGCACCTGGCGTCCGCACAAGCCCCCGCTCCTGAACCGCCGCCACTGTGGGACGCGCAGGTTGGTGCATCGTTCGTAGGCACGAGCGGCAATTCCGACACGGCATCGACCGGCGCCGACTTCGCGGCCCATCGCCGCGGACAGATCTGGGGACTCGAGGCGAACGCGACGCTGGTGCGCACCAGCACCGACGGCGACACCACCGCGGAGCGTTACCTCGGCTCGTTCCGCGCGCAACGGAAGCTGACGGACCTGCTCGGGTTGTCGACCGGCGTCAAGCTGGAACGCGATCGCTTTTCGGGACTCGATTTTCGATCGATTGTCGATGGCGGTTTGAGCTGGGCGCTCGTGCATCATCCGGAGTGGACGCTGGACGGCGTGACGAGCATCGCGTGGTTGCACGAGTCGCGCATCGACCAGCCCGATCTGGACGATCCGATTGGCGTGCTGCAGCTCCTGAGCCGTGTCCCGTTCGGCACGGCGGGCGACACGACGCAGCGCTTCACGTACTACCCCGACTTCAAGACGGCGGCGGCGTATCGGTACGAAGCCGAGCTCACCGCGCAGGCCGCAATGAACGCGCATCTCGCGCTGAAGATTGGCTACCTGCTCCGGTACTCGAACGCACCGGTCCCCGGGTTCAAGAGCACGGACAACACGACGACGGCGTCGATCGTGCTGCGCTGGAAGGCGGCGACGCCCGCGCCGTAGCTGGAGTTTCCCGAGCCGTGGCGCGCGGTGCTTCGGCTCGCGTATGCCCCCTGTGGCGCGGGGCTTCAGCCCCGCGTTTTGACGTGTGGCGCACGGCTTCAGCCCTGCGTCTCATGTTCCCGGCGTCGATTTGCCCGGAGGGTTCGGATATACTGAGAGTTCGGCCTGCGAGTATTTCTCACCACTTGCGGAAGTGGCGGAACGGCAGACGCGCTAGCCTCAGGAGCTAGTCCGGGCAACCGGGTGGAGGTTCGAATCCTCTCTTCCGCACCATCGTTCGCTCACGCTCACTCTGGCGCGTCAGAGGGCTTCAGGCGCTCAGGCTTCGCGCTCGCGCGCTCGCCTTTCGGGCTCGAATCCTCTCGGCTGCGCCTTCGCGCTTCGCGCTCGGCTTCCAGGGTCGTATCCGCACTTCTCGGCTGCGCCTTCGCGCTTCGCGCTCGGCTTCCAGGGTCGTATCCTCGCTCGCGACACTTCGCCTTCGCTTTCGAGATCGAATTCATCCGCACGACGCTTCCGCTACAATCTCTCCGCATGCGTATCGTTCTTCAATCCACGATCGCGCTCATCCTGCTCGTCTCGCTGCCGCTCGTCGCACGTACCCGTGGTCCGGTGGTTGACGCGCCCGGTCTCCAGGCGCCCGCCGACGCGGGCGACGTCGCCGAAGGCATGCGGCTCTACCTCCAGAAGGGCGACTGTCAAGCGTGCCACGGCTGGGCGGCCGACGGCCGCAAGATGGACAGCCAGATGCCGGACGGATCGAACCTGCGCGAGACGCGCCTCACTCGTGAGCGGCTCGCGCAGACCATCAAGTGCGGCCGGCCCGGCACCGGCATGCCGGCCTTCGACAAGTTCGCCTACACCGACGGCCGGTGCGGGTTGAAGCAGTCGGATCTCAAAACGCCGATGCCCGATCCACCCGCGACGTTTCAGCCGCGCGAGATCGATCTCCTCGTCGGGTTCCTGATGGAGAAGGTCGTCGGCAAGGGGCCGATGGATCGCGCAAAGTGCATCGCCTACTGGGGCTCGGAAGTCGATGCGTGCAAGGAATTCAAGTGAGGCTGGTTGGTCGAGTGGGCACCCGCCCACTAGTTCAACGCAAACACGAACAGGTAGCTCGAGTTCTCCAGCTTGTCGAACTTCACCGGGTGCAGATGGCGTCCACCTGACTGCACGGCGAGGTACTGCCTGGCTCCGACCGAATAGGTGACCGGCGCGCCTTTCAGCGGCGTGCCGACGTTGAAACGCCACAACTCCTCGAGCGTCTCGTCGTTGTAGGCGACGACCCAGCCGTCCTGCAGCGCTGAGAACAGAAGGCCGCCCGCCGTCGCTGTCGCACCCGATCGCACTTCGATGTCGGTCACGGCCTTGGCCAGGATCTTGTGGTTCGCCGTATCGAATGCCGTGATGGAGCCGTAGTACAAGTCGCTGCTGTACGTCCGCTTCTCGCTCTTCTTCTCGTCGATGCCGCCTTCCGGTGACAGGTACGCGACCGCGGCACCGTTCTGCGAGAAACAGCCTTCGATGCCGACGCCGTACGCGATGTTCTTCACCGGGTTGAATGCGGTCGGCTGGTGCGCGATGCCGCCGTGCCACGTCGGACACGAGCGCTTCTGGCCGTCTCCGCGCAGCGCCCGCGCTTCCGGGTTGTAAATCTGCACGTCGAGCTTCGGATCGTAGTCGAGCGGCTTCCCCGTTTTCTGGTTCAGTCCCTTGGTCCAGTTCAGGTCGTTGACGTACTGGCCACCGCGCAGGAATTCGCCATTGGTGCGATCGATCGAGTAGTAGAAACCGTTGCGCGCGAAATGGCCCACGAGCTTGCGCACGCGGCCGTTGATGTTCGCGTCGTAGAGTATGTGCACGCCGACTTCGTCGAAGTCCCATGAATCGTTCGGCGTGTACTGGAAGTACCAGGCCAGTTTGCCGGTCTCGACGTTCACCGCGACCACCGAGTTGGTGTACAGGTTGTCGCCGGGCCGCGCCTGCGGATCGTAGATTGGCACCGGGTTGCCGGTGCCCCAGATCGTCAGCTTGGTCGCCGGATCGTAGGAGCCGGTCTGCCAGAGGCCGCCGCCGCCGGTCTTCCACGCGTTGGTCTTGTCTTTCCAGGTCTCGCTGCCTGGCTCGCCCGGCTTCGGCACGACGTACCACCGCCAGAGCTCCTTCCCGGTGCGCACGTCGAGCGCCGCGAGCCAGCCGCGCGTCTTCGCGTCGCCCGCGCCGTTGGCGACAATCACCTTGCCGTCTGCGGTGATCGGCCCGGCGTTGAACCGCTCCGTGCTGCCGAACTCGTCGGTCGCCGCGACCTTCTTGTCCCACACGATCTCGCCGGTGCTGGTCTTTGCCGCAATCACCCGGCCGTCGGGCAGGTTCGCAACCACCAGGTCCTCCCACAACGCGATGCCGCGCGTTTGCGGTTTGTTGCCCTGGTGTTTCACGCCGGGGTCGGTCACCCAGACGAACTCGCCCTTGTTTGGATTTCTCGCATCGATCTTGTAGAGCGTGCCCCACCCGTCGCTCGTGTACAGGAAGCCATTGTCGACGAGCGGGTTGAGCTCGCTCTCCGGCCCGTTCTGTCCGACATCCTGCATCCCGCCGAGCGACAACGCCCAGACCATGTGCAGGTTCTTGACGGTGTCGCGATTGATCTGCGTCAGCTTCGAGTAGCGCGTCGAGGCGTAATCGCCGTTCTCGATCAGCCAGTTCTGCGGCTCGTTCTGGGCGTTGATCAGCCGGTCGCTGTTCACCGTCATCGAGTACTGTGCCGTGAGCGTCACAGCCGCGGCCGCGAGGATGCCCGCCAACGCCGGTAGGTGATGTCGTTCCATGGCGCGGATTGTAGCCCCGCTCGCTAGCGCGGCGGTGTCGCTTTCTCTTTTCCTATCGCCGATGCCTCTGCCGCGGCAATCGTGGCGTCGGCTTCGGGTTTCAGGATGAATCCGGCCTTGAGATTCTGGTCCGTCACCGCGCGAACCGCGTTCACGTACGCCGCGTGGGTCGGATAACGCGACACGAGCTTCGCGTGATCGAAGGCCACATGCGATCCGTACAGCCGGCAGAATCCCGGGCCGGAGTTCTGGCCGGTGTTGACCGCCATCGGGACCGCAATGCCGGCGAGGCGGATGCCGCCGCCGGATGAATTGCCGTCCGCGTCGCGAGCGATGGCCACGGGGCTGGTGGAGCTGAGATCGATGGGCGGAGCCGTGGGCGGAGCCTTTCCGTCTCTCACCCACGCGACGAGATGATCCAGCGCCGCCGCCATGACGTGATAGAACGGCACGTCGCTGTACGGCGGCTGGTCGCACGGACTGGCGCCGCCTGCGAGTTGCGGCGAGGGCGCCGACGCAGGTGCGGCACTGGCGCCTCGAAGCCCGGGCGAGAAGCCCGACGCGATCGGATTGCCGTCGCGCGCGACCAGCTTGCCCCGGCTGGCAATGAACTGCGTGTCTACGTGCGAATCGCCGGCAACCTCCCACGTCCGGAAATTGTCGGTGTCCGGCTGGCGCACGGCAGCCTGGCCGATGATGACGTCCGTCTCGGAGTTCAGCTTCCAGATTTTGATCTTCAAATCCGTGCGGATTCTCCCGCCGCCGCCATGCAGAATCACGGCGTCGAACACCGGATCCAACGGATGGACCGAGTTCACGTACGTGGCCAGGCGCGCGGAGGATTGCGAATGGCCCGTCGCGAAGACACGCTGCGGCTTCAGGCCGCCGAGGAAGTCAGTGCCTTTCGGCGCGCGGGCGGCGCGGGCGACGTCCGCGAAGACGTCGAAGCTGAGGGCGTCGTTCGTGATCGCGCCGCCGTCAGTCACGTCGAGCGTACCGTAGCGGTTCTGGTTCCAGACCTTGAGCGCTTCGACGCCGACACGCTGCGGCGTGACGCCGATCCATGCGTAGCCCGATCGGATCAGGTGTTCGTGAATCTGGTACCAGTCGATGTCGAGATCGTGGCCCGACGTGACATTGTTCCACTCGACGATCACGGTCCCGTTGAATCTCGCCGCGGTGGCCGGGCGTCGCACGACGAGCCGCGTCAGGTATTTGTGGTTGCCGTCGATCACTTTGCCCGTCGTGCCGTCGGGTGTCTCGTAGCGGTTGGCCGTGCCGGCAACGAAGAACTCCTGCTCGAGGTAACCGCGCGACTTGAGGTCTTCGAGCGCGGCAAAGAAGGGGTAATCGTGAGACGGATCGCCGGGCGCGGCCTTTGCCGTCACCGGGCCCGTCACGGACGGATCGGCGGCCAACAGCCGCCCGGCCTGGAGCCAGGCCAGCACGAGAAGCAAAATCACCTTGAAGCGCACGGGGATTCTCCTCTCCGCCCGCGTCCGGCAGGCAGTGGAGGCATTCTAGTGCAGCGTCACCGCTGATTCAGTACCGGGATTCGAACCGCCACGAAAAACACGAAACCCAAAACGTTTTCGTGAGTTTCGTGAGTTTCGTGGCTGATTCGCGAGATGCTGCACAGGTGGCTACTGGTCTGCGCCGGCCTCGACATCAGGCTGTATCGGCGTCTCCATTCATGACGCCGTGAACCAGCCGCGCCAGGTCGGTCACTGCGTGCTCCACGTAGAAGCCGCTGACGTCGAAAAGCTTGATGCCCTGATGCGAAATCAGGGTTCTGAGCGGCGAGTCATCTTCCGGCAGTGACGGCTCAACGTAGCTCTCCTGAAAAATCGGGATCATCGTCTTGCCGAACTCGTGAGCCAAACCGATTTCCTGCATGACCCACTTGGACTCGAGGCTCTGTCTCGCCAGAAAACAGATGAACACGTCGCAGTCTTCGATGGCGCGTTTCAATCGCGGCGGAAAGCGGCCGGCCTTGTCGAGCCCGATCGTGTCCATGAACACGCGGATGTGGTGCTTCTCTTTGAGACGATCGGCAAAGAAGCGTGCCCACCCGCCGCTCAACTCACGATCGTAGCTGACGAATACGAGAGGTTCCCTGCCCGCGACGTGGCCGGTCTCCAGCGCCTTGAGCAGCGCTCTCGTGAAGGCCTCAACCGATGTGAATCGGTCGGCAGGATCAACTTTCAGCCCACGGCCAATCACCTCTGAAACGGCTCGCGACACAGGCGGTCTCCCATTCTGAGCCGCTTCTTCGTGCGCGGGTATCGGCCCGCGGCGAAAGTTCTTCTCGCGAATCTCGGGGCTGTCCTGGCCTTCGAACGGCAGCGATCCGGCGATCAAGTAGTACGCAAGAGCCGCCATCGCGAACTGATCGGCTGGCGGACCCACCGCTTCTCCGCTCCAGTGCTCCGGCGCCATGAATGCCGGAGATCCCATGATCGGCCGTTCACCGGCTGCGGATGGCTGCAGTGCGATGGCGAAATCGGTGAGATAGAGATTCCCTACCGAGTCGAAAACAATCGCGCTGGGTTTCAAATCGCCGTGCAGGACACCCTGCCGATGCGCATAGTCGAGGGCAGCTCCGAGGGCCTGGATCCATCGACTCACGTCCTCCGGGTGGACCGGATTCTTCGCCGCCAATTTCTGTGTCAGACTGCCGCCGGCCATCAGCTCGAAACAGAGGAAGGCGGTCTCGAGCTCGTCTCCACTCCTCGCCTTCAATCGCGTTACGCCTGAATCGAGTACCTGGCAGATGTGGGGATGCTGGAGTGCGGCGGCGGTCCGCGCCTCGCGCTCGAAACGCTCCCGATAGCCAGGATATCGAGCTAGCTCCGGTGACAACACCTTGATCGCCACGTCGCGCGATACGTTTCTATCGGTGGCAGCGTACACCGCCGCCTTCGCGCTCTCCTTCAACAGGCGATGGAGTCGATAGCGTCCGGCGAGATCGGCGCCTGTCAGATCCGGCAACGTCGTATCACGGCCATACGAAAACGTGAGTCTCGTGCCGGCGATATCAATGGTCGCACCGAAAAACAGCGGCTCCGCGAGACCCTTTCGCACACGGCGCCCATTCACGAACGTTCCATTCGTGCTGCCGAGATCGTGGATGACGAATCCGCCGTTCTGCCACTCGAGCCGCGCATGATGGCGCGACCAGCCATCGTCCTGGATCGCAATGTCACAGTCCGGATCTCGTCCCAACGTGACGCTCGGGCCCACAAACGGGATGACTCGACCCACTTGATGCGGATCGGGAGAACGCCCGACCAACAGCCGGACATCCGGAACATGTGGCGGATCCGACGGCTGATCGCCGGCCGGCGGTGAAAGAAACACAGTCGCGTCAGGGGCGATCTCGCCGGGTACCGGTGCACTCGACGCAGCGGCATCGGTGACCGTCAACAGCGTCGGCTCGAACGCCACGGGGACTCTGGAGGCAGCCGCGGGCGGAGGTGTTCTCTCAGCGATGGACGACGCCTCACTCAGAGTCAGTCGACACTGCGCAAGGTCGCGGGCCATGCTGCGCAAATCCTGGTAACGTTCCGCAGGATCGGTTGCGATGCTCCGCTCGAGGATCCCATCGAGCGCCACCGGCAACTCAGGCGCGGCCACCGACAACGGTCTGTGGTCGCCAGTCATGATCCGGTGCAGCAGTCCGTCGGAGAGCGTGCCCGGGAACAACTTGACGCCGGCGAGCAGTTCGTAGACCACCGATCCCAGGGCGAAAATATCTGCTCGGTAATCGACGGCCCGGCCTTGCACCATCTCGGGCGACAGGTAGTTCAACGTCCCAAAGACTGCGCCGCCCTTTGTCAGACCGGATTCAGCGAGGTGAGCCAACGAAGCGATCCCGAAGTCGAGGATCTTGACCGCGCCATCGTCGGCCACCATCACGTTCGCGGGCTTGATATCGCGATGGACCACCTGCTGTTCGTGCGCGTACCCGAGCCCCGCGCACATCGATTCGGCGATCGCCAGCTTCGCTGACAGCGTGAGCGGCGTGGCGTTGGCGATGAGTTGCGCGAGCGTCTCGCCGCTGACGAACTCCATCACGATGTACGCCTCGCCATCGTGCTCTCCCACATCGAAAATGCTGACGATATTGGGATGATGCAGGCGGCCGGCGGATTGCGCCTCTCGCGCGAATCGTTCGCGAAACTCGGAGTTGTCCGCGTCGGCCAGCAGGACTTTGATCGCGACCTGTCGGTCGATCGCCGGGTCGTGCGCAAGATACAGCGAGCCCATTCCGCCGGTGGCGATCCGCCGAATCACGCGATATCGGCCGATCTGCGTGGGAATGGGGCCTGGACTCATTGCCGCACCGTGGTTAGCTCACGCGTTCACTCTAGGGATGGTGCGCTCGCAGGAATGAACGAATCTGGCGCACGGCCAGCGGAATCCGCTCCTTCGGCTCCTTCCACGGAAACATGCTGACCTCGGCTTTCGGCGCGAGCATCGCCGCTTCCATCGCGACGGCGTACGGATGCGCTGGGATGTCGTCGGGCAGGATCAGCACCGGCGTCTGACAAGCACGCACGAAATCGCGCGTGACCGTAAAGACGAAATCCGCATTGGTCCGATACATCTTCGTGAGGAACTGCTCGACCATCGCCATCGTGATCTCGGGCCGGCGTTTCACCAGGTCCGGGCCCCAGCCGCTCATGTTGGTGTCGTAGAAGAGCGTCGGCATCTCGGGGCGGAACCCGCTCGGCTGCGCCAGCACGGCCGCGACGACGCGGTTCGGCGCGCGCTTGAGCAGGTTCCAGATGAAAGGACCGCCGATGCAGAAGCCCATCACCATGAACTTGTCGATGCCCAGGTGATCCATGAGGCCGAGATGATCGTCGGTGTACGAATCCCACGGGCGATCGATCTCGAGCGGGCCTGACGACTGTCCGTTGTTCGCGTTGCGCAGATCCGACGCGACGCAGCGATACTCGTCCTTGAACTCGGGCACCGGGTTGAAGGGATTCGAGAGGGCCGCGATCGTCGAGTTGAGCCCGCCGCCGGCGATGAGCAGCAGAGGAAATCCCTTGCCGGTCTCTTCGTAGTGGATACGCCTCGCGCCCTTCTCGTAGAACTTCGCCGCGCCTCCTGGCGCCTGTCCTGCGAGCAGCCGCGGGGTGGCGGCCATCACCGTGGCCGCGGCACCGGTCTTCAACAGCTTGCGTCTCGTCTGATCCGCCATGGCCGTTCTCCCTCCGGAGCGAAATGCCTGCCGCTCGGGAGAGTATAGCTTCGCGACTCGAGAGTGTGATCACGGGCTCGCCGAAGACGGCAGCGCGGCGAACAGCTGTTCGATGTCCCCTTCGGTGATGTGCAGGTGCGGTGCGAATCGAATGGACGAGCCGCGCTGACTGACGAAGACGTTCCTCTCGCGGAGGGATCCGACAAGGTTGCCGCTGATATGCGACGGCATCCGGGCGCCGAACAGATGCGGGCAGCGCTGCGCGGGGGGTGGAAGCTCGAACCCCAGTGCTTCGAGCCGATCCTGAATGCGCGCCGTGATCGTTGCAAGGCTCCGTGCAACGACCGGCAGGGTCCATCGTTGCAATTGCTCCAACGCAGCGATCGCGCCGGGAAGAATCGTGGACGTGCACTTCTCTCCGACCTCGAAACGGCGCGCTCCGGGCAGGTAGATGTCGTTGTACTGGACGAGCGTCGCGAAGTTGCCCGAGTTCTCGCGCGCAAGCCAGGTCTCTTCGAGCGGCCGTGCATCGCGCCATGCAGGCGAAACGTACAGCAAGCCGAACCCATACGGACACAGCAGCCACTTGTAGCCGGCAGCCACGAGAAAGTCCGGCTGGACGTCGGCCAGATCGAGCGGCATGGCGCCAAGCGATTGCGTGGCGTCGAGCACCAGCGCTGCGCCGACCGCGCGACAAGCCCGCGCCACCGCCGACAGATCGAGGCGCGCGCCGTTCGTCCAATGACAGTGGCCCGCCGCGACGACCCGCACACCCGGCCTGATAGCTGTAAGCGTCGCCGCCGTCCAGTCGCCGTCGGCGGGCGCAGGGACGGTGACGATGGTGGCGCCGGTCTCGGCGGCAACCCGTCGCCACGGCAGGACGTTCGACGGAAATTCTTCGTCGAGCAGGACGATGCGATCGTTCACGTTCAGCGTCGGTTCGATCGCCCGCGCGGCCGTGCTCACACCGTAACTGGCTGCGGGGACCACGGCCCACCCGTCTGCATCCCCGCCGAACAATTCAGCCGCGAGTACGCGAATGCGCTCGGCGTCGTCGAAGAAATCCCCGGGCGATCGTTTCCAGGGGTGGCTCTTGGCTGCGGCGGACGCGACGAGGCGCGCCCGCGATTCGTTCAATTGCGGCGCGTTGTAGGCGGTGTTGAAGTACGCGATCCCTGGCGGCACGTCGAAGAGGGATCGCTGGGACCCAATGGGAAGCTCGGAAAAATGGTTGAGCATGGCTGAGGCAGATGTCACGATTTCTATCAGTTCGTCACAACTCTTGAGACAATCGCTACCGCGCCTGACACGGGAGGTACGTACATAGGATGGCCTGCAACAATAACTTTCCGCGCGCCATGAAGAAGACCAACACACTCTGCATAGCGGCGCTGTTGATGTTGTGCAGCCGCGCCGTACTCGCACAGGATCTGAGCGGCGACTGGCAGGGCGCGCTCAGCATCGGCACGCAGCAGCTCCGGCTGATCCTTCACATCGACAAAGCCGATGACGCCTCATGGAAGGCGACGCTGGCGAGCATCGATCAGAGCCCCGATCGCGGTGCGCGAATGCCGGCCGACGCGGTGACCGTCGCGGGCACCAGCTTCAAAATGACCGTCGCTGCCATTCGCGGCTCGTTCGACGGCACGATTGCATCCGACGGTAATTCGATCGCCGGCACATGGACGCAGGGCGCGCCGCTGCCGCTGACGCTCACGCGCGCGACACCCGCCACCGCGTGGAAGGATCCGTCGCCCCACACCGCCAGCTTCGTGACGTCTGAACGCGACGTCAAGCTCGAGGTGCTCGACTGGGGCGGTCCCTCGACCGGTCGAACACTGGTGCTGGTACCCGGACTCGGCAACACGGCGCACATCTTCGACGTCCTCGCGACAAAGCTCACGGCGCGCTATCACGTGATCGGTGTCACGCGCCGCGGCTTCGGCGATTCGAGCGCGCCCGCGTCCGGTTACGGCGCCGACCGGCTGGGCGACGATGTGCTGGCGGTGATCGACGCGCTCAAGATCAGCAAGCCGGTGCTGGCTGGACACTCGCTCGGCGGCGAGGAACTGAGCTCGATTGGATCGCGGTACCCGGAGAGAATCGCGGGCCTGATTTACCTGGACGCCGGTTATTCGTACGCGTTTTACGCACCGGACATCGAACCGTTCCCGGCGCCGCCGACGACGTCGCTACCGCCGATCATGCAGGGCATCATGTCCGGAAGACAGAACTACACACGCATCCCTGTCCCGATTCTCGCGATCTATGCGCTGCCGCACGATCCTGGAGCCGCCGCTCCCGCGGCGGTGCGCGCGCAGACCGAGGCGAACGACGTGAAGGCCGAGGCGCAGGCGAAGGCCTTCGAGGCCGGCCTGCCGACCGCCCGCGTCGTCCGAATTCCGCGCGCGAATCACTATGTGTTCGTGTCGAACGAGGCCGACGTCTTGCGGGAGATGGAGACGTTCATCGCATCACTGAAGTGATACGAGTCGGCTTCAGGGTACTTTCGGCGTCGTCCGAACCGTCGGGTACGTGATGCCAAGCTGCTCCAGATACGTCTTGTACTTGGACGGATCGTAGTAATACTT
>Ga0105242_10002737_pt1 | contig 13798 bp, 11 predicted proteins | sample KBSM24metaG_FD_81521 | JGI IMG/M metagenome (GOLD analysis project Ga0105242, IMG submission 81521) | Miscanthus rhizosphere microbial communities from Kellogg Biological Station, Michigan, USA - KBS M2-4 metaG | ecosystem: Host-associated > Plants > Roots > Rhizosphere > Soil | place...
GACGGCCTCGGGGGGCTGGAGCACAACGTCATCACGGCCCGCATCGAAGATCTGGTCAAGTGGTCGCGCAGCCGAAGCAGCTGGCCCGCTTCGTTCGGGCTGGCGTGCTGCGCGATCGAGATGATGGCCACAGGCGCCGCGCACTACGACCTCAGCCGGTTCGGCATGGAGGTCTTCCGCGCCTCACCGCGCCAGGCCGACATCATGATCGTCGCCGGCCGAGTCAGCCAGAAGATGGCACCGGTGCTGCGTCAGGTTTACGACCAGATGATGGAACCGAAGTGGGTCATCTCGATGGGTGTCTGCGCGTCGAGCGGCGGGATGTTCAACAACTACGCGATCGTGCAAGGTGTCGATCAGGTCGTGCCCGTCGACGTCTATGCACCCGGGTGCCCACCAACACCGGAAACGCTCATCCACGCCATCGAGACGTTGCATCAGCTCATCGAGGACGGCCATCTGATGAAGCGACGCGCCGAGTCCGGCGCAGGCGCCAACGTCCACGTGCAGGAGATCCCAGCAGGAGCCGAGTCGATTCCCGTCCTCCTCGGAACGCGGTGACCCATGAGCGACGCACCTGCCGCTGCGCCCGACGAGGCCGTCTCCGCTCCTGAGCCGCCCTCACGGCACGGCTGTCCGCTGAGCGACAGTCGCGGTCAGGTCGTGCTGCATCCCAGCCGCCAGCAGTACGTCGGCGTGGTGCGGGCCCTGCTCGACGAGGGCTTCGAGATGTGCGTCGACCTGACCGCCACGGACTATCTGCTCTTCCCCGAACGGTCGCTGCCCGTGGAAATCACTCCGGAGCGGTTCGAGATCGTCGTCAACCTGTTGTCGTTGTCCGCCAAGGAGCGGATCCGGCTGCGAGTGCAGGTTCCCGCCGACGATCCTTCGATCGACTCGCTGTTCGATCTGCATCCGGGAACGGAGGCCATGGAGCGCGAGGTCTTCGACATGTTCGGAATCACGTTCAACGATCATCCCGATCTCACGCGCATCCTCATGCCGGAGGACTGGGAGGGCTTCCCCCTTCGCAAGGACTACGACACCGGCACCATCCCCGTGCAGTTCTCGACAGACTTCGGAGCGCGGTCGTGAGCATCGTCGACACCATTCGCGCCGGCAACGAAGCGCAGCAGGGACTCAAGCCGCGCAGCGAGCTCACGGCTCGCGAGCTGTTGCGCGAAGTCGGGTCGGTTCTCCGGCTCAGTGAAGCCGACGCGGCCAAGCTCGGCGACGTGCCCGCCGACCCCAACGAGGATCAGACGATGATCATCAACATGGGTCCGCAGCACCCCAGCACCCACGGTGTCCTGCGTCTCATGTTGGAGCTACGCGGCGAGGAGGTGCTGCGCTGCAAGCCCATCATCGGCTACCTGCACACCGGCATGGAGAAGACGGGCGAGAACCTCACCTTCATGCAGGGCGGCACCAACGTGACGCGCATGGACTACGTCAGCCCGCTCAACAACGAGCTGGTGTTCTCGATGGCCACCGAGAAGCTCCTCGGCATCGACGGCGACATCCCCGAACGCGCCGTCTGGATGCGCATGTTGCTCAGCGAGCTCAACCGGATGAGCAGCCACCTGCTGTTCCTCGCGACCAACGGCATGGACATCGGCGCGGTGTCGATGATGATCTACGGCTGGCGCGAGCGCGAAGAGGTGTTGCGCTTCTTCCAGAAGGTCACCGGCTTGCGGATGAACCACAACTTCATCCGCCCGGGCGGTGTCGCCGCCGACCTGCCGGCGGGTTGGCGCGACGACGTCTTGAAGTTGCTCGACCTGATACCTCCTCGTCTCGAGGAATACGACACGTTGATGACCGGCCAACCGATCTGGCGTGAGCGGCTGCAAGGCGTCGGCGTGATCACCGCACAAGAGGCGCTGGCCCTCGGCGCCACGGGCCCGATCCTGCGCAGCACCGGCACCGCATGGGACCTGCGTCGTGACATGCCCTATCTCCACTATCCGGAGATGGACTTCGACGTGATCGTCGGGTCGTACGGCGACGCGTTCGATCGCTACGCGATCCGCCTCAACGAGGTGCGCGAGAGCATGAAGATCGTTCGTCAGATCCTCGACCGGATGCCCGGCGGCGACTACCGGATCCAGGACAAGAAGGTGACACCGCCACCGCGTGCCCGAATCGACGAATCGATGGAGGCCCTGATCCACCACTTCAAGATCTTCACCGAGGGGTTCAAGGTTCCCGAGGGGGAGGTGTACACAGCCATCGAGAGCCCGCGGGGCGAGATCGGCTGTTACATCGCCAGCGACGGCTCGGCCACGCCGTACCGCATCCACGTCCGCGCTCCGAGTTTCGTCAACATCCAGTGCATGCCGCACATGTTGCGAGGCGGATTGATCGCCGACGCCGTCGCCGTCATCTCGTCGGTCGACCCCGTACTCGGCGAGGTGGATCGGTAGTGGCGCGACTGAACGAGGCGAACGTCGTCTACGCCAAGGAGATCATCGGCCGCTATCCGATGCCTCGATCGGCGACGATCCCGTTGCTGCACCTCGCCCAACAGCAGGACGGTTACGTCACCAACGAGGCCATCAAGCACATCGGCGAACTGGTCGGCGCGTCGAGTGCCGAGGTGTTGGGCACGGCGACGTTCTACGAGATGTTCAAGTTCGAGCCTGTCGGCAAGTTCGTCGTCAACATCTGCGGCACGATGTCGTGCGCGCTGCTCGGTGCCGAGGAGTTGCTGCACCATGCCGAGGAGGCGCTCGGTATCAAGGCCGGCAGTACGACACCCGACGGCATGTTCACCCTGGAACGTGCGGAGTGCCAGGCGGCGTGCACCGAGGCGCCCTGCCTGCAGGTCAACTACCGATACCGCTATCGGGTCACGCCGCGCGATCTCGACAACCTGATCGAGGATCTGCGCAGCGGCCGCCTCGACGGTGAGATTCCTTCGCACGGCACGGTCGCCCGGGTGCGCCAGCACATCCCGTCCGAACGGGCGGTCGGCGCCGTCCCGCCCGACGATGTCAAGGGTGCACCCGTGTGGATGCCCGCACCCGCACCAGCCGAGGCCCAGAAATGATCGGCACGACGTACCCGCACGCCCCCGGTTTCGTCGCCGGTGACCGGCCGCGAATCGTGACGTCGCGCTTCGAGTTCGACGACGCCCACACGCTCGATCGCTATCTGGCCACCGGCGGTTACAAGGGTCTGCAAGCGGCGTTGGCCAAATCGCCCACCGAGGTTCACGACGACGTCAAGGGCGCGACCGTGCTCGGTCGTGGAGGCGCAGGCTTCCCCGCGGGAGTGAAGTGGGGGCTCACTCCGCAGGCGGTGTGGCCTCGCTACCTCGTCGTCAACGGCGACGAGAGCGAGCCCGGCACCTACAAGGACCGCCTGCTGATGGAGCTCGATCCGCACCAGTTGATCGAAGGGTGTCTCATCGCCTGTTACGCGGCCGGCCTGTCGCAGTGCTTCCTCTACATCCGCGGCGAGATGGCGCTGGCGCAAGAGCGCGTCGCCACAGCGCTCAACGAGGCGTATGCCGCGGGGTACATCGGCAAGAACATCCTCGGCACGAACTTCAGTGTCGACATCGTCCTGCACTGGGGCGCCGGCGCGTACGTCGTCGGTGAGGAGACAGCGCTCATCGAAAGCCTCGAAGGCAACCGCGGCATGCCGCGACTGAAGCCGCCCTACTTCCCGGCGGCGATCGGGCTGTACGGCAAGCCGACGATCGTCAACAACGTGGAGACGTTGGCCAACCTGCCATGGCTGATGACCAACGGTGTCGAGGCGTACACCGCCATCGGCACGGCGACGTCGCCGGGCACGCGCATGGTCGCGGTGTCGGGGCACGTGAAGCGGCCGGGTGTGTTCGAGATCATCAACGGCACGACCACGTTCCGCGATCTGCTCTACGGCGAGGAGTTCTGCGGTGGGATCCGCGACGACAACGAACTCAAGGCGTTCGTGCCCGGCGGTGGTTCCGCGCCGTGGTTCGTTCCCGACCAACTCGACCTGCCGTTCGAGAACAAGCTGGTCAGCGCAGCCGGGTCGATGCTCGGATCCGGCGCCGTGATGGTGATGGACGAGACCACCGACATTCCGGCGGCGGCGCTCACGCTCACCAGGTTCTACGCGCACGAGTCGTGCGGCAAGTGTGTGCCGTGCCGCGAGGGCGGCACCTGGTTGGAGCGGATCATGCGTCGCATCGTCGACGGTCACGGCAGCCAACGCGACCTCGACCAGTTGATCGAAGTCGGCGAGACGATCTGCCCCGGCGCCTTCCCCCACGCGGCCAGCGATCGCCTCGGTCTCGATGCGGTTCCATTTCCGTACAAGATGACGACGATCTGCTTCGTCGGACCGTCGGCGTATGCTCCGGTCCATTCGGCCCTCACGCTGTTCCGCGACGAGTTCGAGGCCAAGCTCGTGCAACGCAATCTGATACCGGTTTCGGTGGGGGGCGCGCCGTGACGACCACTGATCCAGGAACCGATGCGGTGGCGCCGCCTCCTGATCCCGACGCCGTCAACCTGACGATCAACGGTCGGCCGGTGGTTGCGCGCAAGGGCGAGCTCGTGATCGCCGTGGCACAACGGGTCGGCGACTACATCCCGCGCTTCTGCTACCACGAGCGCATGGCATCGGTCGGCATGTGCCGCATGTGCCTCGTCGACATCGACACCGGGCGTGGCCCGGCATTGCAGCCGGCGTGCATGATCTCGGTCGCGCCCGGCATGGTCGTCAACTCGAAGAGCCAGGCCGCGCTGAAGGCCCAAGAGGGCATCATCGAACTGCTGCTGGCGAACCATCCGCTCGACTGCCCGGTCTGCGACAAGGGCGGCGAGTGCCCGCTGCAGGACCAGGCCTTCAGCCATGGCCCCGGTGAGAGCCGGTACATCGAGGAGAAGCGGCACTTCGAAAAGCCGATCCCGATCAGCGATCTGGTGCTGCTCGACCGGGAGCGCTGCATCCTGTGCGACCGTTGCACGCGTTTCGCCGACGAGGTCGCCGGTGACCCGCTGATCAGCTTCACCAGCCGTGGCAACGACACGCAGATCCTCACGTTCCCCGACGAGCCCTTCGTCAGCTACTTCAGCGGCAACACGGTGCAGATCTGCCCGGTCGGTGCGCTCACCGCGAAGCCGTACCGCTTCAAGGCACGCCCTTGGGATCTCGACCAGACGGAGAGCACGTGCACGACGTGTGCGGTGGGGTGCCGCACCGTGGTCCAATCGAGTCGAGATCAACTCGTCCGCTACCTCGGCGTCGACAGCGATCCGGTCAACTGGGGCTGGCTGTGCGACCGTGGCCGGTTCAACTGGGAAGCGGTCAACAGCGACGACCGCCTCACCGTGCCGCTCGTGCGAGTCGACGACAAGTTGGCGCCGACGACTTGGAACGCCGCCCTGGCTCGTGCGGCAGAGCTGATCACCGAGGCCAAGCAGGCCGGTGGCAGCGGATCGATCGCGGTCATCGGCGGGGCGCGCGGCACCAATGAAGATGCATACGCGTGGGCCCGCCTCGCCCACGACATCATCGGTACCCCGCACGTCTACCCGCAGATGGGCGACGGTTCGCAGATCAACCTGCTGGGCTTCGACCGGGCAACCATCGACGAGGCGGCCAACGCCTCGACGATCATCCTCATGGCTCCCGATCTCAAAGAGGAGCTGCCGGTGTTGTTCCTGCGGCTCCGCGACGCAGCGCAGAAGCGCCGCAGCCGGATCATCGAGTTCGTCCAGAAGGGCAGCGGTCTCACTGCGCATGCGTGGCGGACGATCGAGTACCAGGCCGGCAACATCACCAAGGCGGTCGCCAATGCCGGCGACGATCACGAGATCGCGACGCAGCTCGGCAAGGGCAACGTGGTGATCATCGCCGGTCGAGCCAATCTCGCCGAGCATCCGCGTGAGGTCGGCAACGGCGTCGTTGCGACGTTGCAGATCGCGCCGGGCGCCAAGGTGCTGCCGGCGTTCCGTCGCGGCAACGTCGTCGGCGCCATCGAGATGGGCCTCATTCCGAGCGAAGGCGGCATGACCGTCCTCGGCATCGCCGACGCGGCCGCCGCCGGCAAGATCGAGTGCCTCGTGTTGTTGGGCTGCGATCCATTGTCCGATTTCCCCGACACCGACCTCGCTCGGCAGATGCTCGCCGGCGCGGCGCGCGTCATCTCGATCGACACCTTCCTCACGAAATCGAACGCGTCCGCCGACGTCGTGCTGGCGGCCGCGGCATACGGCGAGAAGGGCGGGACGACGACCAACATCGAGGGTCGTGTCACCACGCTCGCCGAGAAGGTCACGCCTCGGGGCACCAGCCGACCCGACTGGATGATCGCCGCCGAACTCGCCGAACTGCTCGGCTCTGACCTCGGTGTGTCATCGGTCGATGAGCTCACCGACGCGATTGCCGCGAACGTCGCCGGGTTCGAGGGCGCGAGCGTCGCCGGTCTACGCGTCGCGCGCGACGGTGTGCTCTGCAAGGGCTCTTTGCCGCCCGCCGTGGCGAAGGTCGAGCCGATCGAGGAGCGCAACAGCTACGACTACCGGCTCGTCGTCAGCCGCAAGCTGTACGACAACGCCGTCGGCACGATCAAGTCGCCATCGCTGGCCGCGCTGCCGCCTGGCTCGCAGCTGCACCTGCATCCTCTCGACATCGAACGTGTCGGCTCGAGCGACGGAGCCGACGTCAAGGTCACCAGCAAACGAGCTTCGATGGTGTTCCAGGTCGTCGCCGACGACACCGTCGTGCGAGGGTCGGCGTGGGTGCCCTTCAATCAACCCGGTCCCAGCATCGGCGAACTGATCGATTCGTCCGACGTGGTCACCGACGTGCGGGTGGAATCGTTCTGATGTTCGCGCTCGATCCGCTGCTGACAGATCTCACCGCCGGCGACATCGCCATCGTGCTGCTGAAGGTCGTCATCATCTTCGTGCTCGGCCTGGTGGCGACGATGCTGATGGTGTGGTTCGAACGCAAGGCGATCGCCGGCATGCAGAACCGCATCGGGCCCAACAAGGCGGGTCCGTTCGGCATCCTGCAGACGCTCGCCGACGGCATCAAGCTGTTCTTCAAAGAAGATCTGATTCCCGACAAGAGCGATCGTTTCGTCTTCAAGTTGGCGCCGTATCTGGCGTTCGTCCCTGCCTTTCTGGTGTGGAGCGTGATCCCGCTCGGCGGCGACTTCAGCGGCGGCAAGAACGGCACGGTGGTGCTGTTCGGCCACGCCACCAAGCTGCAACTCGCCGACCCGGCCATCGGTGTGCTGTTGCTGCTGGCGCTCAGCTCGATCTCGGTCTACGGGATCATGTTGGCCGGATGGTCGAGCGGCTCGAAGTACCCGCTGCTCGGATCCGTACGGGCATCCGCGCAGATGGTCAGCTACGAGGCTGCCCTCGGCCTCAGCCTGGCGGCGGTCATCCTCGTGACGCAGACCCTGAGCACGAACGAGATCGTCACCTACCAGTCGAGCCTGTCGAAGTGGCAGGTCGTTGCCACCGCATTCGTCCCGTTCGTCATCTTCATGGTTGCCGCCACGGCCGAGCTCAACCGTCCACCGTTCGACCTCGTCGAAGCAGAGCAGGAGCTCGTCGGCGGGTTCAACACCGAGTACTCCAGCATCCGCTTCGCACTGTTCTTCCTCGCCGAGTTCATGAACACGGTGACGATGAGTGCCGTCATCGTCACGTTGTTCTTCGGTGGGCCGCAACCACTCAAGATCGCCGGCAACGAGAACGTGCTCGCGTTCCTCGGTCCGTTCTCGGGCACCGTGTGGTTCTTCCTCAAGCTGCTCGTCTTTCTCTACATCTACGTGTGGTTCCGGGCGACATTGCCTCGGCTGCGTTACGACCAGTTGATGGATCTCGGCTGGAAGGTGATGATCCCGATCGCACTCGGCTGGTTCCTGCTGCTGGCACTGCTGCGGGTGGGCGGCGACCGCGGCTGGACCCGCTTGCACAAGACGACCGTCGGTGTGATCGCCCTGCTGGTCTTGGTCGCCGCGGGTGGCCTGCTGACCTGGGCCGGGAAAGTCAGCGCCCGCAACAGGGAACGAGAGGGGGCGATGTACTGATGGGCTACCTCGACGGGTTCCTCGTCACCGTTCGCCAGCACCGTCTGTTCGGCGGCAAGCGCGTCACCACTTCGTACTCCGGTGGCCGCGTTGCCAAGAAGAAGGGAGGCGACGCCGCGGAGGGCCACGACGACAAGACCCCCAAGCCGGAGCGCCTGCACGGCCGCCACGTGCTGAACCGTTACGACGACGTCATGGAGAAGTGCATCGGCTGTGAACTGTGCGCCGGTGTGTGCCCTGCCAAGTGCATCCACGTCCGCGGCGCCGACAACGATCCGCAGGATCCGACCTCGCCCGGCGAGCGCTTCGGATACGTGTACGAGATCAACTACCTGCGTTGCATCCACTGCGATCTGTGCGTCGAAGCGTGCCCGACTGAAGCGATCACCGAGTCGAAGTTGTTCGAGTTCAGCTTCACCAACCGGCGCGACGCGGTGTACACGAAGGAGGAGCTCGTCGTCGACGACGACGGCCGGCCGAAGCGCATGCCCTGGGAGGACTGGCGGTTCGGCGAGGACCAGAACACCAGCGGTTGGATGCGGGCCACGTCGCCGAGTGGCGACGCCGATTTCGTCGGCGAGGTGGGTTGGAGCAGCGAGCTGGGCTACGGGGTGCGACCACCCGAATCGAGCGCGCCCTGATGCAGTTGTTCGTCTTCATCTGTGCGGCCGCGATGATCCTGGTCGGCGCCGTCGGCGTGATCACCCGCTCGCACCCGGTGCATGCCGCCCTCAGTCTCATCCTCACGTTGTTCGGTGTTGCCGTCATGTACGTCTCGCAAGAGGCGCAGTTCCTCGCCGCGGTGCAGGTCATCGTGTACGCCGGGGCGATCGTGGTGTTGTTCCTGTTCGTCATCATGCTGCTCGGTGTCGACAAGGCCGAGGATCTGCAGATCGAACCGTTCAAGTTGCAGCGCAAGGTTGCCGCGCTCGTCGGCGGCGGTGTCATCGGCCTCATCGTCTTCGCCGCCGTGTCGTCGCGCGACAACATCGCCGTCGCCAGGCCGACGCAGAGCGAGTTCGTCAAAGACGTCGCGACGACGGAACACAACAGCAACATCCGATCGCTGGCGCGTGATCTGTTCAGCGATCACGTGCTCGCATTCGAACTCACGTCGGTGTTGCTGGTGATCGCCGTCGTCGGAACCGTTCTGCTGGCCCGTCGTGCACCGAAGTCCACACCGGAGACACCGACGTGACCGCGGCCGCAGTTCCGACCACGACGTGGTACCTCGTGCTCGCCGCCGTCTTGTTCGGCATCGGTACCGTCGGCGTGCTCGTGCGCCGCAACCCGCTGATCATGCTGATGTGTGTCGAGTTGATGCTGAACGCCGTGAACCTCAGCTTCGTGGCGCTCAGCCACCAGATGGGCGACATCGGTGGTCAGACCACCGTCTTCTTCGTGATGGTCGTCGCCGCCGCCGAGGTCGTGGTCGGTCTCGGGATCATCGTCGCGATCCTGCGACGCAAGCCGAACGCAACAGCCGACGATCTCGCGGAACTGAAGGGCTGAGCCGTGCTCGATCTGGTGTGGCTGATCCCTGCGCTGCCCCTGGCCGGGTTCGCGCTCATCCTGCTGTTCGGCCGCCGCCTGGGCGATCCGAAGGCCGGTTACCTGGCGACGCTCATGTGCAGCGCGGCGTTCGTCGTGACCGTCGGCATCTACTTCGACCTGTTGTCCAAGCCCTCCGAGGAACGCCAGCACGTCTACCGGCTGTTCTCCTGGGTGCCGGTCGGTTCGTTGAAGGTCGATCTGTCGTTCCTCGTCGATCCGCTCAGCATCACGATGTGCTTGTTCGTCACCGGTGTCGGCGCGTTGATCCACCTCTACGCCATCGGCTACATGCACGGCGACCCGCGGTTCTCGAAGTTCTTCCTGTACCTCAACCTCTTCGCGCTCAGCATGTTGCTGCTGGTGCTCGGCGAGAACATGCTCGTGACGTTCCTCGGATGGGAGGGCGTCGGCACCTGCAGTTACTTGCTGATCTCGTTCTGGCACGAGCGGGCGACCGCGGCAACTGCCGGCAAGAAGGCGTTCATCACCAACCGCGTGGGTGACTGGGGATTCATGCTGGCGATGTTCTTCGCCTTCCAGGCGACGGGAACGTTGAGCTACATCGGCATCAACGGAGCGGCGTCGACGATGGCGCAGACGACGGCCACGGCGATCGCTCTGTTCGCGTTCATCGGCGCCGTCGGCAAGAGCGCGCAGTTGCCGCTGTACCTGTGGTTGCCCGACGCCATGGAGGGCCCGACGCCGGTGTCGGCATTGATCCACGCGGCGACGATGGTCACCGCCGGCGTGTTCCTGATGTGTCGCATCAGCCCCGTCCTGAACGCGGCGTCGTCGTACGCGCCGAACCTCATCGCCATCATCGGGGTCGTCACCGCGCTGTTCGCCGCCACCATCGCGGTTGCTCAGAACGACATCAAGCGCGTCCTCGCGTACTCGACCGTCAGCCAACTCGGATACATGTTCCTCGCGGTCGGGTCCGGCGCGTACACCGCGGCGATCTTCCACATGATCACGCACGCGTTCTTCAAGGCGTTGCTGTTCCTCGGTTCCGGTGCCGTCATCCACAACATGCATCACGAGCAGGACATGCGCCGCATGGGTGCCCTGCGCAAGCTGATGCCGGTCACCGCGGCGACGTTCATCGTCGGCTGGCTGGCCATCGCCGGCGTTCCACCGTTCGCCGGTTTCTGGAGCAAGGACGACATCCTCCTCGCCGCATACGACAAGAGTCCGGTGCTGTGGGCCCTCGGTCTCATCACCGCGCTGCTGACCGCGTACTACATGACCCGTCAGGTGATCATGGTCTTCTACGGCGAGGCACGTTGGCACGACGCCCACGAAGAGCACGGCGCGCACGGCGACTTCGAGCCTCACGAGAGTCCGACGATCATGTTGATCCCGCTCGTCGTGCTGGCGGTGCTGTCCGTCATCGGCGGAGTGATCAACCTGCCGTTCAACGCGACCACCGAGCGGCTGACGTCATGGCTCGAGCCGGTGTTGGGTGTTCACGAGAGCGACACTGCCAAGCTGCCGTTCGCTCTGATCGCGGTTGCGATCGCCCTCCTCGGCATCGCCGCGTCGATCATGATCTACTCCAAGCACAAGGCCAAGCCGGTCGAGCCAGAGTTCCTGGCCGAAGGTTGGTACTACGACGCGGCCGTCAGCGGGTTCATGGGCGGCCCGGGCCGAGCCGGGTTCAACGCGATCGCCTGGTTCGACGCGAACATCGTCGATGGCGCGGTGAATGGAATCGCGCACGTGGTCCGCGGTACCGCGCAACGGCTCCGAACCGTGCAGAGCGGCAACGTGCGCAACTACGCCGCTGCGATCGGTGTCGGCGTGGTGTTGCTGCTGGCGTGGTTCGTCATCGTTCGGGGTAGCCGGTGACGTCGTTCCCCATCCTCACATCGCTCGTCCTGGTCCCCGCCGTAGGGGCTCTTCTCGTTGCGCTGTTCTCGAACCGCCGGCCCGAGTGGGTCAAGCTCACCGCCGTACTCGCCAGTGCGCTCACTGCTGCGCTCAGCATCTGGGTGGTCGTGGCGTTCGACAAGTCGAACGCCGACTTCCAGTTCGTCAGCCTGCACACGTGGATCAAACCGTGGGGCATCTCATGGCATCTCGGCGTCGACGGCATCTCGCTGTTCCTCGTCCTGCTGACGGGTGTGCTGTCGCCACTCGTCATCGCCGGCACCGATCCGCACCACGACCAGAAGCGGTACCTCGCCTGGCTGCTGATGCTCGAGGCCGGATTGATGGGCAGCTTCATCAGTCTCGATCTCTTCCTGTTCTTCGTCTTCTTCGAGATCGTGCTCGTCCCTATGTACTTCCTCATCGCCGGGTGGGGATACGAGGGGCGGATCTACGCGGCCACCAAGTTCTTCTTGTTCACGATGGCCGGCTCGGCCGTGATGCTCGTCGGCATCGTCGCGACCGCGATCATCGCCAAGGGCAGTGGGCCCCTGACGTTCGATCTCGTCGAGTTGGCCAAGGCCGACTTCGCGCCCAGCACCGGGCGTTGGCTGTTCTTCGCCCTCGCCATCGCCTTTGCGGTCAAGGTCCCGATCTTCCCGTTGCACACCTGGTTGCCCGATGCCCATACGCAGGCGCCGACGGGCGGCTCCGTCATCCTCGCCGGCGTCATGTTGAAGTTGGGCACGTACGGACTGCTGCGCTTCGGCGTGTATCTGTTCCCCGAGGCGGCGCGTTGGAGCCGAAGCCTGTGGCTGACACTCGCCGTCATCGGAATCATCTACGGAGCCATCACGGCCACGATGCAGAAGGACCTGAAGCGACTGGTCGCCTATTCGTCGGTCGCTCACCTCGGGTTCATCGTGCTCGGCATCTTCGCGATGACCACTCAGTCGCTCGCCGGCGGCGTGATGCAGAACATCAACCACGGTGTGTCGACCGGTGCGCTGTTCTTCCTCGTGGGCATGATCTACGAACGGCGCCACACGCGCCAGATCGCCGATCTCAAGGGTTTGCAGACGATCGCCCCGATCTTCGCTGCCGCGTTCATGGTGGTGATGCTGTCGTCGATCGGCGTGCCCGGCCTCAACGGATTCGTCGGCGAGTACCTCGTCCTCATCGGCTCGTTCCTCACCGCCCGCTGGTGGGCGGTGCTGGCCGCAACGGGCGTGATCCTCGCCGCGCTGTATCTGCTGTGGGCGTATCAGCGTGTCTTCCACGGCGAACCGGACGACGCCAACAAGGGGTTCGCCGAGCTCAAGGCGCGTGAAGCGGCCGTGCTGCTGCCGCTGATCGGCGTCATCGTGTTCACCGGCGTGTATCCGAAGCCGATGCTCGACCGCATCGAACCGAGCGTGAAGCGGTTGATCGAACACGTCAGCGACAAGACCACGTACGTCGAGCCGCAACCTGTCGGAGTCACGCCATGATCGCCGCCGGTCTCGACTTCGTCGGCCCGTCGATCAACTGGTTCGCGCTCAGCCCGATGCTCGTCCTCTTCGGCGCGGCGATGGTGCTGTTGGTTGCCGGAGGATTGTTCCCACGGTGGCCGCCGCACGTCTACGCCCTGTTCACCGCTGCCGCCGGCCTGGCCTCGATGATCCTGTGCTTCTTCCTGTGGGACAACATCACCGACGGCGGCGCGGCGTTGTTGGTCGGCAACGCACTGCGGTTCGACGTGTTCACGATGATCGTCACCATCACGATCTCGGGAGCGCTCGTGCTCGTCGCGTTCGTCACCGACGACTACCTCCGCCGTGAACAGCTCGAAGGCCCCGAGGTGTACGCGCTGTACATGCTTGCCGCTGTCGGAGCCATCGTGATGGGCTCGGCCAACGACCTCATCGTGCTGTTCCTCGGCTTGGAGATCATGTCGATCGCGTTCTACGTGATGTCGGCCAGCCATCGGAGGCGGATCGAGAGCCAGGAGAGCGGGATCAAGTACTTCATCCTGGGCGGGTTCTCCTCGGCGTTCTTCCTGTACGGCATCGCCATGGTGTACGGCAGCGCCGGCACGACCAACTTCACCAAGATCGTCGACTACTTCAACAACAACATCCCGGGAGTGCGCCACGACGCGTTCGTCCTTGCCGGAGTGGCGTTGTTGCTCGTCGGCCTCGGCTTCAAGACCGCGTCGGTGCCGTTCCACTTCTGGACGCCCGACGTGTATCAGGGCGCTCCCACTCCGGTCACCTCGTTCATGGCGTCGGTCGGCAAGGTGGCCGCGTTCGCGGCGATGCTGCGGGTGCTGATCTACGCCCTGCC
>Ga0105242_10002739_pt1 | contig 13785 bp, 10 predicted proteins | sample KBSM24metaG_FD_81521 | JGI IMG/M metagenome (GOLD analysis project Ga0105242, IMG submission 81521) | Miscanthus rhizosphere microbial communities from Kellogg Biological Station, Michigan, USA - KBS M2-4 metaG | ecosystem: Host-associated > Plants > Roots > Rhizosphere > Soil | place...
CGAGCGGCGCAGGTCCTCCGCCAGCGCGCCGGCACCGGCGTAACGACTCTCGACGGGCCGGGACATCGCCTTGAGGAGGATGCCGTCGAGGTCGCGCTCCAGCCGCTTCCGGAGCTTTCGCGTCGTGGTGCCCCGGGCCGCGGCCGTCACGTCGTCCACCGCCTGGCTCGCCACGAGCGGCTGCGCCTGGAGGATCTCCACCGCGAGCTGGGCCGGCGAACCGCCGCTCCCCATCTGGTAGGGGCGCACGCCGGTGAGCAGCTCGAAGAGCACGACTGCCAGCGAGTAGACGTCGCTGGCAGTGCCCAGGGGCGCGCCGAGGATCTGCTCGGGGCTCGCATACGCCGGCGTGAGCGCGCGGCCGGTGGCGCGGGTGAGCGGCGTGTCGGGCGCGGGGCCCTCCGGGTCGAGCAGCGTCGCCACCCCGAAGTCGAGCAGCTGGACCTGTCCCTCGTCGGTGACGAGGATGTTGGAGGGCTTGAGGTCGCGGTGGAGGACCAGGTTCCCGTGCGCGTACTGCACCGCGGAGAGGACCTGGAGGAAGAGCTCCACCCGGCCGTCGACGTCGAGCTGCCGGGCGTCACACCAGGCGGTGATGTGCTGGCCGTGCACCCGCTCCATCGCGAGGTAGGGCTGGGTCCGGTCGACGCCCGCGTCGTAGAGCCGCGCGATGTTCGGGTGCTCGAGCCTGGCCAGGATGTCGCGCTCCCGGGCGAAGCGCTGGGCCACGTCCCGGCGGCGGGCGTCGAGCAGCGGCAGCTTCAGCGCCACGTCCCGGCGGAAGGCCCCGTCGTCCCGCCGGGCGAGCCAGACCTCGCCCATCCCGCCCGTGCCCAGCAGCTCCACCAGGACGTAGGGACCGACCCGGTCGCCGGGGACATGCGCCGTCGCCGAGGCCAGCACCGGCGAGGCCATGGTCTCGGTCTCGACCACCCGCGCCTCGATCAGCCTCCGCACCGCCGGGGCGAGCGCGGGCTGGTTCCGCGAGAGGGTGTCCAGCCACGCGACGCGCGCCGCGGGCTTCAGGGCGAGACCCTCGTCGACCAGCTCGGCGATCCGGCTCCAGTCCTGAGACACCTGACTCACGCCCGGGCAGACACCCGCGGCGCCTCCGGTTGCAGTCTAGTGCCTCGATCAGCACACCCCAATCGAGGCACTAGGCACTCATCGGCCGGCGAGTGCCTGCAATGCGTCTCCGTCGACGCGACAGGTCAGCCACTCGCGAACCACCTGCCCGCCCAGCGACTCGTAGAACTCGATGCTGGGGGTGTTCCAGTCCAGGACCTGCCAGACGAAGCGGCCGCAGCCCAGGTCCAGGGCGGTCCCGGCGAGATGTCGCATCATCTCCTTGCCGATGCCGCGCCCACGCGCCTCCGGACGGACGAAGAGGTCTTCGAGGTAGAGCGTGGGTTGGCCGCGCCAGGTCGAGTAGGCGAGGAACCAGAAAGCGAAGCCCACCGGCTCGCCGCTCCACTCGGCGATCGTCACCTGGAAGAGCGGGCGCTCGCCGAAGCCGTCCCGCAGCAGCGCCTCCTCGGTGGCGACCACCGCGTCCGGGTCTCGCTCGTAGGTGGCCAGCTCCCGGATCAGCGCGAGGATGAGCGGGACGTCGGCGCGCGTCGCGGGGCGCAGGTGGAGCACGCGGCCATCATGCCTCGTGCTCCACCCCCTGCGCTGGCACAGTCCGGCCGCCGGGCACGGACCGTTCCGTACCGGTCCTCAGTCCCCCGCACCAGGGGGACGCCTGAGGAGCGGCGCAGCGGCGCCGCCCGTCCAGGCTCAGCCCCCCGCACCAGGGGGACGCCTGCGGAGCGGCGCAGCGGCGCCGCCCGTCCAGGCTCAGCAGCGGGTCACGTGCGCGGCGATCGCCAGCCACCGCCCTGCCCGGCGGGCCCACACGTCGGTGTAGCGACCGTGCCCGGGACGGTCCCCGTCACGGAAGGTGGTCCGGGCATGGACCAGGGCCACGTCGCCGAGCAGGCGGACGAGGACGTCGTGACCCTCGAGCCCGGTCAGCAGCGAGGGGGCCGAGGCACGGCTGAGAAACGCCGCTCGGTCGAGCAGTGTCCCATCCGGGCGCGAGCAGAAGAAGTCCGGCGCCAGGTTCTCCTCGAACCACGCCCGGTCGGACCGCTCCGAGGCCCGGAGGTACTCGTTGTTGAGCCGGAGGAGGACCTCACCGTCGGCCGACGGCTGGGGTGAGACGGTCATTCGTCCGCTCCCTGCTCGTCCCCGTGCATCCCGTGATGGAAGAAGGGACCGGCGGGGATCGCCCGGAACGCGGTGGTCGCGCCGGTGCTGGCGTCGAGGAACTGCCCGCCGATCCGTCCGAGGTCGTCGATGTCCCCGGCATTGGTGATCGTCCCGTTCAGCCCGGTCAGGACGTGCGAGCTGAGGTCGATGCCCTTGCCCCCCTGCCAGAGCACGCCCCGGCAGCTCCCTCCGGCGCAGGAGACGCCCACCACCTGTCGCCAGACGTTGATGCCCAGGGCCTGGCCGTTGTCGTCTCCGTCCAGCAGCGGCAAGGGCGAGATCCCGTCGCGCCGTGTCCAGAGGAAGGGCCGGGGCACGAAGTCGGCGACCGGTGTCCCGGGAGCGTTGGCGAAGCCCACCACGTCTCCCCAGGCATTGAGGGCCATCGGCGTGTTCCACCCCTCGCCGCCCAGGGTCCCGAGGTCGGTGATCGAGCCACCCTCCCACATCACGGCGCGCCGGGCGCTGACGCCGCCCACCGCGATGCCACAGGCCCCGGAGATGCCGATCGCCTGGCCGCGATCATTGATGCCGGTGGCGGCGCTGGTCGAGTCGCCGGGCAGCGGCGGCAGCTGCCGCATGTCGTCCTTGCCGGGACCCCAGAGCGCGGCGATGAACTGGCGCTTCTGCCGCCCGGTGCAGCTCGGGTCGAGCACCGGGGTCTCGGCCCAGCCGACGATCTGGCGGAAGTCGTTGGCCGAGGTGGCGAAGCCGTTCTCGCCGCCGAAGGTGGGAAGGGCCCGGATGTTCCCGTGCTCCCAGACCACGCCCCGACAGACCTTCCCGGTGCGAGAGGGGAAGAAGAAGCGGCAGCTCCAGGTCTCATCGAGCGGCTGGTCCTGATCGGTCTCCGCGATCCCGGCCACCAGTCCGATCACGTTCTTCGACGGCCACAGCACCGCGCTGTTCGGTCCACCGAGGGTCCCGAGATCCGTCGGGGTGCGCCCGCGCCAGATCGTCGCGTGGACGGTCGCGTTCCCCGCCTGGGCCGAGAGTCCGCTCACCCATCCGAGGTCGTTGATGCTGTTCCCCTGGCTGAGCGTGCCACCCAGCGAACCGAGGGGAATGACCACGTACCTCGGTCCGTCGCGTTGCCCGAGCTCGGCGTCGCTCGTCGCGGTTGGCGCCGCGTCCTGACTGCAGGCCAGCGCGCCGAGCAGCACCACCACCGTGCACAGCCACCTCGTCGTCCGTCGCATGCGTCCTCCTCCGGGGCATTGCCCTCTCGCTTCGTGGAGGTCCGGGAGCGTGGAGCGGCGGCGGCGACACGCGCTGTCAGCTTCTTGAAGGGCCACTGTCACGGAATTCAGGTGCGCGCGACGGCACGGGGCCGAGCGGCGTACGCTCGCCGCGACGATGACCACGGTACGCGCCCTCACCGAGGAGCCAGTCCTCCAGCGTCGCACCCCTCTTCTGCAGACCGGGCTGGCCCTGGTGGAAGACGTGCACGCGAACGCGCGCGCCGGGGGCGTGGGCTCGGAGGGATTCTCCCCGGAGGCCCAGCTGGTGCTGCCCTACCGTGGACTCTTCGTCTGGGAGGTGGGACGCGACGCAGTGGTCGGCGATCCGAACCAGGCGCTGTTCGTTGCTCCGGGCGAGGAGTTCCGGATGATGCAGCCGGTGCCGGGTGGGTACGCCGAGGTCATCGTCACCCCGGACGAATCGCTCCTCGAGGAGCTCCTCGGTGGGCCGGGCCGGAGCCCCCGGCTGCATCCGCTCTTCCGCCGCCGTGCCAGGCGGATCGACCCGACCCTCCAGCTGGCCCGGGCCCGCTTCCTCGGGCTGACCCGGGGCGGCGCCGAGCCGCTCGAGGCGGAGGAGCTGCTCCTGTCGCTGCTCCGCGCCGCTCTCGGCGAGGAACGGCCCCCGGTGCTGCCGGCGCGGTGCACCCAGCGCCTCCTGGAGCGCGCGAAGACGTACCTCGCCGCCGAGCTCGGTGGGTCGATCGGGCTTGCGGAGATCGCGCGCGCGGTTGGCGCGTCTCCGGGCTATCTGACCCAGCTCTTCCGCGCGGTGGAGGGCATCCCGCTCCACGCGTACCTCACCCAGCTCCGGCTGGCGCAGGCCCTGGTCGAGCTGCCGCACGCCGAGGACCTGACGGCGCTCGCGCTGGAGCTCGGCTTCTCCAGCCACAGCCACTTCTCCGCCCGCTTCCGCCGGGCGTTCGGGCTCACCCCGTCGGAATTTCGCCGGAGCTGCCGCCGGACGGTGCCGGCACTGCCGGTCTGACGGCGGCCCTCTCGCCCAGCCGCCTCACCCCGCTCCGCCGGTCTCCACCGCTGCGGGCGGGGCGTCACGGACGGCGGCGAGGCGGCCGCGCAGCGTCTCGATCTCGGCGCGGACCCGCGCCTTCAGCGACTCGACGTCGGCGAGCCCGAGACCGGCGGTGGAGATGGGCGTCCCCACCATCACCCGCCCCTCGGCGCGTCCGAACTTCCAGCTGTGCTTCGGCAGCGCCGTGCCCGTCCCGGCCACTGCCAGCGGCAGGACCTCCGCACCCGTCTCGATGGCGAGGCGGAACGCGCCGTCCTTGAATGGGAGGAGCTGGCCGTCCTTGCTCCGCGTGCCCTCGGGGAAGAGCATCACCGGCATTCCGCGGGCGAGCCACCGGGCGCAGGCGGCCATCGCCTCCTTCGCCGAGTCGCTATCGCCGCGCCGGACGGGGACGTCTCCGGCCATCCACATCATCCAGCCGGCGACCGGGATGCGGAACAGCGAGGCCTTGCCCAGCCACTTCATCTCCCAGGGCAGGAAGGAGACGAGGAACGGGTCGGCGTTGGACTCGTGGTTGCCCACCACCACCGTCCTCCGCGGCGGCGTGGACGGGACCGGGCCCACCACGCCGAAGCGCCAGAAGGGGTTCAGCCGCGCCGCCACCACGCCCACCAGCCGGAAGGCCCGCCCGGCAACGGCCCGCCGACGGTCGAAGGGAAGACAGACGACGAAGAGCACCGTCTGCACCACGAACCCCAGGAGCACCACGAGGGCGATCTCCACCCAGGCCCAGATGGACAGGAGCGCAGTCATGCGAGCGTGCAGGGCGGTGCATAGCGCACTGCGCAGCAGCCTGCTCGGTTCGCGACAGGGAGCCCGGAGCGTTCTACTGTCGCGCGCGGAAACGCCGCATGGCACCGCCGCCGGACAAGAGCCGCGCCGCCGAGCCCGCCCTGTGGGCCTTCGCCCTGTCGCTGGTGCTGCTCGTCGGCCCGGTCCGTTCCCTCTGGGCCGCGCCGGAGCGGGGCTGGCTCGCGCCGTTCCTCGTCTGGCTCTTCGTCATCTGTCTCGGAGCCTGGGCAGTCCACCGTCCGAGCACGCCGCCATGACCTCGACGATCGGCGTGCTGTTCGGAGTCGCGGTGGCCTACCTCCTGCTCCTCTTCGGAGTGGCCTACGCCACCGAGCGCGGTCTCGTCCCCGCGCGGCTGGTCCGCCATCCGCTGACCTACGCGCTGTCGCTCGGCGTGTACGCGACGTCCTGGACGTACTCCGGCAGCGTGGGCTTCGCGCGGACGCAGGGCTACGCGTTCCTCACCATCTATCTGGGGGTGACCCTGGCCTGCCTCCTCGTGCCGGTGCTGTGGGAACCGGTGCTGCGGTTGTGCCGGGAGCACCAGCTCACCTCGCTGGCCGACCTCTTCGCCTTCCGCTTTCAGAGCCAGGGCGCCGGCGTGCTGGTGACGGTGTTCATGCTCGCCGGCAACCTCCCCTACCTCGCGCTGCAGATCCACGCCGTGTCGGCGGGGTTCAAGGTCCTGGCCCAGGCGTCACCGCCGAGCGGGATCGCCCTCATGTTCTGCGGGCTGGTGACCCTCTTCGCGCTGCTGTTCGGCGCGCGCCACGTCACTCCCCGCGAGCGCCACGCCGGCCTGGGGGTGGCCATCGCCTTCGAGTCGCTGGTGAAGCTGGTGGCGCTGCTCACGGTGGGACTGGTGGCGGTGACCAGCGTCTTCGGCGGGCTCTCCGGACTGTCGCGGTGGCTGGCCGAGCACCCCGAGGCGCTCGAGCGTGCCTACGCGCCGGTGCAGGGCGGGCCCTGGTTCACGCTCCTGCTGCTCTCCTTCGCCGCGGCCTTCCTCCTCCCGCGGCAGTTCCACATGGCGTTCACCGAGTCGCTCGATGGCCGGGCGCTCCGGGTCGCGGCGTGGGCCTTCCCGCTCTTCTTGCTGCTGCTCAACCTCCCGGTGCTGCCGCTGCTCTGGAGCGGGACGGTGCGCTTCCCGGTCGGGAACCCGGACAACCACGTGCTGGAGCTGGCGCGGAGCAGCGGCCATCCGCTGGTGGGAGCGCTGGCCTTCATCGGGGCCATCTCGGCGGCGAGCAGCATGCTCATCGTCGACACGCTCGCGCTCGCGGCGATGTGCCTGAATCACCTCGTCCTTCCCCGCACCGACCTGGCGCGGTCGGGAGACCTCTACGCCGGGCTGCTCTGGGCGCGGCGGGCGCTCATCGTGACGGTGCTGGCGCTGGGCTACGCGTTCAGCAGGCTGCTGGCGACCCGGCAGGGGCTGGTGGAGATCGGCCTCATCTCCTTCGTCGCGGTGGTCCAGGTGCTCCCCGGGGTCCTCGCGCTGCTCTTCTGGCGCGGGGCGACCCGGGCCGGATTCCTCGCCGGGCTCGGCGCCGGCATCGGCGTCTGGGCGCTGAGCCTCTTCCTGCCGCTGCTCGCCCACGGCCACCTCCTGCCGGCGGCGTTCGACCTCGCCTGGGTGTTGGGCATCCGCCCGGGGATGGAACCGTGGAGCGCGTCCACCTTCTGGTCGCTCTCGCTCAACGCGCTGCTCTTCGGAGGCGTGTCGCTGCTCACCCGCGCCACCGCGCGCGAGGAGGAGGCCGCGGTGGCCTGCACGAAGGGCGCGACGCCCGGCCCGTGGATGCTCGAGCCGTCGAGCGCCGGGGAGTTCCAGGCCCGCCTCGCCCCGCTCCTCGGCGAGGACGCGGCGTCGGTCGAGCTCACCCAGGCGCTGGCGGACCTGGACATGGTGCCGGGCGAGCGGCGGCCGGCGCAGCTGGGGCGGCTGCGGGACCGTCTGCAGCGCAACCTCTCGGGGCTCATGGGCCCGCTGGTGGCGCGCTGGGTGGTGGACCGGAGCATCCGCGTCCATCACGGCAAGCGCGCCCCGCTGAGCGACCGCATCCACGCCCTGGAGGAGCAGCTCCGGGTCAGCCGCGCACAGCTGCAGGGCGCGCCGGCCGAGCTCGAGGCCTACCGCCGCTACCTCCGGAGAGTGCTCCTGGACCTGCCGCTGGGCGTCTGCGCGCTGGGGCCGGACCGCGACGTGGTCATCTGGAACCGCGCGCTCGAGCACCAGAGCGGGCTCGGCGCGCAGGAGGCGGTGGGAGCGCGGCTGGACGCGCTGCCGGGCGCGCTCCCGGCCTCGGTGCTCGCCTTCGTCTCCGGCGCGGCGTCGCAGGAGGAGGTGCACCTCCAGATGGGGGCCACCGAGCGCGCCTTCTCGCTCAGCCGCAGCCAGGTCCGCGAGCCCGGGAGCACGGCCGGCGAGACCGCGGGCGTGGTGGTGCTGGTGGAGGACCTGACCGAGCGGAAGCTCCTGGCCGCCCAGGTGGCGCACCAGGACCGGTTGGCTTCGGTGGGACGGCTGGCGGCGGGCGTGGCGCACGAGATCGGCAATCCGCTCACCGGCATCGCCTGCCTGGCGCAGAACCTCGCGCGCGAGCTGGAGGAGGCCGACCTGCGCGATCGGGTGGGGCTCATCCTGAGGGAGACCCAGCGGATCGACGCCATCGTGCGCGTGCTGCTCGGCTACAGCCACGCCGGCGCCCCCGACGGCATGCACCGCGACCCGGTGGACCTGCACGCGTGCGTGGGCGAGGCCATCACGCTGGTGCGGCTGTCCCGCGAGGCGAAGGGCGTCCCCTGCGAGAACCGGGTGCCCGACGGCGTGCACGTCTCGGGAGACCGGCAGCGGCTCATCCAGGTCTTCGTCAATCTCGTGTCGAACGCGTGTGACGCGAGTGCCCCCGGGACGCCCGTGACGGTCGGAGCGATCGCAACGACACACGGCGTCAAGGTCTCCGTCCAGGACCGTGGCACTGGAATGGACGAGTCGACCCGCGAACGAATGTTCGAACCTTTTTACACGACGAAACCTCCGGGGCAGGGTACGGGTCTCGGGCTCCCGCTGGCCGCGGCGATCGTCCGCGAGCACGGGGGCACGCTGCGGGTCGACACCAGGCCCGGGGCAGGGACGACGGTGGAGTTGGAGCTGCCGGGGGCCGATGCCCCGGTGGGTCCGGGGACGAGGGTGGCCGAGGCCCTCGGGGGAGCACGCGCATGAGCCGCATCCTGGTGGTCGAGGACGAGGACATCATCCGCTCCGAGCTGGCCCGGCTTCTGGCGAGGACGGGGCACGACGTGGTCGAGGCGGGGTCGGTTCCCGAGGCGATGACGGCGGGAGCCGCGGACGGGTTCGACCTGGTGATCGCCGACCTCCGGCTCCCGGGAGAGCTGGGGACGACGCTCATCGACTCCTGCCGGCCGACCCCGGTGCTGGTGATGACCAGCTACGCGACGGTGCGCGCGGCGGTGGAGGCGATGCAGAAGGGTGCGGCGGACTTCGTGGCCAAGCCCTTCGACCACGACGAGTTCCTGCTGGTCGTCGACCGCGTGCTCCGCCAGTCACGGCTGCAGCGTCAGAACGCGGCGCTGAAGCAGGACCTCGAGCGCAGCTACGCGGTGCACGGGATGGTGGGCAGCTGCCCGTCGATGCGCGAGGTGTTCGAGCGCGTCCGGAAGGTGGCCGCCACCGACGCGACGGTGCTCATCCTCGGCGAGTCGGGCACCGGCAAGGAGCTCGTCGCGCGTGCGGTGCACGACCAGAGCAGCCGCCACGACGCGCCGATCATCGCGGTCAACTGCGCCAGCATCCCCGAGACGCTCATCGAGTCCGAGCTGTTCGGGCACGAGAAGGGTGCCTTCACCGGAGCGCACAAGGCCCACCCGGGGCTGGTGGAGGCCGCGGACGGAGGCACGCTGTTCCTCGACGAGATCGGCGAGCTCCCCCTCCCTGCCCAGGCCCGGCTCCTCCGCGTGCTGCAGGAGGGCGAGGTGCGGCGGGTGGGCGCCACCGGGAGCCGCCGGGTGAACGTGCGGCTCATGGCCGCCACCCACCGCGACCTGCGACAGATGTCGTACGACGGCCAGTTCCGGAACGACCTCTACTTCCGGCTCCGGGTGGTGGAGATCAGCCTGCCGCCGCTCCGGGCGCGCGGCTCGGACGTGCTCGAGCTGGCCGACTTCCTCCTGACGAAGCTGTGCCGGCGCCTCAACAAGCCGCAGCTGGAGCTCACCTCGGAGGCGCGGCAGGCCATCTTCAGCCATCCCTGGCCGGGGAACGTGCGGGAGCTGGAGAACGCGATCGAGCGCGCGGTCATCCTGAGCGACGGCGGCCAGCTGACCCCCGACCTGCTGGCCATCGACGGGCCGCGCCCTCCCGGGCACGGAGTGGATGGCGAGGAGGCCGGCGGCTCGGGCGCCCTCACCGACTACTTCCGGCGCTTCGTGCTCGAGCACCAGGGCCATCTGTCGGAGACCGAGATCGCGAGGCGGCTGGGCATCAGCCGGAAGGCGCTCTGGGAGAAGCGGGCCCGGCTCGGGATCCCGAGGAGCAAGCTTCAGGCGTGATCGACACGGGCCGCGTCGTGGACCGGACCGCTGCCTAGAAGCTGTTGTCGTTGAACTGGCCGGCGATGTCGTTGAACTGGCCGGCGATGATGAGCCGCGCCCGGCGAAGCAGGAAGTCGTTGGACGGGTCGTGCCCCGAACCCGCCGCGTCCTGCTCGATGCGGTACTGCGCCTGGACCAGGCCCCCGACGTCGATGGAGCCCTTCTCGCTGAAGGAGATCTTCGCGGCGCTCGCGGTGCTCGCGACCAGCAAGGACATCGCCCAGAGCAACGGCCTGCAGCGCTTCCAGGTCATGCGGGGGACCCCCACGAGAGCTGCCGAGGAACGGACGCCCCGGGAGCCCCCGGGACAGATCGACCTGGACGGCAGGAGCAATCGGCGGACCGCGGAGATCCCCGAATTTCCTCCAGGGTTTGCATCAGTACGACACGCAATCGCGTTACGTTTTGTAAACTGGCATGGAGCTTTGTGTTTCTATTCGTAATGTGTCAAGTGTACTTGACGCTGAGTTGGGCGTCGTTCCTGGCCCGTCGTCGCGAGACGGGGGTGGCGTTTCCGGAGGGAGCTCGATCCCGCTCCGGCGGCCATCGCCGACCGGGGGTCGTGCCGTCGTTACCTTTGGTAACCGGCCGTTCCGGAACGACACGCGCCGCGGCAGCGAAGTCCTCAACGCAAGGTGAGGCACGGGCTGGCGCATGGCTTGCCTGCCGCGGTCGCTCTTGACCGTGAGCAGCAGCCTCGTCGAATGCAGTCTGGAGGAGCGGCTCCAGGGGTGCCGGCGGCTGGCCGTCGAGAGCCTCGAGAGTCCGCGACGCTTCTGGCTCCGTGAGGCCGGGCTCCTGGACTGGGTGCGCCCGCCGGACGAGGCCTTCGTGGGCGAGGTGAAGCTCGGCGACGTCAGCTGGTTCGCCGGGGGGCTCATGAACGCGGCGTGGAACGCGGTAGACCGCCACGCGGTGAGCTCGCCCGAGCGGACCGCGCTGGTGTGGGCGCGTGCCGAGGGGGATCTGGTCTCCTGGTCATTCCGGGAGCTCCGGCAGGCCTCGGCGCGGATGGCGCAGGTACTCCTCTCCCAGGGCGTCCGGTGGGGCGACCGGGTGGTGGGTCACCTCCCCGAGACCCCCACCCTGGCGATGCTGCACCTGGGCTGTGCGCGCATCGGGGCGGTGCCAGTGGTGGTGCCGGCGCGCTCGGGCGGGGCGCTGGGGCGGGTGCTGCGCGCGACGCGCGCCCGGGTGCTGGTGACCGCGGACGAGGCGCCGACGCCGGAGGGGAGGCTGCCGCTCTGGGACCGGGTCGAGGACCTCCTCGGCGGCCTGGGCCGGGTGGAGTCGGTGCTGGTGGAGCGGCGGACCGGGGCGGCGGTGAGCCTGGTCTACGGGAGGGATCAGGAGCTCGGCTCGGCGCTGCTCCGCGCTCGACCGACGTGCGCGGTGCGGCCGTGCGACGGGGACGACCCGCTGCTGCTCGTCCCCGGGCTGGAGGACGGGCCACCGGTGGTGCACGGCCTCGCGGGATTTCTCCTCTGCTCGGCGCTCGGCCTGCGGGAGGCGGCGGGGGTGGGGCCGGGCGCGCAGGTGCTGTGCACCGAGGGCTTCTCCGGACCGCGGGTCGACGTGCTCTGGGGCAGCTGGGTGCTGGGGGCATGCCTGGTGTTCGATGAGCGTGGGGATGGCGCGCAGCGGCCGCGGGCGCTCGGCGTCACCCACCTCTTCGGACCGCGGGCCGCGCTGGCGGCCGCCGGACCGGGCGTGCTCGGCGTCTCGCTGGACGGCTCGGACGCGGCGGTGGCCCCGGTCTGGAGCCCGGAGGGCGGAGGGATGCTCACCGCGCGCTTCGGGGACCTCGGGGGCACGGCGCTCTTCGGGGTGGATCCGGTGCTGGTGGACATGCTCGGGCGGCGCGCGAGCGGGCCCGGTGCGGAGGGAGAGCTCTGCGTGAAGCGCTCCTGGCCGGCGCAGCCGAGGAGCGCCGAGCAGGACCACCAGGGCTTCCTCGCCCAGCGGCTGGAGCGCTTCCCCGGCCTGTACCGGACCGGCCTCCGCTGCCGCGAGCTGGCCGACGGGAGCCTGGCGACGACGGGGCTCGCGACGCTCACCGCGCCGGCCCGAAGCAACGTTTACCCGCTCGAAGGTCCCATCGGTCGGGCGTGATGCTCGCGGGCGCCGTGGACCGGTGTCCCTGCGCTGATGCCACCGGATGGTCGGTCGCGTTACCGAAGGTAACGGCGACTGTTACCGTTCTGCGCGGCTGTTGCAACGCGTCAACCGCGAACCAAGTGACACCGCTGATGTGTGCAGCTTGGCTTGAATGTTGCGGTCTGTGCTTCTTGCCCACCCGTCTTTGCTGAAGGAGGCAGACCGATGGCCGTCGCCGCGTCGTCCCTGCCCATGATCGACAAGAGCGAAGAGCGTCGCGTCATCTTCGCGTCGAGCCTGGGAACCGTGTTCGAGTGGTACGACTTCTACATCTACGCCGTGCTGGCTCCGTTCTTCGCCAGCGTCTTCTTTCCTCCAGGCAACCAGACCACTGCCCTCCTCAACGCCTTCGTCAACTACGCCGCCGGCTTCCTCGTCCGACCTTTCGGAGCCCTGGTCTTCGGACGAATCGGAGACCTGGTCGGCCGGAAGTACACGTTCCTCGTGACCATCACGGTGATGGGCCTCTCGACGTTCCTGGTCGGCCTGTTGCCGACCTACGGCCAGATCGGGATGCTCGCGCCGCTGCTTCTGCTGCTGCTCCGGCTGGCGCAAGGCCTCGCGCTGGGCGGTGAGTACGGAGGCGCAGCCACCTACGTCGCCGAGCATGCTCCGGAGAACAAGCGCGGCGCTCACACCGCGTGGATCCAGACCACCGCCACGGTGGGCCTCTTCCTGGCGCTGGTGGTGATCTTCCTCTGCCGGACGTCGATGACCGCCGACGAGTTCAAGGGATCCCCCGGAGCCTTCTGGGGCGGCTGGCGGATCCCGTTCCTTCTCTCCAGCATTCTTCTGGTGATGTCGATCTACATCCGCCTCAAGCTGAACGAGTCGCCGCTCTTCAAGGCGATGAAGGAACAGGGCAAGGGGAGCAAAGCGCCGCTGGCGGAGAGCTTCGGACAGTGGAGCAACCTCAAGATCGTGATCCTCGCCCTCCTCGGGGCGACCGCGGGTCAAGGCGTGGTCTGGTACACGGGCCAGTTCTACGCGCTGTTCTTCCTCGGCTCGACGCTCAAGGTCCCCTACGAGACCGTCTACGGGCTCATCGCCTTCTCGCTGGTGCTCGGCACTCCGTTCTTCATCGTCTTCGGGCGCCTCTCGGACCGGATCGGCCGCAAGTGGATCATGATGCTGGGCTGCCTGCTCGGGGTACTCACCTACTTCCCGCTGTACCGGGCGATGACTCACTACGCCAATCCGGCGCTGGAGCATTTCCAGGCCTCGACCAAGGTCACCCTGACCGCCACCGACTGCCAGGTTCACATCTTTGCGCTCCCGACCACGCGCTACAGCGACTGCGACAAGGTTCGAAACCTCCTGACGTCGCGGAGCCTCAACTACGAGCAGGTGGATGGACCGGCGGGCTCGGCGCCGGTGGTCAAGGTGAACGACACGGAGATCACCGGGGTCAACGAGCCGAAGCTGAAGGAGGCTCTGGCCGCTGCCGGCTACCCGGCCAAGTTCGACTTCACGGGGTTCAGCTGGAACGGGTCGAACGCAGGGAACTGGTGGGCGGTCCTGATCATCCTGTTCATCCAGGTCATTTACGTGACCATGGTGTACGGGCCGATCGCCGCGTACCTGGTCGAGCTGTTCCCGACGCGGATCCGGTACACGTCGATGTCGCTGCCGTACCACATCGGAAACGGCTGGTTCGGCGGCATGCTCCCGTTGACGGCGACGGCACTGGTC
>Ga0105242_10002744_pt1 | contig 13777 bp, 15 predicted proteins | sample KBSM24metaG_FD_81521 | JGI IMG/M metagenome (GOLD analysis project Ga0105242, IMG submission 81521) | Miscanthus rhizosphere microbial communities from Kellogg Biological Station, Michigan, USA - KBS M2-4 metaG | ecosystem: Host-associated > Plants > Roots > Rhizosphere > Soil | place...
ATCGCCGGCGCGCCAGCGCATCGCGCCGATCGCGTACCAGACGTTGGCGCAGCACTCGCGCGTATACAGGTGCCCGCCGGCCTCCGCGGCGAGCTCGCGGTCGAAGTGCCGCTGCGCGGCGGCCGCGTCGCCCTGCGACAACCGGATCAGGCCGAGCAGCCATTCGAGCGCGACGCCGCTGAACCGCGTTTCGCCGCCTGCGGCGAGGGCCGCGCCCCCGGCGGTGAGCTCGCGCTCCGCCTCGTCGAGCGACTGCCGCGCCACGTGCACGGTGGCGGCGAGCCAGTGCGCCAGCGGACAACCGGGCAGCAGCGTCAGCGTGCGGCGCGCGGCACGCAGGCGCGCCTCACCCCAGCTGACCGCCGACAGCCGCAGATGGTGGCGCCAGTTGTCGGGTTCGAGCGACACCGCTCGCGACAGCGCCGCCACGGCGTCCACGCCCGCACCGGTCCGATCGAGCACGAAACCGAGCGTGGCCCACGCTTCGCCGTACCGCGGATCGAGACGGCACGACTCGCGGGCGTGGTTCGTCGCGGCCGCCAGGGCGTCGAGGTCCGGCGCCGGATCGGCGCGCGTCATCTCGAAGCGCATCGCGTACGACGTCGCCATGCCGATATGGGCCGCCGCGTTGTCTGGCGAGGCCGCGAGCACCGTATTGAAGGCGCGCGACGCCTCGACCACGCGATCGACCGACAGCGACTCGAGCGCCGCCCGCCCTTCGACAAAGGCACGATAGGGCGCGATCAGCGCCTCCAGCGTGTCGTCGGTGGCGCGCGGCGTGACGCGCTGCACGTCACCGGTGAAGCGGTAACCCTGACGCGGCACGGTCTCGATCGCGGCGCCACTGGCCGCCGCCAGCGTGCGGCGCAGCGAGGAGATGGCCTGTTCCAGGCTGTTGTCGGTGACGGCCACGTCGCGCCAGGCCGCCTCCACGAGCGCGTCCTTCGACACCACTTGCCCGGCGTGCGCGAGCAGCGCGGCCAGCACCTCGAGGTGACGCGCGGGAAGCGTCACCGCCGTGCCGCCGTGCGTCAGCCGGCCGGCCGCGGCATCGAGCTCGAAGTCGCCGAATTGAAAGCGGGTCACTCCGCGGAGAATTTACCGCAGGAGGGCGTCGCGCGCGGAAATCACGCGGTCCTGCGCTTCGAGTACCGTGCGGCCCATCGCGGTGAGGTGCCCCATCTTCCGCCCCGGCTTGGGTGTGACCTTGCCGTACAGGTGAAGCTTGACGTCGGGCTGCCGGCAGGCGGCGGCCCAATCGGGCTCGCCCTCCGCCCACAGATCGCCGAGCAGGTTGGCCATGGCCGCCGGCCGCAGCAGCTCGGTCGATCCGAGCGGCAGGCCGCAGATGGCGCGCACCTGCTGCTCGAACTGGCTGGTGACGGCGGCGTCGAACGTCAGGTGGCCGGAGTTGTGCGGGCGCGGCGCCAGCTCGTTGACCATCAGATCGCCGTCCGTGCTCAGAAAGAACTCGATGCAGAGCACGCCCACGTAGTCGAGCGCCTCCAGGATGCCGCGGGCGATCTCGATGGCCTGCGCGGCGACGGCGGCGGGCACCGCGGCGGGCGCGGTGGTCAGGTCGAGGATGTGATGGCGATGGCGGTTCTCGAAGAGGGGAAACTGCGCCACCTGGCCGTCGAGGCCGCGCGCCGCGATCACCGACAGCTCGGCCTGCAAGTTGATCCGCTTTTCCACCACCAGCACCCGCGCGCCGAGCGACGACCAGATGCGACCGGCCTCGTCCGCCGACGCGGCCACCTGCTGCCCCTTGCCGTCGTAGCCCGATTCGGCGGTCTTCACGATGGCGGGCGTGCCGATGCGCGCCAGCGCCGATGCGAGCTCGCCCTGCGTCGTGGCGACGGCAAAGGGCACGGTGGGAAAGCCGCGATCGGCGAGGAACTGCTTCTCGCGCGCGCGCTGCTGCGAGATGTGGAGCGCTTCGGGCGACGGATGCACCGCCACGATCGATTCGATGGCGCTCGTGGCCGCGCTCGGGACGTTCTCGAACTCGAAGGTGACCACCGAGACGCGGCGCGCGAACGCCTGCAGCGCGTCGAGGTCGTCGTACGGCGCGGTCACCTCGACGTCGGCAACCTGGCCGGTGGGCGTGTCGGAGTCGGGAGAAAAGGTGTGGACGCGGTAACCCATGCGCCGCGCCGCGATTGTGAACATGCGTCCGAGCTGCCCGCTGCCGAGCACCCCGAGCGCCGAGCCGGGAACAATCATGGCAACTGTTCTTGCCTGACCTTCTGGGTCTGCTCCTCGCGGAACGCGCGCAGCTTCGCACGCAGCTCCGGCCTCGAATTCGAGAGGATGGACACCGCCAGCAGCCCGGCGTTGGTGGCACCGGCCTTCCCGATGGCCAGCGCGCCCACGGGCACGCCGCCGGGCATCTGCACGATCGACAGGAGCGAATCGAGCCCCTGCAGCGCCGCGCTCTGCACGGGAACGCCGAGCACCGGCACCACCGTGTGGGCGGCGACCATGCCGGGCAGGTGCGCGGCGCCGCCCGCGCCCGCGATGATCACCTCGATGCCGCGCGCCTCGGCGCCGCCGGCGAATTCGGCCATCCACACCGGGGTGCGATGCGCCGACACGACGTGATGCTCCTGCGGCACGCCGAACTTCTCCAGGACCTCCACGGCGTGCTTCATGGTGTCCCAGTCGGAGGTCGAGCCCATGACGACGGCAACGAGCGGCTTCGGATCAGGCATGAGAAACACCGAATGTTAGTCTGAAATCGCCGCCACCGCGATCAAGAGGCCGACGAACACGGCCGCCGCGCCGGCACCGATGCCCACCAGCACCTTGGCGCCGGGGGACAACCCCTCGCGGTGCTTGACGTCGATGGACTGAATCTCCGCGTAGGCGATGCGCCACGGCGCAACCGGGATGCGCGTCCGGGGGTTCACCACCAGCACCTCCGCATCCTGGATGACCAGCGTGCCGTCCACGTGAGTCCCGTCCGTGAGGTGCACCTCGAGCCGCGTCCCCGGCTGCAGCGTCGCCGCCAGGCGCTGCCAGTCGCGCGGTTGCTCGGCCCGCGCCGGTGCCGCAAGCGCCAGCACCATGATCGCAATCGTCGTTCGGCGCAGTGCGCGCATGACCATCATCGCGTCCTCCTGGAGCGCTTTTGTGATCCATGTAGCGCCCCTAGTCCTTGGTACTTGGTTCCTCGTGCTTGGTCCGTCCTCGGTCCACGGTCCTTGGTCCTTTGGCCGGCTGTGATCAGCACCCATGCGCGACGCGGCAACGAACCATGGACCAGGGACCATGGACGGACCGAGGACCAACAAGGCGGCTGCATCGAACCGACAGCCGCTCTAGAAGTCGAACCCGACGCCGGCGAGGATCGACACCTGCCGGGGACCGGTCGGTCCAACGCCCACACGTCCTTCGGTGCGCACGAACACCGACCGTGAGAGGTACGACTTGAAACCGCCGGCGACGAAGGGGCGCGCCAGCACGCGCGTTGTCCGCTCGTCGAGCGGCGGTACCAGAGCGCCCTGCGCCCCGAAACGATACAGGTCCTGCGTGCGGACGCGATGCTCTTCCAGGATGCCGACCTTCACGCCGCCGCTGACGTAGGGGTGCATGAACGAGTTCTCGCGGAACTGCCAGGTGAAGGCGGGCGCCACCGTGGTCAGGCGCCGGTCGATGTCGGTGGCGGCATACACGGGACCGGGCACGCCCGGTACCGGAAACGGGGCCACGTCGTAGTCCTGCCAGCCATTCGACGTGCTCACCGACAGCTCGGTGCGCGCGTGCGTCGTCCAGTAGCGGCCCACGTCGGCCCGGTACTCGAAGCGCTGATCCCAGCCACGCCACGAGCGGCCGCTGTCGTCGGTGGAGATATTGAGCATGCCCAGGCTGCCGCTCACATCCCACCGCGGGAACGCCGCGGGCACAATCGAACGGAACGTCGGCGTGGACGGGGTTTGCGCGGCCGTCTGGCTCGCCCCTGCGACGGCGAGCAGGAGTCCGAAGAGCGCGCGGCGGAACAGGTGGGTCACGACTGCCTCCTGACACGAAGGTGTCAGGGGCAGGAAAACCGGCTCAGAGCCGGTGGCGGGACCGGCGGCGCATGGCCATCGAGTCGAGCGACGCGTCGTCCAGGCCGACCATCTCGCGCCACCAGGAGTCGGGCTTGATGCGGAAGGAGAGCACGCAGAACAAGACGCCCATGACCGCGAAGACCACGCCCAGCACGATGCCAGGATGGAACGGCCCCAACCGACCGTTCGAGGTCAGGAGCGCGAACCCGAACCCCACGAGCGAGACGAAACCGCAGGCCAGCGCCGCCGCGAGCGTCTTCTGCGGCAGCTCCACCGCCGCCCGTGCACAGGCGAACGTCTCGCGTTCGCGGGCGTCGGTCGAGGCGCCGGACCCGGAGCGCTCGGCAATCAGCGACTGGAAGGCGGAGGCCATGCGCGCGAACTCCGGATCGGTCTCGAAATAGGCCTCGACGAGCGCGCGCGTGTCGTCGCTCGCGTCCCCCGCGAAGTAGGACGGCAGCAGGTCGTAGATCACCTCGCGCGTCACCTTCATGGCGCGACCCTATCGACCCTCACCGTTTTCGAGCTGGCGCATCGAGGCCGCCAGCGCCTCGCGCGCCCGGTTGATGCGCGACTTCACCGCGCCGATGCTGATCCCGAGCGCCGCGGCCACCTCGGCGTACGACATCTCCTTGAGCACGTAGAGCAGCAGCGCACGCCGGTCGCCGCGCGCCACGCCGCGGAGCCGCGACCGGACGTCGCGCAGGGTCGAGGCGTGCTGGACGTGGACGTCGGCACCCGGCGAACCGTCGGCGATGGTGTCCTGCAACTCGACCTCCCGGTCCGTGCTCTGCCGCGAGGCCCGCAGCTCGTCCCGGTAGAGGTTGCGGGTAATCGCCAGGAGGTAGGCCTTCACCGTGGCGTGCTGGATGCGGTCACGGGCGCGCCAGGCCCTGACGAACGTTTCGGACGTCAGGTCGTCGGCCCGCGTGGGATCGCCGGTCAGGAAGAGCGCAAACCGGTGCACGTCCTGATAGTAGCGATCGTAGAGTTCGCGGAAGCCGTCCATGGCCGTACCTACACATTACGAGAGTTCGAGCCTCGAGGTTACGGCGTTCTAGAATGGGCCCATATGCGCCGAATTCTTGCTGCGTCAGCCGTCGCCCTGCTGCCGGTTGTCCTCTCGGCCCAGTCGGGAGCCGCCCCCCGCAATCTCGAGGTGCCCTACCGGCAGTTCCAGCTCGCCAACGGGCTCAACGTCATCATGCACCGGGACACCAGCGTGCCCATCGTGGCCGTCAACGTCTGGTATCACGTCGGGTCGGCCAACGAGCGGCCGGGCCGCACCGGCTTCGCGCACCTCTTCGAGCACCTCATGTTCGAGGGCTCGAAGAACGTGAAGGAGGGCGAGTTCGACAATCTGCTCGAGTCGGCCGGCGGCGATAACAACGGCTCGACGACGAACGATCGCACCAACTACGTGATCGACGTGCCGTCGAACGCGCTGGAGCTGGCGCTCTTTCTCGAGTCGGATCGCATGGCCTACCTGCTCGACACGATGTCGCCCGAGCGGGTCAACGGCCAGCGCGACGTGGTGAAGAACGAGCGGCGTCAGAGCTACGAGAACCGGCCTTACGGGATGGCGTCGATCGAGCTCGACAAGATGCTCTGGCCCGCGACCCATCCTTATAGCTGGCCCACCATCGGCTACATGGAGGACCTGACGGCGGCGAGCCACGACGACGTCGTGCAGTTCTTCAAGAAGTACTACGCGCCCAACAACGCCAGCCTGGTGATTGCCGGCGACATCGACTACGACAAGACCAAGGCGCTCGTGGAGAAGTGGTTCGGCGAGGTGCCGAAGGGCGAGCCGGTGGAGCCGATCGCGCCGCCCGCCGCGATGCTCACCAGCGTCACGCGCAAGACGATGACCGACCGGGTGCGGCTGTCGAAGCTGTTCATCGCGTGGCTGACGCCGCGCGTGTTCGACCCCGGCGACGGGGCGCTCGACGTCGCGTCGTCGGTGCTGGCGGGCGGCAAGAACTCGCGGCTGTACAAGCGGCTGGTCTACGACACGCAGATGGCGCAGGACGTGGAAGCCACGCAACAGTCGGGACCGCTCGGCAGCTCGTTCGTGATCGAGACGACGGTCAGGCCAGGCCACACCGTGGCCGAAGTGCAGAAGGCGATCGACGAGGAGCTTGCCAAGCTCCGGCAGGAGCCGCCCAGCGCGCGCGAAGTGCAGCGCGCCCTCAACGAGATCGAAGCGTCGTTCTACCGCCGCATGCAGCGCGTGGGCGGCTTCGGTGGCAAGGCGGACCAGCTCAACTCGTACTTCTATGCGGGCGGCGGACCGGACTACTTCGCCGAGGACCTGGCGCGCTACACGTCGCTCTCCGCCAGCGATGTGCAGGCCGCGGTTGCTCAATGGCTGCCACCGGACCGGCGGGTGGAGCTGACGGTGAATCCGGAGGAGAAGAAGTGAGCGCCAACAGATGTGGGGGCCGCCTTCAGGCGGCCCGTCCGGTTCTCGCTTCGCTCGTCGTCCTCCTGATTGGATCAGCGACAACGTTCACTCAAACGAGAGCCGACCGGTCACATCCACCATCGCTGGGGCCGGCACCGCAGCTCAAGATCCCGGCGATCGAGAAGCGGACGCTCAGCAACGGGCTGCCGGTGTGGATCGTCGAGCAGAACGAAGTGCCGCTGGCGCAGGTCAATCTGGTGATTCACGCGGGCAGCGGCGACGACCCGGTCGATGCGTTCGGGCTCGCCAGCTTCACGGCGGCGATGCTCGACGAGGGCGCGGGCGCGCGCTCGGCGCTGCAGATCGCCGACGACGTCGAGTTCCTCGGCGCCTCGCTGTCGACGACCAGCAGTTTCGACGCCTCGGCCGTGCGCCTCAACGTACCGGTGCGAAGCCTGCGGCCGGCGCTGGCCGTGATGGCCGATGTGGCGCTGCGGCCCACCTTTCCCGAAGCCGAGATCGATCGGCTGCGCCAGGAACGGTTGACGGCGCTGCTCCAGGCCAAGGACGACGCCGCGTCGGTGGCGCCGCTCGCGTTCGCGCGCGTGGTGTTCGGGCCGGCGCACCGCTACGGCACCGCCGCCACCGGCACCGCCGCGACGCTGAAGGCGATGACCGCCGACCAGATGCGCCAGTTCCACGCCGCACGCTACCGGCCGTCGAACGCGACCTTGATCGTCGCGGGCGAGGTGACGGCCACCGGCGTGATGCCGCTGCTCGAAGAGGCGTTCGGCAAGTGGCCCACGGCGGCCGCGCCCGCGCGCACGCCGGTGCCGACGGCGCGGCAGCTCACCGCCGGTCAGGTCACCATCGTCGACATGCCGTCGGCCGCTCAGTCGCAGATCCGGATCGGCTGGGTGGGGGTGCCGCGCTCGACGGCCGACTACTTCCCGCTCCTCGTGCTCAATACGATCCTCGGCGGCTCGTTCACCTCGCGCCTCAACCAGAACCTGCGCGAGGAGCACGGCTACTCGTACGGCGCCAGCTCGCGCTTCGACATGCGGCTGTCGGCGGGCGCGTTCCAGGCGGCCGCGGGCGTGCAGACCGACAAGACCGCGGACGCGCTGCGCGAGTTCTTCAAGGAGCTCAAAGGGATCGCGTCGCCGGTCGGCGCGGAGGAGCTCGCCAAGGCCAAGAACTACGTCGCTCTGAGCTTCCCCGGTGAGTTCGAGACGATCACGGACCTCACGGCGCATCTCGAGGAAATGGCGGTCTACAAGCTGCCCGACACCTACTTCTCGCAGTACATCGCCAACGTGCAGGCCGTCACCGCCGCGGCGGTGCAGAAGGCAGCGGCCACCTACATCCAGCCGGACAAGTTCGCGGTAGTGGTGGTGGGGGATCGCAAGGCCATCGAAGCGGGTGTGCGGGCGCTGAACGTGGCGCCGCTGCGAACCCAGACCGTGGACGAGGTGGTGCCGTGAGTATTACCGCCGGTCTGCCGGAACTGCTGGCGTACTCCGATCACGAGCGCGCGAAGTGGCGGGCGTGGCTCGAGTCCGATCCGTCGCGACTCTCGCTCCCCGTTCAGGATGGTGGACGCTTCCCCACCATCGGCAGCCTGCTGGACCACATGTTTCTGGTGGAGCGACGGCACCTGGCGCGGATGGAGGGGGCGACGCCTCCGGAGTCGACTGGCGTCGCGGCCGGCGACGTCAAGGGGCTGTTCGAATACGCCGACCTGGTGCGCGCCGACTTCACCCGCTTCGTCACCACGCTCGACGACGCCACCGCGGCCAAGCCGTTCACCTTCACGATCCCGACCGGGCCGCAGACCATGAGCCGGCGGAAACTCGCCACTCACGTCGTGCTGCACGAGGTGCGGCACCTGGCCCAGATCGCCCTGGCCGCCCGGGCGGCTGGCGTCGCGCCGCCGGGTGACCACGATCTCTTCTTCTTCGCTGATTACGATTGAGAGGCCGTGTAGAGGGCGGTCTTCAGACCGCCCTGGTCTCCCACCGCGAAAAGGCCACGGTGGCCGCGAGCAGGCCGACCACAAAGGGGATGACCGCCGTGGCCGCCGGGCCGCCGATGACCGTGATCACCGTGGCGCCGGTCATGATGATCACCAGGCCGCCGGCCGCGACCGGCGTCAGTCGCGGCTGAATTCTGGTGAGCCAGGGGAGAATCAGGCCGATGGCCCCGGTGACCTCGGCGACGCCTATGAAGCGCAGGAACCAGCCCGGCAGCGCGACCGGCCCGGCCATCGCTTCGATCGGCAGGATGAGCTTCATCGAACCCGCGAACAGGAACAGCGCGGCCAAAATCCCCTGAATGACCCACAGCGTGATGTTTCGCTTCATCTCCATGTCCTCCTACTCACACGTCGAATGGGCGGCGACCGGATCGACAGGACATTTGTAGAGGCGGACCTCGAAGAGGTCCGCCTGGAGGATCTGCATGAAATTCGTGGCGTTGGTGTACCTGGAAGACGAGAAGCTGCGGGCGGTGCCCGACAGCGAGTGCATGGCCTGCGGCAAGGGGTTCCAGGAGGCCGGGCGGCTGGTGGCCGCCGAGGCGCTGCAGCCGATCAAGACGGCCAAGACGCTGCGCGTCCGCCAAGGCGCCGTGCGAGTGGTGGACGGCCCCTTTGCCGAGACCAAGGAGCTGCTGGCCGGGTTCTACCTGCTCGAGGCGAAGGACATGGACGAGGCGCTGTTGCTCGCCGCGAAGATCCCGCCGGCACGCGAAGGCAGCATCGAGGTCCGGCCGGTTCGGGACCTGGAAGTGTGATCTGATGACGCGCACGGTTGCGATCGGCGTTGGGCTGAGCCTCGCACTGTCGCTCGCGGCACCGGCGCGCGCGATTGCTCAGGGGACGTCGGGCTGGATCCTGTGGGAAAAGAGCATGTCGACCAAAGGCGGCTCGGATTCCGTGACCTGGGAACCGCTGGATGGGTTCGGCCCCGTGCGGCCCGACGGCCGATCCGCGATCTTCGACGTGTCGAAGGACGGCGTGAAGGAGACGCTCGACATTCGTCTCCTCTGCTTCCCAGGCGCCTTCGATCCGCGGCCAAAACCCAAGGCCTGAAAGCACCGGGTAGAGGAGTTCGGTGTCTCAGTTTGGGACACTTCCGCTGCCTTATCGGCAGAGGTATTGTCTTGCCTTGGTCAAGTAGCAGAGGAGACAGCGAGATGAAACGACTTGCCGTAGCAGCGTTTGTCAGCGTGCTCGTGGGCGGCCTCGCATTCGCAGGCGAGGTGAAGGGCCCGCCGGGCACACTCAACAACACGAACGAGACCGGTGCGCCTTCGCACGCGAACTCGGCGTGCGCGTTCAGTGGGCTGAACGACATGGACACGTCGGACCACGAAGGCCAGTTGGTGTCGCAGGTCCAGACCGCGGCGGATGCCTTCAAGTTCTACGGGCTGCCGCACGGCGTCCAGGGCAAAGGAGCACCCGAGCTCGGACTCCCAGGACTCTGCAAGGGCGGATCGAACTGACCGGGTCTACGCGACAGGACTCACAGGTTGGCCCCGTGCTCGATTTGGGGCCAACCGCTTCTCAGGCTCTCCACCGCAGCGCGTCCATCGGACCGACCTTCGAGATCCGCCACGCTGGTATGAAACACGCCAATCCGGCGACGCCGCCCAGCACGGCCGCCACCACGACGATGGTGGGCGTGTCATCGATGCCGACGCCATAGAGCAACGTCGAGAGGACGCGCGTCGTCATCAACGTTCCGAAGAATCCGATGACGAGCCCGGCCACGGTCAGCCGCACGCCGCTCCACAGGATCACGTTCCTCACGTGGCCCGCGCTTGCTCCAAGGGCGGCGCGAACCCCCATCTCCTGCGTCCGCTGCGCGGCGGTGTACGACACCACGCCATAGATGCCGAGGGCGGACAACAGCAGCGCGATCGAGGCAAACACCGCGAGGATGGTGCTGACGACGCGGTTGCCCAGCAGGGACTGATCCACGATCTGTTCGAGCGTACGGACATCGCCCAGCGCCTGGCCCCGGCTGACAGTCTGAATCGCCGACCCTATGGCTCTCTGAAGAGACTGCGGCGGGACGCCGGCTTGCACGACGAGGTCGAGGCCGTAGGACGGGCTCTGCTGGTGCGACACATACATGCCGGCGCTGACCTCGTCGCCAAGCCCGTTGATCTTCTCGCTCGCAACGACACCGACGACTTCCCACGCAATCTCCTCGCCCAGCCCGGTCTCGCCTGGCACGATTTTCCGGACCAGGATGCGCTGGCCGATCGGGCTCTCGCCGGGAAACTCCCGCCTGGCCAGCGTCTCGTTGATGAGCGCGGCCGGAGGTGCGCCCGCGCGGTCGGTGTCACGGAGCACGCGTCCCGCGACGAGCCTGATACCCAGCGCGCTGAAATACGACGGGCTGACGATCTTGAAGAACGCCGGGCGGCGATTGCCCCGCTCGCTGACCGGGCGGCCGGCAATGGAGTAGGGCACGCCGAAGCCCCACCCCTGCAGCGGCAGCGCCGATGTCAGGGCCACTTCACGAACGCCCGGCACGGCCTTCACCGCGGCACTGATCGCAGCGAGGTAGCCGTTCAGTTCGGCAGGATCGGGATGCTGTTCCTGACGGACCGGCAGGCTGGCCGTCAGCACGTTCGTCGCCGTGAATCCAGGATCGACGTCGAGCAGCTTGAAGACGCTGCGCATCAGCAGTCCCGACGCGACCAGCAGCACGAACGCGAGCGCGATTTCCGCCACGACCAGAACGCCGTGCGCGCGCCGGCCCGGGCTGGGTGGCGTCGTGCCGTGCCCCCGTTCGTTCAGCGCGCGCGTCAGGTTCGGCGTGCGGCTCTGCGCGGCCGGCGCGGTGCCGAACAGCAGGCCGGTGACCAGAGCAACCGTCAACGTGAACAACAGGACCGTGGTGTCCATCCGGATGTCCACCGCCGGGGGCAACGCGAACGGAGGAATCAGCGACTGGATCCACTTCATCATGACGTAACCGACGCCGGCGCCCACGATCCCGCCACAGAGCGAGAGCACGACGTTTTCGATCAGCAATTCCCGGATCAGGCGCCAGCGGCCCGCGCCGAGCGCGGCGCGCACGGCCCTCTCGCCCCGTCGTGACACGCCGCGCGCGAGCGCGAGACTTGCGAGGTTGGCGCATCCGATCAGCAGCACCAGCGCCGTGGCGCCGAAGAGAACGCTGACGGCCGTGCGCATTTGCGGGCCGATCAGCACGTCGCCGAGACGATCCACGGCCACGCCCCAGCCCTTGTTCGACTCGGGATGGACGGTGGCGAGACGCTGGCCGATGACGTTCATCGCGGCGCGCGCCTGCTCGAGCGTCACGCCCGGTTTGAGCTTGGCGCTCGCGCCGAGCCAGCGGAACTCGCGCGTCAGGTTCGACGGCTGGAAGGACAGCGGTCGCCAGATCTGTGCCGCGGCGCGATCGAAAGGGCCATCCTCTTGGAGGACTCCGACCACGGAGTACGGCTCTCCGTCCAAGAGGATGTCGCGACCGACCAGCGCGGCATCGGCCCCGAAGCGGCGTTCCCAGAGCGCATGGCTCAGGAGCACGACATGGTCTTTACCGACGCTGTCCTCCCCGGGAAGGAACGTTCGGCCGAGCGCCGGCCGGACACCGAAGATGTCGAAGTAGCGCGCCGACACGCGCGCGCCGCGGATCAGGACCGGCTCGTTCCCGCCGGTCAGCGTCGGACTCCAGCCCGCTTCGGCTGCGATGTGCTCGAAGACGGCGTTCTGGTTCGTCCAATCGAGATAGTTCAAGGTGGAGGCGCCATTGAGGCCGCCGCTCGGAAGCCGTTCGAGGACGCGCACGATCCGATCCGGGTCGGGATACGGCAACGGCCTGAGCAGCATGCCATGCACGAAGCTGAACATGGCGGTGTTCGCGCCGATCGCGAGCGCGAGTGTGGCGATGGCAACCGCCGAAAACCCCGGGCTGTTGCGAAGCTGGCGAATGGCGCGACGAAGGTCGTGAAGGATGTCAGATCTCCTCGAAGATCCCCGCCTCTTTGTTCTTCCGCACCCGGTCCCACGCGAAGTGGCGGCCGTTCATGGCGATGTAGACGCCGGGCGGCAGCGTCTGCGCGAACGACAGCGCGCTCCCCAGATTGAAGAGCCCGTCGGAGCTGCCGAACGCATAGGGCACCATCGCGCCCGTCAGGACGATCGTCTTGCCGGGAACGCCGGCCGCCAGCGCCGTGGCCGTCTCCACCATCGTGTCGGTGCCGTGGGTCACGACGATGCGCGACTCCTCGCAGGTAAGGCAGTTGCGCACGATGACAGCGCGGTCGTCGGCGGTCATCGCCATGCTGTCCACCATCATCAGCGTCCGGACCGACACCTCCACCTCGCAGCGGCCGAGGCGCAGCATCTCGTTCAAGTGGGTGTCGCCGAACGCGAGCGCGCCCTCGATCTCGTCGTAGGTCTTGTCGAACGTGCCGCCGGTGACGAAGATGCGAATCATTTGCGTACGGCGCGCTCGATGGCGCTGAACAGCACGCCGGCGACCACGACGCCGACGGCGCCGATCAGGTTATGCCAGAGGAACGCCACGTTGGTGTAGAAGAAAAACCACGCCACCGAGCCCATGCCGGCGATGAGTCCCACCAGCGCCCCGTTCGGCGTGGCGCGCTTCCAGCCGATGGCGAGGATGAACACCCCGAGAATCGATCCGTAGAAGAACGACCCGAAGCGGTTGACCACCTCGATCAGCGATCCGAGCTGAGCGGCCCACACCGCGATTGCGCTGGCAAAGACGGCCCAGAACGCCGTGGCCACCCGCGACACGCGCAGCACGCTGGCGTCGTCGCCGCCGGGCCGGAAGAAGCGCCGGTAGAAGTCCATCACCGTGGCGGTGGAGAGCGAGGTGAGCTCGGCCGAGATGGCCGACATCGCGGCGGCGAAGATCGCGGCAATCAGCAGACCCGTCAGCCCGACGGGCAGCTGCGTGGTGATGAAAGTCGGAAACACGTAGTTCACGTCGGAGTAGGTCTGGTCGCCGGTGGCGTTCTTCACCAGCGTCACCGCCTCGGCGCGAACCGCCTTCACTTCGGTGTCGGCGGCCAGGAACTGCTGCTGCGCCGCCGCGCGCTCGGCGTCGTGGCCCGAGGCGTCGGCGCGTGTGGCCACCGTGGCGGCCGCAGAGCGGGCGGCCGTGGCGCCCTCGAAGCGCCGCTCGAGTGTCGCGTACTCCTGCGCACGCGGCCCCTCACGCAACGCGCGCTCATGGATGGTGTTGAAGAGCATCGGCGTGGGCGTGAAGGTGTAGAAGAGGAAGAGCAGCACGCCGACGAGCAGCAC
>Ga0105242_10002747_pt1 | contig 13772 bp, 6 predicted proteins | sample KBSM24metaG_FD_81521 | JGI IMG/M metagenome (GOLD analysis project Ga0105242, IMG submission 81521) | Miscanthus rhizosphere microbial communities from Kellogg Biological Station, Michigan, USA - KBS M2-4 metaG | ecosystem: Host-associated > Plants > Roots > Rhizosphere > Soil | place: Michigan...
GAAAGTGAAACGGTGCTCGGGATCCTCGATCGAGGTCATGTGTTGATTCTTGTCATACGTCCGATATGTCCAAAGCCCGCGTCGATCGCGGCTGCCGGTGAGGTCGAGTGTCATCTTCGGTCCGCCGGGGGTATCGACCGTGTATTTAAATTCCTCGAATGTATCGTCCGGATATGTCACCTTGCTCTTCCGGTCGAGATTATCGTAATCGGTTGTGGTCGTGTAATTGTCTGAGTTTGTTACGGTGCGCACCCGTTTGTGGTCGTCATAGGTGAACGTTGTAACCGCCGACACACCGTTGATTGCGGGACTGGTGATGGATTGGAGATATCCTTGCGGATGACCGATGCTGCCGTCACCATACGCATAGGACGTGGTTTCATGCTTCGCGTTAGTGCGTGTCAGGAGCTGGCCGTTCGCGTTATAGAAATAGGTCGTCGGCTGCCGGGCTGCGTCGACTTCGGTCAATGGCTCATGTTGATCGTTGTAGGAGGGGAATTCCTGGAGCAACTCACTGCCTGTACCGGTTATTTGTCGTACCCGAAGTAAATCAATTTGGTTATCGTCGTAGTCATAGTTTGTGACGCGTTCCATTGGATCAATGGCCTGAGTCGTCTTCCCGAGATCGTTATATAGGAAGCGCGAAGTCTGAGTTGAATTGTCAGCCAGGACGCGCGCGACGATCGACGGCTTCGCGCTTCGACCTACGTGGTCCCTGTCAGTTTGGCCGTCGTAGGTAAACCAAACTCGGTTTTCCAGCTGCTTCTTTGTGCTGGCGGGGATCCCGGAAACACTGCGGTCGCCGTTCAGCAGCCAATGGGTAATCTCCGCCATTGTATAGTCTGCCGTCGCTCCGGGATAAGTCGTCGCCTTCTTGCTCCAGTAATACGTGTTATGCATGCCGAGACCGCCGGTAGACAGCCCGGCAATGGCAGGGACCGGTTCGCCGGCACCGATTCCAGAGACGTTGTCTCGATATTCAACCCGCTCTAGCCCACCTTCTGGATCGGTCGCTTCGATCCAGCGGCTTGTACTGGACTCTCCTCTGGTGAAAAGAGTTGATCCATAAGGAGTGGTAATGGAGTTGACGAAATCCGACTGACCCTCGTAATCGAATTTCGATTGGATCCCGATCTCGTCCGTGATCCTGTAGAGTCGCCCGATGTCGTCATATTCGAACGTCGCAAATCGGGGGCTCAGACCTGGTTCAACTGGCTCCGTGACCTTCGTTATTTTGTAAGAATCTGTCGGATGTTCATACCACACCGTTGTTTCCTTTTCTTGTGCATCCTTTATTTTGACAATTCGAAGCATGCTATCGTACTCGATAGTAGCTTTGTTATTGGCGGAATCGTGAATTTCGGTTAGGAACATTCGACGCGGATAGGTTGTTGCTCCATCACTCTGGGCGAATACGTATTTAGAACCGTCCGGCATACGCCGTTCGTATACGCCCGTGGGAGTTTTGACCAATTGCGCATGGCTTTGCCGATCGATTGTGAATGCGCCGGATTGGTATGCGAAGACTTCGGTGCCGCCGCCCGGCATGTAAACGGTCGTCTGCTGTAACTGCGAGTTGGGATCGTCGGTGACATAGGCGAGCCAGTTTAGGGTCCATTTAGGCCCGAGGTTCGAGTAATTGAAGGTCGCGGGCTGCAGCGTGTCTCTTTGATTGTACGTAACGGTAAAGCCGAGGCTTGGCCCGTAAGGCGGCGAATATTGGATCGGAGTATCCTCGATATTCAGGCTGACCAGCGCTTGGTGAATGCTGTATCGCGCCATGGCGAAACTGTTGCAGCCAGAACAGGTTTGCTGGTTACCGGCGACTTTGAGGTCACACGGCTTGGTCGCTCCAGGAGACGGAACGCCATCCAAAGGCAGAAAGACCGTTTCGTGGACACGCGCAAACGTGGAGGGATCGCATGAGGGCTGCGCGCATCCTCCACACTGGACCACCACCGATGTCGCGACGGTGTTTACTGTCCATTCCGGGTGTCCAACGACAGTCCAAGTGACGTGCGAATTCGACGGCGTTCCATCCGCAAAAGCGCCGGATGTCCAATTCCAGGAGACAATATCGCCGCCGGAAGGCACGCCCCCGGTGATTGTAAATGTGCCACAACCCGCATTGCCGGATCCGTCCCAACCGCATAATTGATACGTTCCATCCGGCCCTGTTCCGGACGCCTGGACATGCGCGGTGCCGGGCTGAGTCCAGTTCGCGCAAAAACCTTCCAAGTGGCCGTATTTCAAGGTCATTGCTGAGCCACGGCCTGCAAGCGCACCGAGGACGAGGCTGATGGTGAGTAGCCGCAAAAGGAAAGGCCGGGTAAGATAGGTGTGGAGTATTTTCATTTGGGCGGGACTGGCAAAAGGCCGCGTTCAAAAACAGAGGCTGTTCGGGGATGAGATTCCCCGCATCGGACATGGGGAAAACGATCGCAAGGTCAGGGGGGAATGAAGGGGGCATGGCCAGGGAGAATATGTTCGAGGTTTGACGCGCGTTTTAGCGCGACGAATCCAACACACAAGACAATTCGACCGCAAGAAGGGAAACTGAGTCTGCGAATTCCGTGAAATATCGATCACCCCACGACGGATTCGTCATCAGGACCCACGAGTGAACGCGCCAGCCAGCACGCTCACAGGCCTGGCGAAGCGTGGCCAGAAATGTCTCCCGCTCCCGGTCATCGCGAAAGATCGCCTCGCGTCGGTCCCCTCCATCTTTCCTTAAGAGGGATATGTACCCATTGCCTGCTTCACAGCGCTTACAAAATCAGTCGAGGAGGGCGGGAGGGTCAGTCCTTAACATTGTCACTTCCGAGCGCGATATAGGAGGTTAGAGGCGTTTTGCTAGGTGCCCAAGGAGAGACGGTTAGCCACTTGTTTTAAACTCAGTGTCGTTTCCCCACGAAGGCGCTTCGCGATCTCCACCTTTTCCGGGGCACCTTTGCGACTTTTCCGTAAGTCGCTCTCCGACCATCCAATCTCCCGGATGATTCGCTCGGCTTTCCGCTCGGCGACGTCAGCGCGTTCAGCTGCACCGTGGCTAGGCGTTACCTTTCGCTCCATTTGGTCCAGAACCCGAGCGAGGAATGTCTCCCCGCCCAAGCGCCAATTTCTGCCCAAGAGAGGCTCGCCCGCTTCGGGATCGTTCACGCGGACTCGCTCACTCTCCATCCGTCGGGCGAAGTCTAGGCGCGTCACTCGGCTGTCGGTGCCAAGGCCGTGTTCGCCAAAAATCCTATCGGTTCGCAGCCACCCAGGCCGCAGAGAAGGTTCTAAATATGCCCCATAACTGCTCCACCGATAGGTTTCCAACCTTTGCGCTGGCTCCATTAAATTTGCACGCGCCGGATTCAGATGGACGTAGTCGCATGCTACGCGCAAGTAATGCGGGTCTGTCTCATTGATCAGGAGGGACTTGTAGCGGCCAGCAAAGAGGTGGCCTCGCAGACGATGACGCGCATTAAAGCGGATGGTGTAGGTGCCGAGGAACCATTTCATTCCCGTGACCAGGTTGGCTGCCGGGGTTTCAGCGACCAAGTGGAAATGATTGCTCATCAAGGCAGTAGGCATGCACCTGCCAATCGCACTTCGAGCAGACTTGGCCGAGCGTTTTTAGCCAAAGCTCCCGATCTCCATCATCGTGCGCGATCGCCTCACGATGATCGCCCCGGTTCATTACATGATAAATCGCACCAGGATATTCGATCCGAATCTGGCGGGGCACAGAAACCTTTTACCCCGCCAACCGACGATGTGTCAATGTTAAGGACTGACCCCTTTTCTTTTTGTTCGAGGGAGGTATCCGTTTTGCGGAGCGATGTATGCAGCGAGTGACCGATGGAAAAGGTTCATAGGAGAAACGACTGTCTAAGGTTGGATTGGGCTCCAGTGAAACCGGCTGGCGCTGTTCTGTGCAAGACAAAATGTGGGGAGCCTTGAGGTCGGAGTTTATTATCGACAGTAAGTAAGATGAAAGCATTACCGGGACCGCCCCCGCCCCAGATCTGAACCCAGTCCTTCCCTGCTTGGGGGCGGTCGACAGTCTTCAAGTGGCCAACTCGAGGTTGGAGCGAGACGATCAACCCGAACAAAGCCACGGTCAAAGCGACTACGTGACGCTTTTGTTTCGTCATGGCATTTGGGAGAGCCAGCAGACAATTCAGATAAGATCCGAATTATTCCGTCACCGGTTGATTACCTTATTCTCGCCGTACTCTAAATTGCGCGACCCTGATGGATTAATGTAAGCAGCGACGGTCGCAAAATGGTCGCCACCAGTCGTCATTCGAAGTCGCATGCGCCCGAATACGCCGCTTCGCAGCTTAATCCAATACTCCGCATCGCTGTCCAATCGCCATTGCGCGGATTCTCGCGGCATTCTTACTTCGAGTGTCTCCGCATATCCATTTTCCGGTGCCTCGAAATCCATTTGCGGATCCTTACGGATCGCTACTCCCCCGTCGGATACGGAAAGTCGCATCCTCCAATCATAACGGCCTTGGGCATCCTTGTTAACGTCAGAGGTCCAACACTCGACGGTAAGATCCCCCGTCCCGCGGCTAGACGTCTTTCCGGTCATTAAGTTTATATCGACGGGAGTTCCGTCTTTGGGGATACCAAAATTTCGCCGAATCACGAATAGGGCTTCCGGTGAAGTTTTCCGCCTTAGAACAAAGAGAGCCGGATTATCCTTGGTTGGAGCTATTTTTCGGGTCGAATCCGGAGGCATTCCAAAGCCGAACGATTGATAGGAAAGTCCATCGATACCGTCATAACCTGACTTACTCACTCCAACCGTCAAACCCACTCCCTTGATTCCGCTTATTGAAAACAGCCCTTGAGAATCTGACACAGCTTGATAATTGGATCCTGACTCCCAAAACCGGTCGATTGCGCCAAATGCAACGGCAGCCCCACTAATGGGCATTCCATTCTGGTCTTGGACCTTTCCAAAAAAAGCAATAGGCGCGTTGTACACATTATGTATAATCGCCGCCCAAGATTCCGATGGAACGGGAGTGCTTCCCGCGGGAGCGTCCGCGATCGGAACGGCCCCGGGCAGAGGAGATTTGGACTCGATGTTGTCGCCGATCTTCGCCTCGCGACGCGCCCTTCCCCCGTCAACAGTGAACGACCAAATACCCAATAACGTTAGTGCAAACAAAGCGGTCGCAACGATAACCAAAGCGCTACGTTTCATGGTGGGTCGGAGTTCGGGGTCAGACCTTATAATCGACAGCAAGCAAGGTGGAAACATAGCTAGCACCTCCCAGCCCCAGGCGATCTGCAATCGCGCCCGACGACCCCCGCCCGGACGGGTTGAGATGCACGTACTCGCAGGCCGCCCCAGCACGACACCTTCCTAGGGCGCCTTTACCTGTTCGGCGTCTTTGAGATTGCTGAAAAGATTGCGTTTCAGATCAAATTCCATGCCTGTGTCGTTTGGGTTTGGATTCAAATAGTATGTGAATCGAAGCTTTGTCGTGGTTGACTGAACGGGAAACCACTCGATCCCATCGTAGATCTTACCATAAAGCGCACTCATGATCTGCCCTCGCTCGTCGACAATCGTGCGCACTCGGAACCAAAAGTTTTTGCCCTCATTCTTCATTCCATACTCCCCGCCTTGTGGCGAGTTTCCCTGTAATAGCGACAAGGATGAAGCATAACCTTGGATTGGGGCCGCTTGCGCGGAACGCAGCTCACTATATCCGAGTGTGGTATCTATCGGCATGGATTGGATGCCGTCTTGGGCATTAGGGAAGGTCAATAATAGCTCCGCTCCGAAATCGTGGAACGAGACAACGCGCTTCGTGAGCTTGAAAATCATATCGCCGTGAGTACCGCGTCCTCTAGGGACAACCCAGTCGCCGATTTCGAGATCGAAGCCGGTCGGTTCATCGGCAACGGGCAATTGAGTCTCGAATTGCGAACGCGCATACATAGGCGTTGGGCGAATTATTTTTTTCATCATCACTTCGACCGTGGGGTTCCAAGGCTGCCACCTCTCTCCGACGATCTTTGTAAATTTGAAAGAAGGTGCCCAGCTAACGTAAAAGCCCTCTTTTTCCACCTGGCCACCTTTCAGGTCAAGAGAATGCCCTTCTCCAGCGAATTTTCCATCGCTGTCAGTCTTACCCGTGACGGGAACTACTTTGCCGCCCCCCCACTGCGGGAATGCCTCCTCAAAACTCATCCGTACGGTGGCGCCTTCAATCGGGCGCTTTTGCTCATCGATTGCGCGCAGTGTTAATCGGGCCATCGGTAGCTCCAGTTTCTGTGCTCCGAGAGCGACAGCGAAGACCGCGGCAATGGCCAGCAGATACTTAATCATGAGTTAAACCTCCAAGTTCGCACCATTTTTTAAAGAGTTGATAGAGATGCGGGTAGGCGACTTCTTTAACGTCGCTATGTCGCCACTCGATCACATCGTCGACCGAATCGCGCCGGGGCCAGCGCGGCTTGCTCGTGATGAATTGCGATGGCATATTGAAATTGCTGCCTTGAAATCTGCGTAAGGCATTCGCGCCAGCGGGTAACGTTCGCGCTGGGAACGCTTCTGCGAGCAACTGATTTCCGTGTCGCTCCGCCACTGAATTGCCTTTCGCGGCGTCAGTAAGGTCCGCAATCCAGCCAGGAGAGTCGGCGTGTATTACCCGAGCTTCTTTGATAGGAGGAGTGCCACCGAGAGAGAATCCTGGGTCGAACACGGGATCAGTGATCAAGGATTGATCAGTGAGAGTCTGCGACGCAGCAGCTGATGGTGTTCCGACGTGGACAGAGTCGCTAAAGTGATTATGTGTAAATTGCCACCCACCATATGCACTTCCTGCGCTACCGATTATTGGTACAGAGATTTTCAACCCTTTAAGCTTTTCTTGCAGCGCCCAAGCGTAGAGGCCGGCATGTTGATACTGCGTCTTTGTGACGTCCGGCCATAGACTTGGGTCCCCCGCTTGGATTCGCAGTACGTCTTCACTGGAGGCATAAAAGTTGTAGGTATGCTCGCCAACCCGCGAAAGGCGGTCTCTCCATGTAAGCTTCCGACGACTATCTCCGGCTGGTAGTGCAGGATTATTGTACCACTCACTTGCCCACACGCGCTGGGGGTACTCGTTCCATGCAGATTGCACCATCTCCGGCTCCTTCGATGCGGCGCCATCGTAGGCTTCGAGAGCTACTGCTGAATCTACCATGCAATAGTTCGCAATTTCTGCCCCCCAGTCGTGTATCGCACTGCCAACCACGATATTGCCCAAACTATGCGCTGTAACCGTAACGTTACCGGGAAGTCCATTAATAAACTCGGCGAACGGCTGAGCTGTCGCAAAGGCGTTGTCGACATTCTTGTGATAATCGGGCACGACCAGCCCATCGCCCATTTCGGCCCCATACCAAGTAATACCGTAGAATTTGGCCTTGGAGCCAGCCTGCTGAAGTCGCTTGAACATCTGGGCGTTCCATCCTTTGGCAGCTTCCGGCGTCACGTTGAATCCATGGACGAAGACGAAGGCGCTTTCTCCACAGAGGGTGTCGGGGTAGTTCAAAGGTTCATCGGTTTCGGTCCCGCGACCTCCCCACTCGTTGTTTGGGCCCGTCAAGTTTATGTGACGAAACATTTTCTCGACACTGTCAATCGCTAAGGCAAGACGAAGATTCAGCACCTTTTGTCCATCCCGGATGACTTCCAAAATTAGCGAAAAGCTGGATTTATCCCTGCCTTCAAAAAGCAAAACGCCTTTTCTCTCATCGCTGATTTTGTTGAGCCATTCGGGGTCAAGGACTACGCCAGTGCTGGTTGTGCGTATCGCCGGCGCATTACTTAAGGACGTGGCATTCGTCAGTTGATCACCGTCAAAGGAGGTCAAATACGCTTTAATAGTATCTGGCGTCAGGTCGGTGTAAACGAAGCGGAGGCTGCCAGAGTCTTGTCTTAAGCGATAGACCGTGCCTTGCGACGGCGGCAGGATTCTAAGAATCGCGCCTATATCGAGATACAGCGGAAAGTAATCGATAAGATCACGAATTCCCTGGACGGTAGTCTCTTGGCCATCAGGGTGGGCGGCGCCGGGAATATCGTCGCCATCGTGTCCAATGTCGCCGGGACTATTGTCGTCGTCGTTGACCCACCAACGCCACGGACTGTTTTCTGAAACTTTGCCTCGATCGGTGATATCGATCACTCCATTGCGATTAAAGTCTGGTACTAGTTCGACTGGAACCAACATAAAGGCGTGGTTCTCTCCTGATGCATGGGGGTTGGAAGGATCGACGTACCAGCCGGTGCCGATGATGGCGCCGGTGTCGTTGATGTCGTAGGGCTCGATGTATTCCCAGCCGTCCATGGAGGGGATCATCTCTTCCAAGCCAAAAGGATGCCACGTCTTCCCATCGTCTTGGCGCTCCCAGATGACCAGGGCGTCGCCGGCCCAGGCCAGAATCTGCGGAATCGGGATGGGCGTTGGGGAGGGGCTAGCGGAAGGTGAAGATTGCGGGAGAGGAGAAGGCGCCGGACGCGTGTGATCGTTGATCGCGAGTGGGCTGGCGCCGCTGATTGTCGTCCGGGATGTAGGGGAACTAGACACAACCATGTCGGCGCCAGCCGAACCTACGACGATACCAGCTTCATTGATATCGATGGGGTTGAAAGAAACGGATTGGCCATCAATCATGCCGGTCTGGATGCCACGAACCTCGAGGTCGCGTATCGTCGCGAATGGAGTCAGTCTCCGGCCGATGTAATGATTGAGAACGTTAGCGCGGGTGATTGTGTCGATAGATCCCTGCCAGGTTGACGTATCACTATCGGGGGGCGTATTGGCGGCACTGGCGTTGCCTAGCTTGACAGGCGGGGACACACCCGCAGCCCACCAAGCGCTATTTTTTACCAGGAGGGTCTGGGAGAGAGTGCCACGGACCGACCCGGTGCAGATCTGGCCAAAAAAGTCCCCTGCGTTATTAATTGCGCCGAGTCGCGCCCAGCGAAACGTGCCGGGCAATTGCGGTTTGAAGCTAGGGTAGGCGGAGGGCGCAGATATCTTTGTGGCCGAACTGATATTCGGGGGCCATACCAGTCCAGCGCCAACTTCGTTCTCCTTATTGTTCTTCCAAGGCCCGATCTCTGGGAAAGAACCTACGACTACGCCGGCGTCGTTAAAATCGTCGACGTCAAATTGATCGTTAGTGGCAGCATAGGTCAGCCGTTCGAGCGTACCACCTTTCCAACGGAAAGTGCTCCAGTTGCCGTTTGAATCGTATCCTTTCATCAGGATCTGTCCCTGATTGTTGAGTCGGAGAGGATACATGTCCTTTCCGAGATCGATTATGGCGTAGCGATAAGGAGCGACGGGTGTGGCGGTGGGGCTCGGGGTAGGCGTGGGCGTCGCGTTGGGGTCCGGCGGCGTGGGAGTCGCGGTCGGATTGGGAGGAGGCGTAGGGGTCACATTTGGGTCTGGCGGGGTGGGTGCGGGAGTTGGCGTGGCAGGGAGCGTAAAACGGACGATTCCCCGGAAGGTAGCAGTGGCAGCGGCGGCGGAACTCCCGGCGCTGGCTGTAGTCCGCGTGCTGACGCCGGCGGTACCGGGCAAGGAGTGATACACGAACGCTTCGCCATTCGTATCGGTTCGTGAATCCAAGCTCTGCGCCTGGACACCATTTAGTGCTGCGGCGATCGCACCTAATCCACCAGAGATGCTGAAATGGACGGGAGCGTTGATGAGTATCTGTCCTGCAGCATTTTTGACTCGAACCTTGAATGGCTTGTTCAGAAAAGTCCCCGGATCACCGATCTGGTTGTTGCCGCTCACAACTTCAAGGACCGGAGTGACGCCATTGAAGTAATCAGCGGGGTCCGTTCCGCGCAGGTATTCCAGGCGATTCGAAATGCCATCGCCGTCGAGATCACCGTCGGCAGACTCATTGAGGTTACCGAGGAACTGCATTTCCCAGCGATCATCCATTCCATTATGGTTGGTATCGAGAAGGCCCAACCCGACGAGCTGAGGGACGTGGAGGTCCGCACCGGGCAATGTGCCTACTGCGCCGTCACCCCACGCCCAAACGGTTCCATCGGACTTCATCGCGAGAGAGTAGGAGTAGGCCGTCGCAATCGCGATTACGTCGGTCAAGCCGCTTACCCGGACAGGCGCTGGCCGGGGTTGAGTAGTACCGTCGCCGAGTTGTCCCTGGAAATTGTAGCCCCAACTCCAGACCGTCCCATCGTTCGCGAGAACCAGCGTGTGATCATAGCTGGAGGCAACCTTGACGACATTACCAAGGGACGGCACCTGAACCGGGACATCCTGGGATTTCCACCACGGATTGCCATTGCCGATCTGATTGGCGTAATTCGAGCCCCAGGCCCAGACCGTGCCGTCGGCCTTGACCGCAACCACGTGTTCGTAACCGGCCGCGACGTCGATGATATCGCTGAGCTCAGGGACAGCCGTCGGGCTTAGCGTGAAAACATCCTGCCCGGCATAATGGTCGTAACCCCAGGTCCAAACCGTGCCATCGTTTTTTAGAGCGACGCTGCGCTGGTAGCCAGCGGCTACCTTGCGAACGTTATCGAGGCCTGCTACCAGCGTTGGAATAGGCGACCCGATCCTGTCACCTGTCCCCAACTGGCCATAATAGTTATCGCCCCAGGCGACGACGGTGCCATCCTGTTGTAAGGCAAGCGTGTGCAGCCCGCCTGCCCTGAGAGAGCTAACATTAGCGAGGGCAGGCACGATAGCCGGAACATTGCGGTTCGAATAAGAGCCGTCGCCAAGTTGGCCGAGAGTGTTCTCTCCCCAGGTCGAGACCGATCCGTCATTGCGGAGCACAGCAAGGTGACGTTCGCCCGCTGAGACGGAGCTAATGCCGGCAAGTGCGGTAAGCCGCCGAGGAATGTTGCGCTCAAACTCCGAGCCAGTTCCAAAATGGTCGCCCCAACTCCAGACGGCATGTACTTCCACGGCCAGGTTCACCGACATCGGCCCGGCAGCAAGACGGGTACTATCTGGGTTATCGATGGCATTAGCGCTCGGGATTTCGAAGGCGAACAGATTTTTGACCTGTCCTATGTTAGCGACCGCAAAATCGTCAGGTGAATTCAGGGAGGTAAGCCAGGGATAAACATTGAGAAGGCCGGCTGCGATAAGTCGATCGTAGAACGGCCTGGCGACGTTCTTAAGCTGGCCCAGGTTAATTGGGGCGAAGTCGTTTACGCTGGGGTCGTTGGTCGACCAGCTACTAATTAAGCTATGGATCTGGTCGCCGGCGCCGCCAGTTAGCCTTGCGTCCATTTCGGCCGCAGCCGCATTGGCGATGTTCTTTAACTGGCCTTGATTGGCCGGCGCGTAATCATCCGCAGCTGCGTTTTCGACGAGGACGCCTCGCTGGATCCACCATGAAGGCGCGCTGCCGTATAAGAACAATGGCAAGAGCGCTAACACAGTGACGGCCCCGACAGCTCGCAAGGCTGACAGGGCAGTACGCTTATCGGGCGGATTAAGTTTCATCCTGGGGGAAACAGCCGCAGCGGTATTGTTGTTTAAGGGAGCGATCCTTGAGTGAACTCGCCCATGGAAAGATCGCCTTGCGGCAGAATGCGCGTCGGCCATATGGCGGCGGGACCAGGCGGTCCGGGTGGCCCTTGGGGTCCTGCCGCGCCTGGCACGCCAGCTGGACCGGCGGAGCCTGCGAGACCAGGTACACCCTGAGGGCCGGGCGGGCCGGCTGCTCCGGCCGGACCCGCCGGGCCATCAGCTCCAGCTGGCCCCTGAGCACCGCGAATGTTTCCGTCTGCCATCCAAACGGCAGTTCCGTGAGCGTCCGCTGATTTCTTCCAGACCTCGCCTGTCGCCAGATCGAGGTAATAATCGGAGAGCGCTCCGAGCCCCGGCGCGGGCAGGCCGGAAGCGGAAAGCCAGTGAGTGCCATCGCTGCCGGGGACGCCCTGAGAACCAGCGGCGCCAGTAGGACCAGCGGGACCTGTGACGCCAGCGGGACCAAGAGCACCGGGTGGGCCGGCGAGGCCCGCAACGCCTTGGGGGCCGATTGGACCTATGGGACCAATAGGACCTATTCGGCTGAGCGAGATCTCGAGACGGGGTTCGTGACTCGTTAGGTTGGATTCCTTGCTGTCGAACGCGAGGTTAAGAGTGCTGGTGGCGGCGCTGGGTTCGACGACGATGCCCTGGTTTGCGAGCGTGCCGGCAAGCCAAGCCTTGACCCAGTCGGTCACATCGATGCTGATGAAGCTGTTGAGGGAACTCACCGACAATTCGGAAAGCTTCGGAGTGCCGAAGGTGAGGCTGCCGGTGGTGTTGTCTTTTAACAGATATTCGTCCCACGCTGTTGTAACTGGGCTGAGGGTGATCGCGCCGGCGATGGTGCTGTTGCTGTTCACCCAAAAGCGGAGCCGGGCGTGACTGACATCGCTCGGCAATGTGCCGGGCGGAAGCGTGGCGAGAGTGAACTTCAGGAAGGTGCGGCCGATCCGGCCGTTCCCTTTGAACACGCGCAGGTCGAGGCCGCTGCCGTAATTGGATGCGTTCGGCGGCGGTTTGCCGCCGGTGGTGCCGTTGTCGACATAGGTGTCCTGGAGGAGCAATGCTTCCACCCCATGGATGCGAGGCGCGGCCAGAACAAAGGCGAGAATGGCGAAGACAAGCGCGACGGCGCGCGGTGAGGACGAATGGTTCATGGGGGAAATGAAACGTGGCGGGTTGGATTATTTTTGCATCAGTGAAGCGAGCGATTCGGAATAAAAATTTACAAGCGCGCGCATGATGCGCGATTTCGCGAACGGTGCGCAATGGGCCGAATGGCGTACGCGATCCGAGTTCTTCGGCTCGACAGCGTCTCGCCCTACCAATTAACGCGACGGTTTGCGCCGCGGCCGGGCCCGGCCATCAGTGCCGAGGCGACGTTCGAGGCACCAAACGCAAACAGAGGTGCGCGTCTCGAGATGGAGCTTTTCCAAAATGTGTTCGACGTGCTTTTGGACGGTGCGTGCGCTGCACCCGAGGATCTCGCCGATCTCGCGATTCCGTTTTCCCTCGGCGATCCATTCCACGACCTCGCTTTCGCGTTTGGTCAAAGGCCCAGAATCAGCCAGAGAGGGCCGCTTCGAAACGGGCTTTACTGAATTGCCGCGTCGGCGGCCATTCTGGGAGGGCATGGGGGTGCCACCTTAATACCTAATCATGTGGCTGCCGTCCATACGTCTAAGTGCGTATCTGGACAGAGCGCGCGGCGATGCGGTGCCGGAGAAGAAGGAACGGGCGTTCGACGGCGAAGAACAGGATCGTCGCGACAGCGTAAACGCAGAGCTCGACTGCGATCCACGCGGTAGGCGAGGTGAGATCAAAGCCGCGGGCCCGGCAGAATTGGGCGACGAAATGGATGACGAGCTTCTGCACCAGATACGCGCTGTAGGCGATGCTGGCGATGAACGCGACGCCGGGGATCGCAACGCGGCGGAAAGGCAGGCGCGGGCTCACGGCGCAGAGGAGTAATGCCGCCATGCCGAGCGCGACCAGCGGGAATTGCCACACGGACATCGTGACGGTGACGGACTCGGTTTCGCCGAGCCACAGAGCAGAAGCTATCAGCGCGATCGCGGGTAACCCGAGCCAGGGCGCGAGGTTGAGCAATCGTTCCCACCAGCGCGGCCGGAATTTTTCGATCGCGGCCAGGACGACGCCGAGCACGAGCGGATCGAGCCGGCCCCAGGTGGCGTAGTAGATCCAGGTCTGGTAGCCGCGCCAGGCGAC
>Ga0105242_10002748_pt1 | contig 13770 bp, 9 predicted proteins | sample KBSM24metaG_FD_81521 | JGI IMG/M metagenome (GOLD analysis project Ga0105242, IMG submission 81521) | Miscanthus rhizosphere microbial communities from Kellogg Biological Station, Michigan, USA - KBS M2-4 metaG | ecosystem: Host-associated > Plants > Roots > Rhizosphere > Soil | place: Michigan...
ACCACGGGCGCGGCGCCGCCGTTGTCCACCGTGCGCTGGTGCAGGCGCGCTTCGGAGACGCGGTGGTAGCCGCGTCCCATGCTCATGATGGCGACCAGGCAGGCGTAGCCCAGCACATCGACGCGCGCGTCCGACAGCTCCAGCGCGCAGCGGTCGCTGTCACCGTCCATGGCGGCCAGCTCTTCCTTGGTGACGTGCTTCATCCGCATGCGGCTGGAATGGAAGGTGAAGCGTTCCGGGTGCAGCGCCTCGCGCGCGCGCAGGATGGCCGGGATCTCCGTTTCCATGGTGGTGTTGGAGCTGGGCACGATCTGCCCGATGCGGAAGGCGCGGAGGGTGGCGGTGGTGGTGCTGGTCATGGCTGGATTTCCTGGAAGGCGTCCGCGCCGTCCTGCGGCGGCTGCAGGGCGTCGGTCTCGGCCGGCGCATCGTCGAAGCGCGCGGCCTGCAGCGGCCGGCGGTTCACGCGCAGGTCGAAGACGTCGAAGCGGTTGTAGTGGCCGGTGATGTCGTGCATCTGGCGCGGCTGGATGCAGCGGCCCAGGTCGATGTCGGCATAGGTGATGCCCTCGTCGTCGATCAGCGGCTGGCCGATCACGCGGCCATCGGGGCCGAGGAAGCCCGAGAACGCGCTGTTCTTGCGCGTGAGCAGCTCGCGCGCCTTGGGGTTGAGCGGCTCCATCGCGGCGATGATCTCCTCGGACACGGTGGAGCACGAGACGATGGTGAACAGCTTGCCCTCGAAGCAGTGGGCCGCGGCGCGCACCTTGATCGCCTCGGCCATGTCGTAGTCGGGCGGCGCCACGGGCAGCGAGATGTAGCTCGCCACATGCACCAGCTCGCCCTGGGCCAGCAGCGCGAAGCGCGCCAGCGTGTTGGTGTTCTCGCCGCAAGCGAGCGCCCCCAGCGGGCCGATGGAGGTGCGGTGCACGCGCAGGGCCGAGGCATCGCCGGGCGCCCAGGTGAGCTTCTCGGCCCAGGTGGGCACCAGCTTGCGGTGGCGGCCCAGGATGCGGCCGTCGTCGGCGATGGTCACCACCGTGTTGTAGATCGTGCCGATGCCGTGGCGGCTGCGCTCGTTCACGCCGATCACCACATGCGTCTTGTGGCGCGCAGCGGCCTGCGCGATCTTCGCGATCTCGGGGCCGGGGATCTCGATGGCCGAGCGCGCCAGGCGCTCGAACCACGGGCTGCCGTCGATGGGGTTGGCGATCCAGCTCCAGTACGGGTAGCCGGCCACGAACACCTCGGGGAAGGCGACGAGCTGCGCGCCGTTGCCGGCGGCTTCGGCGATCAGGCGGCAGACCTTGTCCACCGTGGCGTCGGTGTCGAGGAACACCGGGGCGGCCTGCACGGCCGCCGCCTTGAATTGGGGCAATTCGAGCATGGCGGCCTCCTCTTATTCGCGGCCGGCGCGCGGGTCGTTGCCCACGGCCACCACGGGGTGGCGCAGGCTGCCGATCTTCTCGACGGTGGCGTCGATCACGTCGCCGGGCCAGACCCATTCCTGCGGGCTGCGGCCGGCGCCCACGCCTTCGGGGGTGCCGGTGGCGATGATGTCGCCGGGCTCCAGCGTGATGCCGGCGCTGATGTCGGCGATCAGCGTGTTCACCTTGAACAGCATGTGGCGGGTGTTGGAGCTCTGCTTGGTCACGCCGTTGACCTGCAGGCTCAGGTCCAGCACCTGCGGATCGGGGATCTCGTCGGCGGTGACGATCACGGGGCCGAAGGGCGCATACGTGTCCTGGCCCTTGGAATAGATCCACTGGCCGGCGCGGCGGTTGTCGCGTGCGCTCATGTCGATCATCAGGCTGTAGCCGAAGACGTGGTTCAGGGCCGAGGCCTCGTCGACGCGCTTGGCGCGGGTGCCGATGATCACGGCCAGCTCCACTTCCCAGTCCAGCTGGCGGGTGATGGCGGCGTTGTGCTCGATCGCGTCGCCGGGGCCGATGACGGTGGTTGGCGGCTTGGAGAAGATCACGGGCTGCTGGGGCAGGTCCTTCGAGGTGTCCAGCGCGCGGCTGGATTCGGCCACGTGCTCCACGTAGTTCAGGCCGATGCCGAAGATGTTCTTGCGCGGGCGGGGGATGGGCGCGAGCAGCTTGACGTTGGCCAGCGGCACGGCCACGCCCAGCGGCCAGCGGCCGTTCTGCGCGGCCAGCAGCTCGGTGGTGGCGGCGATGGCGGCGGGGCCGAGGTCGATGAAGTCCAGCATGTCGTCCGGCAGGTCGTGGCCGGTGTGCTCGCCCAGGCGCTGCAGATCGACGACGAGGCCATCGACGAGGGCGCCCAGGCGGGCGGCGGCGGCGACGTGGGCGCGGTAGGTGACGAGTTTCATGGTGCGGGTCTCCAGTAGGGGTGATTCAAGAAAGGGGAGAAGGTGAAAGGATCGGTGCCGATCAGGCGGGCGCGGACACGGGCTGGTGGCCGCCGTTGTCGGCCAGGGCCTCTTCGCGGTAGAGGTCCAGCTTTTCCATCACCGGCAGGTCGCTGAAGCAGAACAGGCACGCGTCTTCGGTCTGCGAGGCGTTGGCATGCTCGTGCCAGGCCCAGGAGGGCACGCAGAAGATGTCGCGCTCCTGCCAGTCGAAACGCTGGCCGTTGATGATGGAATGGCCGCGGCCCTTGGCCACCTGGTAGAGGAAGCTGCCGGTGTGGCGGTGCGCCTTACCCGCGAAGCCCGGGCGCAGGCGCTGCATGCTGGCGCCGATGGTGGGCATGACGTGGCCCCCCGTGACCGGGTTGGTGTAGTGCATGAGCGTGTCGTCGAAGGGGTTGCCGTCAGACACCGACGCATGGCGCACCAGGGCCTCGTAGGTGGGCGCCCATTCGTACTTGAAGAGCGGCGAATAGGGCTTGTTCCAGCCCAGGCCGTGCGGGCGCAGGGCCGGCGCGCCCCAGAGCGCGGTGGAATCGTCCACCGGATGGCCCACGGCCTGGCGCAGGTCGGGGTGGACGACGTAGAAGCCCGCCTCCATGGCGTTGACCAGCGGGATGTCCAGCCCGTCCTGCCAGATGCAGGGCAGGCCGCCCGCTTCCACGCCGTGCTCGTGCCAGGTGCCGTTGGGCGTGAGCACGAAGTCGTTGGCGCCCAGCGTCATCTTGTGGCCGTCCACCACGGTGTAGGCGCCCCGCCCTTCCATGATGAAGCGCAGCGCCGAGGCCGAATGCGCGTGGGCGGAAGCCGCCTCGCCCGGGTGCATGACCTGCAGGCCCGAGTACAGCCAGCCCACGGCGGCGGAGACCTCCTGCCGGCCCGGGTTGTTCAGGTAGATGACGCGGCGGCCGGCCTTCTCGGGCGTGACCAGCTCGACCGAGCGCAGCACGTGCTCGCGCAGGTCGCGGTAGCGCCAGAGGACCGGCACCGAGGCCGATCGGGGCTGCCAGGGCTCGATCTTGTTGGCCACCGTCCAGAGGGCGCCGGCCTTGAGTTGTTCGAGATCGCGGTAGTAGGCGACCAGCTCGGGCGTGTCTTCCACGTCCGCACGGCCGGCGATGCTTTCGCGGTACTGGTCGTAGTGGGGTGACGTTGATGCTTGGGCCATGGTGATGCTCCTTTGCTGTGCGATGGACGGGCGGGCTGCGGCATCAGGCCTGGCCGGCGCGGGCGTAGCTGCGCTCGAGCTGGTCGCGCCCCCACTCGTAGGCCGGGGGCCACTGCACGTCGCGCCAGCCGTGGCGGGCGCTCTGGTCCAGCAGCCAGGCGGGGTGGGCCAGGTGCGGGCGCGAGAGGGCGCACAGGTCGGCGCGGCCCGAGGCCACGATGCCGTTGACCTGGTCGGCCTCGGTGATGGCGCCCACGGCGATGGTCGGCACCTGCGCCTCGTTGCGGATGCGGTCGGCGAACGGCGCCTGGAACATGCGGCCATAGACGGGCTTCTGTTCGGGCGTGACCTCGCCGGACGAGGCATCGACCAGATCGGCGCCGGCTTCCTTCAGGCGGCGGGCGATCTCCACGGCCTCATCGACGGTGGTGCCGCCTTCGGCCCAGTCGGTGGCCGAGATGCGCACCGACAGCGGCAGGTGCTCGGGCCACACGGCGCGCACGGCGGCCACCACTTCGAGCGGGAAGCGCAGGCGGTTGTCCAGCGAGCCGCCGTAGGCGTCGGTGCGCCGGTTGGTCAGCGGCGAGATGAAGGACGAGAGCAGGAAGCCATGGCCGGCCTGCAGCTCCAGCCAGTCGAAGCCGGCCTCGGCGGCACGGCGCGCCGCCGCCACGAAGCCGTCGCGGATGTGCTCCAGATCGTGCTGCGTGGCTTCGCGCGGCACGGCGGAGATGCCGGGCCGGTAGGCCAGCGCGCTGGCCGACACCAGCGGCCAGTTGCCTTCGGCGAGCGGGTGGTCGGGCTTTTCCCAGCCCAGCTGGGTGGAGCCGCGCCGGCCCGCGTGGTTGAGCTGCACGCCGATGCGCGCGCCGCTCTGGGCATGCACGAAGCCGGTGACCTTCTTCCAGCCGGCGACCTGCTCGTCGTTCCAAAGGCCCGGGTCACCGGGGGTGATGCGGGCCTCGGGCGCCACGGCCGTGGCCTCGGCGATCAGCAGGCCGGCGCCGCCCAGGGCGCGGCTGCCCAGGTGCACCAGATGGAAGTGGCCGGGCACGCCGTCCTGGCTCGAATAGAGCATGGTGGGCGAGACCACGATGCGGTTGGCGAGCGTGACGCCGCGCACGGTGAAGGGCGTGAGCAGCGGCGGGCGCGGCGGCTGGCTGGCGGGCGTCTCGACGCCGGAGCGTTCGGCCAGCCAGCGTTCGTAGCCTTCGAGCCAGGCCGGGTCGCGCAGGCGCAGGTTCTCGTGGCTGATGCGCTGGCTGCGGGTGAGCAGCGAATAGGCGAACTGCTCGGGTTCCAGGCCGGCGTAGCGCGCCACGTTCTCGAACCATTCGGTGGAGTTGCGGGCGGCGTTCTGGATCTTGAGCACCTCCACGCCGCGCACCTGCTCGTAGTGCTGCAGGCGCTCGCGCAGGTCGCCGCCGCCCTTCAGCGTGTTGGCCAGCTCGATCGCGTCTTCCAGCGCCAGCTTGGTGCCCGAGCCGATCGAGAAGTGCGCCGAATGCGCGGCATCGCCCATCAGCACCACGGGCACGTCGCGGCCTTGCGCGCCGTCGGGCTGCGTCCACTGCACCCAGTGCTGGCAGATCACGCGCGGGAAGCGGATCCACACGGCCGAGCCGCGCAGGTGGGTGGCGTTGCAGATCAGCGGCTCGCCGTCCAGCCAGGGCGCGAAGAGCTTTTCGCAGTAGGCGATGCCTTCTTCCTGCGACATCCTGTCGATGCCGGCGGCCTGCCAGGCGGCGTCGGTGGTCTCGACGATGAAGGTGGAGAGGCCGTTCTCGAACTGGTAGGCATGGGCCTGGAACCAGCCGTGCTCGGTGGGCACGAAGATGAACGTGAAGGCCTCGAACACCTTGCGCGTGCCCAGCCACACGAAGCGGCAGTTGCGCTGGTCGATGTCGGGCTGGAAGGTATCCGCATAGCGCGTGCGGATGGGGCTGTTGATGCCGTCCGAGGCGATGACCAGGTCGGCGCCGTACTGGCGGGCGATCTCCTGGTCGTCCTGCACCTGGGTCTCGAAGACCAGCTGCACGCCCAGTTCCTCGCAGCGCGACTGCAGGATGTTGAGCAGCTTCTTGCGGCCAATGCCGATGAAGCCGTGGCCGCCGCTGCGGATCATGCGGTCCTTGAAGTGGACGTCGATGTCGTCCCAGCGGCTGAACTCGGCCGCGATGGTCTCGGCCGAGACGGGGTCGGCCGTGCGCAGGTTCTCCAGCGTGGCGTCGGAGAACACGACGCCCCAGCCGAAGGTGTCGTAGGGCCGGTTGCGCTCGATGACCACGACCTCGTTGGACGGGTCCTGCAGCTTCATCAGCAGGCCGAAATACAGGCCGGCGGGGCCGCCGCCGATACAGGCGATTTTCATGGTGCGCTCCTTCTTTGTCTCAATGGGTGTCGTCGGGGGTGCCGGGCTCGTCGCCCGCCTCGGGCGCCAGGGCATGGCGCAGCACGTCGGGAATGGCGACGGCCTGGTGCGTTTCCAGCGAGGTGGTCACCACCACCTGCCGCACGCGCATGCGCGGCTCGCCGTCGGCACCCTTGCAGGCCAGCTCCAGCGTGATGGACTTGCCGCCCAGCTGCGCCACGTCCAGCGTCAGCGTCACGTCGTCGCCCATGCGGCTGATGGCGCGGAAGTCGGCCTCCAGCCGCACGGTGGGCATGCCGAAGCGCAGCTGGCCGATGTAGCCGGCGAAGCCCACCTGCGGCAGCAGCTGGTCTACCCAGGCTTCCAGCAGGTCGTTGAACATCACGAAGTACTGCGGATAGAAGACGATGCCGGCGGGGTCGCACTCCGAGAAGCGGATGCGGTGCGTGCGGCTGAAGTGGCGCGGGTTCATGCGGGGATTCCTTGGGGGATGAGGGCATGCAGGCGCAGGCTCTCGTCGAGCTTGCGGCCGTGTTCGTCGGCCAGCGCCGCGTCGCGCAGGGTGCGCAGCGTGGCGGGGGCCAGGGAGGCGGCGTGGCGGTCCACCACGGCCATCAGGGTTTCGTAGTTCTTCAGGCCCCGGGCATGCGTGTCGCTGTAGCCCTTGACGAGGCGCTGGCAGCGCGCGGCCTCCAGCGCCAGGGCCGGGTCGATGGCGGCCAGGCGCTGGACGCGCGCGAGCCAGGTTTCGATGCGCTCGGTCTCCAGCTGGTAGCGCAGCGTGCTGCGCCGGCCGCGCCGCCAGCGCGCCAGCAGGTAGAGCGTGAGGAAGCCGCCCAGGCTGCTGGTGCGCACGATGCGCCCTTCGCGCGTGAAGCGGCCCACCAGGCGGTGCACGGCGTGCGGGCGGGCCAGCCAGCGGCCCAGGCCGGCGGGCAGGGTCTCGCAGATCTCTTCCAGGCGCGGGTGCATGAATTCCTGGATGTGCAGCACCTGGTCCTGCTTGGCGTGCACCTCGTCTGTCACGCGCTCGAAGCGGCTGGCGCGGGTCTTCAGGTCGGCCACGCGGATCACGTCTTCGTACGACATCCAGAGCGCCAGGTGGCGCGCGGTTTCGGTCAGCAGCGCGGCGTCGGTGCCGCGCGCGGTGGCCAGCACGTCGAGGCGCTGCAGGTAGAGGGCGGCGTAGTCGATGTCCTGGTAGTCGATCAGGCGGCGCACGCCTTCGACGGCGATGTCAGCCGCCTCGGCCGGATAGGCCGCTGCGCGGGCCACCAGGCGGGCCACCTCGGGGTGGGCGGGCTGCACGCTGGCGGCGGGGCGCGGCTGGGGCTTGTCGGAGGCGATGCGCTCGGGCGCTTCCTGGCGCGACTGTTCGTAGCCCACGCCGAAGGCCTTCAGGCTGGGCTTGACGCCCACGCCGCCGCGCTCGATGGTGGCCTCGAACTGCTGGCGGTTGAAGGGCAGCACGCCCGCGCCGCAGAGCGCGCCGAACAGCACGGCGCTGATGACGCTGCCGCTGCGCTCGGCGGCGGCGGCCATGTCGAACGAGACGAAGCGCTGCGCGGCGCGGCGGGCCTGGGCCAGCAGCGCGTCGCTGTCCACGCGGCCATCGCCCATGGCGGACTTCTCGGCGATGGAATAGACGCGGTGGGTGGAGGCGATGAAGGCCGTGCGGTCCGGCGTGACCAGGCCGCGCTGCACGGCGCGGCCGGCTTCCATGAGCTCGGAGGCCAGCACGATGTCCACGTCGCCCGGCATGGGCGCCTGGGCCAGCACCGGCACGCGGGCGCCGGGCTGGTCGGCGCCGGGGAACAGCTCCACGTAGTAGATGGTGGCGCCGGTGCGCTGGGCCACGCCGGGCACCGAGGTGGTCTGCGCGAAGTACCCGTTGGATTCGCCCAGATCGACGATCCAGTCGGCCAGCACGCCGCCGCCCTCGCCGCCCATGGCGAGGATCGCGATCTTGATCGGTTCAGTGGTCATGGAAGGCTCCGAAGAAAGCAAGCAAGGAAGAAGGGAAAGCAAGGAAAGGCGGTGCCGCTCATGCCTGCGCAGGGCGCGCGGGCAGCAGGAACACGGCGATGGCGGCGATCGCCCCCACCGCGGCGAAGACGATGAAGTTGGCGGCGACGCCCAGGCCGGCGCTGGCCACGTAGCCGCCCACGAGCGGCCCGGCCATGGCGCCGAAGCGCGAGAAGGAGAGGCCCCAGCCGGTGGCCGCGGCGCGCACCTGGGCCGGGTAGTAGCCGGCCAGGTGGCCGGTGAGGATGAGCGAGGCGGAGATGCTGCCCAGGCCCGCCAGGGCCACCAGCAGGTAGTTCAGCCAGAGGCCGCCCGGCACCATCAGCGCCAGCACGGCGGCGGCGCCCACCAGGTAGAAGCAGCCCACCGTGCCGCGCACGCCGAAGCGGTCGGCGATGCGGCCCAGGAACAGGCCGCCCAGGGCCGAGGCCAGGCTGAAGACGACCAGGAAGCCGAGGCTGGAGCCCAGGTCGTAGCCGCTCTTGCGCATGATGGACGGCAGCCAGGTGTTGAGCCCGTAGATCAGCAGCAGGCCGCAGAAGAGCGCCACCCAGAAGCAGGCCGTGGCGCGCAGGTGGCGGCGGGCGAAGACTTCGGCCAGCACCTGGCGCCAGCCGAAGGCGGCCGGCCCGGTGGCGGAACGCACCGGCTGCGGCACCAGCATGCCCAGGCGCTGCGCCAGCTCGCCGGCCTCGCGCTGGCGGCCCTTGCCCACCAGGTATTCGAGCGATTCGGGCAGCGCCCGCGCCATGGGCCAGAGGGCCAGCAGCGGCAGGGCCCCGGCGCCGACCACGCCGCGCCAGCCGATCTGCGGCATCCACTGCATGGCCAGCAGCACCGCGCTCAGGATGCCGAAGGAGTAGCCCGAATACATCAGGCCGTAGTTGAAGCTGCGGCGCGCAGGCGGCGAGTATTCGATGGTGAGCGCGGCGGCGGCCGGGATCACCCCGCCCAGCCCCACGCCGCCCAGGAAGCGGAACGCGCCGAACCACAGCGGCGTGGGCGCCCACGCAGCCCCCGCCATGGTGAGCGAGAAGAGCGCCACGCAGGCCAGCAGCATGCGGCGGCGGCCCAGCAGGTCGCTCAGCGTGCCCACCAGCAGCGCGCCCACGAACATGCCGGCCAGCGCATAGCTGCTGAGCACGCCCAGCTGCAGCGGGCTCAGGTTCCAGGCACGGTCTTCGGCCATGGCGGGCAGCACCGCGCCCATCACGCCGACGTCGTAGCCCTCGAACAGGATGGCCAGCCAGCAGGCGAACAGCACACGCCGGGTGACGGCCGGGCGCACCGGGTTGGCGGTTGACGTGGTGGGGATGGGTGCGGCCATGGTGGGATCTCCTGCTTCGGGGGTGCTGCCGGGTCAGAACGCGTAGCGGGCGCGGCGCTTGGCCTCGCCGCGCTGCAGCCAGCCAATGACGGCGGAGCGCACGCGCTGCAGCAGGCGGTCGCGGCGCGTGGGGTGGCTCACGATCTGCGCGCGGTAGAACGAGGGGCACAGCACGGCGGCATGCGAGACCTCGCCGCAGTTGCCGCAGCCCACGCAGCTGTCGATCACGGTGGCCACCGGGTCCTGGCGCAGCGGGTCGGGGTTGGTGCGCACCGACAGCGAGGGGCAGCCCGAGAGGCGGATGCAGGAGTGATCGCCCGTGCAGGTGTCCGGGTCCACGCCGAAGCGCTCGCGCACCACGCGCTCGCCGGCCTGCAGGGCGCGGCGCACTTCCTTCTTCTCGCGGCGCTGCTTGTTCAGCATGCATTCGCTCTGCGCGATCAGCACCTTGGGGCCGGGGGTCTGGGTGGTCAGCGCCTCGCGCAGCGCCTGCGTCATGGCCTTGAGGTCGTAGGTGCGGCGGATGGTGCGCACCCATTCCACGCCCACGCCGCGCACGGCCTGCTCGATCTCGTGGCCCGTGCTGCGCGTGGGGCTCACGGCGCGCGAGGAGGGAATGTCCTGGCCGCCCGTGGCCGAGCTGTAGTTGTTGTCCACGATGATGGTCAGGTTGTCGCTGCGGTTGAACACCCCGTTGGCGATGCCGGTGGTCAGGCCGTTGTGCCAGAAGCCGCCGTCGCCCATCACCGCGATGGCGCGCTTGCCCGCCGGCGCGCTGCCCGGCGCCACGGTGAAGGCCGCCGCCGCCGCGCCGCCCAGGCCGTAGCCCATGGTGGTATTGCCCAGGTTGAAGGGCGGCAGGATGGAGAACAGGTGGCAGCCGATGTCGGCGCTGTAGTGGTGCGGGCCCAGTTCGCGCTCGATGAGCTTGACGGCGGTGAAGATCGGCCGCTCCGGGCAGCCCGTGCACAGGCCCGGCGGGCGGGCATGCACGATCTCTTCGAGGGGCTTGAGCGCCGTAGGCGCTGTGGTTGGCGCAGCAGCGCCGTCGCCGCCTGCCGCCCAGTCGTTCTGGCGCGCCAGGCTGCGGGCCGGAATGGCGTTGCCCTCGCCGTCGTCGGCGGTGATGACGTCGCCGTCCTCCTCGTCGTCGCCATCGGCCAGGGCCAGCGCGGGGGCAGGCACGGCGGCGGGTGCGGCAGCGGCGGCCTTGGCGGCCACCAGCGGGATCACGCGGCGCTGCACGGGGGCCTTGGCCTCGGGCTGCACGATGCCGTAGCGCTCCAGGAAGGCGCGCACGCCGGCCAGCACCACGGCGGTGTTGTAGTCGCCGGCCAGCGGCAGCACGTCCTTGCCGTGCAGGGCGGTGTCCAGCCCGCGCTGGCGCAGGATGGCGGCCACGTTCTGCTCGACGAAGTTGGGCTGGCCCTCTTCCACCACCAGCACGGCGCGCTTGCCTTCGCAGAAGCGCTCGAACTCGTCGTCCACCAGCGGGTAGGTGACGTTCATCACGTAGAGCGGCACCTGCGTGTCGCCGTAGGCGTTGGCCAGGCCGAGCTTCTGCAGCGCGCGGATGACGGTGTTGTAGTTGCCGCCCTGCAGCGCGATGCCCACGTCGGACGCGCCTTCGGCGAAGAACTCGTTGAGCTTGCGTTCCTGGATGAAGCGGATGGCGGCGGGCCAGCGCTGATGCACCTTCTCGCGCTCGTGCAGAAAGCTCGCGGGCGGCAGCACGATGCGGTCGAGGTCGCGCACCGGGTTCTCCATCGCGTCCTTCACGGTGAAGGCCGGCGGCACGTTGTCGGCGGTGGTGAACTGGCCGTGCAGGTGGCAGGAGCGGATGCGCATCTGCAGCATCACGGGCGTGTTGCTGGCCTCCGAGAGGTCGAACCCATCCTTCACGGCCTGCACGATGCAGGGCAGGTTGGGGCGCGGGTCCAGCAGCCACATCTGCGACTTCATCGCGAAGGCGTGGCTGCGCTCCTGCATGATCGAAGAGCCCTCGCCGTAGTCCTCGCCCACGATGATGAGAGCGCCGCCCGTCACGCCGCCCGAGGCCAGGTTGGCCAGCGCGTCGGACGCCACGTTGGTGCCCACGGTGGCCTTGAAGGTGATGGCGCCGCGCAGCGGGTAGTTGACCGAGGCGGCCAGCGTGGCGCCGGCCGTGGCCTCGCTGGCACTGTTCTCGAAGCGGATGCCGTATTCGGCCAGGATGTCCTGCGCGTCGGAGAGCACATCCATCAGGTGCGAGATCGGCGAGCCCTGGTAGCCCGCCACGTAGGCCACGCCCGACTCGAGCAGGGCCTTGGTGACGGCGAGGATGCCCTCGCCGCTGAACACCTCGCCAGCGCCCATGCGCAGCTTCTTGACTTCTTCGACAAACGAACGTTCTGCCATCGTGGTTCCCCTGGTTCTTGGCCATGCCGGTTCGGCTCAGCCGCCTTGGGAAGCACTTTCGTTGCGCTTCATCGCCCCGTCAATGCATGATTAATCATACGAATACGTTTCCTGCAGGCGAAGGACAGAAAGCTGCACAAACGGGATAGCGGCAGGCCATCCACCCCGCAGAACCCCGTGAATTCCCGGAATTCCTCGCAATTCCTGCGCTTTTCCTCAGGCACCGCCGTGCATCCATCGCCGTGCATCGCCGCGGAGCACGGCGTCCAGACTGGTGCGCCGCTGCACCGCATGAAGGCTGAAAATGAATGATTCATCATGCATTTTTTGTGCTGATTGCGGGTTTTCCTTGATTCGCGCAGGCGGGGCCGGTCCTACGATCGCTTCCCCAAGAAAGGAATGAAAGCCCTGCTATGGCATGCCGGCCGCCCCGCGCCCAGACGCCTTCCAGGCCCTGGCAACCCGCTCCGGCACCGATTCACTTGAAATTTCATGGGAATTGGCATGCGACTTGCAAAGCTCCTTCGCCGCCGGCGGTTTCACCCGCCGCCAGCAGCTGGGCATTCCAAGAAAACGCTGAATCTCCTCAAAGGAGGCCGCACATGCTCTCCCCGATGAACTCTCTCGCCGCCGGCGCCCATGCCGCCATGCCGCTGGCGATCGACCGCTTCTCCGGCACCGCCGACCGGCTGCTTTTCGCTTCCGGCGACATCGACGAGACCCGCTCCATGGTGGGCCGCGTGATGAAGCCGCACGAGCTGCGGCAGACCTCGGCCGGCGAGCGGCTGGACGCGCGCATGCACCATGTCTCTCTGGGCGACGTCTCCATCAGCCGGCTGCGCTACGGTGCCTCCGTCGACATCCAGCCCGGCCCGCTGGAAAGCTTCTTCCTGGTGCAGATGCCGCTGGCAGGACACGCCCACATCGACAGCGGCGACCAGCAGGTGGATTCCGCGCCCGGCACCGCATCGGTGCTCAACCCCGACGACGCCACCCGCATGCACTGGCGCGCCGGCACCGACCAGCTCATGCTGCGCATCGCCCGTGCCCAGGTGGAACGCACGCTGGTGGGCCAGCTGGGCCGCCCGCTCACCGAGCCTCTGCGCTTCGACCTGGCTTTCCGCTGGCAGGACTGCGCACCGTGGAGCTGCCTGCTCTCCTACCTGCTGGACTGCGCGACCCAGAACCCGGGCCTGGCGCAGAACAAGCTGGTGGTGGCGCAGATCGAGCAGCTGGTCTCGCTGGTCCTGCTGACCTCGCACCAGCACAACTACAGCGAAACCGCCCCCGCACGGCGCAGCACCATCCTGCCGCGCCATGTGCGGCGCGCGCAGGACTTCCTGCAGACCCACGCGCACGAATCCATCTGCGTGGACCAGCTCGCCGACGTGGCCGGCGTGAGCGTGCGCAGCCTGTATGCCGGCTTCAAGGAATTCCTGGGCGTGAGTCCCATGCACTACCTGCGCGACCTGCGCATGGACCATGTGCGCACCGAGCTGCTGGCCGGCGAAGCCAGCAACGTCTCCGGCATCGCGCTGCGCTGGGGCTTCGCCCACCTGGGCCGCTTCAGCAACGAATACAAGCAGCGCTACGGCGAATCGCCGAGCCAGACCCTGCGCCGGCATTGAGGGCGGCGGCGTAGCGCTGCGTCGCCCCTTCCCCGCGACATCACTCCCAGAGCGGGCACTCGCCCCCACCGGCGTTATGACAGCCGGGGCGCTCAGCGCACAGGCGCTTCGGGCGCCGCCTTCAGGGCCGGCTCGGCGCAGTAGCCGCCATCACCGCAGCGTGCGCCGCATCCCAGCGCCATTGCGCCGGCAGCGGCCGGCGATCGCATACGAAGCTGATGTTCCATGCGGGTAGCTCCTGCGCGCGGCCGAAGGGCCGCGCGTGCTCGGTCAAGAGAGGAAAACTGCGCCGGGCCGGCGTGCCATTCCATTCCAAAGCCGAGCGCCGGGCGGGATCTTCTCGCCGCCCGCCCCGCCCCGGTCAGAACGGAATCGTGGCCTTGACCAGCAGGCCGCTGCCTTCGGGGCGGTTGCGCACGTCGAAGTCCTTCTGCCACTTCACCGTGACCAGGAAGCCCTTGTCGTTGGCGTAGCGGA
>Ga0105242_10002749_pt1 | contig 13770 bp, 15 predicted proteins | sample KBSM24metaG_FD_81521 | JGI IMG/M metagenome (GOLD analysis project Ga0105242, IMG submission 81521) | Miscanthus rhizosphere microbial communities from Kellogg Biological Station, Michigan, USA - KBS M2-4 metaG | ecosystem: Host-associated > Plants > Roots > Rhizosphere > Soil | place...
TGCCCATTGGTAATGTGTTGAGTTGTTTGAAGTTCTTGATCCCCAACTCGGGTCGTACTTTGTAGTCCTCAACAGAGCGCCAGATGTATTGCTCTGCGCCGATGAACTGCGCTCTCGCCTGTGTCAACGCTGTGGCTGCACGGCTTGTCTCAGTGCGCGCTATGAGCGTTGCGCGGTGCTTGGTAATCTCGCCCAAGTCCATCAGCTTCTTTGCCAAGGTTTCTGCACGTTCGCCTGTGGCTAGGTTGCCTGTGACCAACTCATGCACTTTGTTGGCTGCCTCGATTGGCAGCGATGTGATGAGATTGACCTGATCCGCCATGATCTTCTGATAGACATGACCTATGGGAGCGTTTGCCACCTCCGCCTGTATGCCGTATCCAAGCTGACGTGTGTGCTCTACCCAAGCCCGTCTGTCGCGCCGTTCAACGTCTGCGAGCATCCGGCGTGCAGCAGCTTCCGACCAGGGACGTAGCAACGCCGAATATGACTCCAGCATTCGTCGCAGCGTATCCACCGACTGAGGTGTCAGCGGCCACATACCTTTGATGATGTCCTCAACTGTTCTCGCCACCTTGCGAAGCTGACTGCCATATGCGCGTTCGGCATTGCGTATTTTGGCAAAATTGGCTTTCTCAGCCTTCGTCTCTTTCTTCGCATCGTTGGTGAGAGTGTCGAGCATCACACCACCTCATTGTCATCCGGCGGTATCATCCCAATGGCTTCATAAAACTCCTCGTCCGTGGCGAAAGGTATGTTGTGTTTAACTGCCATCAGCAGCACGTCGGTTGCCTTAGCCTCACCTTCCTCGCCCAAGCCCATCACAGTCGGTGTGTCACCGAACTTCCTGGCATACATGGAAACCGCTGTGTTGAACATGGACATTTAGAACTCCAACAGCTTGTCGAAGCCGGCGCATAGCTTCGGTGCAGTGGCATGGAGCAACGCCTTGTATATCTTGCCATGCTTGCCTTGCGTCAGCGCCACATAGTTTGCGAACGCTTCGGCTGTCCGGTAGAATGGTGCCTTCTTGTAGTATGCCTTCTTATGTCCCCACCCCATCGTGTTCATGGTCATAGGACCGTAGAAGTCATGCAACCGTGAACTAGCATCCGAACTGTGAGCGCAGTTGGTGATACTGCCACCGAGCACGCCATGATGTAGAGCACCCAACAAGTCGGCTTTCTTGAACACGGACACTTTGTCGTGCGTTGGGTCTGTGCTGGCAAGTCCTGTCTGATACGTGACGGTGCAGAAGTCATCTATCTCTTTGGGTGTCAGTCCAGCCTTCTTCATCGCCGCTGCCTGCACGTCCGCTTGATAGATCGCTGTGGGCTTGTTCTTGCGATCTACATAAGCCTTCGCCAGCTTGAAGCCCTCTTGTCTTAACACACCATCGAACTGGTAAGAACCATTGATGCCGTATGGTCCGTGTTTGATGCCGTACTGCTTGCCACGTTCCCAATCAATCTTATGTCCATATTCGTGACGAAACGTGCTGAGCGCCGACTCGGTGGTGTCATCGCTCCCCGGCATGTTGATATGATCCACACCACCGACGCCGCTGCCCCAACCTGGATCGTAGTGCGCACCTTTGCCTTTGATAGTTACAACACCACCACCAAGCGGCTTGACCGACGTTGCCAGTTGCACGAACTTGGATGTGGCATCTTTCCAGGCTAATGAATGAAAGTCCTTCTCGCGCTGATGCGTCTTGCTGGCAACCAGCGCGTCGATCTCAGCTTTGCTCGCCGGCTGCTGTGGTGTAAGCGGTGCTATCTCCTGCTGAGGCTGTGGCTTTGGTGTGGGCTTGGCTGGTGCTGGCTTCGCCACACTGCCTTTGCTGAGTATGCCTGGTGTTAAGCCGTGGTCCTTCTCCAGCTTGCGCAGCATCCGGTTGATGTACTGCTGGTTCTTGTGCAGCTTGAGTACTAGTGTCAGCTTCTCAGCGATCTGCTCCGGCGTGTCACCTTCAGCGAGGCGCTTGGACACGAACTGTCCGATGGGTGTTTTGCCTTCGCCTTCCTGCCCTTTGCTGGGCAGCGAGACGCCTTGCTGTCCCTTGGCGACGAACTGCCCGCCCTTGCTGCCTTTGCCGCGTGGGTGTTTGGTCTCGTCCCACTTGTCATCATCCAGGTAGCGGATGTCAACAGTGGTTAGCATCACATCGTAACCAGTCGAATGCGTGTCTTTGACCCGTGCGTCGGTGACTTCCAGTTCTCTTCGATCTCGAGTACGTGGAACTGTTGGCCATGCGGCAACAACACCTCACCTTCATTGTGAGGTGATATCGGCGCCACTGGCACAGCTTGCGTACCCTTCTTCACCAGTATCTCAAGCCACACCTTATGACCGGCGAACGCTGACGGTGGGCGATCCTTGAAGAACGCACACGACGTGAAACCATCCAACGTGGTGACTGCCTTCGTGCCTTGATTGAGATGCGCTTTCAGCTTCTCGATCTCTGCCTGTGGAAAGCCGGTGCCGCGCCACATCTTCACGTCTGCTTTGACTTCGGACCCATCTTCATCAAACGCTGACTGAATCGCATGAACAGAATCCAGCGCCGTCTTCTTCCCCTTCTCAGGATTGCGCAGCGCGTCGTTGATGGAACCTGAGCCAGCACCAGCATAGGATTTGAGATGCGCCTTCAGGTCAGGAATACCACCATACGTCTTGTTCCATTCTGCGGGGGTGGTCACATGGAATGCGACCTTGGCTTCCTTGGCATCCCAACTGTGTGTGGTCGCGCCATGTGCCTTGGCGAAATCTTCCTCGTGCTGCTTGTAAAGCTTGGATGGCTTGGTTGATTTGATCGCCCCACTCGGCTGCACTGGTGATGTGTATGGTTTGGCTGTTGGCGTTGGCGTTGGTGTTGGTGTGTATGTCGGAGGTGTCGCAGTCGGCAACGTACCACCGAGCGATGCTGCAAGTTGATGTGCGTATTTTGCTGTGTAGCCGTCAGGATAGTTCTTCACTGTCGGATATTCAGCTATCTTCGCCAGCTTCTCAGCATTCGTGCCAGTGCCCAGAGCGATTGCATATATGTTCTTCTGATGTTGAGACTGGTCATTCGGCTGTGGCAGCGGTCCCAGGTTCGGTGCACCGGCTGGCTGACTGGATGCGGTGGACGATTGACCCAACTTGATCTTGAGGTTGTTGCCGTATATGTGCGCTTCCGGGAACACCTTGCCGATGTAGGTTAGCCATTTCCCCTTCTCTTCATCAGAGATAAGCGGATCAGCAAACACCTCATCCATGTTGTCGTGCGCTGACTTGCCAAAGTCCTGTCCTGGCCACTCGTGTATGGGGTCGCTCTCACTCACCGGATCGTTGGGGTTCGGCGCTGGCTTGTATCCGGGCGGCAGGTTATTGGCTGGCTGATATGTTGGCTTCGCAACCGGTGTTGGCTGTGGCATCGGTGTCGGCTTGGGTGCCGGTGGTGTGGCGTTTGGTCCGATGTAAGCGCCGTGACCATGCGTCAGCGCACCCTTCTTCAGACCGTGTGCCTTCTCCAGTTTGCTAAACTGCGTGGCGACGTACTGCTTGTTGATATGCCCCGCTGTGGCAGCCTTCAGCTTTTCAGCCAACTCTTGAAGAGACGTACCCTTCTGTAGCTCGCTGCCGACAAACTTGGCAATGTTGACTTTGCCGCCAGCGGATGGACCACCGCCCATACCTTTCTTGACGAACTGTCCGCCCTTCTCGCCCTTGCCACGCGGATGCTTGGACTCATCCCACTTCGCAGCATCGCCAAAGTTGATGGTGACTATCTGGTGCATCAGTCATCACTTTCCAGCAGCGCCTTCAAGGCACGCTTCTGTTTCGCCATACGTGCTTTGTAGCCGGGGATGTCCGAAAAGAATTTGTCCCAGAATGCCTGATTCTTCGCATCTTGTTCAGGCGTTGTACCATCGGGGTGATACACCAGCTTGCCGTCGATGTAAATCTTCATCGGCTTGGTCCAGCGTTCTTCGTTTGATTTCTCTGGCATCCGTCCGCGCTCCAGTGTTCGCATCAGCCCCGATATGCTGGTGTCTCGCGCCATCTCAAATGCACTCGGTCAAAAGGCTCCTGCGTGTTTGGGAGCCACGCAGGAGCAAGGTGAACATGCGGTTGAGCAACCAAACCGCACATTGGAGGATAAAGCACTGAGCTACCTATCAGTCATCTCCGGCTCAGATCGGAGAATCCGGCATACAGCGTCTGGAGAGGGAATAGCTGTATGCCGGACCTATGCTCAATCCTCGTCTTTGTGTAGAGGATCGAAGCCCAACATCTCGACCACATGAGGTGGCGTTGTCGGCAATTCCGTGTCATCGTCAAGCAGGTCGAAGATGAGTTTGCGGCGCCAGTCTATCTTGCGTCCGATGCGCCCAAAGTGCACGTCAGGCAGATCGTCCATTGTGATTGTCCTAGCTGGTATGGAGCACGAGTGTTCGCATGTTGTCGTCGTGCTCTTTCAGTTCGCACTGCCGGTTGGTTAGCTGGATTGCCGCGTGCCTGCGCACCTTAGCATCTTCGTATGGATTGTCGGCTATCTCGGTGAGTTGTTCAATCAGTTTCACCAAGACACGGCGTTGTGCGCGCAGGATCGTGTAATCCAGCATAACCGCAGTCCTCAGTACTTGATGCTCGCCAACAAGCCAATATCGCGGTGGGCTTTGCTGTTGTACTGCTCTGCCGTCTCGTGCGCCACCTTCTCGCTATGCTCCATCGTCGCCTCGACGAAGTTGTCGCGCGACGCCTTCAGCAGCTTGGCAACAACGTGAACGTACATCCAATTCATGTCAAACGGATCGCCGAGGTGTTCGTTGATGATGTGATCCACCGTCTCCCAATGCACGTAGATGGTGCCATCAGCATTGAAACGACACCATTCGGTCTTCGGGTATTCCTTGCCTTGTGTGGTGGACTCATAGTCGAACGTCGCCGGTATCATCACACGCATAACTGTCTGAGAATTGTCTAGCTTAGTCATGTGTTGCTCCTGTTTGTTATGTGGCGCTTATACACCACTTAAAGGCACGATAGCGTTGCGGTGTTGCAGCAATCAGCTTGTTGACCTGATCGTGCACCCACGTGTGCGGATCATTGGCAGCAGCAATGCCGATGGACTTGGCAATCGCCAGCGCACCTTCCGTGTATGTCGGATAGCTGATGTCGTTGCCTGTGATTGCCAACACGTTCGGATCGGTGTACGTGAAGTGGTAACGTGAGTTGGTGAGATCGAATGACTCCTTCCACGATGCACACCACGGCGCTGTCTTCGCTGAACGCAGGTTCTGACGGTATGGAGTTGAGATGGCACGCACCCATCCCGACTTGCCATCCGTACGCGCGATGGTGTTCTTGACCTTCCATTCAGCAATCGGACGCCAATCCTCGAAGCCCAGCTCAACAACCCAACTGATGACGAAGGATGAGAACTCCTCCATGTACGTCTGGCTGTACGTGCCTTGTGGCGCCTGTGGTGACTCGTCATTGTCACCGAATGACTGCTCGGTCGTACAAAACAGTGTCCATGCCGGCGCGTTGGCACCAGTCGGATGAATGTACGTCGCAAGCATCCAGTCGCGGTTGCCATCCATATGCTTGATGAAGTAGCTCTTGGGTAGCATCCAGTTCGGCGTCACATCCGGCGTGACAAGCACAGCTTCGGCAGCACATCGCAGTGCCCATGCGTGCGCACGGATGGCGAAGTAGATGTCGTACATCCTGCCATTCCACGGCTGCGATGTGATGTTGAAGTTGACGATAGTCTGCAAGCCTTCGAGGTAGTATGGATCGCCGGTCAGCAAGAATGGCAGGTACGAGAGGTTCGGATGATGTGCAGTGTCACACTGTATCTTGACGATGGCATCTGGGTTGTCTGGATTGAGCCGCCAGTCATTGAACAGATACGGTGTCGGGCTGCTGCTGTTGTATGACGACGCCTTCAGTTCAACGAACGTGTCGATGGGTGCGTCGGTGTCCTCGTCGCGATACCACCACGGGAAGCTGTTGCAGGCTTCCGCTTGTGCGAGCACGGTTTCGAGATTGCGCCCGGTGCAGATGTAGTCCGCCTGCCATTCGGTCATAGGACCGATGTCACCACGCTCGCCAGTGCCACCCATCATTGTCGAGATGCCGGCAAAGCCCATCGGCGTGTATGTATGCACCGACGATGCCGGTGTGTTCGTCGCCAACGCGTTGTCGTAGTGTGGCAGCAGGTTGGCATCCATCAGTTCGGCGATGGTCTTGCGCACAGGACGCGGCTCTGACTGCCAGCGCCAACGGCTGCGGTACCACTGATCCTTGATCGTCTCGATGTGTAACGTCTCAGCACCGCACTTGATAGTGGCGGTGAAGTTGGACATGATGATACCAGCGGTGCTGCGAAGCTTGCCGAGTTCAAACACCACCTCTTCGCGCTTGCCGGACACGTCGGGGCGAATGTGCAGCAGGAAGTCAGGCAACGCCACGTTGCCGACTTTGATGCATCGCTGCTCAAATTCACCCTCTGGGTCTTTATAGCTGTCGAGTTCGACTCCGTCTGTCTCGTTCATCGTGATTGTCGCACCGTTGTACACAATCACCACGGACAGCGGCGTGCGCTCACCAGGTATTGGATCGGGTCCAGGATCGGGCGGCGTTGGATCGGGCGGATCGGGCGGCGTTGGATCGACACTGCCGCCTTCCAACACAGCGACGCGATCATCCAACGCATCCACATCCTCGTCGATGGTTGTGATGTTGGTTTCCGCTGTATCCATTCTGCCTTCGAGCGCAGTGACACGCCGGATGAGTTCTTGGTCAGTGGTCTCCAATGCGCTGATGCGCTTGGATGTCTCTTGCTGTTGATCTGGTTGTCTTGCCACTTTGCTCTATGCCTCCTGTTCTAGTTCGCCCACACGCGCCGTCAGGCTATTCACCTGATTGGTAAGCGTGGCAATGGTTGCTTCCATCTCGCTCATCTGTGTTTCCAGCACAGCAACGCGTGGCTCCAAATCATCATCTTTCGGCGGCTTTCCCATAATCAGACTCCTGCTTTATGACGCCATTCACCAAACACGGCAGGATGAATATAACTCTGAAGCGCCACGGTGGGAGTGTTGCCTAGCCGTGTTGAGACATGATTGGCAACCGCACGCACCGCCTTCTTGTACGAGGCTTCATCAGTAGGTGGTGCAATGTTTTTCATGTGCTCCACCGCCGACTTGGTGCCGAGATGTGTCCTAAAGTCCTTCGGTGTGTAGCCGCCCAAGCCATGCGCATAATCCAACAGCGATCTTGCCGACACTCTCGGGAACAGATCGCCACCCGGTCCTGCCGCCTTGGCGCGCTCATGCAACATAGATGCGAGGTGTGGCTCGTTTACTGGTATGTCCAAGCCAACACCTTTCTTGCCAGTGAATCGCAGCCGCGTGCCTTTCTGCAACTGAACGATATGTCTGCCTTTCAGCGTCGTTGCACCATACGCCTGCTTGGCAGCTTTCGTGTCACCTTCCCCACCTGGACGTATGCCGGTGTGCATAATCAGCGACATGACATGAGCATGTTCGGCAACCTTCGGATCGTGGTGTCCGCGGTTCTGCTCATTCCTTGTCTTGATGTTCTCGAAGCTGTTGTCTAGCTCTTTGATCTTGGCGAATTTGGCTTCGGCTTGCGATGATGTGAAGCTTGGATGATAGACGTACTGTTTGCGCCCCTTCACATCATGTCCGGTTGCCTGCAACGGTGCATTCGGGTCCATGCTATGATGAACGTTGGACCAAGCCGGCGGTATCTTGAGCGACTTGATGTGCTCTGGCCATTGCTCACGGTCATGATGTGCCGGCTGCAACGCGGCGGTTTTCGACGCCTCGCGTCCGCCACCTCGCGGTGTGCTCTCGCGCCGGGGCTGCGGATGCGGTACAGCGGCTTTGGACTTCGGGGCGGTGCTACTCCCCTTCTCGGGCAATGCCGGCTGTGCGGGGCTGCCAGACGGTGCGCTTTTCGTGCTGAACTTTCCCGCATCCCGAGGATGTTTGCTTTCCTCGAATGCTGCATCGTCAAAGTAATCAGACGGTGCCTCGAACGGATGCGCCTCCGGTCCCATCTCACCGAGTCTGCGTGGATTCGGCTCAACCATGCCGAAGTACAGCTTCATATTGTTTTGCGCAACCATCGCTTCCAATGCGTTGCGAATGTCCATCTCGGTCCAGTTGTGCGGCAACTCCATACGGATCGAGCGGTCATCATCCAGATAGTTAATATCAACGGTCATACCATCGTGCGTCTTCTTCAGCTTCTTGGCACGAGCGATGATGTCCTGCTTGCGTGCGAGGATGCGTGCTGACAGCTTCTTCTTCGCTGCATCATCGCCAGGACCATGCTCCATCACCAGTGCTTTGATGATACTGTCCGGCACCATCGCAACACGGCTGGCAGACTTCGCCAAGTCTTCGGGTGTCATCTCGCCGAAGATGGTATGCGCCTGCTTGTTGTTGGGATCGCGCAGCGTGTCCCATTCCGTCACCTTGTCACCGAACGCATCACCTTTCGGACCGCCTTGTGCGCGATAGAGCAGCGAGCCGCCTGGATCGAGCGTGGTCATCTTGCCGTTTGGTGCAGTGCCTTGATTGTCGTACTCGAGACCTGCCGCATCCCAATTCGCCAACCACGCGTGGACCGCGAAGTTGCGCTGTGCGGCTTGGCGTTGTTTGGCATCGTGTCTATTGATCGGCGTGATGCTCTGCCATTCGGTGCCGGTTGCCAGCTTGCCATTGTTGTCGAACAGTTTCGGCATAAGCACAGGCGCACCAGCCGCCTCGTACAGCTTGGCAGCGAGGTGCTCGTTCTTCGCATGGCTGTCCGACTTGCTCAGCTTCACGTAGTACTGCTTGCCATCGGGTCCGGTGTATTTGCCACCTGGATTGGAACCTAGCTGTGAGCCTGACTTCTTCATGTCAGACAGCTTCATCGGTGGCTTCGGTGATGCGCCGAGGAACTTGCTCGCCATGCCTTTGTCTGTTGGCACGTTGAGTATGTCGTGCAAGTCCTCAACCGGCGCCAGCGTGACGTTCTCTGACTCCCAGCCAGCATCAACCGGCGTACCACCGACACGTTTGGCATAGTAGTAACGCGCGGTGGATGTTGTCCGCTTGATGTCGCCAGCGAAGCCGGTCAACTCCACTTTCAGCCCACTTTCCTCGAATGCCTCTTTCATCGCGGTTGACTGAAGGTTCATATCCTTCTCAACACCGCCCTTCGGGAATGTTGCAGCGTAGCCACCGTAAGCGTTGGTCGGATGAATGACCCACACTCTGCCATCAGGTTCTTGAATGATGACGCCTGCACCGGCTGACTCGCCTTTCGGAATGTTGAACGGTGGCTCATCAATCTTCGTCTTGGCTGCGAGTTGGTTCCATCCCTGGTTGGTCTTCGGTGCATCAAAGTGATCGAACGCCACACCGTTGAGCGAATGCGGCGGTAGGTTCTGTTTGCCGAAAGTCTGTGTGACCGTGCCTTCGCTTGGCTTCTGCGATGTTTGTGTCGGCGTGACCTTCGGCGCTGGCGCTGGCTCTGTGACACCGGCACCGAGTGTGGCGATCCACTGCTGACCGAACTTCTCAGCGAAGCCACCGGATGGCACCGAGTAGGCTTCCATCACCTTCTGTATCTGACTTATCTTTTCAGATGGCTCGCCGGGTCCGGTGGCGATCTGGTGCATCTCCATCTGTGGCTTCGATTGCGGATGCGGTGATGGTGCCTCTTGTGGTTCTGTCTTGGCTGCCGGTGCTGGCGCTTCCTTGCTGGTCACATTCGGTGCCGGCTCTGGCTTCTTTGCCCAATGCTTCTTTAACTCCGCAACTGTCTTTGGCTTGCTGCCACCGCTGCCGCCTGCACTGCCACCACCAGCTTTCTTGATGAACTCCCCACCGTGTTCGCCTTCACCACGTGGATGCTGGCTCTCATCCCATCCAGCGTCGCGTGTGTCACCGTGCTTCGCATTGCACAGTTCGCCGGCAGCGCACAGCGGACAGCAGGCTTCGTCGTGAACTTCATGCGGCGTGGTCTGCGTGACTGCCGCCTTGCGCGAAGCACCCGGCATATTGCGCAGCGTCTTGAGTGCCTCGAACACCGCGCTCTTGACGGAGATAGCAGTACCGACGCGCGTGCCTTTGCGCACGAACCTGCCACGATGCGGATGTGACTCCGCACGGTCATACTCGCGATCCACAAAGTTAACGCGAATGGACATGCTTAGTCCCTCGGAGAGCCATCATCATTGCGGGTGATTGCGACGTTCGCCCACATGGCACACGTCCGAAGCAGACGCATCACGTGGTCCTTGTCGGCACCATCCGGCAATGTATGGCTTAGGCTATCAGCGAACACGCGAAAGTCGGATCGCACATCAGCCATCGTCTTTAGCTGATCGACAGTCGGCTTCAGGTATTCAAACACTGACTCGTGCATCATAGGCGTCCCATCACCAGCAGGATTACCACGACGATAAGGATGATGCCAAGCAAACCGATGCCACCACCATAGTATGACGGATAGGCAGTGTGGTAGCCAGAGCGGTAGCCGTAACCACCACCGAACAACAGCATCAGCACCACGATGATTAGGATGATCCCAAGCAAGCCCATAACCTAACTCCCCAACGCATCGCGTGAACTATCGTAACCGTTGCCACGCTTTGGTTTGTCACCCGGCTTCCATGTTTGAAGGAATGAGCGGAACTCATCCACGCTCATCTCTTGCACGTGCCCGACACGCGCTGGATCACAGGCAACGATGGCTTCTGTCCGATCCGTGATGCCCAACACCGCCTTGTATTGATCGAAGCGCATGGTGGCAGGATCAATCTGCTCGACCAGGAACACCTTCTCGCATTCGGTGTCCGGTCCAACGATGCAGTCAACGGATGGCATACCGTCAACCGTTGTGGCTGTATCGCCGATGTTGATGCGAGCACCACCAACGTTGACGTGCGTCATAAGCCCCGGATACTGATGTATTGGTGGCTTAGGATCGAGCGTGATCGCGCGAACATCCGTAGCACGTGTACGTCGCCGCTTGCTGCGTATCTTGGCAGCGAGGCGCAACAGATGTGCGAAGTGGTCACGGTCAGCAGGATCGTTGGCAGGCGGTGGCACATCGGGCAATGCTTCTGCCGCACCGCCAGATGTCATACCCGACATACCGCCGAAGCTGTTCATCGGCAATGGCGACTGTGATGGTGGCTCAGTTTCATTCATCACACCCGCACCCTGCTCTTGACCTTGCATGGGTCCGGGTGCTGCGGATGCTGGATCGCCTGCCTCTGGCTGTGCATTCGGATCGCCCATCATACCAGGATCGCCCGGCGGTGGCTGATTCTCTGCCGCTGTGATATCTTCGTCGGTGATGTTGGAGCCAAAGCCGGTCACGCGAGAGGATTGGCGGATTTCCTTCATCGCGATGGCTGGTGTGAAGACGCCGCCTTGCAACAACTGATCCACCGATGCGGCTGTTTGTGATGCGATGCCCGCCTTGGCTTCCTCAGTCAACTGCCATAGTGGGTTAAACTTGAAGCTAAAGCCTTTCGGCACCGCTGTACCATACAATGAACGATGAGCAATGTCGCACAGCACTTTGATCGGACGCCGCAGCCGGAACTCCTGATTGGATTTCAGCGCATCGTAGTAGTTGCGCAGATCGGACTCGCCTGTGCTATTCATGCCCGCTGGCGACTGACCATAGAGCCGCGTCATAGGCACGTCAGCCGCACCCGATACCTGCTGCCCGAACTGTGTGAGCAATTCAGACAGTCCAGAGAACGCGTAGCTGTTCACCTCGAATTGGTCATCCGCGTCGATGACCGTGAGTCCTTCATTGGTTTGCATCACGCGGATCATCTGAAGCTGACGCATCACTGCTTGAAACAGCGGACCACCCGATGCGACCAGATCGCGATACTGTGGCAGCTTCAGCACGCGGAGATGTGCTTTGTAAACCAACTGTGCCGCGCCTTGCGTGCTGCTGTCGAACGCCAGCAATCTATCCCATATCGGCTCGACGATGGACAGTCCCCAACCGTTCTCAGTTTGCGACTGCCAGTAAGGCAACGCGATGCCGTCGAAGCGGATGCAACGCGAATGATGAACTTTCGCGTCGGCGTAACGCGTGTTGTTGAGCGTGACCACCTGATAGATGGTTGGCTTGCCGTGATCCTCGCCCAACGACTCCACAGCATCGGAGCCGGGTGTGACCATCCAGCGGTCGAGCACCAGCAGACCTTTGAACTGTCCTTTGCCGATGGTGTCCAGTCGCAGTGGTGTTGCCAAGTCCTGTCCGTCGATGATGATGACTGCGATGCAGCCACCATAGAGACGCGACCACTTCAGCGTATCGTTGAGTCGCTGCCAGATTTGCAGCGAAGCCCAATACTGCATGAACTCGTCTATCTGATCTGGCGGCATATCACCTTCTATGGTGATACCTTCGCGTGTCATATCATCGGCGGGCGCATCCACGATCTTGCGAATGAGCCACGAGCCTCTATAGGACCATTCGAGCAGGGATCGATTCCGTGAGAGTGGATTGAAGCCGTATGTGCCAGCAGCCGCAACGTTCATCGTGTTGTAGCCGAGATTGGCTGCAACATTCATAAAGTTGTCAACGGTGGGTGTCGATCCTGCCTGCACCCTCACACGAGGCTTTATGCTGCCACTCATATCCTAGCCTCATTCGTGATCTGAAAACGGGTAGTCGTATGGGTCGATGTTGCTGAACGTCTCCAGCGCACGACACCAGAACTCTTCTCGCACGCTCACTGCCCATTCGCGCCAGTCGATCCAAGCCGCTTGTGATCTGGCAATCTCTTGTGCACGTAGCTGGATGTCGTGATAGTTGGGAGTGCCGTCTTCCATCGTTACTTCTCATTTGGGTCTGATCTAGCAGCAAGCAGCAGAGCCAACACTGCCGCCAAGGCTTCTGCCCATATTTCCCGAGCCAAAGCCCCAAACGAAGCACACGAACCTAATTCAGCTTGACCAACAATTAACAGGTAGAAGCAAGTCACACCGCCGGCTAACGTGGTGGCGACCTGCGCCAATATGATTGTAGCCAACAGGAGGAAACAGGCTCGGAGCATATTGAACCCCGAGCCCATTTTGAAGCATCCTTGTTGGTTATGCAGGCTTGGGCGCAGGCGCCGCAGGCAACGTGTTGTCAGGCGTTGTCGGCGTAGTCGGAAGCGTGTTGTCTACGCCGGGCTGACTGCCGGGCAGCGTGTTGTCGATGCTGCCGCTGCCAGACGGAGGCGTGTTGTCGACCACGAGGCTTGGATCAACGCACACATAACGCCAGCCGTAGCCGGGGATGCCTGCAACGATCCAGAACTTCTGTGATCCTGGCAGCGTGTTGTCTGGGCGCCCACCACCAGGCAAACCCTGATCGGGGCGCGCCGGTGATGGTGGCAAGCCTTGGTCAGGACGTGCTGGACGACCCGGCAGTCCTTGATCCGGTCGAGCACCACTGCCAGGAAGTCCTTGATCGGGTCGTGTTACACCGGAACCGGGCGGACGATTGCTGACGTGTGGCGGACGACCGCCGGGAAGGCTGTTGTCTGGCACACCAGGCGACGGCCAGATGGTGCCTGGTGGCGTCGTGCTACCCGGTGGCAATGGCTGTACCGGATGATGCCAGTTCGGCGGTGGCCATACGCCGGGGGGTGGCTCAGGCAACGTGCTGCCGATTGGCGGGATGCCTGGTGGCAAGCTGTTGTCTGGACGCATCCCACCGCCGGGCAATGAA
>Ga0105242_10002751_pt1 | contig 13765 bp, 10 predicted proteins | sample KBSM24metaG_FD_81521 | JGI IMG/M metagenome (GOLD analysis project Ga0105242, IMG submission 81521) | Miscanthus rhizosphere microbial communities from Kellogg Biological Station, Michigan, USA - KBS M2-4 metaG | ecosystem: Host-associated > Plants > Roots > Rhizosphere > Soil | place...
CCTAGCAACCGGATCGCGAACCCGCTATTCGTGAATTATGTAAGTCCGGCGAACCCGTCCAATGATTACCACCTTCAGGCTGGATCGCCTGCGATTGCTGCTGGAACCTATCTGACCACGGTAGCTTCCGGTGATTCAGGATCAGGCACATCGCTTGTAGTGAACGACGCTTCGTATTTCCAGGATGGCTACGGCCTCTCCAACGCATACTCGACCGTGTATCCCGATTGCATTGCGGTCGGGACGGCCTCGAACCACGTCTGTGTTACAGCGGTCAATTACGCAACCAATACGCTAACGCTGGCCAGTTCCATCAGCCGTTCAGCGGGGCAGGGTGTGTATCTCTTTAGCAAGTCGGACGGCGTACAAGTGCTGACTGGGAGCGCGCCGGACATGGGAGCTTACCCGTATGTTGGCAGCATCCCCCCATCGAATCTCTCGGCTGTTGCTCACTGACACCCGGCCTCGCATCACCGGAGCTTCCGTTCCCGCTTCGGCTGCGAGGCTCGGAGCACTTTCAAAGCCTCCACAACAGGGAGGACCCGCGCGCCTGATTCTAAGGACCATTGCACCACCTGCTCGAAGAAGCCAGGAATGCAGCCGAACCGGCTGGGCGCATCACGAACATCGTGGGTCGCGAAGATCAGCCATCCCCGCGCGCGTGCATTCTGATCGATAAAGCTCTTCAGCGCCTCAGGGTTATGCCAGCTCTTCTCCAGGAAAACGGCACAAAGCAGGTTGAGATCTGTCACTCCGGAGTTGAACGTCTGCCCTCCAGCATGTGAAAAACAGCGCCTTGCGCTCAGGCCCCCCCCGCGGCAGCATACGAAATGTCTGCCAGCAACTCGCTTCACTCCAAGGTTGGGCGCACTGAATGGGTAAGCGAATGTTTCGAACGTGATGCCGGGCAGCACCTGAGTGAGCGCCTGTTGGTTCTCCACGATCGCCCGTTCATATACATCGGGGGGTGTATTCCAGGAATGGCAGTGCCCGAACGTGTGGCATCCGAGTTCGTGACCGAGGTGGAGAAGCTCCTGGAGATCTTCAGCATGGAACATCGGACCCATGGGAGATTGCTCTCCCATCAGGCCTAGCGAGGCGTAGTATGTTCCCCGGACACCATATCGCGTCAGGATCGAGCCGGCCTCAAGGAATGCCGACCGGGGGAAGTCATCGAAAGTAAAGGAAATCAGGGGAACCGGGGTCCTTATGTCGAGTTGCCTTCTGACCAGGGCCCTGGTTGCCTCCACAGCAAACCGCTCGCGTGCCCTTGCGAAGTGGCGGGCGGCCTCGCTCCCTAGGTGGGCTAACTGCTGGTTCATTACTGCTACTTTGCCATCCTGCTCACGGGCGTTTCAGTCCAGTCCTGTACCCTTGTGTGTTGCTGGAAATCCAGCGGATCAGCGGTTGGGCTTCATCCCGGCATTCGCACAAATACCGTCGAGCCGCCACCTTGAGCTGGGCGCTCCAGGCGGCTTTAGTCGGCGCGCCAAAAGTGTCCCGATAGGCGATGCGGACGCTCGCGGCCTGTTGTGGGTCGACCTCCAGTTCGCATCTCATTCGTTCCCCATCGAGATGAAACGCCGCCCGACGGCCCGACACGTTCAGCCCTTCGAGCCCCTCCGGGGCCCGCTCCAACTTCTCGACCACAAAATGACGGGCGTGGGCGGCCGGATTGATAATCAGGATCTCGCCACCCCACATTCGAATCTGGTAGGCGCCATCTTCTCGGAGCCGCTGCTGGTACGCGCGGCGCACCACCTCGCCCAAACCGCGCCAGACCAGCGGAACAGGAAGCGAGTTCAGGCGATCGATGAAGTCGACCACGTCTCGCCCTCCGTTTTGAAAATCGGCATGATGCGTGACCAAGAGGCAGGGCTTACCCAAGAGGAGATCAAACGCGAAGTTGTGCACTCCATGAAACGAATAGCGCCGGGTGTAAATCGCGAAATCCACATACTTCAGGATCGCCAGCCGCCACACGTCTCCAATGGTGGCGCTTCTTGGTTGATCCGTGGGAGACACCTCAGTATTGACAGCCGCGATGAAGCCATTGTGCTTCAAGACGCCGAGAGAGGCAGACGAGAATGCCCCCTGGGGAAAGATCATTACGCCATCATATGGCAGCCCGGTTAAGGCAGAGTGCTTCTCCATTCGGGCCATGGCAAGCTTCGCCTGGCGGTTGATTACAGCTATGTTCCTGACAGCAAACTCGCCACCCGTGTGGTCGCAGCCGTGGATGCTGAGCGAGAGCCGGTCAGCATGTCTTCTGAACAGCTCGATCGCAGAAGATCGCGATCGATCCCAATTCCAAGGGATAAAGGCAATCGCGCAAGTAAATCGATGTTCGACGCACAGTGTTGCGAGTCTTTGGAAGTCGACAAACCCATAATGCTTTCTGAGTGCCGGATCGTCGATGATTAGGCAGGCGCCATTGTCTACTGGCCTTGGAATCACGCCACGGAACGCACGCTGTAAGTACATGACCAGCGGAACCGCAGAAAGGAAATAATCCGCAATATCAAAGTAGGTCCTCGTGATAGGAGCGTGAATATCGATCAGGGTTGCAGATGGGGCCAGGTAAAATTGCTTCCCCTGGCAGGCTGCCACTCCGAAAAGGCAGTCCTCCTTCGACCAGATTAGGCGTTCGAACTGAATGCTGGAATTCGTCAGTATCGTGAACTCCAGTCTCACAGGAACTGTCACGCGTAGACCGCTCAATGGACCACAGATATCGACATGCTTGTCCGATATCGAGCACGGAGTTTCTCCTGGTTCTAAGCGAGCAATCCGGGTGTCAGTATCTCCGGTCAGAAATTGAAGCAGGGGATCAGTCCCTTGAGACTCCTCTCCTCCGAATAGGAAGATTGACTCCGCGCGCTGCAACAAAAGCGGCAGGGTGCCGCCAGCGGTCCGCTCCTGTATCTTGCCCATGAAAGGGAGCGTGCAAAACAGAGCGTAGCTTTCCGGCGTCGAAATCCCTGTCAGGTCGAACAGGGCCGCCGGCGAGACTCCCTCCCACGGGATCTCAAAAAAATCCAGGATCTGGATCAGATATGGATCCGGAAGTTCGCCATTGCCGCACAAGATTACCGCTTTTCGTGCCATAGCGCACTCACTACAGAACGTATAGTTTATGCAGGTTTCCTGGCGATCACCAGCGACCGCATGGCGAAAGCGGGCACCAGCAGGTTCAAAATCGGCGTGAGCGTCCGGAAGGTTTTGAGGAGCGCTGGGCCAGCAGAATGGGGAACCCAGCAGAAGTTCCGCCGTTCCAAGATCTCAAAACCGACTGATTGGAACGGCGCCGCGTATTCTTTGAGCGTGGGAAGATACCGCTCCTCCGGCGGCTTGGTAAGCCGGTCGCGCAAGAAACTGCGGAACATCGGGAAGTTATGATTCATGTCGATCATGATGGAGATGCCGCCCGGAGCCAACATATCGAACAGGTCCTTGGCACATTCCTTGCCTTTCCGCAGGCGATGACAATAACGGAACGTGTTGACGCCGATGACCAGATGGAAGGCACTGAGCATTTCTCTTCGCTCAATGTGCAAGCCAGCAGCAATGTCGTCGATCAGACATTCGTTCCGGCCGACTAGAAACTTTACCGACCGCGCCAGTTCAGGTGACAGGGAGCCGGTCTCCTTAGAAGCTTCGTCGATCAGACGCGATGAGAAATCGGTCCCGTAGGCAGTTTCTACCGGCACTCTTTGACGATCCAAGATGCGGAGGCAATGGATGAGGTTCATACCGGCACCGCATCCGTACTCCAGCAATCGGATACCCCTTCCGATGGGAGCAGCCAGGTAATTCCGCAACGCGTTGACGTAGATGTTTCCGTACTCGTGATCCAAAAGGTAGCTGATCCCATCTCCTGCCGTCGCTTTGCTATATCGTCGGACGGCATCATTTGAACTATACTGCTCTAATACAGTTTCGGTGTTCGTCGTCATGGTCATATGCTATCTCCTACTTAGGATATATCTTTGCGGTATTCTTCAAACGGATTCGGCGACAGGGCTCGCGACAGTTCGTCGAGGGGCGAGTTCCCTTAGAACGCTCGCAACCTGGCGAAAGGGCGCCAAACCCCAATGCAACAGGATTACGCCGCCCAGATAAAAGGCGACAAAGGCCGATGAAATAATGATGACTGCCTCCAGCGCAGCCCCAGGCCCTAAGGGAGAAGCCCAAATCGGTGTACCTCGAAAGAGGGCGACTGTTGCCAAGGCCGCGAGCAGCGACGCGGCGCCATACCGCCAGATAGCGGCAATCAAAAATGAGACGCCAAATCCGATCGGTCGCCCGGCATACCAGAAGGCGGGAATCAGGAGGATGCAATAGGACACGCTCCATGCCGCGGCCACCCCGTCTGGCCCCCAGGGCAGCGCGACCAGAAACAAGGCGGCGGTGACCGCAAACTCCACTACGGTCCAGCGGAGCCAGCGCCCCGGATTTCCGATGGACAGATGGATCCACCCAATGGTGCTGCAGAGCAACATGGCTCCGATTCCCGGTCCGAACAGCTGGAAGATTCTACCGGCCTCCGACCATTGCGGCCCAAGCACCAGGCGCACCACGTCCCTGCCGACCAAAGTAAGATCGGCGCTCACCGCCATGCCCACGAATGCGATGATGCCCAGCGCATTGGCGAAATACCGCCTAAAACGAGCGGGATCGTGGTTCAGCCGGCTCAACGCTGCCAGAGCAACATTATCGAGCGGTGCTGTGAGCTGGCTGGCTGAAAGGGCGAACAGGTCAAAAGCCTTTTTGTAAAATCCGAGGGCCGCCGCATTGAATCGCCAGCCAACCAGCAGGTTGTCGACGTTTCGCGTGGCGTAGCGAAGGCCGAATTGCGCGTAGACTTTCGCCGCGAACCGCAGTACCACACCCATCTTGCCCGTCCGCCGCGGTAAGCTCGGAATCCATCGGCAAAGCCACCAAGCCCCAATCGTCAGACCGAGTTGTTGCACCACGATCGCCGCCACTAACGCCCAATATCCCCAACCTCTCGACGCCAGTAGGATCGGAACCGCAGTGTATACCACACGGCCGACGAGGTCGTTAGTGGAGGTCGCGGTGAAGCGCATCGCTCGCTTGAGAAGCGCCAAATGTACCACGGAGACTGCGCCAAGGAAGATGGCCGGCGACACGCCGATGGCGACATTCGCCACTAATGGATTTTGGTAGAGTCGCGCTAGCAGCGATCCCGCGGCAGCGAACGTGAAGGCCAGAACCAGCCCAGCGCCGGAGTTGAGCCAGAACAAATTGCTGGCGGTGTAATCGTCCATTTCTTCAAACTGAATGACCGCCTCCGTGAACCCATTGACGCCAAAGCTGGCTAAGAGCAGGCTGAATGTAGTGACCATCGTGACCACGCCGAAGTCGGCAGGCGTCAATAGGCGTGCCAGCACGACCGTGCCGACTACCTGGACCGCGAGACCCACGCCCGAAGCTAATACCGTCGCTGCGGCTCCCCGAATAGCGAGGCGGTGCAATTCCCTGTCTATGGCGGTAGGGCGGAACACGCCTCTAGCGTCAAACGGAATCATTGTCTCTCAAGGACCTTCGTACGGTCACTCCAAGTGCGACACCTCACGGCCTCGAAGCCGATATGAGGCCCCCACGCCTGTCCAGGGAGTATCCCGCCTGGCGAAGCCGTTGCTTTACGCTCTCCAGCTTAGCCCAGACCCCGTCGATCTGGTGATACTCGAAGACAATGTTCCGGATCCGAGTGAACACATCGGCAGGAGTGCTCTCCAGAATTGCAAATTCTCCGCCCTCGCAGTCTATCTTTAGCAGATCGACATTTTCGACGGCATGGTCTCGGAGGAGTTGAGCCAAGGAAGTTCCGGGGACGGATCTCAACGGCTGGTCGCTTTGAGAGTACGCGGAGACCATACACTGGAATTCGTCCGGAGCATCAATATTCATCATCGCGTCGCTGCCATCTGTAACCGCTTTGTTCACCGGCTCGATCCGATCTTTGTAGCCGTTGTCGGCAATGTTCTTGAGGAGCAACACCCAATTCCGTGGCGAGGGCTCGCAAACGATGACCCTCCTCGCGTTAAGGCGTTTTACTGCGTACAAGGCAAAGTCGCCGATAAAGCCGCCAATATCCACAACGACTGGATTGTGCGGGAGGTTCAGGCTGAGCCCGTAACAATCCTGCAGAAAGATCTCGGCGAGGGTCATTGCGTCGCCGTAGTTCTGCCTCATCGTGATTTTGAGGCCGTCCGCTGTGCGCAGTTCAACCAGTGCAGTCCCCACCTGTGAGCAAAGGGCGCTCTTAAATTCGTCCACGTTTAGGAAATACCTCTCCGCGCCCTTAGCCGCCCCGCGGATTCGGTACGCCTGACGTGCGGCGAAGTAAAGATGTCGCGTGAACCTATTTCCAGTTGCAATTCTGCGGATAGTGGTATTCATAAGAGTTCTTCCTCCCAGGCCGAGCCTCGTCTTGCTTCAGAGACAAGGTATCTCGCACGGCGGTGCGGTCAATCCCCGCCGGGGTTCAGACTCGAAACTTTTGGCAAATAGTAAGCGATGAATATCTGATCAACATCAGCCCGCACGGTGCAAGTACAGCATCTTAGGCGGCACCAGATCGGGTTTCGGAGTTCGTCCAACAGCCCAATTCAGGACTTGAGTCGTCCTTTGGGCCTTCGCATCCCAAGTCAGGCATTCCCGAGCATAAATCATCCCTTGCTGCCGCAAGCGCTTAAGGAGGTCGCGATTGCTCGCGAGATCCGCTAAGACCTTTTCGATCCGCGACACGATATCGTTTTCATTGGTAAGCGGCACCTTATAGCCGACGTCGGGATGGACGATGTCACCAGGCCCGCCGAAGTCCACAACCACGGGTACCGCTCCGGACGCGAGAGCTTCGAATACTACGCCCGCGCCGTTGTCGCGAAGAGTTGGAAACAAGAACACATCAGCAGATCGCATCCGGCTGAGGGCTTCTGCCTGGCTGATCCAGCCGCAGAAGGTAACGGCCTTCTCGATTCCAAGAGATCGTGTGAGCTCCTCGATCCGATTTTGTTCCGGTCCATCGCCAACCACGGTGAAGTGGGCCAAATCGTTTCGCAAAAGGGTGGCAGCCGCGCGCAAAGCAAGATCACAAGCCTTCCGGGGAACCAGGCCGCCAACAAAAAGCAGCTCAAGTTTAGCGTTGCGCTCCGGCCTTCGCGCGTCATCCAAACAGGAGGAGCGCCCGATGACGGGCTCCGGGACAAAAAACAGCTTGTCGCGATATCGGGCAAACTCGAAATATGTTTGCGATGAAGCCGCTATGATCGCCGTCGCATGGCGATAGGTGGACCGAGCAAAAGGGAAAAACCGGTACACATTCCGTAAGCCAGCAATCCACTCCCTCTGGTGGTTGAGCTGGGAAAAACCAGGAGGCCACGGTAAACCACCGTTGAGCGGCCCGATCACGAAGGGTATGGGTCCCTTGCGCAGGAAGAAAGCGAAAGGACTCGGCAACACAGGTGACATCGGCACGAGGCGCAGAACCACATCGAACTCGCCAGCAAAGATGGGCCGCCGTAACTGTCGCCAGGCGCGCCATTCAAAGGCAATATGAAATGGATAAAGGCAGGCAGTTCGCACCTGACTGTCTGGGTTGGATTTCAAAATCCTCCGGAACACCCAGCTCCAGATGCGGTCCGACAGCGGCGTTCGGACCACCTCGATGGCGCGAAACGGCGCGTTGGCGCGCCGGAGATCGTGCTCAACGGACGATCGGGCCACCAGAGTGACGTCATGGAGTTGGGCGAGTGCCGCCGCGTGGCAGTAGGTGACACGGGGAATGCTGACTCTTTCGGGGTGGCAGTCCGGCCCTAACAGCAAGACTCGTAACCGACTCATATGGTTGTCCTTGGTCATTTCGCCGCCTTCCTCATTGCCGGCAGGGCAAAGTGGCGGCGACGGAGACGGCTTGTCTAATCTATTTCGCTTACTCACCGAGAGGTTAGGCTGGCGCCTTGCGTCGCATACGCCGGCTTCCCCTTGGACGCCATGTTTGCTGGTATGAGCCGGCCCAGTCTACGGCTATTTGCCAACGACACGGCCCGCGAGGTGCCCATGATGACCAGCAGCAACAAGAACCAAGAGACGTTCAGGTACCTGAATCCTGCCTCACTAAATGAATAGAATAACGTGCAGAGTAGAAATCCTAGAAACACGCAACCCTTTTCGGGCTCCAGACAAATGTAGGAAATAATCCTTTTGTGTGCTGTTATTACTAGAAGAGCGATAAAACAAACTCCCACCCAGCCCAGATTCAAATAAATCTCAACCCAGCCGTTGTGCGCCTCATTGATAATTTGATTGACTAATGCATTACGCATGTATTCGAATCGCGGCCCGAGCCAAAAGGTCTCGAAACCCGTCCCGATCAACGGGTTTGTATGCATGCCCAGGACCAGGTCCCAGATCTCCTTCCGTCCGGTAAACCCGGGGTCCTTTCCCAACGATTGAACCATACCTCCTCCGGGATCGAAAAACAGGGCAACTACAGCAACGCCAAGCACAGCGAGAACAGCCAACTTCACAAGGGCGGGCCTCACCGGACGGCGGCTCGCCAGCCACAACACACCCGCGGATGAGGCAAAGCCTACCATGGAGGTGGTGGAGTTGCACTGCCTGAGCAGGTATATACTCATCGCGATGATCGTTCCGTAGGCCAGCATGCGGCGCCCCCGGCCTGCATGCTTCCGCTCACGGTAAACGGCCAGGAGCATCCACAGGAAAAAGACGCCATACATCATGCACATAATGCCGAGCTCGTTCTTCTGTTGGGTCACCCCGATGGGTTCCTGTGTCCAGCTATTCGTTGGCCTTCGGCCGATTTGGGGATAGTATCTGATGAACAGGATGGACAATGGAAAGAGAAAAAAACCCAGTCGGGTGAGGATGCATCTCAGGGCAGCGAACGGGTCCGACTCGACGAAGATGATGAGGATCATTTCCACATCGCCGAGTGCTTTGAACCATCGCTTAAGGGTAACTGCAGGAAAGTCAGACCAGAGAACGCTGAGTAGACAGAAAGAAAAATACACCAGAATCAGCGGGTTCTTTCGCAGCATTGCTCCGACCTTGGCGCTTTTCTCATTCAGCACCATCAGCGCTGCTAACTGGAGGAAAATGCTGAAATTCCGGTCAAAAGGACTTCCGTCGACATAAGCCTGGGCCACGTCAGCCGGCGTGTTTGGCGACACTCCGAGCCACCACGATAGAGGATGCGTAGTATTCAGGAACAACCACACAGCCGGAATCGCAAGGGCCTTGGAAACTCGAGGTTTCTCACCTCGATCGAGAAAGAAGAGGCCCGCGATGCCGATCCCGCAAATGATAGAGGCTATAGCCGGCGGCATTCAGAAGCTCATTAGGTACATTATTTCCAGATCCGGCGGCGAGATCGCCGCCTCCGCTCGTCGTTCAGAACCGCTGCTTAGCCAGCTGATCCCAAAGTGAACGCCGAACGATTTCTCCGTCTTCGTTCTGTTCGGGTGGATAACTCGCGGCTTGGTAAAGGGATCTCCCATCCCATTCTCGTGACCGTTCCTGTGCTCCAATCCAAGCCCGGCCGGTTGCTCGTAGAACCGAGGTGCTCATGCGTCCATCATTTAACCGGATTACTAACCGGTTACGCGAAGACGAGCCGGTACAACTCGTTGGCTATCTTTGACCTCTGTCTTGCGATATCCACAGCTTCCACCACCGCCACCGTTAGCAGCACGGTCAACAGCAAAGCGCCAAGCGAGGGGCCGACTCCGTGTTGAGATAACCAAGAAATCCTTCTTAGTCCCTGCAAGATGGCAATCTGCCCGATGTAGCCTAGCAGCGAGTACTTTCCGAGCAAAATCGTGCGTCGCCGCGCCGTCCCAGGTGTCGCTGGGCTGCTGCCCGCGGTATACAGGAGTGCCGTCGTGAGGATGACGCTAACTATCTGTAACGGCAGTGGTATGCCCCAAATTGTGATGCCAGCTAAAGACAAGCAATACAATGTAGTCAGTATATACGGATGGCTTACCACAAATGCTATCTGCTCCCTTCCTGCAAACCCAACTACGACCCCCAAAACGCCAATCATAAGTAAATCAAGATACATATTCTCTAGGTCCCAGGACCCTAAGAATATGACCGCTGCAATTAGCACATACAGTGTGCAATAAAAAGCATATCTTACTCGCTTGGTTAATATTACCACGGCCGATACAATGAGCAGATAGGCGATGGGCACAAGAACGTTAAATATGACGTTCTTTTGCCCATCAGGTGCCCTGGAAGTCCCGACTACAAACGCCGCCCAGCTAAGACTCCGCAGCGATTTTCCCCAAAGGGAATACGGGAGTTGAACGCGCGATAGAGCGGCGTAGACGAGCACGTTCAAAAGCAAAAACACTGTGAGAAGCTTAAGGCCTCTAACAAACAAGCGTTTGGGCAACCTCCGCCCGCTATTCTCGTAACGACGCAATTGGATCTGCGAGATCATGAAGCCGCTGATGAAGATAAAGGAAGAAGTCAAGAAGCGAAGGTAATCATAATATTGACCTTGGTGTCCAACAAAGTAGTTAAGCCAATGGTACAAAACCATAAACAGCACAAGAGCTCCCTTTGTGAAGTCAATGGCCGTATCGCGAGGGAGGTCTGTTTGTTTTGTTTTGGCGCTCGACAATTGACTTTCCGACCCAGCACAGAGTTCAATATGTTCGGATCTAAGCTGTATTGACATTGGCTCGTGTTCTCCTCCGGCGTGTTATCTGCTGTCGATGAAGAGGCGGTGAATCAGCTCCATAGTTAGCAGTGTGTGGATCTCACTGGTGTAATTTTTGCCTTCCTGGAGGTGACCGCGGACAACTGCCTCAACCGCGCGGCGATCCCAGTACGGTCGGGAGAGCGTGCGTTCGTCAAGCAGCATCTCGCGTACATACTTTGAAAGGGCATCCCTATACCAGACGCGAAAGTGGTAATACTTATGCCGGCCGAGGAAGAGCCGCTCCAGGTGCAACCACGAGACCAGATGGTCGGCCCGGGCCGCAAGTGGAGGCATACCGTAGTCGTATGCGTATTCCGCCTTGAAGGTCAGCTCCTGATAAGCGTGAGCCAGGGCTGCGGTAATTCCAATGGAGCTGCTGCTGGCGCGGTCCGTTGCTATTTGCCGAAGCGCGGGACGGCCTTCCGAAATCAACCGCAAGCGCACCTCATTGCTTATCAATGCCGACTGAGGAGCTCTGTAATTCGTCCGCACAAAGTCGTTATCCAGGTAGGGCGAGCGCAGGGTGAGCTGTGTGTGCTCGAGTGCCGCCAGTCCGTAATGAAACCAAGGCGCTTGGCGGAAGGCTGCGAATGTAAGCGAGTGTGTATCGGTTGCGGCGCGATACGCCTCGACGCCGGCGTTGACGTGGGCGGCAAAGTCGGGATGGAACAAACTCGGCGTCAATCTCGAGGGCTTGAAAGCTCTCCACCGCAGGATGATCTGATCGCCATAGTTCCCGGTCATTCTGACGGGTGCAATCGTTCGCGCATTTTCGTTCGAATAAAGGACGGGGGCGTGGTTAACGCTCGCGCATCCGTCCGTCAGGAACACCGTCCGTTCCGCATATCTGGAAAAGTTTCCCAGGAACTCGGCCCCGGCCACGATTACGCGGTGCGGCTGGTTGCAGGCATGGGCGACCCTCCGCGCGATGATCACGTCCCGATTCTCACGGAACGCGCTACCAAAGGTGTAGCACGGCAGTGATCCCTCTGGACATTTCTGCCATGCCATGACCATTCGGGTGTCGAATCCACCAGTCAACGACATCCCGATGCGTTCCCTGCCTTCGAAATATCGTGGCAGGTTGCGGGTGAATACAGACTTTAGCTCTTCATAGTATGCCTCGTGTTCCAATGGCGTCTGTTCTTCCCATTCCCGTGGCTGGAAATAGAAAGACTTTTGGACAGAGGCGTCCGGCCGGAAGGTCCACGCCGACCCGGGCGGCAGAACCTTGATGCCCTCGAATAGCGAACGATTCTCAAGCACACAACCGCACGAAACCAGCTCCCCCAAACCACGGGGGTCCGCCCGCCGGAGTTCGGGGCACACAGCCAAAATGGCCTTGGCTTCCGCGGCGAAGTAGAATGCATCAGCAGATTCGTGATAGTACACGCGGTGCATTCCATATCGATCGTTGAATAGCAGCGCATAACCCCGCGCACGATCGGCTAAAAGCCCCTGGAAGCGTCCGTTCAGACTTGCCGGAAATGCACGATCGTCGTGCGACCGTTGGAGGAGATAGCCGGGGCCGTCCTCCCCATTGGACGCGACCGCCTCGCGGGCCGAGGCGGCGCACCTTGAGTAGTCTTCGCCCGAGAAGACGAGCACGCGTTCTTTGCGCCCGTCGCCGAGTGGCATGTTTGCCGAGAACGAACCCTCGCGGGCCACCCATCCGACATACACCCCTAATTCTTCATCAATCCAAGTTCCGGTGACATAAAAGGATTCGTGGCGAAGCCTTTCCACCATCCGCAGCAACAGGGGCTCAGCGTGCAGCCGGGGAATGCGCGTAATTAGACCGATGATTCCAGGCATATTAGGCGACTTCAGTCGGACCGACTTCTCCCAGCCGAACTCTGTGGTTGTACCACGCTCGTCTGAGGTCACGAAGTTTGGTGAGGACCGGTTCTGGGCAAAGGTCAACGAGTCTTTTGTGAAAGCCCAGACGCAACGCCAGCCTGCCCAGAGGGGTCAATGGAACGTGGTATCGAGGTACGTCCACCCTCCCAAATCCATTTACTTCTTTGAAATTGCTTAAGCTACTCGATTTTTCCTTGCCATACAGGAACCTTTGATAAACCAGAAAAGGAATGCCTCTCGCGGCGCAGCAACGAACCGACTGCGCAAGCAACGCGTTGGTTGGGCACTTATCCCGGTATTGCATTAACGACAGGATGTTCATCAGGTTCGCCTGCGTCTGGGTTTCATCGTGAACCAGTTTGGCAAAACCAATGAGTCTCTCCTCGAAATATGCGCCAATGAAAATGCTGCTATCAAGATGTGTCGCTTCCGCTTTGTGCACTGTCTGGAGATCCTTGCCATAGTGCGGGAAACGCCGGCCCTGGCGGACCGGAGATTCATTATAGATTTCCCAGATGCCTTTGACGAGAGCGTCATCAAACGGCACTTCCTGAACTTTTACGCCCTTCTTTTCTGCTTGTCGTACCCTGCCGCGAGGCGCGAAACGTATTTGCTTTTTAAACCAATGATCAAAAGTAGATACGGGCAGAACGGCCAGGTTATCCCACTCCATGGGGTAGGAGTATTTTGGCTCCGGCTCGGTGAGCCTTTGCATGAAGGTGAAGATGTCAATGCGAGTTCCGCAGCCCTTAAGCGCCTTCAGCACTGGCTCCGGGTCATCCAGGAACCTATGCCTGTCACCGTCCACGCGGGCGATCCGTATGAAACGTCCCTGGATTTTTACATTTCTGCCGCAGACACTGATCACATGCCCTCCTGTTTCAAGTGCACGACTCGGCATCTGTCGCGTAAGCTTTGCGCCCGCTAATCGGTAGTGACGTCATCTCTTTGAAGAGTTTCAGGCTATCAACGCCAGGAGCTCACCCTAGCTTTCCTCGGGCTCCGTCCGGAACATGCGCTTCCACCGCGCATGCGGGCAACGAAGGTCTCAGCAACACAGTCGATCTGGCCGTGGAGCGACGCGATTGATTGGTCCACCGGCAGGTTATGGCCCTGAGCTTACGGCGTGAGGACTACACTTAC
>Ga0105242_10002752_pt1 | contig 13761 bp, 14 predicted proteins | sample KBSM24metaG_FD_81521 | JGI IMG/M metagenome (GOLD analysis project Ga0105242, IMG submission 81521) | Miscanthus rhizosphere microbial communities from Kellogg Biological Station, Michigan, USA - KBS M2-4 metaG | ecosystem: Host-associated > Plants > Roots > Rhizosphere > Soil | place...
CCGGGCGGCAGCAGCTGCGCGCTGGCGATCAACGACCAGGGTGTCATCGCGGGCCGCTCGTCGGCACGCGAGGTGGTCGTCTGGAACGGCTCCGCGGTCACGCGCCTCGGCATCACCGGCGACGTCGGTGGCATCAACCGCTTCGGCGTGGTCGTAGGCACCTTCGACGCCGGCGGCATCGATCGCGCGTTCAAGTATTCGAGCGGAAGGGTGACGCCGCTCGGTACCGCCGGCGTGGCCAGCGCGGCGAACGCGATCAACGCGAAGGGCGAGATCGTCGGAACGCAAGGCGGTCGCGCCACCGTATTCGAGACTTCGCGACTCGATTTCGGCAACGGGGCCGCGCGCGGCGTCAACGATCGAGGCATGGTCGTGGGCCACGTCTCGAGCGCCTATGGCCAACCGTCGGCGTTCCTCTATCGGGGCGCGGTCACGATGCTGAATGCGCCGTCGTACTCGAGCGCGGTCGCGATCAACGACGGCGGGCAGGTGGTGGGAAGCGGCGAGGGCGTCTACGGCTGGCTCGTGGACAACGGCATCTACCAGCGGCTCGCGGATATTCCCGACGTCGTCGCGAAGGGATGGCGCCACCTGGAGCCCACGGGCATCAACGACCGTGGCGCCATCGTCGGCACCGCCACCGATCCGCAAGGCAACCTGCGTGCGTTCCTGCTGGTCCCGAAGGCGAAGGCGGCCTCCAAGCCGCTTCGCCTGGGGAAGGCGACCTCGCCCTAGGCTCATGGCCCCACGTGGATCTGCCGCCCGCCGCCGAAGGACCAGTTCTCCCACTGGGTCTCCTTGAAGACGACGAAGACGTTCTCGGCGTCGATCCCGGGATCGCGCTTGAGCGCCGCGACAAGGTCGGCGAGGATCTTGCGCTTCACCTTCACGCTGCGTCCCACGGACAGGAGAATCTCGACCAGGACGAAATCGTCGTTGCGCGGCGACGAGAGGTCGGGGTAGGTCTTGTCGTAGCGGAAGTTCTCCGCATCCAGCTCGAGCACGCGGTGGAAGAGGTCGTTCTCGGGTACGCCCGAGGCGACGAGGGCGCCGTGGACGGCGGCGAGCGTGGCGCTCTTGAACGCGGCGGCCTTGGGCTTGCGGACGGTGAGGGTGACGAGGGGCATGGCGTTCTCCTTGGGGTCAATGGCGCGACGTGAATACCTTCACCAGCAATGTTCCGGCGGCGGCCTCGATCCGGCGGTGCGCGGCGACGACGGCGGCGTCGATCGCGGCCGGCACGCCCGCGCCGATCCGGCCCAGAAGCCGCGCGATCGCGTGGGTGCGCTCGGCCTTGGCGTTGCGGATGACGATGGTGACCAGGGACATGGCGTTTCTCCTTGTTGACAGCGCCCAAGGTACGCCCCCATCATGTATCAGCCAAGCGAATTGTCGTGATGGCAAGAATCAATAGAGCTGATACATGCAGAACCTCGAGATGGACCTGCTGAGGAGCTTCGCCGCCGTGGCCGACACCGGCAGCTTCACCGCCGCCGCCGGCGTCGTCGCGCGCACCCAGTCGGCGGTGAGCATGCAGATCAAGCGGCTGGAGGAGGTGCTGGGCCGGCGCGTGTTCGAGCGCAGCAGCCGCTCGCTCGAGCTCACCGCGGATGGCGCGGTGCTGCTCGACTACGCGCGCCGGATGCTCGAGCTCAACGACGAGTCGCTGCGCCGCATCGCGCGCCCGCCGGTGACGGGCCGTGCCCGGCTGGGGGTGACCGAATACTTCGTGCCGACCGAGGTGCCGCGAATCCTGGCGCGCTTCGCCGCCGCGCACGCCGGCGTGCAGCTCGACGTGCGCATGGGGCTGTCGCGCGACCTGCGCGTGGAGCTCGACGCCGGGCGGCTGGACGCCGCGATCGTGCGAATGGAAAGGGGCCAGAAGGCGGCCGACCCGATCTGGAAAGAGCCGCAGCACTGGGTCGCCGCCGAGGGACTCGAGATCGGGAAGGACGCGATACCGCTGGTGGTGCTGCCGCCCGGGTGCGTGCTGCGCGAGTTCGCGATCGAGACCTTCAAGCGCCAGAAGCGCGAGTGGCGCCTCGCCTACACCGGCTCGAGCATGACGAGCGTGCAGGCCGCGGTGCTCGCCGGCCTGGGTGTGGCGATCGTCTCCGAATCGACCATCGTTCCGGGCATGCAGGTCCTGCACGGACGCGGGTGGCCCGATCCCGGCGCGCTCGAATTCGCCGTGCTCAAGGGCGCGGGCGCACGCGACGAGATCGTTGAGGCGCTGGATTCGGTGGCGCGCGACGCGTTGGCGGTGATCGGTGCGGCGCGCCGCCGCTAGCGCGTCCGCTACATCGCGATGCGCCGCGGCAGCGGCTTGGGCTTGCGCCGCTTTCCGTGCAGGCGAGTGGCGCGCACAGGCGCCGTCATCAGCCAGTGGTTCACCTTTCGGTGCTCGTGGGTGTGTCCGCGTGCCTGCGTCGCCATCGATCTCTCCTCGCGTGGTTATCCCTCCATTGTCCGCGGCATCGCGGAAATTTCACTCCCCCGATCGGCGGAGCGCGTAGCCAAACGCAGACAGGGCCGCCAGCAAGCGACCGGCGGACGGTGCAATATCCGCCATCGACCCCGAGGGAGGCACGATGAGGCGGATCCTTCTCGCACTGGCGTGTTGCGCGGCCATGGCCGCGAATGCCGCCGATGTGGCGGCGCTGGCGGCGGGGCTTTCGAATCCCGACGCGAAGGCACGCTCCGCGGCCGCGAGCGAGCTCTGGAAGCTCGGCAAGGACGCCGAGGCCGCCCGGCCCCAGCTCGTCGCCGCGCTGCAGGATCCCGCGCCCGAAGTGGCGATCCGTGCAGCCGGGGCGCTCTCGACGATGGGCATGAGCGAGGAGGAGCTCGCGCCGACGCGCAAGCGCGTGCTCGACGCGCCCAACGCCTACATCGGCGATCGCTTCATGGCGGCGCGCGGCCTCGTCGGGCGCGAGCCCGACGCGCGCCTCATGGGCGTGATGATCGAGTGGCTCGCGGAATATCCCACCGGCAACAACGCCGAGGCCACGGGACGGGTGATGGAGCGGATCGCCAGGCGCGGCGATAAGTCGCTCATCGCGCCGCTCGAGGACGCCCTCAAGAAAAATCCGAAGGCGGAGCCCATCCTGCGCAAGACGCTCGCGGCCTACGACGGCCGCGCGGTGACGGTGCCGAAGCGCAACCTCAAGGACTCCGGCGACTGGTTCAACGCGCTGATGATGACCGACGTCGAGTCGGTGGCCGCGTTCCTCGACGCGGGCGCCTCGCCGACGGAATCGGTCGCGGGCAGCGGGCCGCCGCTCGTGGTGGCGTTGCAGTATTCGCCGGCCGCGTGCAGCGCCGCGGTGCGGCCCACCAACCCGCGCACGGTGGCGCTGGTGAAGCTGCTGCTGGATCGGGGTGCCGGCGCGGCCCAGGCGGACCCCAATGGCAATACGCCGCTGATGGCCGCGGCGCTGAAGGGATGCGACCGCGAGGTGACGCGGCTGCTGATCAAGGGCGGCTCGCCGGTGGGCGCCGTGAACCGCACCGGCATGAGCGCCTTCGAGCTGGGCCTCGCCGCGGGCGGCGACGGCCTCGACGAGATCGTCGCCGCGGGCTACCGGCTGCCGCCCGCGAAGGCGGCAGCCCTCGAGAAGGCCTATGCCGGCAACGCGCCGGCCCTCGCCCGGATCCGCAAGGCCCAGGCGAAGTGACGCGCCCCTAGTCCTTCAGGCTGTCCGGCACCTTGCCGCCGTTCTCGGCGATCTTGCGCATCAGCGCTTTCTGCAGCGCGATGTTCTGCTCGGCCGTGCCGGGTGCCCCGGCCTGCACGTGCAACTCCTCCGCGAGCTGCTTGCGCGCGTCGAGGCTCGAGTCCATGTCGAGCAGCTTCAGCGTGTCGACGATCGAGGTGCGCCAGTTGCCGCCGCCGCCCTTCTTCGCCGCGAGGTCCGAGAGCACCTTCTCCACGTCGACGTTGGACATCGGGGCGGCGGTGCCCGGCTGCATCGGGGACGACTGCTGCTGTCCCGCGGGACGCGAGTCCTGCTGCTGTTGCGCGGAGCCGGACGTCGGCTGGCCCGCGGACGGATGGCCGAGGTGACGGAGCTTGTCGAGGATGGTGCCGAAGATTCCCATGGCCGTTCCTTTCGCCGTTGATCGAGCCGTTATGACTTTCGCGCGGCAGCGAAGGTTCAGCGCCCGCTCACCTGGTCCGTAGGACGTCCGAGGAAGAGGTAGAAAGCGGACTCGCCGCCCGCGGTGTGGCCCCATCCGAGATAGAGGCCGCCGAGGATCGAGTCGATGCCGAGGAAGACGGAGCCCGCCTTGCGCAGGTCGCCGTAGTCGACGTCCGATTTCTTCGCCCATGCGTTGCCCGCTTCGAGCGATACACCCGCATACACGTGGCGCCCGATCGCCTTCGGGATCTCCACCGGCAGCCGGTAGTAGGCGAGCCCCGTCAACATCACCGCGTGCGAGCCGGTCACCGAGTTGACCGGGGTGCCGCTCAGCGTGAGGAAGCCGCCCAGGCTGAAGCCGCCGCGATCGTCCTTCGAGTGCGCGCCGTTGGCGATGCCCATGAGCGTGAGGCGCCCGAACGTGACCGGCTGGAGGTACGAGAACTGGTACGCCTGCAGCGGATCTCCCGGGAGGCTGTCGTACCAGTAGCGTGTCGACGCGAATTCCGCGACGTAGCCTTTCCGCGGGAAGTTCGGGTCGTCGATGGTGTCGAAGCGCGCGTCGGCGATGAGGAATTTCGAGTCGTCCTTGGACGAGCCGTCGAACGTCGTGCCGATGAGCGGCGAGGTGGTGTAGTGCTCGAAGCCGCCGCCCAGGCGCAGCACGCCGGAGTTCCCGAGCCGGAATCCGAAAGCGCCGGTGACCCCGCGCGTCGTATTGGTGAGCCGGTCGGTGCGGTGGAAGCTCGCGTCGAACACGTCGGTGTTGTACTTGAGCGCCTCGAGCCGGCCCTCGACGAACCAGGGGCTCCCCGGCCCCAGCGGCTGGTACCAGCTGGTGGCGAAGCGCCGCGTGTCGCCGAGCGTGAGCTCGTTGCGCCACTCCGCGCCCCAGGAGTTCATCCACGTGCGCGTGTGCTGCGCGGTGACGAGGAAGCGCGCGTCGGTCTGGAAGTCGGAAAACGCGCGCCCGCCGAAACGCAGGTAGTCCGGGCCCCATGGCTTCTCGTCCACGTCGATGGTGACGATCTTGCGGCCCTCGTCGAGGTGCGAGCCCACGTCGACGCGCTCGTAGTCGCCGGTGCCGTGCACCACGCGCGCGGCGGTGACCAGCTGCTCGTCGTTGGCAGTCTCTCCCACGACGACGCCGGCGCGGCGTTCGACCTCGCGCAGCACCGCGATGGCGTTGGTGCGCTCGGTGCCGCGCACGATGGTGGTGTAGACCGGGCGGTCGAAGGATTCCGGCGGCTTGGTGCGCTTCGCCTCCCACGCGGCGTAGCGCTCGGGTGGCAACGCCAGCGTCGCGAGGCGCTCCTGCAGCGCGCGCGCGGCTTTCTCGCCCCGCGCGATGAGCTCGGGGCCGCGCTCGAAGTCGACGAAGCTCACGCCCGCGAGGTCCGGCGAGATCAGGATGTCCTCGGGCAGCAGCATGCCGAGCGAGATGCCGACGTTCTGCTCGGTGAGGATGTTGATCATCTGCTGTGCCACGCCGAACGCCGACTCGAGCTTGTCCTTCGACAGGAGCGGCGTGCCGACGTTGACCGCGATGATGACGTCGGCGCCCATCTGCCGCGCGACCTCGATGGGGAGATTGCGCACCAGGCCGCCGTCGCCGAGCAGGCGTCCCTGCACCTGCGTCGGCGCGAACGCGCCCGGCACCGACATGGAGGCGCGCATGGCGATCGTGAGCGGCACGTCGGAGAGCACGACCTGCTCGCCGGTCTCGAGGTCGGTCGCCACCGCGCGGAATAAGATGGGGAGGTCGTTCAGCGTGCGCAGGTCGCTCGCGGGCCGCGTGAGGCCGCGCAGGAACTCCTCGAGGTTCTGGGAGCCGATGGCGCCGCGCGGCAGCACGAGGCCATCCTTCTTGATGCCGAGCTCCGAGCGCCCGATGAGACGCAGGTCGTCTTCCTTGCGGCGGAACGAGAGATATTCGCGCGGCGCCCGGTCGGAAAAGATCTGGTCCCAGTCGGCCTCGCGGACCTGCCTCTCCATCTCCTCGGGCGTGAGTCCCGCCGCATACGCGCCGCCGACGATGGAGCCCATGCTGGTGGCCACGACCAGGTCCACCGGCACGCGCGCGTCGCGAAGCACCTTCAGCACGCCGATGTGCGCGAGGCCGCGAGCGCCGCCGCCGGAGAGCACCAGGGCCACCTTGTGCTCCGCCGCGAACGCGCCGAATGCCCAGAGGGCGAGGATCGTAGCCGCGATCCGCCGCATGATCGTTGTATGCCTCTCCCTTTCGGGCGGAGCATGCGCGTAGGATAGTGGAATGTCCAATCGCCAAGAGAAGGTCGCGCAGCTGCGGCACGCGTTGCTGGAGCTGCACAAGGCGCTGCTCGACGCGCAGCGCATCGAGTACGAACGCGCCCGCGGCCGCATCGAGACGCGCGGCGAGTTCCTGGGGCTCGTCCTCAACCACCCGGAGTTCGAATGGATCCGCGCGATGTCGGCGCTCATCGCGCAGATGGACGAGTGGGCCGAGGAGGCGGAGGGCACGACCGAGGAGGAGCTCGACGGCATCGTGGAAGCGCTGCGCGAGCTGATCCGTCCCGAAGGCAACAACAAGGCCTTCACGCCGAAGTACTGGAACCTGGTGAACAACGCGCCCGACGTCACCGTCGCGCACGTGAAGGCGTGGCGCCTGGTGGAGGGCGGCGCTAGCGGCGCCAGTGCGTCGTCGTCGCGTCGAGCACCCGGCGGGAGTCCGGCCCACTGATCGTCGTCCGGGCGACACCCGTCATCGAGCCGTGGTGCACCACCGTCGCGCGGGCGCGCAGCGCCTTGCCTTGTCCCGGGCTCACGAACACCGCATGGATCGCCGATAGCCCCCAGCGCGCGGGCATCGCGGCGATCGCCGTCGTCGCGGCAAGCCCCATGAGCAATCCGCCCTGCACATGGCCCACGCGATTGCCGACGTGCGCGCCGTTGCGCATCGTGGTCGACGCACCCGTCTTGGTCCGTCGCGGCTCGTAGCCGAGGAAGCGGCCGACGAATCCCACGTCGCCCTCGGCGAGCGCGTCGTCGGCGAGATGAATGACCCTGCGCTCCTCGGCGGTGTGATCCGATTCGGCGAGCGCGGGAACGCTGCGCGGATTGCGCGGCAACGGGAACTGGGCGACGCCGGGCGGTGGCGCGAACGGCACGAAAGCGCCCTGCGCGATCGCCACCACGCCGCCCGGACCCTGCAAGCGCGCCCGCGACAATCCCTGTCGCGTGTCACCGGTGCCGAGGAATCCCTGGAACTCCCCGATCGCCTCGAGCGGGCCCTCGAGCCGCGCGCCCGTGAACTGCAGCGACATGCTCACGGTGGCGAGCCGCGTGCCCGGATGGACGTTGGCGCGGATGCTCGCGGCGAGCGCCATGTCGGCCAGCATCGCGACGAGGCCGAGGTTCACCTGGCCGTCGGGATCGACCGCGTGCGGCCCGGCGGCGAGCGTGACGCGGCTCTCCTCGGAGGCGGTGCGCTCGAACGAGACCTCGGCGAAGTTGCCCACGAAGTGGAAGCCCGGCTCGCGGTTGAGCGCGATCGCCCGCAGCACGCGCTCGCGGATCCCCATCAGCAGGGCGTGTCCTTGCGGATCCTGCGCATCTCTTCCCAGGCCGGGTGCGTGCGCGGCGCCTTCGAGAACGCGAGGAACACTTGCGAGCGGTCCGTGCCGCACGAGCGGTGCGAGATCTCGGTGAAGAGCGTGAGCGCCTCGCCCTTCGAGAATCCGTTCCACGTGTCGATGCGTCCGCCGTATCCCTCCGTCCAACCCTCGGGGGCCGCGAGCGGGTGCAGCGACGTCGCCGTCACCGTGCCCGGGTCGACGATCTTGCGGCCGCGCGTGACCTGCTCCATGAGGCCATCGAAGTAGACGTTCAACGCGCGCTCGAGCTCCGCCGCCTCGAAGCCGGGCCGGCGCTGGATGTCCCAGAGGATCACGTAGCTGAAGCCGCGCTCGTCGGCGAAACGCGCCCATTCCGGCGCGAAACGCACGTGCTCCTTGCCCTGGTAGGGGATCGAGGGCGCGAAGGCGAGGGGAAAGTCGAAGGTCTCCTTGCGCCAGCCTTCGGGGGCCGGCACCTGGGCGGCGGCGGGCAGCAATAGCCACGCGCACAGGAAAATCATTCCGATTCGCATGGGTAGGATTCTCGCAGCATAATCAGCGCGATGAAAAGCGTTCCGTTGCGGCGGCGCCTGCTCCTGCTGGTCGCCGCGGGCCTCTTGCCCCTGGCCCTGATCTCGGCGGGCGCGCTCCTCTACCTCTACCAGCAGAACCGCTCGCAGGCCGAGCGCTCCGTGCTCGAGGTGTCGCGGGCGCTTTCCACCGCGGTCCAGGGCGAGGTGGGGCGGACCGCCGACGCGCTGCTGGTGCTCAGCAACTCGCTGCACCTGGACGAATCCGACCTCACCCGCTTCTGGGAGCATGCGCGCCGCGCCCACGATGCGCAGAAGTACTGGATGGCAGTGATCCTCTTCGACGCCCAGGGCCACCAGCTGATCAACACCCAGTACGCGCAAGGTGCGGAGCTGCCCAAGGTGGTCGAGCCGGAAAGCCTGCGCGAGACCATCGAGGCCCGCCAGATGCGCGTGGGCTACCTCGCGCGTGGACCGAACGGCAAATGGGGCATCCCGGTGCGCGTGCCGATCCTGCGGGGGAGCCAGGTCAAATGGGTGCTCACGGGCGTCGTCGACCCCGCGGCGATCCTCGAGGTGCTGGAGCGCACGCGCGTGCCGGGCGACTGGGTGATCGCCGTGTCCGACGCCCACGGCCAGCGGGTTGCGCGCACGGCGTCGTCCGAACAGTCGCTGGGAACGCCGTTCTCGCCGACGCTGGTCGAGATGATGCAGAAGGGCGGGCGCGAGGGCACCGGCGTTACCAGGAACAGCGAGGGCGTGTCGGTGTTCACCGCCTATACGCGCAACCCGAATACCGGTTGGGTCACCGCGGTGGGTTTGCCGGTCGCGGGCGTCGAGATCAACGCGCAGCGCTCGTTCATCACCTTCGGCAGCGGCATCGTGCTGTCGATCGTGCTGGGCATCCTGGGCGCCCTCTACCTCGGCCGCAGCGTGAGCGAGCCCATGGCGGTCCTTCGCGAGCGCGCGCTCAGCGGCGAGGGACGTCCGCTCGCGATTCCGGAAACCGACGTGCGCGAGATCCAGGACGTGGCCAACGCATTGGTGACCGCGGAGGTCGAGCGCTCGCGCGCGGAGGCCGACCGCGAGGATCTCTTCCGGCGCGAGCAGACGGCGCGTGCGGTCGCCGAGGGCGCCAACCGCGCGAAGGACGAGTTCCTGGCGATGCTGGGCCACGAGCTGCGCAATCCGCTGGGCGCGATCTCCAACGCCGCGACGCTGCTGCAGCAGGGTGGCCTCACCGAGGCGCAGCGCGAGCAGGCGCGCGGCGTGATCTCGCGCCAGGTGACGCACCTTTCGCGCCTCACCGACGACCTGCTCGACGCCGGCCGTGCGGTGACCGGCAAGATCGTGCTGCAGCGCCGGCCGGTGGACCTGGCCGAGGTCGCGCGGCAGGCGCTGGCGACGTTGCACTCGTCGGGCCGCACCCGCCGCCACGTCATCGCGGCGGATCTCCACCCCGCGTGGGTCGAGGCCGACGCCATCCGCCTCGACCAGATCATCGCCAACCTGGTGATCAACGCCGTCAAGTACAGCGCTCCGGGAAGCCGCATCACGGTAAGCGTTCACCACGAGAGCCCCGACGCGGTGCTGCGCGTGAAGGACGAGGGCATCGGCATCCCCGCTGAACTCGCGCCGCGCGTGTTCGACCTCTTCGTGCAGGGCACGCGCGACCTCGACCGCGCGCTGGGCGGGCTCGGCATCGGGCTCACGCTGGTGCGGCGCCTGGCCGAGATGCACGGCGGCACCGCGACGGTCTACAGCGGCGGCGAGGACAAGGGCAGCGAGTTCATGGTGCGGCTGCCGTCGATCGATCCGCCGGCCTCGCGCGCGGCGCCGAGCCCGCGCAGCGTGGAGAAATCGCCGGGGCGCGAGATCCTGATCGTCGAGGACAACGCCGACGCGCGAGAGACGCTCAAGATGCTGCTCGAGATGATGGGCCACAAGGTGCACATCGCTTCGGACGGAGAGAGCGGTGTCGCGGTGGCCGAGCGCGTGAAGCCCGAGATCATGCTCGTCGACATCGGGCTGCCGCGCATGGACGGCTACGAGGTCGCCCGGCACATCCGCGCCGCGAACGGCTGGCCGTCGCGGCCGCTCCTCATCGCGGTCACGGGCTATGGCCAGGAGAGCGATCGCCAGCGCGCCATCGCCGCGGGCTTCGACCTGCACATGGCGAAGCCGATCGAACCCAACCAGCTCATGGAAGTCATCGATGGAAAAGTGGCGGCGGATCTATGACGCGCTGTACGTCGGCAAGAGCCGCTTCGCGGGCAAGGGGCTCTTCGCCGGCACGCGCATCGCGGCGCGCGCCAAGATCGGCGACTACGAGGGCGAGGTGATCGGCCTGCGCGAGGCGCGGCGGCGCGCCCGCGGGCAGGAGATCGTCGCCATCGTGGAGCTCGACAAGTTCGCGCTCGACGCCACCGGCTGGAAGCACGGGTTCCGGTTCATCAACCACTCGTGCGACCCGAACGCCTTCATCCGCTGCACGCCCGGGCGCGCGGAGTTCTACGCCCGCCGCGCGATCCGCGCCGGGGAGGAGCTCACCTGCGATTACGGCGAAAGCCAGCACAACGGCACGTTGCCGTGCCGCTGCGGCGCCGCCAACTGCCGCGGGTTCATCTAGCTAGTGCTTGAGGTGGTGGCCAGCGCCGCGGGCCTCGCCCACGGACGCGTTGAGCGCGTGCGCGAGCGCCGCATCGCCGCTCACGATCGAGGTCCAGGTGATCTCGATGCCCTTGCGCTTGCCCTTCTGCACCAGCTTGAACCCCTCGGGCGTGAGGGTCACGGTGTACTTCTCGCCGTTGAGGTCGATCTCGCGCTTGAAGGGCGCGTTGAGCTTCGTGGTCATGGTCGTCTCGCTTTCCTTCGACCATAGACCCGCGCCATTGGGGCGGAATTCCGCCCCCTAGTCCGTAGGGAGGATGCGCCGGTAGCCGTCTTTCCGGCGAACGGAACGAGTGGCAGGCACAGGCCCGCAGGGGTTCTCTTCATGATTCCTACAACGCGCCAACGCGCCGCCGGTGGACCTATCGCGGCCGGGTGACGTACCAGCCGACGGCGAGCGAGGCGACGAGCATCGAGGCGGCCGCGAGGAATGGCGCACCGGGAACTTGCGCTGGCGCCGCGGGGCCGATGAAGGTCGAGAAGAGCTGCGAGAAGATGCCGGGGCCGAAGATGCCGGCGAGCGCCGTGAGGCTCGAGTTGGCGCCCTGGAGTCGTCCCTGCTCCGAGGGCGAGACGCGCCGCGTCATCAGGGCCTGCAACGACGGATTCGCGAATCCCCACATCGCCATCAGGGGGACGCCGGCGAGGAACCAGGAACCGGTCGTGGCGAGGCCGTACCAGGAGAATCCGATGGCGCCGAAGACGAGGCCCGCGGCCAGCGCGCGGCGCTCGCCGATCTTCGCCACCACCGGCCGCACGAGCCCGCCCTGCACGATCATCGAGCAGATGCCGACGCCGGCGAGCGTGAGGCCCACCTGCAGCGCGCTCCATCCATAGCGATATCCCATGTAGAGCACCGTGACGCTCGGAAGCACGACGTGGGCGAGCTGCATGAGGAAGTGCGACACCGCGAGGCCCGAAAGCTCCGGGTGCGAGCGCAGCAGCACCAGCGATCCCACCGGGTTCGCCTTCTTCCACGAGAACGCGGCCCGCTTCGCGGGCGGCAGCGACTCGGGCAGCACGAAGAAGCCGTAGCACGCGTTCACGAGGGCGAGCCCGCCGGCGACCCAGAATGGCAGCCGCGGGTCGACCTCGCCCAGCGTGCCGCCGAGCGCGGGGCCGATGACGAATCCCAGCCCGAATGCGGCGCCCACCATCCCGAAGCCCGCCGCGCGCTTCTCGGGCGGCGTCACGTCCGCGATGTACGCGAAGGCGGTCGCGAACCCCGACGCGGTGATGCCCGAGACGATGCGGCCCACGAAGAGCCAGCCCAGGGTCGGCGCCAACGCCATCACGAAGAAGTCGATGCCGAGGCCGAAGCACGAGATGAGGATCACCGGCCGGCGCCCATAGTGATCGGAGAGGGCGCCGATGAGCGGCATGAAGATGAACTGCATCAACCCCCACGCCGTGCCGAAGACGCCGAACGTTTCCGCGGCACGCGCCGTGTCGCCCCCCTCGAACGCCTCGACCAGGCGGGGCAGCACCGGGATCACGATGCCCATGGCGAGCACGTCGATCACGACGGTGACGAAGATGAAGGCGATGGCGGCGCGGCGCATGGGCGGGCCATTGTAGTCGGTACAATCGGCCGCATGAAGAAAATCATCCTCGCCTGCCTCGCGTCGGCGCCGCTCGTGGCCTCCGCGACGCCCATCGACAAGATCCTTTCCGACATCTCCGCCGCGCGCGTGGAGTCGAACATCCGCAAGCTGGTGTCGTTCGGCACGCGCAACTCGCTCTCGGAGACCGACGACCCCAAGCGCGGCATCGGCGCCGCGCGCCGCTGGATCAAGTCGGAGCTCGAGCGCTGCGGGGCAGGCACCCGGATGACGGTCGCGTTCGACTCGCACCGGGTGGAAAAAGGCTCGCGCGTCCCGCGGCCGGTGGACTTCGTGAACGTGGTGGCGACGATCCCGGGCACGCAGGCCGAGAGCCGAGCGCGCACCTACGTCGTGAGCGGCCACTACGACTCGATGCCGTCCGATCCGACGGACGGCAAGTCCGACGCGCCGGGCGCCAACGACGACGCCTCCGGCACGGCGGTCGCGATGGAGCTGGCGTGCACGCTGTCGCACTACGACCTGGACGCGACCGTGGTCCTCATGGCGGTGGCGGGCGAAGAGCAGGGGCTCTACGGCTCGACCGGGTTCGCCAAGGCCGCGAGCGCCGCCGGCATGGACATCGCCGGCATGATCACCAACGACATCGTCGGCAACACGCGCGCCCCCGATGGCTCGGTGCATCGCGACCGACTGCGCCTTTTCGCCCAGGGCGTGCCGCCGGACAAGACCCTTCCCGATGCCGTGGTGCAGGCGCTGCGCACGGGCGGCGAAAACGACCTGCCGACGCGACAGCTCGCGCGGGCGATCCAGGAGGCGGCCGGCAAGTACGTGAAGGACCTGCACGTCGACGTGATCTGGCGCCTCGACCGGTACCTGCGCGGCGGCGACCACTATCCGTTCGTGGAGGAGGGTTATGCGGCGGTGCGCTTCACCGAGCCGGTCGAGGACTGGCGCCACCAGCACCAGGACGTGCGCGTCGAGAACGGCGTGCAGTACGGCGACCTGCCCGAGTTCGTGGACTTCGAATACGTGGCGCAGGTGGCGCGCGTGAACGCCGCGGCGATCGCGACGCTCGCCTCGGCGCCCGCCGCGCCGCGCGACGTACGAATGGAGGCGCTGCGCCTCGAGCCCGACACGACGCTGCGCTGGAGCGCGAATTCCGAGCCGGATGTCGCGGGATACCGCATCGTGTGGCGCGCGACGACCGCCGCGGCGTGGCAATTCTCGCGCGAGGTCGGCAACGTCACGCGCGCCACGCTCG
>Ga0105242_10002757_pt1 | contig 13754 bp, 9 predicted proteins | sample KBSM24metaG_FD_81521 | JGI IMG/M metagenome (GOLD analysis project Ga0105242, IMG submission 81521) | Miscanthus rhizosphere microbial communities from Kellogg Biological Station, Michigan, USA - KBS M2-4 metaG | ecosystem: Host-associated > Plants > Roots > Rhizosphere > Soil | place: Michigan...
CAGGCCCATCACGTTGTAGTTTGCCAGCGCGCGCTCGGCGCCCAGATAAGTCAGGGTCAGGATCGCGCCGCTGCGGCCTTTCATCATCGGTCGCGCCGCCTTGGCCAGTGCCGGCAGGCTGTATGCCGAGATATCGTGCGCAATGCGATAGTTTTCGCGGGTCAGGCCGTCGAGAAACTCGCCGCTCAGCGCTTCGCCCGGCGCGAAGCCGATCGAGTGCACGAGGATGTCGAGGCCGTCCCAGTGCTTGCCGAGTTCTCCAAACAGGTTGGCGATCTGCACGTCGTCGGATACGTCGCACGGCAGCACGATATTGGAACCGAAGCTGCTGGCCGCCTCGTCGACACGCGGCTTGAGCTTGTCATTGACATAGGTAAAGGCAAGTTGGGCACCTTCGCGGTGCATGGCGTTGGCGATGCCCCAGGCGATCGATCGTGTGCTGAGGACGCCGGTTATCAGGGCGCGCTTGCCGTGCAGAAATCCCATGGTGCCTCCGCGGAAAATGCTGATCAAAGAGGGTCAGCGCCGTAGCACTGCCGATCGCGCCATTTTAGCCGAGTTCATGGGTCGGTTCCGGGTTGTAGATTTCCGGTATCTGGCATGCGCTAGGGTCGCGCCTTCACGCGCGGCTTTTCCCAGAACCTGCAAGCCACGACCAACAAACTGCTTGCGCGTCAGAGTGCCGGCCGTCGTGCGCTGTCGAGGGGTTCGTTCAAGAGCAGACGTTGGCCCAGGCGCAGCGTTGCGTTTCGCGTCAGGCCGTTCCAACGCAGCAAGTCGTCGACATGCAAGCCATAGCGGTGGGCAATGTCCCACAGCGTGTCGCCGGCGTGGACGACCATGGACTCGGGCGGCTCGGCGAAGGTGTCTTCAGCCGCCGCAGGAGCCGGTTCGGCAACGGCGATGTCCGTATCCCTGGCAAGGCCCGGCAGGAGCAGGCGCGAGCCCGGTGCGAGCTGCGCATCGGCCTGAACGCCGTTGATGGTCGCCAGCGCGGTCGAGTCGATGTCGCCGATCATGGCGAAGAGATCGATCGTCTCGGTCTGCTTGAGCACGACTTCGTGCCAATTTCGCCAGACATACTGCGGCAGCTTGCCCAGCGTTTGCTCGAAGGCGACGCGACGCGTCGCCGGGATCAGCAGATGAAACGGTCCCGTCGCCGGCATATGCCCGCGGACGTAGCCCGGATTGAGCTGGCGCAATCGAGCCATCTCGACGCCGGCGAGGCGCGCGGCCAGATGCAAATCGACGGGCGCGGGAAGATCCAGCAGCGCAATCGTGTCGTCGATGCCCGGTTCCGGCAGCTGCACATGGAAGCGTGCCGGATCCGACACGATGCACGAAAGCGCCAGCAGCTTGGCCAGGTGGTCGTGGGTGCCGGGATTCACCGCGAGACGGCCCAGCTCGCGCGCGGACCAACCGTCGTGCGGGCGAGTGCCGATCAGCGCACGCACCTTGTACAGGCCGGCATTGAAGGCCATGTCGGCTATGCGCCAGTCGCCGAACTCGTCGTGGTATTGACGCAGCAGGTCGATCGCGGTCAGCGTCGAAGCCCGGATGTCCAGCCGGCCATCGTATTCGCCGTTGATCGGCAGGCCGTTTTCAAGCGCCGTGTCGGGCATCAGCTGCCAGATCCCTGCCGCCCGGTCGCCACTGGTGGCAATCGGCGTGTAGTTGCTCTCCAGGTACGGCAGGAAGGCGAACTCCCCAGGCAGCCGGTGCTTCTCGAGCTGATCGATCACGATCAGCAGGTAGGGCATCGCCTCGGTCAGCGAGTCGGAAAATTCGCGCGCGCTCTGCGCGTACATCCGCGTCCAGTGCTGAACCGAGGCGTTGTAGTCGCAGCCGGGCAGTTCGAAGCTCGCGCGCAGCCGAGGCCAAGGTGACTCCCTTGCCGCAACAGGCGCGACTGCAGGGCGCGCCGGCTCGGGCGTCGGGGCGGCAGCCGGCTCGACGGGCGGCGGTGGTGGCGCCGGCAAAGCCGGTTCGCTGCGTGGCGAATCGACGGTACATGCTGCAAGCAGGAGAAACGCCCCGCCCAGCGCGGTACAGCAGCCGCCGAACACGGCCAGACGCAGGTCGCGTCTGCTACCTGCAGCGGTGTCGGCCGGCCGCTTCAAGCGAGCGGCTCGCGGGCCAGTGTCATCCGGGGAAACGATCGCACGCTGTTATGGCTGCGTGCACCGCGTGCGGACACGCCGTGAAGTAGGACCATGCAGTTGGTATCGTCGTCGGTAAGCGGCGAACGGCCAGCCGCAAGAGGCGGAAACTATACCAGTTTGCCGCTTGGCGTCGCGTGCCGCGCTGCTGCGTCGCAACAACGGCTTAACCTTCGGCGGCGTTTCCCGCACAATCGCCGCTTCGCACAAAGTGAACCCGTGCCGGAATGACGTCAGACCCATCCAGCCTCTTCGCGCACGGACCGCTGACAACACTGCTGCGGCGTGAGCTGGCAATGCTGGAACCGTTGCTCGGCAGCGTGTTCGGCGTATGGGGGCTGCATATCCGCCCGCATGTGCTGGCGCCGTCCGCACTGCCGCCGCACTTGCTGAGCGCAATGGCCGAATTGTCACTCGCTGCCGACGGCGAGCTGCAGGGGGCCGTGCGCTGTGCGCCGCAGCGATTGCCGTTTGCCAGCGAAAGCTTCAAGCTCGTAATCGCACAGCATGCGCTGGAACAGCAGGGCGCAAGTGCCGAGACATTCGCCGACGAGCTTGCGCGCATACTCGCTCCGGAGGGCATCGCCCTGGTATTCGGGTTCAATCCTGCCAGCCTGTGGCGCCCATGGCTCAGGCGACGTCTGCCCGGTGACTGGCGCTTCCATGCGGCAACCGCGTGGCGCGACGTGCTGACGCGCTCCAGCCTCGATGTTCTGCAGATACGCTACTCGGGCTTGTGGAGCCCATGGGCGGCGGATGACTCCCGGCAGGCCGAGATGCCGCTTGGGGGATCACGCTCTTTCGGCCGGTTCTGCGCCAGCTGGCTGCTGCTCGCACGCAAGCGGCGCAGCGCGCTGACGCCTCTGCGCCTGAATGCCCTGCGTTCCGACCTCAAGGTCAATCCGACCTTGGTTCCTGGCGCCCGGCGGGAGTGCGCATGACCGCAGGGTCCGCGGCGTCGGTCGAGATCTTTACCGACGGTGCCTGCCTTGGTAATCCCGGCCCGGGAGGCTGGGCCGCGCTGTTGCGCTACCGCACTGTCGAGCGCGTCCTGTCCGGCGGCGAACGCGAAACGACGAACAATCGCATGGAACTGATGGCTGCGATTGCGGGCCTGGAAGCTCTGAAGAAGGCGTCCAGCGTGAAGCTGACGACGGACTCACAGTACGTCAAGCAAGGCATCGAGTTGTGGGTGCCGCGCTGGCGAGCCAATGGCTGGCGCACGGCGGATCGCAAACCGGTGAAGAATCAGGATTTGTGGGAGCGCCTCGTGGCGGCGGCGGCGCCGCACCGCGTTGCCTGGCATTGGACCCGGGGCCATTCTGGCCACGCGGAAAACGAACTGGTTGATCAACACGCGCGGCTCGCAGCCGAGCGCGCGGCGAAGGAGTAGGCATGCGTCAGGTTGTACTCGACACCGAGACGACGGGTCTGGAAGTCGGCAAGGGTCACCGCGTCATCGAAATCGGCTGCATCGAGTTGCTCGAACGGCGTCCGACGCAGCGCCGCTTTCATCGCTATCTCAATCCGCAGCGCGCCATCGACGAAGGCGCGCGCGCGGTCACCGGCATCAGCGACGAGTTCCTGCTCGACAAGCCACTTTTTGCCCAGGTCGCCGACGAGTTGCTCGACTTCATCGGCGATGCCGAATTGATCATTCACAACGCGGCCTTCGATCTGGCCTTCCTCGATGCCGAGTTCGAAATCGCCGGTCTCGCCCGGCACAGCCTCGGCGGGCGCGTTCCGGTACTCGATACGTTGGCACTGGCGCGCGAAAAATACCCAGGCCAGAAGAACAGTCTCGACGCGTTGTGCCGGCGCCTCGAGGTCGACAACACGCATCGTGAACTTCACGGCGCGTTGCTGGATGCTGAATTGCTCGCCGATGTCTACCTGGCGATGACCGCGGGGCAGGGCGATCTGGGCCTCGCCGCGACCGGTGCGTACGTGCCGATTCGGGCAACGCTAGCCGCCACAGCGCGCGTTGCACTGAAGGTGCTCGCTGCCAGTGCGCAGGAACTTGCCGCACATGCAGCGCGGTTGACCGCAATCGACAAGGCCAGCAAGGGACTATGTCGTTGGCGCCTGGAGTAGAATCCAGCCATTGCATTTTTGCGCGCCGTGGCATGAAAATGCGGACACCGCAGGGATCGTGCGTCGTGGACCCGCCAGACTGGGGAGTATGGCAATGAGAGCTTTACTCGGTTCCTTACTGTTGTTGGCAGTAGCCAGCGCAAGTGCCGAAACTGCGGTCGAGGCGATTGCGGCGCACAAGCACATGGGTGTCGCGACGTGCAGCAACAGTGTCTGCCACGGTGCATCGCAGCCGTTCCGCGACTCCAATGTAATGCAGAACGAATTCGCCATCTGGCAGGAATTCGACCCGCATGCCAAGACCTACGCCACATTGTCCAAGCCGGAGGCGAAGGCAATAGCGGCCAAGCTCGGTCTCGGCGATCCGGCGCAGGCCAAGGTCTGCCTCGACTGCCACAACGACAACCAGCCCGCTGACCGGCGTGGCGAGCGTTTCCAGGTGTCCGACGGTGTCGGTTGCGAAGCCTGCCATGGCGGTTCGGAGCAGTGGCTCAATGCGCATGCCGATCGCAGCGTCACGCACGCCGACAACCTGGCCAAAGGCATGTATCCGACCGACGATCCGATCAAGCGTGCGGAGTTGTGTCTGTCCTGCCACATGGGCGAGAAGGAACGCATGATCACGCACCGCATCATGGGTGCGGGTCATCCGCGCCTGTCGTTCGAACTCGACACGTTCACGTGGCTGCATCCGCACTACAAGATCGGCGACAAGTGGATCAAGCGCAAAGGCGACTGGAACGGCGTGCGCGACTGGGCCGTCGGTCAAGGCGTCGCCGCCGAGAACCTGCTCGACCTGCTGCTCGATCCGAAGACCGGTACGAGCGGCCTGTTTCCCGAACTGGTGCTGTTCGACTGCCACGCTTGCCATAAGCTGATGCAGGGCAAGAAGTGGGGACCGCGCCAGGGTACCGGCCTGGGCCCCGGTGTCGTGCGCCTGAACGACGCGAATCTCGTCATGTTCCGTTACGTGCTTGCGCCGGTCGACAAGGCCGCCGCGCAGCGCGTACTCGACGAGACGCGCGCCCTGCACCGGGCCACGACGGAAAGTCGCGACGCGACGCTGGCCGCGGCACGCAAGCTGCGCGCAACGCTCGCCGATCTGCTGCCACGCGTGGCCAAGTACAATTACGATGCCGCGTCGCTCGATCAGATCCTCGTCGCCGCGTCGGCCGATGCCGAGCGCGGCGAATTCCGCGACTTCGCCTCGGCCGAACAAGTGGCGATGGCCGCGCAGTCGGTTGTCGTCGCCTTCGAGAACGACGGCAAACTCGACAAAGACCGCGCCGCGAGCCTGCACGCGAAGCTCGACGCCCTCTACGACACGGTCAAGGATGAAAACAACTACGCGATGGCGCGCTTCAACGGTGCCCTCAAGGACCTGCGTACTGCCGCCCCCTGAGCGGGCGCGCGGTTGTGAGTTCCGGGTTGTGGGTATAGCGTTGTGAACGGGCCGGAGTCGCCGTTCTTTCCCGCAAACCTGAACCCACAACTCACAATTTGTTGAATGGACGACGTCCGGATTCCTGGTTATCGCGTGCTGCGGACGCTCGGCGTCGGCGGCATGGCGACCGTCTATCTTGCCGAACAGCAATCGCTCGAGCGCGAGGTCGCGCTCAAGGTCATGTCGCCGACACTGGCCGCCAGCACGGATTTCTGCGAGCAGTTTCTCAAGGAAGGCCGCATCACGGCCAAGTTGACCCACCCGAACCTGGTCACCGTTCACGACATCGGTTCGCACGGCGGCGTCTATTACATGGCCAGCGAATACCTGCCGGCTGGTTCGCTGCGCGAGCGTCTGCAGCCGGGAATGGACGTCACCGATGCGCTGGAGATCGCGCGCGACATCGCGTCGGGGCTCAACTACGCACATGAAATGGGCTTCGTCCATCGCGACGTGAAGCCCGGCAATATCCTGTTCCGCGCCAGTGGCTCGGCGGTGCTCGCCGATTTCGGCATCGCCAAAGCGATCAAGTCGATCAGTTCGATGACGATGGCCGGCAATGCAATCGGCACGCCCGATTACATGAGCCCCGAGCAGGCCCAGGCGAGTCCGGTCGACGGTCGCACGGACTTGTACAGCCTTGGCGCCGTGCTGTTCGAAATGCTGACCGGAAGCAAACCATACATCGCCAAGGATCCCTACGCCGTGGCGCTGCGCCACGTCACCGATCCAGTGCCGCTGCTGCCGGATGCGCTGGCGTGGCTGCAGCCGTTGATCGAAATGACGATGGCCAAGGATCGCGAATTGCGTTGCCCCACCGGCGACGCATTCATCGCCGCGTGCGACGGGTTGATCGGCGGTCGTCCGGAATACACGTTGCGGCAGAAGAGCGTCACTCCGCGGCCGGATACCCGTGCCGAGCCCGCACCCGGCAGCACGAGGGTTGGCGGCGCGGCTGTCGCCGCGGCAAGCCGCGCGCGCCCAATCTGGCTGGTTCCCACGGTGGCGATCGCGTTCGCGGTTGTCGCCGCGTTCGCCTGGCGCGCGCGCGGGCCGACCAGTCCGCCCGCTGTTCCCGTCTCGTCCGAAGCGCAAGGTCTCGCCGTTGCCGCCCCGGTGGGTCAGCCGTCACGGCCCCAGCTACCGCCCGAGCCGGCAACGCCTACGGGCATGGAACGGCTCGACACGCCGACGCTGCTCGCGCGCGCCAGCGGATATCTCAACCTGGGATTCGCCAGCGGCGACGGCCGACGCTTTGCGTTTCCAGATGGCGACAATGCCATCGACCTGTTCCGTGAAGTGCTGCGGCGCGACCCTGCCAATCCGGTAGCGGCCCAGGGGTTGGGGCGGATCGTCGCCTTCTATCAGACCAACGCGCAGAGCACGCTGGCTCGAGGCCTCGATGCCACGAGTGCCGATCTGGTCGAGAAAGGGCTGCGTGCGGATCCGGATAATGCCGCGTTGCTGAAGCTCAAGGCGGATCTGGCAGCCCGGGCCGCCGCGCAAGGCAACAACTGACAGTCCGCCTGAATCAGCGGTTGCGGACCAGGATCACCGTGACGTTGTCCGAGCCGCCACCGTCGAGCGCGGCAAGGATCAGGTGATCGACGCATTCCTGCGCGGACAGATCCTGGCGCGCGAGGACTTCGGCTATCTTGCGGTCGTCGACTTCCTCGGTCAGGCCGTCCGAGCACAGCAGAATCTGCATTCCGCTCGCGAGGGTACCGCGGATCGTTTCCACGCGCAGGCTCTGCGGATCGGTGACGCCGAGCGCCTGGGTCACCACGTTGCGATGCGGATGCGTGCGCGCCTGTTCGTGGGTGATGGCGCCTTGCTGGATCAGTTCCTGCACGTAGGAGTGATCCTGCGAGAGCTGCTTGAGTGCGCCGTTCCACATGTACACGCGGCTGTCGCCGACCCAGCACACTTCGTAGTCGTTGCCGCGCAGGCGCAGTGCGGCAATCGTCGTGCCCATCGGCAGCGCTTCGGCCTTCTTGCTCGAGTGCTGGATGATTTCCTCGTCGGCGCGCTGTACGGCCTGGGCCAGCGGCACGTTCTCCTTGATCTCGTGGACCAGGGTATCGCGCGCCAGCGCGCTGGCTACCTCGCCATGCTCATGTCCGCCCATGCCGTCGGCGACGAGCCATAGACCAAGCTCCGAGTCGGCATAATACGTGTCTTCGTTATGCTCGCGGCGCAGGCCGACATGGGTGTTATGTCCGAACTCAATCATGCGTCGACCGATATCCAGCGGAATCCCCATGGTCCCTCGCAAAGGCGAGCACCAGCGGCATAGCATGCCGTGCCGCCGGGCAAGGACGCAAGCGGCAGCGCGGGATGCACGCTGCGGCGACCTGATCAGAACTCAATGCGGAATCCCACCTCGAACCGGTTCAAGTGGCCTCCAGTCAGGCCGCCGACGTATTCGTACTGGAAGTACCCCGAGCGGCCCTGCGCCAACAGCGCATTCAATCCGAGCCCCAGATTGTAGAAATTGTGGTCCAGCCGCGGATCGCTGACGACGATCTCGGTCGCCGTCGGGTCGGACACGAATCGCGATACCACGATCTGCGGGTTTGTCTTGAAATCGTGATTGAATTCAAGGCGTGCGTTGGGTACCAGCACGCCCCAGTTCTCGCTCGCGGTGTAGCTGAAAAGCGCGCCGATCACGCCGATTTCGTTCGTGCGCGAGCGCGAGTCCACCTGCGTCGCCAGGCCGAAGCCGGGGCCGCTCGAATCGATCGATTCTGTGAATCCGTCGAGATCGAGGTGCGACCAGGTGCCGCGCAGGTAGGGACTGAACTGCGTCGCGCCGCTGTTGAAATCGCGCCCGAGGGTGAGATTGAACGCCTGCTGGTCGCCGCCGGGCGAAGCCTTGGCGACCTGATTGACCGTCGTCGTGCCGCCGCTGCCATCGACCGCGGCGATCTGGTAGATGATGTTCCGGCGCAGGTCGAACTCCAACTGGTTGAACTCCAGCGAACCCTGCAGGTAGAAATCGTTGCCGTGGTACCAGACGAAGTAGCCGTTGACGCTGTAGCCGTTGACGTCGAGCTTGCCGGAATCGAGGTCGAGGTCGGACGAATCGTTGTTGTAGCCGAGCGCGACGCCGGCGACGAAGCTGTCGTTGAAACGATAGTCGACGCCGGCCGTGAGCGATGCGCCGGAGAAATCGAAACCCGGGCGCGATTCGTTCGCGGCAAAGGAGCCGCGTGTGATCATGCCGTTGGCGAAGAAACCCCAGCGCGCGAATTCGGCGCCGGCTTCCGCGTCCTGGCCCGGATCCTTGCGGAATACGTCGCCCAGCGATGCCAGCGACAAGGCCTTTCCGTCATTGACGATGCCGACGCCGCCGAGACTGATTCCCTGCACGCCCTGACGCAGCGCCGTCATGCGCGCGGTCAGATTGGTCGACTGTGAACTTTGCACGTTGTTCGACATCTGGCTCTGCGGCTGCGTCTTGTTGTTGAGCATTGCCTCGAGCGCATCGGGAATGTCCTTGTTGCCCGCGCCGACGACGATTTCCGAGCAGCGCTTGAGGAAATCCGTCTGTGGATTGCTGATGGGCGTCGACGAAGTCGCCAGGGCCGGGCAGGCGACATCGATCGCGTGAGCGACGGCGTTCTGTCCCGGTGTCAGCGCACTGCCGAGATTCGCGACGCCGTTGTTGAACGTGAATGACACGCTCGCGCCAGACTCGGAATCGACCAGTTGTGCCGTCAGCGTGTAGTTCCCGGGCAGGATCGCGGTGAGGCGATTGCTCGTCTGGCCGGCGCTGTCGGTCGTGGTCGACGGCGCGAACCCTGCTGTGGCGTTGGGGCTCGACCACGCTATCAAGGCGCCGGACAACGGCGCACCTTGTGCGTCGCGCGCCTGCACTGTAAGCGGCTGCGAGGCCTGGTTGGGGATCAGCGATTGGTTGTTGCCGGAAACGATAGTGAGCGATTGCGCACCGGCGGCGAGCGGCGCGAAGCAGGCGGCAGCAATCAGGACCAGACGAAGACCGAATCCATGTCCGCGGCGCAATACATCGGCACGAAGCCCCATGATGTTCTCCCCCAGTTGCGCAGGTAGCGGCACTAATCTATAGCAAACCCCGGCAAATGGCATTAGTCTTTGCTTCGCACGCATGGCGCAAGTCTCCCGGATTCAGCGTTATGGTAGGTATGGCGGCCCGTCCGATGCGACGCCCGCAGCCGCACCACAGGAAACGTCGTTCGGCGGCGATTTGCGTCATCGCCGACGTCGCAGCAGTCCTGGGAGTTGATCGAATGTTCCCGTACCTGTTTCGCAAGAGCCCCGCGCGGCTGCACGTATCGTGTTGCCTGGTTTTTGCCGCGATTGCCGTCGTTGCCGGCACGCTGGCGCCGGTACAGCGCGCGGCCGCAGTCGCGCAGAGAAATCCGGAAGACCTGTTGATCGTCGACTGCCTGTTGCCCGGACAGGTCCGCAAGCTCGGCCAGAGTTCGGTGTTCATGAGCGCACGCCGGCCGGTGCGCACGACCCAGTCCGAATGCGAGATTCGCGGCGGCGAATATGTTTCCTACGACCGGGCGAACTACCAGACCGCATTGAAGGTATGGCAGGGACAGGCCGAGGGCGGCGATGCCGAAGCGCAGAACTATGTCGGCGAGATTTACCTGAAGGGCCTGGGCACCGAGCCGGACTACGCACGTGCAGTGCAGTGGTTCGACAAGGCTGCGGCCCAAGGTTCGCGGCGCGCGCGCATCAATCTGGGCTACATGTATGAGCAGGGCCTCGGCGTCGCGCAGGACACGGCAAAGGCGTTGAATCTTTATCGGGACGCCTCCGGCATCAGCGGCGACAAGCTCGTGTTTGCTTCATCGGTCACTGCCGAGGTGCAGCAGGCGCACGCGGAAACGCAGGCGGCGCGTGAGCAACTGTCGAGCGAACAGCGCAAGTCCGAACAGCTGCGTGCACAGGTCGAAAAACTGCAGGGCGAGCTCAGGCAACGGCAACAGAACTATGACAAGTCGCAGCGCGAACTCAACGACACGCGCAGCAAGCTGGACGCGGAGCAGCGCAAGCTCGGTGTCGACAAGGACCCCGGATTCGGCAAGCTCAAGGCCGACCTCGACGCGCGCGAACGCGCCCTGGCCGATCAGCAGCGCGAACTGGAGAAGGCGCGCCAGGCCAGCGCGAAACAGCAGGCGGATGCGGAGGCCGAAGGTGCACGACTGCATGCGCGCGAAAAGCAGATGGCGGGTGCGCAATCCGGCGCCAACGCGAAAGAGCTCGCTGCACTTCGCGATTCCGCCGCGAAAAATGAAGCGGCTTTGGCGCAGTCGCGGACGCGCTTGAACGAATTGCAGACGCAACTCGACAGGAACGAACAACAGCGCGAAGAGGCGCAGGCGAGCTTCGACGGCGCACGCATGCAGCTTGCCCAGCAGCGCGCGCAAAATGAAGACAGTGCCCGTCTGCTCAAGCTGATGGAAGGCGAACTGCGCGAGAAGCGCCAGGAGCTGTCGAGCGAGCGTTCGCAGATGGCCGTGCTGCGCGCACAGCTCGATACGAACCCCGGCCGCGAGGCATCGACCGCTTTCGCTACCGCCAGCCTCGGCGGTGGACTGCGCGTCGAGATTCTGCAGCCGACGCTGACGGTGACGCGCGGCTCGAACAAACCCGCAGCTTCGCTGCCGCCGGCGCAGAGCAGCATGGACATCGTCGGTCGCGTCGTGGCCCCGGCGGGGCTGGCCACGCTCAGCATCAACGACCAGCCGGTTTCCGCCGACGGCGCCGGCAGCTTTACCGGCAAGGTCGCCGCCAGTGGAGACAGCACCGCCGTGCATGTGGCTGCACTCGATAGGCGCGGCGAAAAGGCGGTACTCGATTTCGTCCTGCTGCCGGCGCCCAGCGGCTCGGCAGGTTCAAGCCAGCCGCGTTCGCAGGTAGTCAACACGCTGCCGCGCGGTGTCCAGCTGGGCAAGTATTACGCGCTTGTCGTCGGCAACGATGTCTATGGCGCTTACCCGGCTCTGAAGGGCGCCGTCACCGACGCCAACTCGGTGGCGGCCCTGCTCAAGTCTCGATATGGCTACGAGACGCGCCTGCTGACCAATGCAAACCGGTTTGAAATGTTGTCTGCACTCAATGAGATGCGGGAACAATTGAAAGAAGAAGATAACCTGCTGATCTACTATGCCGGGCATGGCGAGGTCGATTCGGCGAAGCAGGGTTACTGGCTGCCGGTCGACGCCCAGGCCGAACAGCCGGGCAGTTGGATCTCCAACCGCGCCATCAGCGACATCCTCACCACGATGAACGCCAAACACGTGCTCGTCATCGCCGACTCGTGCTACTCGGGAACGATGACGCGGACCTCGCTGGCCACGTTCAGCGGCGGCATGGCTACGGATTCATGGGGTGAGTGGGTCAAGACGATGGTGGCCGGGCATTCGCGTACCGCGCTGACGTCGGGCGGTGTCCAGCCGGTCGCCGACACGGCGCGCGGCGAGCATTCGATGTTTGCCGGTGCGCTGATCAGCGCGCTCACCGACAACAATCAGTTGCTGACTGGGCAACGCCTTTACCGCGAGATTGCGGCGAGCATGGCGCTGAAGGGCGCGACCGCAGGATTGCAGCAGGTTCCGGAGTATTCGCCGATCCAGTTCGCCGGTCACGAAGCCGGCGAGTTCTTTTTCATGCCCCGATCGTGAAGCGAATCGCGACCACCGCTTTCCAGAAAAGCAAACAGCCCCATGTGGGGCTGTTTGCTTTTCCTGGCGGAGAGGGTGGGATTCGAACCCACGGTACGGTAAAACCGTACACCGGATTTCGAATCCGGCGCATTCGACCACTCTGCCACCTCTCCTGAATCGAACGTCGTGCGGGCGTGGCGGCCCCTCCGGCGCATATGCTCGTCTCATCCCTGATGACTCGCCCTCCGCGCTTGCGCGCTCCGGGCCAGCTCCGCTGTCCAGGTTCGCTCCCAGCGAACTTGTCGACCACTCTGCTACCTCTCCAGTTGCAATCTATGGGACGGCGCGGCTCATCTGCGCGCAGCATGGCCTTCGCGTCCGGCTGCCAGGTCGGCAGCCGCTGAGTGTTCGGGGCCGCGCATGATACGTGCAGACCCGCCGCGACACAACCGCTCATAGATGCAGGCAATCTATGTGCCGACCTATGTCGCCTTGATCGGGTCCGCTTCGCCACTATCATTCGGATCAGTGATTTCCCTGAATCTGGTCGAGGAGCGATTCCGATGAGCACGACTCTGCCTGCCGGTGTGCAGATCAACGCGCCGATGCATCCACGTTTTGACGAGATCCTCACTCCCGAGGCGCTCGCTTTCGTCGCCAAACTGCATCGCGCGTTCAATGCGCGGCGGCAGGAACTGCTCGAGGCGCGTGTCGCGCGCCAGGCGCACATCGACGCTGGCGAGATGCCCGACTTCCTCGCAGAGACGAAGGCGGTCCGCAATGGCGACTGGAAAATTGCACCGTTGCCGAAAGCACTCGAATGCCGCCGCGTCGAGATTACCGGGCCGGTCGAGCGCAAGATGATCATCAATGCGTTCAACTCGGGCGCCGATTCGTACATGACCGACTTCGAGGACTCGAATAGTCCGAACTGGTTCAATCAGATCCAGGGCCAGGTCAATCTCTTCGATGCGATCCGCCGCACGATCAGCTTCACGAACGAGGCGGGAAAGGTCTACCGGCTCAACGACACGATCGCGACGCTGCAGATTCGCCCGCGCGGCTGGCATCTCGACGAGAAACACGTGACCGTCGATGGCCAACGCGTCTCTGGAGGCATCTTCGATTTTGCGCTGGTGTTCTTCCACAACGCCAGGGAACAGATCGCGCGCGGCGCCGGCCCGTTCTACTACCTGCCCAAGCTGGAGAACCACCGCGAAGCGAGGCTCTGGAACGACATCTTCGTCATGGCGCAGAACGAACTCGGCATCCCGCAGGGCACGATCAAGGCGACCGTGTTGCTCGAAACGATTTTGGCGACGTTCGAGATGGAGGAGATTCTCTACGAACTGCGCGAGCATTCGGCGGGACTCAACGCCGGCCGTTGGGACTACA
>Ga0105242_10002758_pt1 | contig 13750 bp, 6 predicted proteins | sample KBSM24metaG_FD_81521 | JGI IMG/M metagenome (GOLD analysis project Ga0105242, IMG submission 81521) | Miscanthus rhizosphere microbial communities from Kellogg Biological Station, Michigan, USA - KBS M2-4 metaG | ecosystem: Host-associated > Plants > Roots > Rhizosphere > Soil | place: Michigan...
GACGTACAGCGCAAGCTAGCCATGATCTGGAACATGTATGATTTCTTTACCATGTACGCCAGCGTGGATGGTTGGGAATGGGACGGTTCCCTGGACGACTCATCTGCCACTGTTACAAACCCGCTTGATACCTGGGTGTTGTCACGCCTGCATCAACTGCAAAACCACGTCACCGAGCACATGGATGTCTATGACATTCCTGGTGCACTGGAGCCAGTTCTGGCCTTTGTAGACGACGCTAGCAACTGGTATGTGCGCCGTAGTCGCCGCCGTTTCTGGAAATCCGGCGATGACACCGACAAAAACGATGCCTACCGCACGCTGCACTACGTGTTAGTACGTTTAAGCATGGTCCTGGCGCCGTTTGTGCCATTCTTAGCCGAAGAGCTGTACCAAAAACTGACGGGTGGCGAGAGTGTGCATTTGCTGGATTGGCCGAAGGCCGGTGCGGTGGACGAAGAGACGCTCACGCGAATGACCTTTGTACGCGAAGTGATTAACGAAGGTCTGTCGCAGCGTGCTGCTGCCAAAATTAAAGTTCGCCAGCCGCTGGTAGAAGTGACCGTATCTGGTGCACCAGAATCATTCGATATCGAGGACGACCAGCTGCGGATTCACTATGTTGACATCGTGTGCGAAGAACTGAATGTAAAACAATTCTGGATCAACACACACGATACACCCGTGAAAGTCGTACTAAACCTGGACATCACCCCAGAACTAAAGCGTGAAGGCCTAATGCGCGAACTAGTCCGCCAGGTACAAACTGCCCGTAAAGCCGCAGGGCTCAACGTAGACGACCGCATAGTGCTGCGCGTGGTTTCTGACGACGCAGAAGTGCTGCAAACGCTGGAAGATCACGCCGACACCATCAAGTCCGAAACGCTGGCCACTAGCTTGAACGAGTCCGAACCTAGCGCCTACACGGTCGAAGTAACCGTAGATGGCTATACAGTGACAGCTATGCTCGCAAAGGCCTAGAGCGTTGCATTACACTGATCCCTATGTTATAGATAACAAGCAATGACAATAGGTGAAGGTCAGTGGCCGGACTCCGACCCAAATGAAGCGGCCAATAATACCTACCAGAGTGCTGGCGCAAACCACGAGCCAAATGCAGTGACGCTACAGGCTCTGTTTGAACTTGCACGGGCTCAGGCTGCAGGAACCGGTGTGGTGACGCGGTATAGCTTCCAAAACAATGGTGAGCCGATCGATGTGCAAACGGGCTCTCGTACTTTACGCACTGATCCCTCTGTAACTGCCTCGATTATTTCGTATCTTTCGCCGCACGGTACGGTCCCGCATGGCGACAGCTATGAAGATCGATGGCGTAGCATGACCATAAACATTCAGCCCAGTGTAGGACAAGACGAGGCAGGCCTGTCTCCGCACGCACGGTATAGTCTGACAAGGGACGAGAACGGCGAATTGCACATCAAGCGGATGTCATCCCTACGTCCATTTTGGGCCGCTTTTCTAGGGTGTGATATACCTGGTGATGAACCCGTCGAAGCGCAGGATGACCCGCCAGTGCCCCAGGGAGAGGCAATCACATTGCTGGCCTTTCTCTGTAGGTTGGACGCTGTTGCCACAGACGACTATGATGACAGTCTGCGCCTAGAAATTGGCAGGCGATTGAGTAGTGAGGCGGTGAGGTACCAAACTGAGGCATTGAGACTCTATGAGCCGCCTGATGGCAGCCCTTCGGAAAGGTTGCCTATAAGTGTCTACTGGGAGGCTAACGTAAGTGCCGATCTGCAAGCCCTAGGCAGAGCTGTATATGAGTATGACTCGGGTCGCAGAGCGCATTTTCCAGATGACTATACCATTGAGCAGGTAGACATGGAACATGCGTGCCGGACGGTACTAGCCGCCTACGAAAGTCAGTGGCTTGAAGCTCGGGCTGCGGAGCGGCTTCAATGAGTGTCCCTTACCGCTCCAGACACCCTTTACAGAGGCGGCCGTATCTGTTACTATGTGATGGTATTTAAATTCTTGTAAGGAATTAACCAATGAAAAAAGCAGTAATTACAACCGGTGGCCACCAGTACGTCGTCTCTGAAGGCGAAACTATCACCGTGGAGCGCCTAAAAGACGCTGAAAAGACTCTAAAATTCGATGCACTCTTGGTCATTGATGGTGACAAAACCACCATTGGAGCACCCCTAGTTAATGGCGTGGTTGTTACCGCAAGCGTCGTAGACAACGAAGCCAAGGCAGACAAAGTTACCGCCATTCGCTACAAAGCCAAAAAGCGCGTACACAAACTGCATGGCCACCGCCAATTACAGACTGTTCTCAAAATCGAAAAAATCGCCTAGTTTTTTAGACTTCCGGTTTACTGCTACAAAAAGGCTTCCCGTAAAAGGGAAGCCTTTTTGTTTGGAAAAGAGCAAGGAAGCTGTGGATAAGTCCAGTCAGGTAACGCACGAAAGTGCTTATAGTTGTAAGAAACACAATGATAGTCAACGAGAAATTGATGCATTCTACACAACAATTAAAAACACCCTAACATTAGTACAATGGAACTATCGTTGTGTTAGAAACATCAGTAAAGTTACCTAAAACTCAAAAATGTATGCAAACTGCCCGGCGACAATTAGTATTCGGTTTTACCTTGCAACAGAGATGTATAAGAGAGAAAATAGAGAGGTCTTAAACAAAAAAATAGTTTCTAAGACAAAAACAACAAACTCAAACAAAATGCTCAAACAAACACCGAAAAAGCGAGTACTCTTTGTGCGCAGGTATGCATCTGTCGCCCTCGCTGTTTTCGGTGTTTTTTCTTTTGCCCTAACAAACCTGCGTGCGCCTCAGATGGCATACGCTGCTTCGGTGAACAACACCATCAACTTCCAGACCCGTTTGCAGACTGCTGCCGGTGCCATTGTGCCCGATAGCACCTACAACGTGGAATTCAACCTGTATAGCGTTAGTAGTGGCGGTAGTTCACTGTGGCACGAAGACTACCTGAACAGTGGTAGCACTGGCCTGCAAACGGTAAACGGCTATCTAAGCACCAGTTTGGGTAGTCAAACGGCTTTCCCGAGCACCATCAACTGGGACCAACAGTTGTGGATAGGTATGACGGTACGTGGTACCGGTAGCTGTAGCTTTGGCAGTTGTACTCCTGCGGACAGCGAAATGACGCCACGCTTGCAACTAACTGCTGTGCCGTACGCTTTCCGGGCTAACCAATTGGCTCAGTCTGACAGTGGCGACACACTAACTTCTACTCTAAGCATTCAGGCTCCTACCACCGGGAATCAGACATTCGTTATCCAGGACCAGGGTGCCAGCGGCACCTTTAACGTGTTAACTGCCGCTAGTGGTACTGATGGCTACATAAAGCTACAGGGTGCTAGCCCAAGCCAGCAGACGGGCGGCTTCAAACTGAGCGGTACTGGTATTGCGGCGACACTCCAAGCTGGAACGTTCGATGTGGCTTCGGCGGGCGGGCTCAATATTGGTACGACCAATGCTACGAGTATCTCGATAGGGTCGGGCAGTACTACAACACTAACTATTACGCCGGCTAGCACTATAAATAACACGTTGGTTATTGCTCCATCGTCTGGCAACACTGGAGCTTTTGTAGTCAAAGATGGCGGTGGTGTTGGCTTCCTGACGGTAGATACGAGCGCACAACGGGTGACCATAGGTACGGTAGGTGCTTGTACTGGTGGCTCTGGTAAGCTTTGCGTGAACCAGGTAGCTAGCAGTACTGCTGGCATTACCAACGCCTCTAACTTCTTGACGCTGACCACCACCAACGGTGGTACCAACTATGGCCAGCGTATTTTAGTGAACGATACCAGTAGTTCCAAGGCGAACACAAACTATGCACTATATATAGACGACACTGGAACCACGAACACTAGTGCGGTTGTTAACGGCATTTATCTGAACAACCCAAGTGGTCTGGGCGGTGGCAATCTCATTCAGCTGCAAACGGGTAGTAGTGATGTGTGGAAGATCACTAACGCGGGCGCCGCCACGCTGACGGGCACTCTCAACGTAACTAGTGGGTACAAGTTTAATGGCACCTCTGGCGTGAGCCCAACGGCCTGTAGCGGTGGTCAGGTACTAACGAACCTAACGGTTCAGGGCGGCATCATAACCGGCGCTGGTACCTGTGCAACTAACGGTGCGGGCGCAACTACTACGCTAAGTGACGCCTACACTAACTCTGGCACCACTGACCCGCAAATCCAATTAAGCAACACCAATGGTGGCCTAAAGCTTCGCGATGCATCGAGTAGTACTATCACTAACCTGTTCCAGATTCAGGACAGCGCTGGCAGCAGCACCTACTTTAAGGTTACTAGTAGTGCGACTACAGTCGGCACTTTGGTGGGGACTACAGCGGTACAGGCACCACTGATCCAGACGGCTGATGGCGCTACCGCTTCCACAGCAATTACGCTGCGCTCTGGTACTACCACTGGCGGCTCGGCATTGAGTACAGGTTCGGTGACGATCGCTTCTGGTGACGGTAGCGGTACAAACACCAGCTCCGGTAACGTTAGTATTGATAGCGGTGCCAAGACGGGCACTGGTACTACTGGTTCGATTACCATTGCGGGCACCAACGCCGGTACCGTAAACATTGCCAACAATGCGGCCGCTCATACAGTAGCAATTGCGACCGGTGCGGCAGTGCAGGGTGTTACCATCGGTAGCACTAACAGTACTTCGGCACTGACGCTGCAGGCTGGTACGGGCAACTTCTCGCTCACGGGCGCAGATGCGACTACCTACACTATTGGTTCAACAACCACTACGGGTACCATTACAATCGGTAAATCAACCGACAACAACACTATTAACATTGGTACAGGCACTACTGCTACCGGCAAGTCGCAAGTAGTGAACATCGCTACGAGTGCTACGGGTACGGGCTACGCCAGTGTCAGCATTGGCAACACGGGCGGCATTGGTTCTTTGGGGCTGAACTCTGGTACAGGCGGAACGCTGATACAGTCCAAGGGCGCTATTATCGCAGAGTCAGCCACTGATTCTACCAGTGCTTTCCAGATTCAGAACCACAACGCTAGCAGTAACCTGCTGATTGCCGACACTACTAACACGCGGATCGGCATTGGCATGACCAGCCCTGCTTACACGCTGGACGTGGCAGGTGACATTAACGTTGGATCGGGTAGCGTGTATCGGGTAAATGGTACTTCTGGCCAGACTATTACGGCTTGTACTGGCGGTCAGGTGCTCACAAACATTGGTGTCACCGGTGGTATTGTCACGAGCCTAGGCGGCTGTGCTACCAACGGCGGTGGCATCAGCCCTACGCTGCAAAACGTATATGACAACTCGGGCAGTACGGATCCTCAGGTTCAACTGAGTAATTCGAGCGGCGGGCTGAAGTTGCGCGATGCTAGCAGCAGCACCATCGTCAACCTGTTCCAGATACAAGACAATGCCGGTAGCAGTACTTACTTTAAGGTTACTGCCAGTGCCGCTACTGCCTGTGTGTTTAATGCTGTTACCAAGTACAAGATTAATGGCACGGACGGCGCTGGCGTAACCTGTAGCGGTGGCCAGTTCTTGCAGGACCAGGTGGTTTCCGGTGGTATTACCACGGGTGGTACTTGTGTGGCGTCTGGCAGCGGTCTTAGCATCGGCACGATAGACACTGGTAGCTACAGCGATAACGGTGCCGCCATTTCTGGTACTAGCTTACTGCTGCAGACTGCTAGCACTAGCCACGTTGGCCTGGTTAACTACGGTACGCAGAGTTTTGCTGGCGCCAAGACCTTTACGGGTACAACGCTCCTAAAGACCACCAGCGCTACTGCCTTCCAGGTCCAAGATGCCTCGGCAAACGTGTTCCTTACCGTGGACACTAACACCTCTGGTGGCGTCATCACCTTCGGCAGTGGTGGTACGGGTGGCAACACGGTCATCTGGACGCCTAGCACTGGTTTGAACGCTTATGGTACATCACAGCACTCTAAGACAATCAACCTGACAGCAGAATATGCTGGTGCGGTGCTGGATGCTGCAGGCGACAGCAGTTGTTCGTCTGCCAACAGTGGTACCATGACCAGCGGCTTCGATGCTACCAACTATGTGAATTACTACAAGTGGGCCAGCACTACCACCGCCCAGTGTTACGACGTAGTGGTGCGCGTACCGGTGCCAACGGACTTTAGTAGCTGGGGTAGTAGTACGCCGATAACTATCAATGGCTACACCACCAACACGTCCACTGGCACTATCAAGGTAGAGGCTCGAGACACCGGTAACACGTTAGAAACTAACTGTAACTACGCAAATGTTACCCCTGGTTCTACCAGCACGTGGTCCACTAGCAACTCTAGTAACTGTACCATAGCTGGCACCTATACTGCTGGCGGTGTTATGACGCTGCGCATTCGTATGACTGGTGGTACTAGCAGCGATGTTCGCATCAGTAACATTGTTCTGACCTACAACAGTAAGTTTTAGGGTTTTAACCCTGGCAAAAGGCCCGCCAAAAGGCTACAATAAACAGTAACAATAAGCGCTATGTAACAGATATGAAACAAGATGCTTAAACGCAAAAAACGGCTCAAAAAAATGTGGTTGTGGACGCGCATACGACAAGTGCGCCTGAAACGCTGGTGGTTTCGCAATGACAACCGCTACGGTTTAGCGTGGCGTTTGGGCAATGGGGCACTGGCGGTATTGATTTTGGTGGCAGCGGTTATACCAGTGTTGCAGCAGTGGAGCAACAACGCAGCGTACAAGCTTAGTGCTGACACGCTGAAGCTAGTGGGTGGTACCGACCCAACTTTGACTAAGCAATTAACATACGACGGTAATTCTCAAACCTACCAGTTCAACAAAAGCGCCATAAAGGGCGACGCCAGCAACCCATTGTCCAAACTGCAATCGCAGGTTGGCACAGCGAGCGGCAAGGGCAAAAACAAAAGCCTGTACGCGTTGGATGTGCCGCAGGCCATTAACAAGGGTGTGACCTATCACGATATAAACTCGGGCTTAAGCTTTAGCCTGGTGCCGCAGTTTACGGCTAAGCAGGGTCAAGAAGTGCAGGGGCATTTGGTGTTCCCTATGGCCGATAGCACACAGGCTATTTACACGCTGAAAAACAATGGCCTCAAGGAAGACATTGTGCTGCAAAAAGCCGCCCAAGACACCATCACCTTTAGCTATCAGCTAGACCTGCCCAAAAGTTTAGAGGCTAAAGTAATTCCGGATAGTGGTGGAGCGATTGGCATTTACAGTGCCGATCCAACGCTGTTTGGTGACATCACCTACGGCAGCGATAAAGATCGGGCTACGGTAGAAAAAGCCCGCGAAAACGGGGATAAAACGTACCTGGTATTTGGTTTACCCAGCCCCGTTATAAAGGCGCCGGATGGCAGCAGCGTGGGGGATGCGCGGTTTGAATTGGACGGCAATCATCTTTCGGTTGTAGCTAGCGGCCTATCGAGTGTAAAGATGCCGGTTACGATTGACCCAAGTGTGGTCGTAACCAGTACCGGCGATTTCCAGAGCGGCAATGCCGAAGACAACGTTAGCTTTAGTACTAGCGGACAGGTAACGCGCGGTGCGGTAACAGGCGGCAGTATAAGCGCCGGCTGGTCAAGCGCAGGCAGCAGTTTTACGACTGCTCGCTACGGCAACGCGGCGGTTGCTTATAACGGTTACCTGTATGTAATAGGGGGCTGTAGTACCCAAACATCGCTGACCGCCTGTAACAGCGCGTACTTAAGTGACGTTCAGTACATTGCCATAAACAGTAGCACCGGCGCTCTAACTGGCAGCTGGGCCAGCGCTGGCAATAGCTTTAGTACAGCGCGCTTTGGCTTGAGCGCTGTTGCCTATAACGGCTATCTGTATGTTGCCGGGGGATATGGTGGCAGCTACCAAAACGACGTGCAGTACATTGCTATAGATCCGAGCACCGGCGCTCTAACTGGCAGCTGGGCCAGCGCTGGCAATACGTTTAGCAATGCTCGCTATTTCCAGTCGGCGGTTGCCTACAATAACTATTTGTATGTGGCTGGCGGGTACGACGGCAGTACCTACTACAACGACGTGCAGTACGCTGTTTTTAATGCCGATGGCACCATCGGCAGCTTTGCGTCTGCGGGCAACACATTCACCACTGGTCGCTTTGGTTTAAGTGCGGTAGCCTACAACAACTATCTCTATGTAGTAGGTGGCTGTAGCGCAGGGACGTGTTCTACCTATAAATCCGATACGCAGTACGCGCCAATTAACAGCGATGGCACCATTGGCACCTTTACCACGGGCACCAGTTTTACTACGGCACGATTTGGCCAAGCCGTTACTGTTTATAACGGCTATCTGTATTTGGCCGGTGGTAACGGCGGGAGTTACCAAACAGACAGCCAGTACGCTCAGGTAAATGCTAACGGCACCCTAGGAAGTTGGGCTACGGCGAACATTACTAACAACCTCTCGGCCGATGCGCTAGCTGGTGCCGCAGCCTATAACGGCTATCTATATACCGTCGGTGGTACGGTCAGCGGAACGCCAAATGCTGGTACGCAGTACGCTACTATTGACGTCACGGGAACCACTACATCCTACGGGACTACCACTGGACTCAACAACGGCACTACCAATGTTAACATCACGGCAGGCGCGGCTATTGCCTATGCCAACCACCTGTACGTCTTTGGTGGCAGTAGCACCGGTGCGAACACGCTCGCCACTGGACAGATGGCGACTATTAATGCCGATGGCACCATTGGTAGCTGGTCGGCAACGACATCGATGACGTTTGGTGAAACACTTACTGGCGCAACAATTTACAATGGTTTTGTGTATATCGTAGGCGGTAACACGAACGATGGTGGGGGTAACAGTCCGGTACAATATGCCTCAATCAATGCCAACACGGGCGTTGTTGGATCGTGGACTACCACTACGGTGTACCCAAACGCCAGCACAGATGACCACAACCCGGTAGCATATAACGGCTTCATGTATTACCGCGGCTCGGGCGGTGGCTCTAACGCAACCATTAACTATGCACTGATATGTACCGGCAGTAACAATGGCGTCGGTGGTTGTGGAAGCACGGCTGGTGCTCTTGGTACCTGGAACTCAGTAGTTAATAACCTCAACACTTCACGCAACTTTGATAGTCTGTTGGCCTACAACGGCGTTCTCTATATTGTAGGTGGTTCTGTTAATGCTGGCACCGACCTAAGAAGCGTAGAGTATGCCCACATATGTGATGGTGTTACGACATCGAATGGTTGTAACAACAGTGGCTCGCCCCGGCCCCTGGGCTATGTTGGCACCTGGCATTTCACCCATAACAGCACCGATGACGGAACTAGCACCTCGAACGCACTAGGAACTGACCGCGAACGACACGGTACGCTTATCATGAACGGCTACATGTATGTCGTTACTGGTCTGAGTACCAGCGGTGGCACAGCTCTGGGCACCGTAGAAAGTGCTCCTATAAACGCCAACGGTACGGTGGGAAGTTTTACACCCAACACCTCGTTGCCATTTACGACCACCAATGGACAGTACGCTGCCTATAACGGCTACATCTACAGCATCTCGGGTAAGGTAAATAGCTCCCGAGCGAACACCATCTACTACGCGGCGGTGAACAACGGTGGTTTAGGCGCGAGCGGCAACTGGGCGACAAACGGCACTAGCATAAGTGGCGCATATTCCAGTGGTTGGTCCTCTGGTCGTCTATTCGCATCTGGCGGATACTTGTACACCGTGGGCGGTTACGATGGTACTAATGCGCTCAACACCACCTATTCTGCTCCCATAAATGCGGCAGATGGCACGGTGGGTAGCTGGACGGCCAAAACAACCCTGAACTCAGCTCGGTACAACTTTGCGCTTTCGGTCTACAACGGCTATGTCTATGCCAGTGCGGGCGTAGGGTCGGGGGGTGACCTGAACAGTGTAGAATATGCGCAGATAAACAGCGGTGGTGGTTTGGGTAGCTGGACTAGTGCTACCATGAACACCGGCGGTGGTAGCGTAAGCGTGCGTGGGCTAGTGAGCGGTGCTGCCTATAATGGCTACTTGTACGTGTTGGGTGGATTGCATAGTGGTACCTCGTATAGCGATGTCTACTATGCCTCACTCGACGCATCTACCGGCGCAGTCGGTACCTGGGCTTCTACCACTAGCTTTACCACGGCTCGAAACAGCCAGTCCTCCTTTGCCTACAACGGCTATCTGTATATATTGGGCGGCTTGGATGGCAGCAGCAACTATTTGGGAGATGTCCAATACGCTGCCCTTAACAGCAGCAACGGCACGGCCGGTACGTGGCTGTCAGGTGGCTTACTGATGCAACCTAGGGCTCTGATGAAGACCATAGTGTCCAACGGATTCGTATATATCTTTGCGGGCACGAATACTGCAGGGACCTTAACCGACACGGAGTTTACCTGGATAGGCCCTGGTGGTACGCTGGGTACCTGGCAGTCAAGCCCCGGCACTGCGTTCAGTGTGGATAGAACTTCTCCGGGTGCCGCCGTCTATAACGGGGTAGTGTACATGGCTGGTGGGTTACATTCGGCGACGTATAAAACAGATCTGCAGTATGTATCGCTTAATGCTATTGCACGGGTAGGACACTACTCAAAGCTAGTAGATTTAACCGCTGCAATGAACGTCACCAGCATTACTAACCTAAACGCTGCCAGTGCTTCACTATTACCGGCAGCCGTAACGTACCGTGCGGCAGGCAGTAACGCTGTGTTTGGGTCAACTGGACAGACTAGTTCGGTAAGTGGCAGTAATGGCTGCTTGGGTAATGCTACAGGTACTCGCTATGTCTGGGTAAGTATAACTCTGGATGATTCGTCTGGCATGGGTACCGATGGGACTTTCCCCGACGCAGCCGGAACAAGCGCCAACGTAGCTAGCTTTACCATTAACTACAATGTGGTGCACGCAGCACCAAATATTCGGTTGCGCGGGGGTAAGACACTACAAAGTGGTAGCTTGGGCGTGCTTGATACTTGTGGCGCCTAACGCTTAGTCTTTGGGTTGGGGCAAATGTCGTTCAAGATGTTCCTAGCCATAGAATACTAGTACTGTATGGCTACTCAGTATATATGACCTGTTGAGCGAATTTTGCACAACTCATGCAAAATCGTTCAAAATGCGACTGGGATCAATGCCTAGCCACATCAGGCTAGAACGGCTAAAAGGGGACCGAGACCAACCTCAGCCGGCTATGTCCATCATTAGCAAAGCGCATATCTAAGCCTAACCTATTACGCTCTTGCTATTTACACCGTACCCCCTCTAAAATAGACACATACAGGGGAACAAACAGATGGCGCAGATTATAGCGGTTACAAACCAGAAGGGTGGCGTGGGCAAAACAACCACGGCTGTTAACCTTGCCGCACAGTTGGCTACGGCCAAACGGCGGGTGATGTTGGTGGACTTGGATCCGCAGGGCAATGCCAGCAGTAGTTTGGGCATAGATAAGGAAAGTTTGAGTGCAACATTGTACGACGTACTAGTTTCGGGCATGGGGCCAAGTAATATAGTGTTGCCAACAAACGTTGAAAACCTGTTTTTACTGCCGGCTAACAATCGCTTGGCCCAGGCGGAGGTAGATTTAGTCCCCATTCTGCAACGCGAAAACAGATTGCAAATGGCACTACGCCAAGTGGATGCCGAAATTGTGATTATAGATTGTCCGCCAGCTTTGGGACTGCTAACCATCAATGCGTTAACCGCAGCGAACAAAGTGCTCATCCCAGTTCAGGCAGAATACTTTGCGCTCGAAGGTTTGGGTCAGTTGGTGCAAACCATCCAGCTGGTCAAACAAGGACTCAATCCACACATTGAAATCTTTGGTGTAGTGCTGACCATGTTCACCAAACGGACCGTTCTCAGCGAACAAGTCCAAAAAGAAGTCGCCCAGCATTTTGGCGACAAGCTGTTCAAACAAGTTATACCAAGAAATGTGCGCTTAGCCGAGGCACCAAGCTATGGCCGAACCATCTTTGAACACGATAAGTGGTCTAAGGGCGCGCGGGCGTATAAACATTTGGCCGAGGAAGTCGTGAAGCGGTTGGGTTTGCAGTAAACCCCGAAAGACATTATCACTTGCGCTGGCTGTCCAGCTGATCTAATTGGTAGTCGATAGCTTGTTATTTAAGGGTGGAGTGTTTATGCTTAAGGTAATAAATAAAGGAAATGCATAAGGCATGACCGCTCGATTACCACAACCTGGTGCAGATGATGGAACCTGGGGTAACATCCTCAATGCTTTTTTGCAGGTGGCACACAACAGCGATGGTAGTCTGCTAACCAGTGCTATTCAGGCCGCCGGTGGGGTAACCTCTGTGAATGGCAAAACGCCGGTCAGTGGTGTGGTTACGCTGGTTCCGAGTGATATTGGCTCGGGCGATGCAATTTCACTGCAAAATGTGGCGGTAGATTCTAGTACGCCCAGTGATGGCCAGGCACTGGTCTATAACGGCATCGCATCTAAATGGGCACCGGCCACAGTGACCGGCTCTGGTTCGGTCAGCGATGCCACCACTAGTTCCAAGGGTATTGTCCAGCTAGCGGGTGATTTGGACGGAACCGCCTCTAGCCCGTCTGTTTTTAAGATAAAGGGGGTAACGTTACCTGTCAGTGCACCCAGCACTGGTCAGGTTTTGACTGCTAGCAGTGCTAGTACTACGCTTTGGCAGACTCCAGCCAGTGCGCCGGTGACATCGGTGGCCGGTAGGACTGGGGCGGTAACATTATTTAACACAGACATAAGCGGCTTGGGGACCGCGGCTACGCAGAATTCGTCGGCCTTTGATGCTGCCGGTGCAGCGGCTGCTGCTCAAGCTGCCAGCTTGCAGAAGAGCAGTAACCTATCAGACCTAACTTCGACTTCTACGGCCCGAACTAACCTGGGCCTGGGGACTGCTGCGGTCATTAGTGCCACAGCGGGTGGTGATTTGTCTGGTACTCTACCGAATCCAACGGTAGCTAAAGTAAATGGTGTTGCCGTAACGGGTACGCCCGGCAGTGGCCAGGTTATTACTGCTACTGGTTCTAGCACTGCTACTTGGCAAACGCCTTCATCTGGTTTTAGTGACCCAACTACCCTCAAGGGTGATTTGATTGTCCACGGCACTAGCACCACTCGCTTGCCGGTCGGCTCTAACAATCAGGTGCTGACTGCCGATAGCGCTCAGTCGCTGGGCGTTAAGTGGGCTAACCCGCCCGGTGTTTTTACCGTAACTGCCAAAAGCACCACGTACACCGCATCTAGTTATGATTTTATTTTGGCCAACGCTAGCGTGGCCGGTTTCACCATAACGCTACCGGCAGCATCCAATGGTGCTGTGGTGCGGGTAAAGAAAGTTGACGCTACAACCAACGCTGTCACCATCGCTCCGGCTAGTGGAACCATCGATGGTTCGTCCTCTGCCAGCATTGTTGTGCAGTGGCACACTGACGATTACATGTCCGACGGCACCAACTGGTACGTAGCCTAGCGTTTACGACTCGGCCTAAAGGTGATAGGCTAGTAGTAAACGAGGGAAAACTATATGGCCACAAAACAAACAGGCTTGGGGCGGGGCTTCGGATCGCTCATACCGCAAAATTTTGACGCCACTTTGCTGGCCGATGAAAACGAACGCATACAAAAACTGGCCGTAGACTTACTGGCGCCCAACCCCGATCAGCCGCGTACCATCTTCGACGAAACAGCGCTGAGTGAGCTTGCTGAGAGCATTAA
>Ga0105242_10002760_pt1 | contig 13747 bp, 10 predicted proteins | sample KBSM24metaG_FD_81521 | JGI IMG/M metagenome (GOLD analysis project Ga0105242, IMG submission 81521) | Miscanthus rhizosphere microbial communities from Kellogg Biological Station, Michigan, USA - KBS M2-4 metaG | ecosystem: Host-associated > Plants > Roots > Rhizosphere > Soil | place...
ACGATTATAGGACGCAGAAGGGCACATGCACGATATGATATTGTTGCAGGAGATCAATATAAGATCGCTGCAGTAAGCTTTCCATCTGACAGCGGAGTGCTTGCATCGACAATTGCCAGGAACAGTGATAAAACTTTATTGAAAGCCGGAAAACCTTTTGATCTTGATGTTATCAAAGCAGAACGGGTCCGGATTGATGCTGACCTGAAAGAGAATGGATTTTATTTTTTCAGTCCCGAACTCATACTAATAAAAACGGATACAACACTTGGCAATCACCTTGTGAATATGTATGTAACAATAAAAAAGGATGCCTCTGTTGAATCGAAACAAGTTTTCAAGATAAAAGATGTTCAGATCTATGCAGGTTACAGTTTGAATATGGATCGGGTTGATAGCAGCCGCTCTCAAGCTCAGTATTATAAAGGGTATTATATTATTGACAGAAGAAAACGATACAAGCCTTCCATGTTTTCTGAGGCAATGAATTTTGAACCCGGGGATGTGTATAACAGGACCGATCATAACCTTACACTTAGCCGCCTTGTCAATCTTGATCTTTTCAAATTTGTAAAAAATCGGTTTGAGATCAATAGACAAACCGATTCTGCCTATCTCGATGCTTTTTATTATTTAACTCCTTTGCCAAGAAAATCATTGAAGGCAGAGTTTACTACAATAACACGTTCTAATAATCTCAATGGGTCATTGATAACTCTAAGTTGGAGAGATAGAAATCTTTTCAAGGGTGGTGAGCATTTTAGTATTAGTGCATATACCGGTTCAGATGTTCAATTCAGCGGGGCATTAAAAGGATATAATGCGATACGTTTTGGCGGAGAAATAAATTATTCTATTCCAAAAGTCCTTGTGCCATTTGGCGACTTTGGAATTAAAGGAGGTTATATGCCGCGAACAAATGTCCAGGTGGGATATGATATGCTTGATCGTGTAAAGCTTTATACACTCAATTCTTTCCGTGTTGCTTATGGATATTTATGGAAAGAAAGTTTGCAAAAACAGCACGAGCTTTATCCAATAAGGATTAATTATGTTGAACCGGGAAAAGTTACGGAAGAATATAAACAGCTTGTTCACCAGGATACATTGCTCGCCCGTGCTGTAGAAAAACAATTTATCCTTGGCTCTACCTACCAGTTTAATTACAACCAACTGGCGAATGGATTGCTGCGAAACAATGCTTATTACTTTAATGGCTTTCTGGATCTTTCAGGAAATTTAGCCGGCTTGTTTTCCGGCGCCGATGTAAAAAATGGAAAAGAAGTAATGATCCGCAATGTACCTTTTTCACAGTACATAAAATTTGAATTGGACGGACGATATTATCGAAAGCTCGGATTGTATTCTTCATGGGCAAACCGGGCAATCATTGGCGTTGGATTTCCTTATGGAAATTCTGTTCAACTTCCTTTTATTAAACAATTTTTTATTGGAGGAAATAATAGCCTGAGGGGATTCAGAAGTCATTCTGTAGGACCCGGTACCTATAAATATATCGATACCACTAATAATTTTTTTCCGGATGAAACAGGAGATCTGAAACTTGAATTGAATACAGAACTTCGTTTCAGGCTGTCGGGGCCTTTGTATGGAGCATTATTTGTCGATGCCGGAAATATTTGGTTGATGAATGACAGCACATATACACATAAACCCGGTGGCGAATTTACCAGTAAGTTTTTAAGCCAGTTAGCTTTTGATGCCGGTTTTGGTTTTCGTTTTGATATAACATTATTTGTTATCCGGCTTGATATTGCTTTTCCCTTACGTGAGCCATGGCAACAAAATCCATGGGTGGTCGATCAAATAAAATTCAATCATAAATCATGGCGAAGAGAAAATATAATTTATAATCTCGGCATCGGTTATCCCTTCTGATACACTCTTTCATTTTAGCTTTGCAATATGAACAGCGAAACCGGTAAATGGATCATTGGTATTGGTGCAATTGTTATTTTAATTGGTATTATCATTTATTTTTTTCATGATAAATTGAACTGGATCGGACGGTTGCCCGGAGATATTAGAATCGAAAAGGAAAACTTTAGATTTTATTTTCCTATCGTTACAATGATCTTGTTCAGCTTACTCGGCACTCTCATTATTTGGCTTATCCGAAAATTCTTTTAAGTCAATTTTTCTCTTTCTAAATTATCATTGCGTTTCTGTAATATAATTTTTACATTCGGAGACTAAACGACTGCTTATGCAACCATCTCCACGCTTCACCGCCCTTGATGTTTTTCGGGGTATGACGGTTTGTTTTATGATCATTGTAAACACACCGGGTAATGGCGATACTTCTTATGCTCCATTGAATCATGCCAGGTGGCATGGTTTTACACCCACCGATCTTGTTTTTCCTTCATTCATGTTTGCTGTTGGTAATGCTATGAGTTTTGTGATGAAGAAATGGGTGAATATGAGCGACGCAGCAGTGCTGGGTAAAATTTTTAAAAGAACTATCATTATTTTTCTATTGGGTTACCTGATGTATTGGTTTCCTTTTGTGCATTGGAATGAAAGCGGTGGCTTATCCGCAAACCCGATCGGTCATACAAGAATAATGGGAGTGCTGCAAAGAATTGCTTTGGGATATTGTGCTGCAGCATTGATGGTCCGTTATTTGAAATTGAATACGGTGCTGACATTATCAGTAAGTTTCCTTTTTATATACTGGCTTATTCTAAGAATGTTTAGCGGAGGGGATGATCCTTATGATATGCTGACAAATGCGGGAACAAGATTGGATCTATGGGTGTTCGGTCCCAATCATTTATATCATGGGGAAGGAGTGGCATTTGACCCCGAAGGATTGTTGAGCACATTACCGGCTATTGCGAATGTAACATTTGGTTATACGGCAGGTAAATGGATACAGGAAAAAGGAAACACTTATGAAGGGCTGACAAAACTTTTATTGATTGGAGTTGCATTGATATTTCTTGCATTGTGCTGGAATAATTTCTTTCCTATTAATAAAAAATTGTGGACAGGCAGCTTTGTATTCTTAACTGTTGGAATTGATTGTGTATTGTTGTCAGCACTGATCTTTGTAATTGACTTCTTACAAATAAAAAGATTCAACTATTTCTTTGAGGTATTCGGGAGAAATCCATTGTTTGTTTACCTCGTATCGGAACTAGGGGCAACACTGTTATGGTTTATTCCTATTGGGGATAAGCCACTTTACCAATGGTTGTTTCAAAATATATTCAGTTATGCAGGAATGTATTTTGGCTCGTTTTTATTTGCAATAACGTTTATGCTTTTCTGCTGGCTGGTGGGATATATTTTGGATAAAAGAAAGATCTATGTGACAGTATAGTTATTGAAGACGGGGTGCTCATCAACAAGCCGATCAACGTGAGCTTTATTAACCAGTTGCTACTTCTTTCTTTTAAACTTAAACATCACAACAATCAACTTCATTGTTTCTCGGATGGCCTGGAAAAGAATTTTCATAGAAGCACCCTTGCTTTGCCCAGCAACTCTTGGATGGTAGATGGATAGTTCTTCTTTTACTTTATTACCGTTGTACAAAAGCTTTGCACAGATTTCGCTTTCGATAAGGGAGCTTTTTATTTCCCACGAAAATTTTTTGATTTCCTGATTCTTAAAGATCTTAACCCAATTAACATCCTTCAAATTGATACCGACAAAAAATGAGTTTATTTTCTTATTGAAGTAAGATAGTGTCATTCGAAAAGCAGTGTACTGCACATTTTCTTTCCGATAAAAAGAGATAAACGTTTTCTCTGCCACATTCAGATAAGGAGTAATCTCATTAACGTCAAACTGCCCATCTGCAGGAACGGAGCAAATGTTTTCTAATTGAGCGGCATTATATCCGGAGCGTAATGCATAACCAATACCTTTATTCTTTCCGTGAAATATGGCTCTTACTTTCTGTGGGTTTTCTTCGTGGATTCTAGTTATCACCTCGTTGGAACCGTCAGTGCTTCCGTCGTCAACAATTATAATTTCGAACTGGGAAACTCCGTTCTTCGTAAATAGTTCATAAACGGATTGAAAAACTTTTGAAACCGTTTGCACTTCATTATAACAAAAAATAACAAGCGACCAGGACTGCATCATCAAAATTTATTTACTGTTTCGATAACATAATTTACTTCCTCGTCGATCAATTCAGGAAACATCGGCAATGAAATACAATGTGAAGCTAGATATTCGGAATTCGGGAAATCTCCCTTATTATATCGTAAGTCCTGATAAGCATTTTGCAAGTGACATGGAACAGGATAATGATAAGCAGGTATAATATTTTTCCGTGTAAGATAATTAACAAAGTCCTCCTTCTTTTCTACTGTTACAACAAACAGGTGATAAACACCATCCGCCCAATCGGGCATACGCTGCATTTTTATTTTTGAATTTGTGATCTCTTTCTGATACCTTTTTGCAATATCCCTTCTGCGGTTATTCCATCCTTCCAAGTGGTTTAACTTAACACTTAGCGATGCGCCTTCCAATCCGCCCATCCGGTAATTAAAGCCAATCTCATCATGATAGTAACGCGTTACTGAACCATGATTACGGAGCGACTGCAGATGTTTTGAATAGGTTTCATTATTCGTTGTAATCCCACCAGCTTCTCCGCAAGCGCCAAGGTTTTTTCCGGGATAAAAACTGAAGCAGGCCATCTCACCAAAAACTCCCACCGTCTTTCCTTTATAACGGGCTCCCTGTGATTGAGCTGCATCCTCTATTAAAAAGAGTTTATGCTTTTTACAAATAGTGCTGACTGCATCTATATCAAAAGGCTGACCGTACAGATGAACCCCTATAACTGCTTTAGTTCTCGGTGTTATTTTATCTGCAATTTTTGATGCGTCAATTTCCCATGTATTAGCATCGCAATCCACGAATACAGGTGTAGCTCCTGCATGTGACACCCCCCAGGCAGTTGCTATGAAAGTGTTGGCTGGTAATATTACTTCATCTCCTCTTCCGATTCCGAGTGCCAGCATGGCAAGGTGAAGTGCAGTGGTTCCGTTGGAAACGCCAATAGCATATTTGGCTCCTGTATATTCAGCAAATTTTTTCTCAAATTCTTCGACAAACGGGCCGCCCGAAAATGCGGTTTTATCATAAACTTTCTCAAACGCTTCAAACATTTCGGCTTTGAGCATATTATGCTGTCTCTTCAAATCAAGGCAAGGTATCTTGGAATCCATTAAACTATTGATTTTCTATTTTACGAATGATACGTGCAGGGTTTCCTGCAACAATAGTCCTGGGCGGGACATCTTTTGTGACAACTGAACCGGCACCGACAATAGCGCCTTCTCCAACTGTAACCCCTGCGAGAATGGTTGAGCTGGAACCTAGCGAAGCGCCTTTTTTTATTAACGTCTTTATTACGGTCCAGTCTGCTTCTGTTTGCAAACTGCCATCGGAGTTAGCTGCACGTGGATACATATCGTTGATAAATGTAACATTATGACCCACAAAAACATTATCCTCAATTGTAACACCTTCACAGATAAAAGAGTGACTTGATATTTTGCAATTCTTTCCAATAAAGGCGTCTTTCTGTATTTCTACAAATGCACCAACCTTTGAATTATCATCAATGGTGCAGCCATAAGCATTTACAAAATTGAAAATTTTAACTCCCGCCCCAACTGTTACATTGTTAAGGGATTGCTTTTCATTGTTCAGTGTAATTATTTCCATATTTTTTTCAAAGAATTACTTCCTTTCCTCGATTTTTGATAGAATGTTGGGCCGCTTCCAATAATTTCACCACTTCTCTTCCCATTTTATAATCAGAAACAGGCGTTGTATCATTTACAATCGCACTGATAAAATCCCTTGCCACACCTTGTAATGCTTCCTGCATTTCCACTTTGGGAATATGAACATCTCCAACCCGATAATCTACCAGGATCCTTTGCTTTTCTAAATCTGTTCGAACAGAATAGCCCGTGTCGTAAATCTTAATTTTCTCTGATGGCTCAATATCATTGAAGACAATCATCTTTTTATCGCCGCCAACTAGCATCATCCTGATTTTAACAGGAGAACTCCATGAGCAAGTGAAATGTGCAATTATTCCTGACTTATAATTTACTGTCATGTAAGCAACATTTTCAATCCCGTTGTTGGTATGAGAAACACCAGTTGCATTTACGCTATAAGGTTCCTCCTGAATTAAATAACGAAGAATAGACAAATCATGCGGGGCTAAATCCCAAAGCACATTTATATCCGGTTGAAACAGGCCGAGATTGATCCGGACAGAATCGAAATAGTTTACCTTTCCGATGACATCCTGTTCAATTAGCTCTTTCATTTTTTTTACGGAACCGGTATACAAAAATGTATGGTCAACCATTAACGCTTTTTTCTTTTCTTTTGCCAACTTGATAAGGTCATCCGCTTCTTTCACAGAAGATGTCATTGGCTTTTCAATTAACACATGCTTACCAGCTTTAAGTGCTTGCTGCGCTAAATCGAAATGAGAAAAAACCGGAGTAGCAATAACAACAGCATCTACTTCGCTGCTTTTAAAAACATCTGCAGGTTGTTGAGTTGTTTTTATCGAAGGATAAGGTCTGGTAACTAAATCCAGGCGCTCCTGACGGGCATCGGCCACCATTGTAACACGTGAAGAATCGGATGAGAGAAAATTCCTGACAAGATTTGGACCCCAATAACCGTAGCCAATAATCGCAACATTTACCATCGTTTTCTTATTCTATTTCGAAAGAATTTTTGAATCGCGGCAAATGTAGTAATTTCTGGAAGAATGATTTTGGAATTCCGGATTCTCCACCCTTTAAATATATTCGGCTTTGTAAAAGTTATACGATTGAGAAAAGCGAAACTAAGGATAAAAAAATCTATTTGGTTGCAGGTGCAATATTTCTATAGCAAAAGTTTCAGTTTGGCTCCTTACGCCATCTATATCTTTTGACTTAATTGGTGAAGCAAGCACATGATTTCCTGTATTTGGAAGAGCAACTTCACGTTTCAAACTATCAGGAGTGCCAAGTTGTAAGAACATTCGCTTCATTGCTGATACTTTAACTACATCATCCTGGTGATCATCATCTTTAAAATAATAAAGCATCAGTGTTGGCTGTGTTACTTTTTTAAATGTTGATTCTTTCATGGTTGACTCTAACAGTTCTTCCAATTGAACCAGCGAACTCGTTGAATACCGGTTATTCCAGTACTTAGCATACAATGCAGTGGTGTCTTGAACTGTTCTGTGTTCTCCAACTATAAGATGAGCAATTTGCAACCCCCAGTGATTGTTCAGGAGCCATGCATTCGGATCGTTGATCGCAATATTTGGGGACATCATAATATTTGCTGCAATATCCGGGAACTCGGCGCAAAGCTTTAAAGCAAGTGTGCCTCCTGTTGATGTTGACATTAAAATTATTTTTCTGCCAAGTTGTTTGCCAATAGCATAAGCTTCAACAGCAGATCGCCAGCTTTTTTCAGCTGTATAGTTTGCAAGCGGCTCTGTCGTATCAACTCCATGTTCTGCTAGTCTTGCTAAATACAAGTTGCATCCGAATTTTTTTGCAAATTCTTTGTGAACGGGATCGCCTTCTTCTTGTGAGGCGCTAAATCCGTGCAAATAAACAACTGCATATTCTGTTTTCTCTTTTGTAGAGTCATTGTACCATAAAATTCTTGCTTCGTTATCAGGTTTAAGTTTATGTTTTGCTTCATTATTGGCAATATATTTTTCCAATTGTATTGCATCAGACGGGATATTTGGTAATTCGTTATTGTATTTGGGAGTGGCAGGTTGAGGACCAAGGAAATAAATGATTATTAAGACCAATAAAAAAATTCCGAACCATTTAAGAAAACGCATGGCAGATTTTTTATAAAGCTAAAAATTAATTACCCGGGAACAAAGGAGTTGGATAATAGACGTAAACAAGCGGTTTTGGGTTACAATTAGCCAAATAGAATTACTGAAAGTACAAGAGTGAGACCCTTCCACTTCGCTTTGCTCGTGTCTGGGTAAACTGCGACGCAAATACTGAACAATGATTAGAAAGATGAATGGAGCGTCGCAAGCAAAGCCTAATCAGGGTACTTATGTTGATAACAAAATAATCACTTTCATTTCCTTCGCTGCCCCGCTGAATTGGCGTACATTTGCCGCTCGTTTAAAAAAGAGTATGGAAATAAGAAATATAGCGATCATTGCCCACGTTGACCATGGCAAAACTACCTTGGTGGACAAGATATTACACGCTACTAAAGTGTTTCGTGATAACCAGGAAACAGGTGAGCTGATCATGGATAGCAACGACCTCGAAAGAGAACGTGGCATTACCATTTTTAGTAAGAATGCAGCGGTTGTTTATAAGGATGTAAAGATTAATGTGATCGATACGCCAGGCCACTCAGATTTCGGTGGTGAGGTAGAAAGAGTTTTGAAAATGGCCGATGGTGTGCTGTTGCTTGTGGATGCTTTTGAAGGTCCTATGCCGCAAACAAGATTTGTGTTGCAAAAAGCATTACAGTTGAATCTTCACCCGATCGTTGTTATCAATAAAGTTGATAAACCCAATTGTCGTCCTGACGAAGTACATGATGCTGTGTTTGAATTATTCTTCAATCTTGATGCGACAGAAGAGCAATTGAATTTCCCGACCTTTTATGGTTCAGGAAAGAATGGCTGGTTCAATGATTCCAATGTACAGATCGAAGGTATTGACCCATTGTTAGACGGAATTATAAAGTATGTACCACCACCAAAAGTGAACGAAGGTTTCCTGCAAATGCAGATCACTTCACTTGATTACTCTTCTTTCTTAGGCCGTATTGCCATTGGTAAAGTAAGCCGTGGTGTGATAAAAGAAAATCAGCAAGTAGCATTGATGCAGGCGGATGGTTCAATTAAGAAATCGAAGGTGAAAGAATTATATGTGTTTGAAGGAATGGGAAAAAAGAAAGTGAGCGAAGTAATTGCTGGTGATTTGTGTGCTGTTGTTGGAATTGAAGATTTTAATATCGGTGATACCATTGCAGATCTGGAAAACCCTGAAGCATTACCAGTGATTAGTGTTGATGAACCAACGATGAGTATGCTTTTCAGTATTAACAATTCTCCATTCTATGGTAAAGATGGAAAATTTGTTACCAGCCGTCATCTTCGTGACAGGCTTATGAAAGAAACGGAGAAAAATCTCGCTTTAAAAGTTGAGGACACAAACAGTGGAGATAGTTTTAATGTTTATGGTCGTGGCATCCTTCATTTAGGAATATTGGTTGAGACCATGCGTCGTGAAGGCTATGAATTGACAGTGGGTCAGCCGCAGGTTTTGGTAAAATTGATCAATGGAACAAAATGCGAGCCTTATGAAAATTTAGTGGTAGATGTGCCACAAGAATATGCAAGCAAAGTAATTGACCTGGTGACAAGACGTAAAGGCGAAATGCACGTGATGGAAACAAAAGGTGCAATACAACACCTCGAGTTTGAAATTCCATCAAGAGGATTGATAGGGTTGCGTTCACAAATGCTTACAAATACAGCCGGTGAAGCAGTAATGGCACACCGTTTTACAGAATATAAACCATGGAAAGGATCTATACCGGGAAGAAATAATGGTGTACTGCTTTCAAAGATCCAGGAAAGAACAACTGGTTATTCTATCGATAAATTACAAGACAGGGGAACATTCTTTGTTGACCCGGGTGAGGAAGTTTATGCAGGACAGATCGTTGCCGAAAATATTAAGCCGGGTGATCTTGTTGTAAATGTTACTGAAGGAAAAAAACTTACCAACCATCGTGCCAGCGGAAGTGATGATGCAACCAGGATCGCTCCTAAAACTTTAATGACGCTGGAAGAATGCATGGAATATATTCAGCAGGATGAATGTATTGAAGTAACGCCGAACTTTATTCGTATGCGAAAAGTGATATTGGATGAAGATGAGAGAAAGAAGCAAAGCAAGCGGATTGGTGCAGAAGCTGTTTAAGTTTTATCTTTGTACTGAATTTTACAGATGAAAAAGTGGGTGCTGATATTATCAATCATTATTTTTTCTTCACTGGGCTTTGTAAAAGACTCTATCGCTCAGTGTTCCATTTGCACAAAGACTGCTCAACAGCTTGGTGAAAAACCTGCCAAAGGATTAAATGCTGGAATTATTTATCTCGCTTCAGCACCATTTCTTATAGCCGGGTATGTATTCTATCGATGGAAAAAAAGCAATCACACAGATTAAAAGTTGAGCTTCGTTATTTCATTTTATTTATTTTATCCATCAGCTCCACAGCAGCCTCACTATCTAATTCTTTAAGTTTATAATACATGCTCATTGCTTCACCTTTTCTATTTGTAGCAACAAAGCAAAGACCTTTATAGTAATATCCAAGTTTGGAAGCATCGTCTAAACTAATTGCCTTGTTTAATTGTGTAAGTGCAAATTCATATTCCTCTTTTTGATAATAAGCATAGCCAAGCTCTTCACGGTAACCGGAATCTTCGCTGTCATACTCAATAGCTTTTAGCAAGATCTTTATTGCATCATCATATTGTTCCTTGTCATTATATAACCATCCAAGTTTATAATAGATCGGTTTAGAGTCTTCCTCATCTTCTTTAATAGCTTTTTCAAAATATTCTATAGCACTGTCATAATCTTCTTCTATTTCATAATATACATTTCCCAGGCCTCTTAATGCAGTACCGTCGTTTGGAGATAAAGCGATCGTATTTTTATATTCTATTATTGCTTCTGTTGCTTTTTGAAGTTTATAGTATGAAAACCCTAACTCATTAGATTTATTTTTTTTATTCTTTTCTTCCGAAGGCATATACTTCTTCAAAAGGTCTATTGCGTCTTCATACTTTTCTAATTCATTAGAACACCAACCAGCCTCGTAATAAGCTTCATTATAATCAGCTTTTTTTGAAATAGCACTCTTAAAAGCGGCCAACGCTCCTTCATAATCTTTTTTGCCTTTCAATTCAACTCCTTTAGAGTACCATTCTTTGGCCGTGGCTTGTGAGGAAACAATAAAAGGAATTATAAGTAACAAGATAGGAAAGAGGATCTTCCTTTTCATGGTTCGATTTTTTTTAAAGTTAATGAAGGATCGCAATTTTTTCCGTATAGTTATTAACACGCAAAAAATAAATGCCGGGATCTAAAGGTGGAAGCAGGAACTCAAGAGATGTTGAACCTGTGTTTGTACTTATTTTTTTTATTTCTCTTCCAGTAATATCCGTAAGCTTTATAAGTGTTCCTGCATTTAGCTTTCCGCTGATGGTGATCTTATTTCTTGCAGGGTTTGGATAAATGGAGAAATAATTATTGAACTTTATGACAACTCTTTTTTGTATAGAATAAGTGACGCTGTTATCTTTTCCTTTGACGCGCAAGCGATAAATATTGTCGCCAGCCGCCGGCATATTGTCTAAGGTTTCATAGTGGTGAAGATTTGTTTGTACGCCAATAGTTTGAAGTTCACTCCAGTTGTTAAATGAATTTAATTTTTCTATTATAAAAGAAGCCACTTCTTCAGGGTTTGCAATGTCCCATTCTAATTTTACTTTTTCATTATTTACAAGTGAGCCATTGAAATAAATAATTCGTACGGCTAATGCTCCACTACAACTAGTGGAAGGAGTAGTAGAAGTTCGGTAAGAATAGTTTGGAATTACTGAACCGTCGGTTCCATTATCTGCGGGAGCAGGGATGCCACATCCAACAATTCGTAATTCAAGTCCTGCTGATCCGGCAGTAATAGATGTAGTTACTGCTGGGATAGCCCCTTTGAAATTAATAACTCCCCCGCTTCCACCTCCACCAGCTCCATAACAACGATTAGTGATGTTTTGATTGTCTGTAGTACCACCATTGCCGCCTTTAGCTTCAATAGTAAGTGCGCCTGAATAAGAATTGGTGACACTCATGATAATACTACCACCAGCCCCACCACCAGATGCGCCGTCTGAACTGCCGTTTCCACCTACTCTGCCATTTGCAGTTATTTTATATCCATTGCCAATTATGTTTTTTGCAATTACGATTATTATACCACCACCGTCACCACCACCATGAGTGGTAGGATTGTTATTAAAATGGCCAGCACCACCACCTCCACCGGCAAAAATTTTCGTACCGGATGCGCTGCTCAGTGCTCTTCCCCCAACACCATGATAATCTCCGGTACATCCACCGACAACGGTAGTATAATTTCCACCACCATCCCCACCTGCCACAAGATTAGCACCACCTCCACCACCGTTGTTATGATTGTTGCCTCCTCCACCTCCATTGGCTGGTGCGCCCCTGCCCCCACTATTTGTCGTTATTACATCTGCCACTCCTTCTCCTTTAAATGCACCGCTTTGAGGAGACGTCACATTCGCATTGTAAACATAACCACTTGTAAAACTGTTACAGGTGGAATTACTTATTAAGGCATTCCCCCCGCTATACCCGGTAGAATCAGCGAACAAGGGAGCATTCAACGTAAGATCTTCTTCCACTTTTAGGGCCAGCACCCCACCTTTTCCTGTGGAGTTATCCCAGGCTTGTGCTTTTACCGTATCCGTTACATTGGCAGAATAGTATTCGCCAAACTTTACCAATTGCACTTTGAAACTGACATTATAAGTATTCAGGATGGTGTTAAAAAAATAAGCCGAATCATTGCTTATGGAACAGATCGTTGCTATTTCATAATTACCTGCATCGTTCAAAGATGTTATAGTACCAAACGTAGAATTATTAGTTGTGCTTATCGTCGCTCCCTTCATTTGTATCAGTAAAACTGTAGTACCATATGCCAGTCCCGAAACATTATCAAGCTTTACGGCATTTTTTGTGGCATCAACACCTAATACATTATAGTAGGTATTTACAATGCCACTGATATTTGTTGTTTGTGAGAATCCGAATACTGTTGAAAACAATAGAAGAATAGTGAGCCACGATCTAATAGATGTAGATAATAGAAAAGGCCTCCACAAAAAGCGGATCACTGGTTTCATTGGATATGATTTTCCCTGCAGTTACAGTTAGCAATAAAAATACGGCGTAGCTATCATGTTTAAAAGGGATAATTACTATTTTTTAAATAGATCCTATAAGATTGATTATCCTTATCATTGTACAAGACTATACGTAATTATATCATAAGAAAACATTATGTCATAACTTCAATTTATAAATTAACTGCTATGAGAAAACTGATTTTATTTCTTTTTATTGTTCCATTATTTGCCGGGGCTCAAAAGCTTCCCTCTATTGAAGAAAAAACAAAAGATCTGAAAAAATTCGAAGGCTTTTTTAACTTCTATTGGGATGAAAACACAGGCAAGATATGGCTCGAAATAGATACAGTTGATACCGAAATCCTTTATACAATTTCTTTACCGGCAGGACTAGGCTCAAATGATATTGGGCTTGATCGTGGATTATCAGGTGGCGGACGGATAGTGAAATTTTCAAAGACAGGAAGAAAGTTATTAATGATACAACCCAACTATGATTATCGTGCCATAACAAAAGATGCTGCAGAGAAAAGAGCCGTTGAACAATCATTTGCACAGTCAACATTTTGGGGATTTACAGTTGAAGCATAAAGTAATAATCACTATCTCGTTGATGCAACAGATTTTTTATTACGTGATGCCATGCAGGTTGCTAATCGTATAAAAAGCAGCCAACAGGGAAACTATTCGTTGGATAAAACACGTTCTGCT
>Ga0105242_10002765_pt1 | contig 13730 bp, 13 predicted proteins | sample KBSM24metaG_FD_81521 | JGI IMG/M metagenome (GOLD analysis project Ga0105242, IMG submission 81521) | Miscanthus rhizosphere microbial communities from Kellogg Biological Station, Michigan, USA - KBS M2-4 metaG | ecosystem: Host-associated > Plants > Roots > Rhizosphere > Soil | place...
CTGGCGGCGTCGGCGGACGCCCGCGTCAACCCGTTCGTCGATCCTGACGGCTACCAGCGGTTCGTCGCGGACGCCGAGCAGGTCTACCTGAAACAACTCGCGGCGGACCAGGGCCGCTAGCCGGGCTCACATTGCCATGCGCCGCTCCACGCGCATTCTCGTCGTTCTCCTCGCGGTCATGTCGTTCGCGCTGGCGTTCGCGCTCACGCCGCCGCGCGGTCCTCGCTCGCTGAGGCAGTTCGATCCCGATCGTCTCGCGTCGCTCGAGACGCGCATGTGGCAGGCGTACTACGACAGGGAGCGCGCGCGGTTGTTCGGCCTGCTTGTCACGCTCCTGCACGAGCAGTATCACTACTCATGGGCGACGGCGACGCTGCAAGGGTTTCGTCTCGCGAGGGCCGCAGCCACTTTCGCCGAGCTGAACGATCACTACGAGGTCGTGTTGCCCGACCTCGAACGCGCGTACGGTCACGTGCGCGACTGGACCGGCTCGGCGTTCGATGCCAGGGCCGTCGCCCGTGCCGAGCTCGCGTGGTGGGAGGCTCGCCGCATTCCCGGCCGTAACAGCGCAGAGCAGGTCGGGCAACTCATCGCCGAGGAATACGCGCTCTTGTACGAATCGTCGCCGCCGGCCATGGCCGCGCCGGCCTTGTTGCGCGCACGGGCGGCGCAGATCCGCGACGAGCACGCAGACAACCCGGACTGGAGCGCCATCGCAAGCCTGCTCCGGCAGTCGTATCGCGAACTGCGTCTGGCGTTGTCGAGCGCGAACGTCTAAAATAACCGGCTCCCCATGCCTGCAGCGACCGCAACGGCTCAAGCGCCGGTACCCCTGTCTTTCCGCGACGTGCTCGGCATCACGGTGATGCGGCGCGTCTTCTACGCGCAGGTCGTCAGCCTGTTCGGCGATTTCCTCGCGCTGTTCGCCGTCATCGCCGTCGTGTCGTTCCGCATGCACGGGACGCCGGCGCAGCTGACGGGGCTGCAGATCTCCTACATGCTCCCGATCGTGTTCGTCGGTCCGATCGCCGGTGTCTTCGTCGATCGATGGCCGATCAAGCCGACGTTGATCGCGAGCGACCTGATCCGGGCGGTTCTCGCGCTGCTGCTGATTCCGGCCGCGTCGTTGTGGCAAATCTACGGTGTCCTCGCCGCGCTCAGCTGCGTGTCGGCGTTTTTTGGACCGGCGCAGACGGTGACCATCCGGTCGCACGTGCCGGTTGCGGGTCTCATGTCGGCGAACGCGCTGATGCAGATCGCGTTCATGGGCAGCCGCATCGTCGGGCCGTCGATCGCCGGCATTCTGGTGAAGCTCTTCACGCCGCAGGTGTGCTACGCCATCGACGTGATCAGCTTCGTGGCGTCGGCGAGCCTGATTGCGTCGGTCGCGATCGCGCGGGCCGCCTCGCAGCCGGCGCCGGCCGAGTCATCGACCAATCGCATCCACCAGATCTGGATCGACATGAAGGCGGGGTGGTCGTTCATCGTCCACCACGCCGCGATCCTGTTTTTCGTGATCGCGATGGCGGCAGGCCTGTTCACGATCGGCTGCTTCGGTCCGCTGATTTCAATCTACGTGCGCGACACGCTCAAAGCCGACTCGGGGCTGTTCGGATATGTGAGCGGCATGGTCGGTGTCGGACTGCTCATCGGGACCCAGGTGATTCGCCAGGTTGCGCGGAAGGAATGGTCATCCGACACGGGACTCGTGCTGTGGGGCTTGTTCGGCATCGGCGCCGGCGTGCTGCTGCTCGGCGCCGTGCCGCACATCGCGGCAACCTTCGCCTCGACATTTATCATCGGGTTCGCCTTCGGCGCGATCATGGTGCCGGCCTCGACCCTGATCCAGCGGGAGACGCCGCCGGACATGCTGGGGCGGGTCGGCAGCACCAACGCATCCGTGGTGTTCCTCGGACAGATTCTCGGTCTCGCAGTCTCCGGCGTGCTCGCCGAACTGGTCGGCGTGCGAATGGTCTTCTTCCTGTGCGCGGCGTTGTCGGTGGTGCTTGCGCTGGCCGGCCGCATGTTTCTGCAGTCGAAACGTTCAACGTAACGGTCGAGTAAGCTCGCTGCTGCGATGTGACTGGATTCGCATCGCTCCCGACTGTCAAAATTGTCCCCACGTTCCCGGAAGTCCTTCCTTATCGAGCGTTTATTTCAATGGCCAGCAACTTGCTGGCGATGAATTGTTGCTGCCACAGGTGTATCCAAATCCATCAAAGACGATAGTCCTCATCGTCGATCACGCCGCCATCAACCTCAGGCTTGCGCGTCGCGTCCTCGAATCGGCCGGCTTTGAAGTGTGCGAGGCCACCGACGCCGTGAGCACGTTCGAGGTCCTGAAGACCTGCCGTCCCGACATGATCGTCATCGATATCCAGCTGCCAGGGATGGACGGGTGGGAGCTCACGCGCCGGCTGAAGACCAACTTTGCGACCCAGGCGATTCCCATCATCGTGGTGACCGCGTTCGGCACACAGGCGGACCGCCAGTACGCGCTCGCGGCTGGCTGTACGGAGTTCGTCGAGAAGCCGATTAGCTCAACCGACCTGCCTGCGATCATCCGCCGTCATCTCGCATAACATCCCCACGCCAGCCGGCCGATACTAAACCGCGAGGTGTTATGTCCGATGAAGATCTGCGAGCCGAACTCGAGCGGCTCAAGGCGGAGAACGAACGGCTCAAGTCACAGCGCGGCCGAAGCGTCAGCCTGAAAGTGAGCGAGAAGGGCGGCGTGTCGGTGTATGGCCTGGGCCGATTTCCGGTGACGCTCTACAAGGAACAGTGGCAGAAGCTGCTCGCGATGACCGACGAAATCCGCGCATTTCTCAAGGAACACGACGCTGAGCTGAAAGCCAAGCCCGAGTGATCGATGAACGGGAGCCAGGGGCCTTGAGTGAGAGTTCGACTAACAGGACCGTGCTGGTCGTCGACGACGACATCGGCATCCGGGAACTCCTGACACGCTCCCTGTCGTTCGAGGGTTTCGATGTCATCGGAGCCGCCAACGGTCTCGATGCCCTGACCCAGCTCCGGAGCGGCCGGCGGCCGAGCGTCATCGTGCTCGATCTTCGCATGCCGGTGATGGATGGATGGGCGTTCCGGATTGCGCAACAGGCGGACCCGAAAATCGCGCGGATTCCGGTTGTCATCTTGTCGGGGGCCGACACCCATCGTTTCGGCGAAATCGACGCGGTGGCGGCCCTCGAAAAGCCGGTCAGCCTGTCGCTGCTCGCCGACTGCCTGCACCGGGTTCTCGAGCACCCTTAGGCTTCGTTACGCCGACGTCACATGCGTTCGGTATCGTGGCGGCCATGCTGTGGATGGCCACAGGCACGTGGCGGCAGATTCGAGAGTTGCACAAGCCGCGCGCCACAGCGGTCCCCGTCGTCAGAATGCCCTCCGCACTTCGCCACCCGATCGCGGCAGTGGTCACGATGCTCCTGGAGCTCAGGTTCGCATCGACCGAGCATCGCCGGGCGAAGATCCGCGCCTGATCTTCTCCAGACCTCGCGTGTTCGCGTGACCGGCGGCTCAAAGTCGTGTACACACTACGGTGAGGAGCCGATGGCATGGTCAAACGACGCGAGGCCGGCGCGCCAGGGCACAGTGCCGGCGAACAGGACGTGCGCGATCAAGAAGTCCTGCGCGCGAATCGCGAGCTGGCCGCGTATTTCAAGGGCCGGCGCACCGAGCGGGAAGCCCGGGCCGCGCTGAAAATCATCAAGGCCTTCGTCCGTCACCGGGAGCGGCAGGACGCCAGAAGCCGTCGGCCGCTGCCGGGAACGCGCGCGACGGCGGCACCCGCTGAAAAGAAAAAGGCCCGAGCGAAACCTGTGCGCGCCGCGAAACGTCGCCTGGCGAGCGTCCCGCGCGCTCCTCGAGAAATATCGTCTCCAATCGACGATTCAGCCGCACAGAAGACGAGCGGCGACGGACCGTCCGAATGATCGCAAAGCGAACGGTGCTGGCGGGGCTCATTCTGATCGCAATCGGAGCCGTGTCGAGAGCGCAGGTTGCGCCGCCGCACACGCAGCTCGTGATCGTGGTCGACGGACTTCGCCCTGACTACGTGACGCCGGACGTCATGCCTCGTTTGTCGCAGCTGGGGGAACGCGGCATCGTGTTCCGCGCCCATCATGCCGTATATCCAACCGTGACGCGCGTGAATGGATCCACGTTCGTGACCGGCGCGTTCCCGGAGGCGCACGGGCTGATGGGAAACGTGATCTACAGTCCGAAAACCGATCCGTTCAAAGGCCTCGATACGGGAGATCGCGCCAACCTCGAGTCGGTCGAGCGGGCCGAGGGACGGCTGTTGACGGCGCCGACGCTGAGCGAGATTCTCGCGCCGGTTGGCAAAACGCTGCTCGCCGTCAGCAGCGGCTCGAGCGGCTCGGCCTATCTGTTGAACCACACGGTGGCTACGGGCGCTATCGTTCACTATGACTTCGTCAAGCCGCAGTCGTTGCAGAGCCGCGTGACCGCGTCGCTTGGTCCGGTTCCACCCCACGCGACGCCGAACGACGCCCAGAATCAGTACGCCATCGATGCGTACCTGAAGTTCGGGTTGGAAGATCTGCACCCTGACGTGACATTCATGTGGCTCAACGATCCGGACGGAACCGCGCACGCCAACGGCATCGGCTCGGAGATCACGACGAAGTCGTTGAGACTGGTCGACGCGGGCATCGGGCGGATCGAAGACACGCTGCGGGCTCGCGGTCTCCTCGATCGCGTCAACATCATCGTCACGTCGGATCACGGTTTCTCGACGCACACGCGCGAGCTTCGATTGGCGACTCTCGTCGATCGGTTCGCGAGGCCGATGTCCGATGGATCGAAGGACATCGTCGTCGCCGAGGGCGCGATCTACCTGCGTTCGGGCCCTGATGTCGATCGCGTTGCGGCGATCGTTGCGGCGCTTCAGGCGCGCCCGGAGGTCGGCGCCATTTTCACGAGGCCCCGCGGCAGCGGAATCGCCGAGGGCACGGTCCCCGGCACGCTGTCCTTCGATATCGTCCGGTGGAATCATCCGCGTGCGGGCGACATCCTCGTGTCGTCGAACTGGAGTGCGGAGGCAAACGATGCGGGGTTTGCCGGGAAAACCGCAGACGCCAACGTCGCCGGCCACGGTTCATCGAGCCCGTATGATATTCACAACACGCTGATTGCTGCGGGCCCGGACTTCCTGACGCATGCCGTCAGCGATGTGCCGACCGGCAACGTCGATATCGCGCCGACGTTGATGCACCTGCTCGGGCTCACGCCGGCGCCGTCGATGGCCGGCCGGATTGTCAGTGAGGGACTCCGCGACGGACCGCCGATAGCGTCCGTGATCGTCGAACAGACGACGGAGCGTGTCCGGACGCCTGACGGCAGCTACGAGCTTACCGCGCATCTGTCGAAGGCGGCGGGGCACGTCTATCTCGACTACACCGACGTGAAACGGACCGCGCCGCATCCATGACTTTCCATCTCTCTGCCGGAGAGGCGATGTTCGCCGGGCGCCTCACGCGATGACGCCGACGCGGCGATGGACGCTGGTGGCGACCATCCTCGCGTCCAGCATGACGTTCATCGACGGCACCGTCGTCAACGTCGCGCTTCCGGCACTCCAGGCCGGGCTTCAAGCGACGATGACCGACGTGCAATGGGTGATCGAGGCGTACGCGCTGCTTCTCGGGGCCCTGATTCTCGTCGGCGGATCGCTCGGGGATCAACTCGGCCGGAAGCGTGTGTTCCTCGCCGGTGTCGTCGTTTTCACGATCGCATCGGTTGCCTGCGGTTTCGCGGCATCGCCCGGCATGCTCGTCGCCGGGCGGACGCTTCAGGGCGCAGGCGCCGCGTTTCTCGTTCCGGGCAGCCTGGCGATCATCAGCGACGCGTTCGACGAAGCCGAGCGCGGCCGGGCGATCGGCACGTGGTCGGGATTCAGCGCCATCACGACCGCGATCGGTCCCGTCAGCGGCGGCTGGCTCGTCGAGCACGTCAGCTGGCGAGCCGTCTTCTTCCTCAACGTCCCGCTTGCTCTCGTCGTGTTGATGCTGTCCTTCGGGTACATGAGGGAGAGCCGGGACCCGTCACGGACGTCGCGCATCGACTGGACCGGCGCGGCGCTGGCGGTCGTCGGCCTGGGCGGCGTCGTATTCGGACTGCTCGAGTGGCCGGCCCTCGGCGCCGGCCATCCGCTGGTGACAGGCGCGCTTGCGATCGGCGTGGCCGCTCTGGTGCTGCTCGTGATTGTCGAGCGCCGGGTCGAGAGTCCGATGCTCCCGATCGCGCTGTTTGAATCCCGGCCGTTCACGTTCGCGAACGCCTTGACGCTGCTGCTGTACGCGGCGCTGAGCGTCGTGATGTTCCTGGCGCCGCTCAACCTGATTCAGGTACAGCACTACACCGCCACGGCGGCAGGCGCGGCGTTGCTGCCGTTTCCGATCATCATGTTTGCGCTGTCGCGATGGTCGGGAGGGCTGGTTGCCCGCGTGGGCAGCCGGTTGCCGCTAACGGTGGGCCCGGCGATCGCCGCGCTCGGTCTCGCGCTGTATGCGAGACCCGGGATCGGCGGTTCGTACTGGACGACCTTCTTTCCGGCGGTCGTCGTCCTCGGCTTCGGGATGTCCGTGACCGTCGCGCCGCTGACGACGACGGTGATGGGTGCAGTCGATCCGCGGCACGCGGGGGTCGCGTCGGGCGTCAACAACGCAGTTTCGAGGGTGGCGGGCCTTCTGGCCATCGCCGTCTTCGGCGTCGCGCTGACGTCGGCGTTCGATGCGCGCGTCCGCCCGCGCGTCGAACAGATGGCGCTTTCGTCGACGGCGAGAGAAGAAGTGGAGAGCGAACTGCGCAAGGTTGGCGGCGCCGACGTGTCGCGGGCGGCGTCGCTCAGCCCGCCTCAACGGCGTGAGATCGGCACGGTCGTCGAGAACGGGTTTGTCGGCGCCTTCCGGCTCGTCATGATCTGCGCGGCCGTGCTCGCGCTCGCGGGTGGCGCCTGCGGTCTGGCGTTGCCTCGCCAGCCCGGGTCGCGTCACCAGCCGTAGCCTGGGTCTCAGCCTCGTTTCAGAAGGCCGGGCAGTACTCGCCGAGATTGAGGGCGTGGATCACGACGGTGTTCAACCGGAAGTACAGCCCCTCGAGGAAGCGGCCGTCTTCGATCAGCTCGCTCATGGGCGCCCGCGTAATGGAGACGACCTGCGTCTCGCTGTCCTTGTGACTGAGCCAATCGAACAGCTGCAGCTGCTGACCGAGCGTCATGTGCTCGATGTTCCCGAGAACGACGGTGCCCTTGACGTCCGGCTCGATGTCGAAGTGACCGGGAAAGCGGCAGATGGTCAGCGGCGTCTCTGAGACGTCCGACAACTGTTCCAGGACGCCACCGAGGCTCACACCCTCGTTCACAATCAACAGGTTCGGACGACGTCGATGCGAGCTCAGCATTTGCAACAGCGAGGTGTCCGAAAACGACACAGTCTCAGGTGAACTAATTGCGAGCATGCTTTGGTTCCTCCGCCGCGCAGCACTTATCCGCCGGCATCTACATTGTGATAAGGCAATCGCGTTCGTTTCATGTCATCCGCCCGGGTTTCCGCCTGCGGGACCCGTGAAACGAATCGGGTCGCCGCACCACCAGACGATTGTGGGCAGTATTGCCAATCGCTGCACGGCGCTCTACGATGGTGGGCTTGCCCCGACTACCGCGCCACGAGTTCGATCGTGCCTATCTGGAGCGGCTCATTGCGGGAGATCCCGACACCGAAGCGCATTTCACGCGCTACTTCGGCGATCTGCTGTCGCTGAAGCTCAGATCCCGCCTGCGTTCCCGCGAACAGATCGAAGATGCGAAGCAGGAGACGTTTGCGCGCGTCTTCACGTCGTTGAGGCGGAAGAGCGGCGTCAAGACGCCGGAGGCACTCGGGGCGTTCGTGAACTCGGTCTGCAACAACGTGGTGTTCGAGATGTACCGGTCGGGATCGAGGACCGTTGCACTGGAAGAGGAGTTCGATGCCGCGGACGAGCGTCAACCGGGAGCCGACTCGGCAATAGCCGCAGGCGAGGACCGGGAACGTGTGCGGGCGGCGCTCGTGGCCTTACCCACCAAGGAGCGCGAGCTGTTGACCTGGCTGTTCTTCGAAGGTCGCGACAAGGATCAGGTGTGCCGCGATCTGCACGTCGATCGCGATTACTTGCGAGTTTTGTTACATCGCGCGAAGAACCGCTTTCGTGAGCGGTTTGTGCAGGAATACACGGAGTAGGCTATGGATCACCTGCAGGCGGTGAATACGCTGGCAATAGAGCGCTACCTTCTTGACGAAATGCCCCAGGAGGAGCGCGAATCGTTCGAAGAGCACTACTTCTCCTGTCTGGAGTGCGCCGAGGACGCCAGGGCGGCATCGGCGATGCGCGACGGAGCGGCCGCCGGCCTGGCCCGGACTCAGGCCGTCCCCGCGGCGGATCGGGGCGCGGTGTTGCCTTTCCGCCCTCCCGTTCGTAGCTGGCGTTCATCGGTGGCGCTGCCATGGGCGGCGGCGGCGATGCTGGCCATCGGTCTGGGCTATCAGACGGTACAGGGACCGTTGCTGTCGCGGCACGAGGCCGACTCGGTTGCGCTGATGCCGTCGACGCTGCGTCCGGCGAGCCGTGGCCAGGAAGCCGTGGTCACGGCGGGACCCAACGGTGCGGTGACGCTGGCGGTGGACCTTGGGGGAGCGCAGTTCGAGTCGTCCATCAAATACGACTTCGCTACTGCGGATGGCAAGTCGATCGCGTCGGGCGTCGCGACACCTCCGGCAGCCGGCGCACCGCTGTTGCTGATGGTCTCCGGATCGGTCCTGAAGGGTTCTGACACCTACGTGTTAACGCTGCATGACGGGCCTGGAGTCTTGACGCCAGCACCTTACCGGTTTAGGGTTAAGGCGCCTTAGCGTTCGGGGATTCACCGTCCATGGATCATCCACTGCGTTACGTTTTCCATAGCCATGCGGCCGCCTTCGGCGGGCGCATCGTCCGTCCGAAAGACATCGTGCTCGAAGCCGGCGGCGCAAGCGCGCTGCTCGTCACTGGCGGACGTTCGGTCGCGAAACTGGAGCGGACGCAATTCGACGAGTTCTTCAGCGTCGAGTCCGCCAACACGCTGGCCGAAGGCCTTTTCGAAGACACGAAGGCGTTTGTCGAGGTGACGCATCGCCGCGCGCTCGAACAGACGCTCGCCGCGATTTCGAGAGCGCGGACCGAAGTCAAGGGCCTGGCCGTGGGTAGGAAACCGCGAATGAAGATCGCGCGCATCCGCGCGGAACTTCTCAATCGGAGCGCGGGTATCAGCGGACAACCCTCGATTCGCATCAGCAGAGACACCGTCATCGACGGCATTTCGATCGAAGGGTTCAAGCTGATCGTCGAACTCAACACCCGACCGTACATTCAATGCGACACGCACGCGAAGATCCTCGCAGCCGCGGACGATCCGAAGTTCGTGTCCAAATCGGGCGAAACCCTGTTCATGTCGAAGCGGTTCGGTGTCGAGCACCCGAGGCCGGCGTTTCGCAAGCTGATTCGGACTGGCAACACCATCTACGCGACGATCGTGAAGTCCATCCGGTGGGACGGAAGGCGTTACCCGAAGTCCGAAATTCACGACAACATGGTCGTGTTGCCCGGGTTCGGCAGGATGTTCTTCGGCGAATTGCTCATCGCGGAGTATTCGCGCCGGCTGACGATGGTCCGAATGGCGCTGGGATCGGACGCGGGCGGCACGGCGAGCGCAGGCGACGTCGAGACAAACGGCGCCTGGTCACCCTGAAGGGAGGCGTCTCGACATGAGGCGCGCCGCTCTCTTCCTTGCGCTTTTCCTCCTTCCCGCTTGCACTCGATCAACCTCGCAACTCGACAACGACTTCAATCACGCGCGCGACGCAATGTGGCGCGGCGAACTGGCCGAGGCGCAGCAGCTGGCCGACCGAGGTGCCGAGCGCGCGCCGGTTACCACCAATCCGGGTTGGTACTGGCGCTTCCGGTTGCTGTCATGTCAGGTCTCGATCTGGAGACGGGACTTCGCTGCTGCCGACCGCGTGCTGAAGGCGCAGCTGCCGACCGGAGCCGCGTACGATGGGCTTCGAGCGCGTCAGCAGTGGCTGGTTGCCTACAGTCAGGTCGAGCAGGGGAACGCCAGGGCCGGTCACGAAACGCTCGCGGCGGCCCGTCAACTGGCACAACACGATCCTGATGTCGCGCTCGAGATCGATCGCCTCGACGGCCAGGCGCGCTTACGGCTTGGCGAGTGGGATCCGGGTGAGGAACTGCTGAATCGCGTTCTGACCATCGCCAGCCGGAACGGCGATCGCTACAACCAGGCGATGGCCTTGAACGACCTCGGTAGGGGCCGGATGGGCCGCAACCGGTACGATGAGGCGCTCCCGTATTTCGAGCAGGTGATGGCGATGCAGGATGCGAGCGAGTGGAGCATCTACGCTTCGTCCTTGCGCAATGCCGGCTCCTGCTACCAGCGGCTGGGGCAGTTCGACAGGGCCGTCGCGCTGCAGGAGAAGGCGCTCGCGATCCAGGAGCGGCGGGGGAAGCGCGAGAATTTCGTGCAGGCGCTCGGCGAGCTTGGAAACTTGTATGCCTTGCGCGGCGAACCGGATCGAGCGCTGCCGTATCTGCAGCGCGGGCTCGACGAAGCCAAGCGCGCGAACGTCACGTCCGAGATTCCGCGGCTGGCGGGAAATCTGGCCAGCGTCGAAATCGATCTTCGCCACTGGGATGACGCGGAGGCGCACAACCAGGAAGCGGAAAAACTCTGGATGGTCAGCAATCCCGCACCGTCCGTGTATCAGCTTCTGAATTCCGCACTGATCGCCAAAGGCCGCGAGCGGTTCGACGAGGCGAACGAGCTGTTTACGCGTGTCCTTTCCGCCCCGGGCGTTCCGCCATCCGTGCTCTGGGATACGCATTTCAACCTGGCCAACGTGGCAATCTCACAGAAGCAGCCGGATCGCGTGGCCGCCGAATTCGAGGCTGCGCTGTCGGTCATCGAGACCACGCGCGCGGGATTGGTGCGGACGGACTACAAGGTCGCGTACCTGACCAGGCTGATTCGGTTCTACCAGGAGTACGTGTCCGCGTTGATCGCGCAAGGGCATACCGATCGCGCGCTCGAGGTCGCCGATTCGAGCCGCGGGCAGTTGCTCGCCGAACGCCAGAGGACGGCAGGGCCTGGACGCGTCAACGCGTCCGCGTTTCAGCGTGTCGCTCGCGAGTCTGGCGCCGTCCTGCTTTCGTACTGGCTCGATCCTGACCAGTCGTGGCTCTGGGTGCTCTCTGCTCGCGGCGTGAAGCTCCTGCCGCTGCCACCCGCCAGGCAGATCGAGACGCTCGTGCGCCAGCATCAAGCGACGATTGCCGATGCGATGGCGGATCCGCTGGGGGCAAACCAGTCCGCGGGCGCCAAGCTGTATCAGATGCTGGTGGCGCCGGCTTCCGAATGGATCGCGAAGGACGCCCGGGTCATTCTCGTTCCGGACGGGGCGCTCCACGAAATCAACTTCGAAACCCTCGTCGTCGACGCGCCGCAGCGACATTACTGGATCGACGACGTCCAGGTGGAGATCGCGCCGTCGCTCGCGACGCTGACGACCGAAGCCGCCCCGGTGGCCAAGGGCGCGTCGCGAATGCTGCTGGTCGGCAACGCGCTGGCGCGCGAGCCCGAATTCCCGGCGCTTGCGTATGCCACCGACGAGATGTCGCACGTGGCAGCGCACTTTGGCCCTGATGCCGTCACGAGACTCGAGCGCGAGCACGCGTCTCCAGCGGCGTACACCGCCGCGAAGCCCGACTCCTTCACCTACGTCCATTTCACGGCGCACGCGACGACGAACCTCGATAGTCCGCTCGACTCGGTCGTCGTCCTGTCCGGTCCGGACGACCGGTTCAAGCTGTACGCGCGCGATGTGGCGGCCCTGCGGCTGCACGCGGAACTGGTCACCGTATCCGCCTGCCGGAGCGCGGGCGATCACGCGTACTCGGGCGACGGGCTGATCGGGTTGTCCTGGGCGTTCATGAAGGCGGGTGCCCGTCGCGTCATCGCCGGCCTCTGGGATATCGACGACGCCTCAACGCCGCAGTTGATGGATCGCTTGTACGCCGGCATCGCGGCCGGTCAGACGCCAGGGCGTGCGCTTCGAGACGCGAAGCGTGCTTTGATCGCCGCGGGCGGCGCCTCGGCCGCTCCGTACCGCTGGGCCGCGTTCGAACTGTTCACCGCCTCGATCTGATCGAGCCGGAGCCCAAAGCGTATTCGACTCTGATGTAGTGCAGGCCTTCAGGCCTGCCTATACACGGCGGACCTGAAGGTCCGCACTACTTCCAGAGTAAAGGAGCGATAGCGCCCTGAGCCCTGCGTCTATGTATATGATGTGGCCTCACACCCGGCGGACTGGTCCGGCGCGGTAACCGAGCAGCAGGCATGATGGTGGGTTACGAACAGTTTTTCGGACTGACTGATGCGCCGTTCAGCCTGGCGCCGAATCCGCGCTATCTGTTCGAGAGCGCGTCGCATGCCGCGGCGCTCGAACAGCTCGCCTATGCGATCCACCGGCGCGAGCCGCTGATCGTCATGACCGGCGAGATCGGAATCGGCAAGACGCTGATGTGCCGGACGGTGCTCGGACGGCTCGATCGGAAGACGTTCGTGTCGGTCATCAATAACCCGCGGCTCAACCAGGACGACCTCCTGAAGCAGATGCTCCAGGACTTCGGCATCATCTCGGCCGACAGGAGCGTTGTGACCTCGGCCAGCCGCCACGATCTGGCGCACGCGCTCGAGGACTTCCTCTCGTCGCTCTCCGCCCTCAATGCGCACGCGGTTGTGATCATCGACGAGGCCCAGCATCTGCAGCCCGATGTGCTGGAGCAAATCCGGCTGCTGTCGAACGTGGACGAGCCGCGCGGCACGATGCTGCAGATCGTCCTGGCGGGGCAGCAGGATCTGGAATCGCTGCTGGCGCGTCCGGAGATGCGCCAATTTCAGCAGCGGGTCTCGCGCCGCATTCGTCTCGAGCCGCTGCGCGAAGAAGAATTGCGCTCCTACATCGATCATCGGCTCGCCGTCAGCCGCGCGGCCGGGTCGCGCATGCCAGGGGCCGACGAGCTCGCGCGCGCGCTCGGTGACTGGGAAAGTGAAAAGGGGGGCGCGACATTCACCCCGGACGCCGTCCATGCGATCTGGCGCCGGTCGAGCGGCATCCCGCGCGTGGTCAACCTCCTGTGCGATCGTGCGCTCGAAGCCGCGTTCGGCCGCCAGCTGCGGACGATCGATGCGAGTCTCATCGAAACGGCCGCCACGGCGCTCGACCTCAAGGCGGAACCTGCACCTCACGTCGCGCCGGCGGCCGAGCACGTCGACGCGCCGGCCCCGCCGATCCCCGAGACCGTCATCGCCAAACCGATCGCCGTCCGCGCGCCGGAACCGGTGGAGATATCGAGAACGCTCGACGTCGACCTCGCGCCGCCAGCTTTGCTGGACTCGCCGCCGCCCAGGTCGCAGCGCACGAACATTCTGGCGGCGGTGCTGGCGGTGGTTGTCGTGGCCGCCGGCGTCTACTGGTACATGACCCGGGTGCCCGAGCCGGCCGCCAAGGTACCTCCCGCAACGGCGGCCGCACCGAAGGCGGCTCCAGTTGCGACGCCATCTGCAGCAACGCCTCCGGCGGGAGCGCCGGCTACGACCACAAGGC
>Ga0105242_10002768_pt1 | contig 13720 bp, 7 predicted proteins | sample KBSM24metaG_FD_81521 | JGI IMG/M metagenome (GOLD analysis project Ga0105242, IMG submission 81521) | Miscanthus rhizosphere microbial communities from Kellogg Biological Station, Michigan, USA - KBS M2-4 metaG | ecosystem: Host-associated > Plants > Roots > Rhizosphere > Soil | place: Michigan...
CCGCTTCCGCCTGACACCGCGATCCCGACCGACTGGCGTGTCGTCACACCTGGCTTCTTCCACGTGATGAACATTCCGCTGTTGCGCGGGCGCGATTTCACCGACGCCGATGCGCCTTCCAGTGCACCGCTGGTGGTCATCGTGAGCCAGACCACGGCGAAGCGTTTCTGGGGCGACGCCGATCCGCTCGGCCGATCGCTCCATCGTCAGAGCGATCTCTCGCGCCAATACACCGTGGTCGGCGTGGTCGGTGACGTCCGGCAGGCCGCGCTGAGCCAGGAGTCGCCGGCGATTTACTATCCAACCCTCGGGCTGACTGCTTCGATGGGCGTCGTCGTGCGGACCGATCCGCCGCCGGCGTCATTGTTGCCGGTCGTCCGTCAGAAGGTGCACGATCTCGATCCGGGGTTGCCGATGTCGTCGGTGCGGACGATGGAGGAATGGGTCTCCAACAACGCCGCACAGCCGCGGTTGAACGCGGTTCTGCTGGGAGTCTTCGCGGCGGTCGCGATGCTGATTGCCGCGATCGGCATCTATGGAGTCCTGGCCTACTCGGTCAATCAGCGGACGCGCGAGATCGGACTGCGGATGGCGCTCGGCGCACCACGGGCGCAAGTCCTTCGGCTGATCGTTCGAGAAGGCATGACCGTCGGCGCGATCGGGATTGCCGTGGGCGTGGTGGGCGCGCTGGTCCTCAGTCGCGTGCTCGCGAGCCTCGTCTTCGACGTCCCCGTGCGCGATCCGCTGACTTATCTGGCCGTCGCCTCGATGCTCACGCTCGTTGCGCTCGCGGCCTGCGCGATTCCCGCGCGAAAAGCATCGCGAGTGGATCCGATGGTCGCGTTGCGTTGCGATTAAGAAAGAAACCGCAGAGACCGCGAACGCGCTCCGCGGTTCCATCCGTGCGTATGATTTATTCCGCGTTGATCGCGCGGATCGGATCGAGGCGCTGCGCGCGTCGCGTCGGCAGATAGCACGCGAGCCACGCCACCGCGACGAGGACTGCCGTCACGCCAGCGAACGTGGCGGGATCGGCGGCGCCGATGCCGAACAGCAGCGACGATAGCGCGCGTGCCATTGCGACCGATCCCAACAAGCCGAGAACCGTGCCAATAGCGGTGAGCGTCAGACCGCTGCGCACCAACAACTCCGTCGCCTGCTTCGGTGTTGCGCCCAATGCGACACGCAAGCCAATTTCGCGGGTCCGCTGCTGGGCGGCGAATGCCATCGTGCCATAGAGACCGGTCATGGCGAGCGCAATTGCCGTCGCCGCGAACAGACCGAGCAACCATGCGCGGAATCGCGGCTGGCCGACCGCGGCGCTGAGCATTTGATCCATCGGATGCAGCGGCGGAATCGGAATGGTGTCGTCGACGGACCACACCGCCTGACGAACGGCTGCGCCGATGTGTGTGGCGTCGAGCGGCGTGCGAATCACGACAGCCATGGACGGCCACGGCATCTGGGCATGCGGAACGAACATCTGCGGCTCCGAGGGCTGCTCGAGGCCGAAGTGCCGCACGTCGCCCACGACCCCCACGATTTCGCGCGTCGTCGGCTGGCCAGGGACGATGGAGAGATCGTGTGTGATGCGGCGGCCAATCGGATCCTGGTTCGGCCAGAATCGCCGCGCCATCGAGTCATTGATGATGATGACGCCCGGTGCTGACGCGCCATCGCGCGCGCTGAACAAGCGACCGCGAGTGAGCGGCACGCCGATCGTCGAGAAATACTCCGGACTGACAACCTGAATTGATGCGGTCGGCCGCTGCGCAGGCGGCAGTGGCATCTCGCCCGCAATCGAGAAGGTGCTCTCATCGACGAAGAATCGCGCGCGTGGATCGAGCGGCAGTCCGAGCGTCACGGCGGCCGACTCCACGCCGGGTATCGCGTCCAGCCGTCGCACGAATCCGTCGAAGAACGCCGCGCTGGCCTCGGCCGAGGCTCGACTGCGGGGAAGCTCGATCCGTTCCACGGTCAGCACGGACGCCGGGCGGAATCCGACGTCGACGCGCTGAATGCGCGCGAAGCTCTGGATGAGGAGCATCGCACCAACCAGCAGCATCAGCGACAGGGCGATCTCTGCAACGGTCAGCACTTGGCGAACGCGCTGGTGTGCATTCGACACCAGGCCGCGGCCGGCCGAGAGCAGCGCGTCCTGCAGCCGCTGGCTGCGCACCTGAAACGCCGGTGCGAGGCTGAAGATGGTTCCCGACGCGATCGCGATCAGAAACGTGACGCCGACAGCGCTCGCGTCCATCCGCACGCTCTCCAGGCGTGGAATGCCCGGTGGTGCGAATCGCAGCAGGAGGTCCAGCACCCAGGCGCTGACGACGAGGCCGGCGGCGCCGCCGGCGATCGCGAGGACCAGGCTCTCGGTCAGCATCTGCCGCACGAGGCGCGCACGGTCGGCCCCCAGAGCCATCCGGATCGTGATCTCGCGCGTCCGGCCTGCGGCCCGGACGAGCAGCAGGCTTCCGACGTTCGCACACGCGATCAACAGCACGCAGCCGACGGCGGACAGGAGCAGGAGGAGCGCCGGACGAGCGGAGGCGACGACGGTTTCCTGCAGCGGGACTGCGGCGAAGTCGGCGTTGCGATTGCTGTCGGGGTACGTGGTCTCGAGGTGACGCGCGATCGCGGCAAGTTCCAGCCGCGCCCGGTCCACGCTGCTGCCGGCCTTCAACCGCGCGACAACGCCGAGGATTCGATACTGCCGGTACTTTTCTGCTGGAATGGCGCGATTGGGTGGTTGTGTGCGCGACAGCCGCAGCGGCACCCAGAGTTCGGTGCCCGAGACAGGGAAGTCGAATGACGCCGGCATCACGCCGACGATCGTCGTCGGCGTGCCGTCGAGCATTGTCTTCCGGCCAATCACGTCAGGGTCGCCGCCGAAACGCCGCTTCCAGAGTCCGTATCCAAGAATCGCCACCGACGGGGCTCCAGGGACGTCGTCGTCCTCTGAGAGGCGGCGGCCGACGATCGGATCGACGCCGAGCACCTCGAACAGATCGTACGTGCAGGTGGTTGCGAGGACCTTCTCGGGCTCGCCGCCGTCGCTCGACAGGTTGACGCTGGGGCTCCAGTACGCCGCGATGCCAGCAAACTCGCGTGATTGCTCTTTCAGATCGAAGTAGTTCGGCGGCGAGATCGAGCGCCCGCGTCCGGTCATCCGATCGCGGTGCTGGACGCTCACGAGCTCGGCAGAGCGCGGATAGTCGAGCGGCCGGAGCAGGACCGCGTTCACCACGGTGAAGATGGCCGCGTTGGCGCCAATCGTCAGGCCGAGGATGGAGAGCACGACGATCGTGAACAGCCGCTTTGCCAGGTATCCACGGATGGCGATCCGTACGTCCTGCAGGAACGAGCTCATGGACCCTCCCGGATGGCCCAACGATAGCGCGGACCCGCCGTGCGAAGGTGGAATCATGAGCGTCCGGATCCGGGAAACCATGATGGAGCGCGAGGCTTTCAGCCGAGCGACCGCCGCTCGCCTAAAAGGCTCGCGCTTCTTCCGGTACGAAGAGTCGGGGGATGGGCGTATATTCGCTGCCGGACGCCGCATGATCATCAAGGTATTCGACGATAAGCGTTCACTGGGACTGGCTGCTGCGAATCAGGCCGCTGACGCCATCCGCACCGCGATCCGCGAGAAGAACCGCGCCCGCATGATTGCTGCGACCGGCGCGTCGCAGTTCGAATTGCTGGACGCGCTGACAAGCGCGTCTGGGATCGAGTGGGAACGAGTCGAGATGTTTCATCTCGATGAATACATCGGGTTGCCGGCGGAACATCCGGCAAGTTTCAGAAACTATCTGCGAACGCGCTTGATCGACAAAGTCGGCATCGTCCATCACCATCTCCTCGACGGAGAGCGGGATCCCGCGGCGGTGATTCGAACGGTCGGACAAGCGCTGCAGAGCGCTCCGATCGATGTGGCGCTGGTTGGGATCGGCGAAAACGGTCACCTCGCGTTCAACGATCCCCCAGCGGATTTCGACACCGAGGAGCCGTATCTCGTCGTGACGCTCGATGACGCTTGCCGGCGTCAGCAACTTGGCGAAGGCTGGTTCGAGAGTCTCGACGATGTACCTCGGCAAGCGATCTCGATGGGAGTCCGCCAGATTCTTCGAGCGAGCGAAATCATCGCTGCCGTGCCGGACGCGCGAAAGGCGAAGGCGGTCGCTGCATGCTGCGAAGGTGACATCAGTCCGCTGGCGCCCGCCTCGATCCTTCGCACCCATCCGAACACCACGATCTACCTGGACAAGAGCTCCGCCGCCCTGCTCACGAAACCTCTGAGACGAAACCTCTGAGACGGGACCTCTGAAGACGGAACCTCTGAGACGAAACCTCTGAGACGAAACCTCTGAGACGAAACCTCTGAGACGGGACCTCTGAGGTGAGGCGAAACTGCTGAGATGGCGCCTACACCCGGCGAACCAGGCCGCGGTCAGTCGCTTCGGTGTTCCGCACCAGCAGCAGGACCAGGATCGCGCCCGCGAGCGGGACCAGGCCGGCAACAACGATGATCGGATCAAACGCGTGCGTGGTTGCGGCCTGCCGCTGATCGGAGTAATGCCCGATCAACAGAAACGCGACGATGGTGGCCAGGCCCGCGCCGGTCCCGCTCAGACCGCTGACGGTGGCGACCGCGTCGCCCGGATACAGGTCTGACGGAAGGACATTGGCGATCGTGCTGAACGCGGCGTAGCAGAACGTGGAGACCGCAAACAGCGCGGCAATCACATAGAGATTGGTCGTGAAAATGGTGGGGATGAGCAGGGTGACGCCGACTCCACCAAAGACGACGACCGCCTTTCGAGCGCCGCCGAGCGACCACCCTTTCTTGATCAGAAATCCAGACACGCCTCCGCCGATGAAATTGCCCAGATCCGCGGCGATGAAAGGCACCCACACCGCAAGCAGACCGCTGCGCAGGTCAATGCCCTTGGCCACCAGGTAGATCGGAAACCAGTCGGTGACGAAGAACCACACGGGATCAGTGAATGTCTTCGCGACGATGACGCCCCACGTTTGCGGCAGCGAAAGCAGATCGCGCCAACGCAGCCGCACGTGGCCGGCCGATTCGGCGTCAGCCCGATCGAGCGCGAGCATCTCCCGTTCGGCGTCTGAGATGCGTGGATGGAGCGAGGGCGGATAGTACAACCATCGCCACACGACGAGCCAGAGAAGGCCGAGGCATCCGGGTACGGCGAACGCGGGACGCCATCCCCATCGAAAATAAATTCCCAACACGATGAACGGCGCGACTGCACCGCCGATCGAGGAGCCGCTGTCGAAGAGAGCCGTTGCCAGGCCACGCTCGTGTTTCGGGAACCATTCAGAAACGGCTTTGGTCGCGGCCGGCCAGTTTGCCGATTCGCCGGCGCCGAGCAGGAAGCGGAAGAATCCAAAACTGTAGAACCCACTGGCAAGCGGCGTGAGGATGGACACCGCCGAGTACGACGCAACGGTGAGCGTCAGCCCCTGCCTGGTCCCGATCCGATCGATCAAGCGCCCGAGGACCGTTTGACCGATCGAGTATGCAAGACGAAATGCGATCACCAGATACGCGTAATCGGTGTTCGACCAGTGGTAGTCGGCTTTCAGATAAGGCGCCAGCAGCGAAAGCGTCTGGCGGTCGATGTAGTTGATGATCGTGGACGCGAAGAGCGCCGCGCCAATCCACCATCGCAGGGCGGGGATGGCGCGGCTGGTCTGTTGATTCATCAGACCCCTTTGCGCCAACCAGGATCATCGTCGCGCTTCGTCTCGATCGCCATGGAACCGTCGGCACTGAGCGGCTGCTCGCAGGTCCAGGCGATCGGTTTCAGCACTCCGGGACGAACCTCCAACTGCGCGGACAGATGAAGCCTGCCCGCATAGTCTTTGGGCAACAGAAATGCGCCCATGCGGATTCCACCGCCGTGAGGATGTCCGGGATCGAGCGTTCCGCGTAACTTCAATCGGCCGTCAGGGCTTTCGAGTTGCAGCCATAACACTCCCGGAACGCCCGCGGCTCCGCGATTGGAAACCGCCACGATCAATTCCGAGCCGCCGTAGCGCTTGCGTTGCCAGACCCACGAGGGGCGGAGTCTGTATCCGAGAGACGTACGCAGGCGATCGAAGCCCCGCGGATAGGTCTGGTGGTAGCGCGCCAGATTGGCGGCTTCGGTCCACAGCGACCAGTAGTTCGCTCTCACATCGAGCGTATGCAGCATGTAGTTCTCGAGAACGTTGATCCCGCTCGCGTCCACCGCCAGATTCGCGGTGTCGTACTGGCGAAAGTATCCGTCTTCGAGAATGGCCGCCGACCAGGGAGCGCGATTCGCCAACTGATCGATTTGAATCGGTTCTTCGACGATGATGCTGTCGGAGCGTAGCCAGGCGCCGGCCTGCATGGCCATCGCCAGAATTCTGCGATTGCCGACGTTGCTGATGTCGGGTTGCGTGTTGACGGCAAGCGGCGTCTTCTTCCAGGTCTCCAGCTGCCTCGCGGTCATCGTCACGAACGTGCGCTCGGCCGACGAGAAATCGTCGAACGGACTGGGGAGCGTGCTGGTGTGTCCCTCGCCCCAGAATCCGTACTGCATCAGGTCGACCCATTCGATGAGCGGATCGCCATCGAATCGCGCGGCGAGCAGATCGTTGAGTTCCGCAAATGCTTTTTGAAACTCCGGGTGATCGTACCGGGGCTCGACAAACTCGGTCGTTCCGAGCTTGGGCATGCGTCCGATCTTCACCAGCGGGATACGCGAGCGCAGGAACTCGGGCAACGCTACTTGATCGGGCTGGACTTCCGGATTGGACATTTGAATCCGGAACGCGACCCGAAGACCGTGCCGTCGCGCTGCATCGAGCGTCAACGCCCAGACGGGATGAAGATTGAGTATGCCGGGTTGTGACTGCACGTGCCGCCAGTCGCAACGGATGTAGAGGACGTCAACGAACGGCAGGCTCGAAATGTTCTCGACATGACGCTCGAGCGTTTCCCGTCCGGCTCGCGCGGCCAGCGATGGACCGCCTTCCTCCCACGTGTATCCGACAAGGCCGAGGCCGGGGTTGCGCTGCGGCTTTTCCGAAGGCGTGGTGAAGAGAAGCGTGAGCCAGCCTTGATCCTGGTCGATATCGAAAGGACCTTGATCCAGCCGGTCGCCGGTCGAAGCAGGCGGGCGCAACTCCTGCTGATCGAACAGAGGCGCGACGCTCGACGTGGGGGCCACCGCTCCGAGCAACGCAGCCCTCTTCAGCAGGGTTCTTCGATTCATGTCTTCAGGAGCAGGTTTCTCGCTTCGTGACGGCAGCTCGGCTAAAGCCTTCGCGCTCCATCTATGGCGTCGACGCCGGCGGGACGCGGCGCTTCGTCGCCTGCTCGAACGCGTACGCCAATTCGATCAGTCGGGGCTCGCTGCACGCGCCCCCGGTGAAGCCGACGCCGAACGGCGCGGCCTTCGCCTGAAAGCTCGCGGGGAACGGCGGGTTCGGCGCGTTCGGGATCAGACCGAAGGGGACGACGATAATGGGGTAGCCGGAGCGCGCGGCCAGGCCGGCTCCGGCGCCGCCCGGCGTGAGGATCGCGTCGAGGTTGTTCGCCTTGAGGACGCCGTCGATGCCTCGATCGCGGCTGAGCAGCCAGTCCTTCTTGTGATCCGCCTCATTTCGCGCGCGGTCCGTATCGAGGTTCATCTCGTCGGAGATATCCAGCCGTGATTGCCCGAATTTGATCGCGCCGGCTTTTGCGTGCGCCAGATTCCACTGGCGCAGCTCGGTGAGCGTCTTGACCGGCGCGGCGGCTCCAAGGCTCTTCAGCCAGAGGTTGAAATCGCGCTTCATCCCGTATTTGAAGTTCACCGAACAGCCTTCGTCCATTCCCTTGGCCTGATCGGCGCCAGAACAGAAATCCCAGGCGGCGAAATTGTCTTTGGGATCCTTCGCGGCGAGACTCGGGACGTCGGCGGGATCGACGACGATCGCGCCCTGCTGTTTCAGGACGGCGATCGCGTCGGTCATCACCCTGGCCTGATCGGCATTCAATCCGCCCCGCCCGGCGGTGATCGTCGTCGTCGTGCTGATCCCATCCGGACGGTTGGCGGCGTCACCATTCAGCGTGATGCGGTCGTAGTAGTAGGCGCGAGGAATGCCGATGCGCGCACCCTTCAGCCCGCCGGCCCGCAGGAATTTTGTGTAGTCGCGTCCTGGCGGCGGCGTGCACGTGCTCGTCGCCGGGTCGTTGGGATCCGGTGACGGACTCTCCAGCGCGCCGAGCATGATCGCGGCGTCGGTGACCGTGCGCGTCATCGGACCGGCGGTGTCATGGTCCGCGGTGATGGGAATGACGCCATAGCGGCTGATCCGGCCGATGGTCGGACGGATGCCGACCAGCATGTTCGCATTCGACGGGCTGATGACGGAGCCGCCGGTATCGGTGCCGACGTTGGCCGCCCACAGGTTCGCCGCGGTGCCGATGCCCGAGCTCGACCCGCCGGTCTGCAAGGCCGGCCGTCCGTCGAACGTCGCCTCGCGCGGATCGGGTCTCGGATCGTACGGGTTGTATCCGAAACCACCGACGGCGTTGTAATTGCCGGGCATTGGATTGGGTGCGCCGGCAACCCAGTTGGCGAGCTCGGTGAGGCCGGTCTTGGCGACGATGATGGCGCCAGCGTCGCGAAGGTTCTTCGTCAACGTGGCTTCGTACGGCGGCACGAGGCCGGCGAAGGCGAGCGCCCCGCCGGTCGTCGGCATGTCGGTCGTGTGAATGTTGTCCTTCAACGCGACCGGGATGCCGTGCAGCGGACCGCGGATCCTGCCGGCCGCGCGATCGCGATCCAGTCGATCGGCTTCATCGAGCGCGTGAGGATTCACGATGATGGCCGCGTGCAGCCGATCTTCATAGGTGGCGAGCCGCACGAGGTACTGACTGACGAGCGCCCGCGAGGTCAGGCGGCCCGATGCCATCGCGGCACGCATCTCCGGGATCGTGGCTTCGATCAGATGGAACGGCTTGGCGGGCGCCGTGGTGCGGCGGGGAGTCTGTGCGGAAAGCGCGACCGCGAGAATGCCGGCGAACGAGAGGAAGATGACGGTACCTTTCATAGGCCCGCATTCTATGACGGCACGACTCGCTATGACGACACGACTCAGAAAAAACCGCAGAGATCGCAAAGAGCGCAGAGAGAATATTTTCTCAGCGGTCTCGGCGCGCTCCGCGGTTTCTTCTGATCGTGAGGTGAGGAGAGGCTGCGCTATTCGGCGCGCAGGGCGATCATCGGGTCGACGCGCGTCGCTCGTCGAGCGGGGACGAGCGTGGCGACGAGAGACACCAGCGTGACAAGCAGAGTCACCGACGCGTAGGTGAGCGGATCCCTTGCGCTGACGCCGAAGAGCGTGTTCTGAATGCCGGCGCCTGCCACGGTCCCGATCGCGAGCGCGATCGCCAGGCCGAGCATCAGCCCGACGGCAATTTGCAGGACGCCCTGACGCAGCACCATTCCGAGAATCGTGCCGTCGTGGGCGCCGAGCGCCATCCGCACGCCGAACTCCTGCCGCCGCTGGTTCACCGAGAACGACATCACACCGTAAATACCAACTGACGCGAGGACCACGGCCACCGCGCCAAAGATCGAGAACATCGCGGCGATGATGCGATTCTGCGCGACGAACACTTCAATCTGCTGCTTCGGTGTCCCGACGAAGTACAGCGGCAGATTCGAATCCGCCTTGTTGACCTCGCGCCTGAGCGCGTTCGCGAGTGCATCGGCGCGCTGGCCTCCGCGTGGCTTCACGACGACGGTGGCAAACTGGCTGACGAACGGTGCCGGCGGCGCCGGGCCGAACGCCGTGGAGTAGAACGGCACGTAGAATCCGCTGTCGTCCACTCCAGGATTGTTGAACGGGCCGAGCATGCGGACGTTCGACACGACGCCGACGATGGTACGCCATGGACCGGGCTGTGTTCCGGCCGTGTTCATGGTGCGGAACCGGCGGCCGATTGGGCTCTCGTTGCCGTAGTGCTTTCGCGCGAACGCCGCGTTGACGATGGTGACCGGAAGCTTCGAGTCGAGGTCGCTCTCATCGAAGGTGCGCCCCTCGAGGAGCCTCTGTCCGGTCACGCCGAAAAACGTGCCGGTTACCTGCTCGAAGTTGGCTTGCGGACGATCCTTGTTGTCCTTGTAGGTCCTGCCGTCGATCTCGATCGCGCCGTTGCCTGAAAACACCATGCGGAAACGGCTGGTGAAGCCGACGGCCTCGAACTCAGGGTTCGTCTTCAGTGCTCTCAAGAGGCGATCGTAGAACACGCGGCGCGCATCGGCCGACGGATAGTCGCCGTCCATCAACCCCATTCGCGCCGACAGGATGCCGTTGGTGTCGTACCCGTAGTCGATCGTCTGCTGCTTGAGGATCGATCGGACCTGCAGCAGCGATCCGATCAGCAGCACGCAGGTGACCACGATCTGGAAGACGACGAGCCCGCGCGAGATCAGCGTGACGCCGCGGCTGGTCGTTCCGCGCCCGCCGTCGCGCAGGACGACGTTCGCGTTCGCGCGGGACGACATCCACGCGGGGAGCAGGCCCGACAGGACCGCCGCGGCGATCGTCGCTCCCACCGTCACTGCGAGTGCGATCGCATCCACGTCGAAGGTGATGTAAGCCGGCGGCGGGTTGTCGAGGGCGCGAACGGTTGCCGTGAGCCATGACGTGCAGCCGTACGCGAGCGCGATCCCGAGCGCCGCGCCGATGCCGGCCACCAGCATGCTCTCGGTGAGCATCTGGCGGATCAGCCGCACTCGCGTCGCGCCGAGCGACGAGCGGATCGCCAGTTCCTTGGCGCGGAGTGTGGCCCGCGCGAACTGCATGTTCATGACGTTCACGCAGGCGATCAACAGCACGCCCACGCAGAAGCCGAGCATCGTCAGCAGCGTGCCGCGGAGGGGCCGGGGCGTGAAGGTCTTGATCAGCGGCTCGACCCGTCCCGTGTTGAATTGTTTGTTGGTGTCGGGATAGGCGGCCGCGAAGTGCTTCGCGAGCGTGGTGAACTCGGCCGTCGCTTGATCGGGCGACACGCCGGGTTTCAGAAGGCCGATGACTGACGGGCTGATGTTCGCGGGATCCTTACGGTCTTTCGGCGGGAACTCGCTGTAGAGCGGCAGCCACAGCTCCTCGTTCTGCGGAAACGCAAACCCCTTCGGCATGACGCCGACGATGGTCGCGGGCTTGCCGTTGATCCGGACGCCTTTGCCGACCACGTCGGGAGATCCGCCGAAATCACGCTGCCAGATGCCGTAGCCGATGATCGCGACCTTCTCCCCGCCTGGCGCATTGTCGCCAGCTGTGAAATCGCGTCCGAGCATCGGCGACGTGCCGAGAATCGTGAAGAACCGATCGGTCACGTAGGCGCCGGTGTACCGCTGCGGCTTCCCATTGTCGGTAACGTTGACGGTGGAGCCGTTCAGGTACGCGGCCAGGACGTCGAATGACTGCTGCTGCGGCAGCAGTTCGTCGAAGTCCATCGACGAGATCTGTCCGTTCACGCCGAAAAAGTTCGAGCTGGACGGATCGATGGAGTTTGCGCTGGCGAGGCGATCGGCCGTGGGGAACGAGAAGCCGCGCAGCATCACCCCGTTGACCACGCTGAACATGGTGGTGACGCCGCAGATCCCGAGGGCGAGCACGACTACGGCCAGGGCACAGAACGATTTGTCCTTGATGAGGACACGCAGGCCGATTCGCAGATCCTGACCGAACGTCTCAGCGACCACGTCGCTTTTAGACGAGGATCGGCGAACTTAGTTCGACTGTCCGGATGCGGGAATCTGGCGACAGTTCCGGGCCGGATTTGTCAGCCTCGGGTCGTTGCTGCCGCCATCGCCAACCGTTCATCGCGGTAAGGATCCCGGGCAAGGCGGCATTCGGCGTTCAGCATCATCGTCGCGCGCTGGTTCGCGGTGAAGGGTTCCCAACGCGGGAGGCCCGCGTGGTTGGGATCGCCGGTGCGTGCAAACGCGACCCACGCGTGGCTCATCCGGTCAGCCAGCGGTTGACGGTCGGTCCCGTTGCCGACGATGGATTGGCTGTTGTCGACGTTGTCGAACGCGAACGGGATGTCCATGCAGTGCATCGCGCGCAGCCGGCCGCCACTGACCGGTGAATACCACTGAAAGCGATACATGTAGACCGGTGCTCGAGCCGCAGCGCTTTTGCGCTCCGCTTGCGTGTCGACGCCGGTGCGAAACTGAGAGGCGTCGGTTTCCATGATGAGCGCGAGGTCGAGCAGGCTGGCTCGCGGACGGCCGTGTTGATAGACGCCGACGAGGGTTTCCGCCTTCGCGGCGTCCACCCGCAGCGTTCGCATGATGCGATCGCGCAAGGCCGCCGCATCAGCGGGCACGTTGTAGTCAGCGTTCGCGCTCCAGGTCACCTCGGTCTCCGTTGAACCGATGAGGAGTGGGATCGATGCGGACAGGGGCGTCGCGGCAGGATTGAAGACGTCGTGCGGCAGCGATCTGCCGTCGACGACCGGAGAGGTCGTGAAGCCGCGGCTGCCGGCCGGTGCCTGCATCGCCGCCAGGACCTGTTCGACCGGCAGGCGCTGCAACTCGTCGAGTTGATGGCTCTTCAGACCGAGGCGCGAGATCAACGCATCCGCGTTCTGCGTCGCACTTGCTGCCGGCATGCCTGTGACGGCCGATCCGCTTTGCGCGATCGCGCGATGGAACAGGCCCTGGGCCGCCGGCATACCGAGCAGGGTGCTAACTTTTCCCGCGCCGCCGGACTGACCGAAAATCGTGACGTTCTTCGGGTCGCCGCCGAATCGATCGATGTTGTCGCGGACCCACGTGAGGCCGGCGATGATGTCCTTCAGCCCGGCGTTGCTCGCGTCGGCGAAGCGGTCGCCGCCCAGCTCGGTCAGATGGATGAAGCCGAGGACGTTCAGCCGGTGGGTGATGCTCACCACGACCACGTCGTGGCGGCGCGCGAGGCTGGCGCCGTCGTATGGGAGCGCGGCGGGCGAGCCGCCGGTGTATCCGCCGCCATGCAGCCACACCATCACGGGACGCGTGCCGCCGGTCGCGGCTTGCGGCGTCCAGACGTTCAGATGGAGGCAGTCCTCACTCATCGGCTCGGTGCCGGTCAGCGGCTGCCACTCGGGCACGAATGGTGCGAGCACCTGTGGAGCGCGGGGTCCGAACGCGAACGTCTCGAGGACGCCGGTCCAGGGCGCGACCTCGAGAGGTGGAAGAAATCGCCGAGCGCCGGCGGTCGATGCGCCGTACGGGACCGACTTGAAGGTCTGCACGCCGTCGATCGACAGTCCGCGGACACGGCCGGCTTTCGTCTCGACGATAGCGCCCGGCGTCGGTTTCGGCGCGTCAGCGAACAGCCGTCTCCGGTCAGCAAGAATTGCCACCGCCGCGGTCGTCGTCACGTGCACGAATTGCCGTCGGTCCATGGTCGCGGACCTTAGCATAAACCTCAGAGGGTAAACCTCTGAGACGGAATCTCTGAGACGGAATCTCTGAGACGGAATCTCTGAGACGAAACCTCTGAGACGAAACCTCTGAGACGAAACCTCTGAGACGGAACCTCTGAGACGGGACCTCTGAGACGGGACCTCTGAGACGGGAGCTCTGAGACGGAATCTCTGAGACGGGACCTCTGAGACGGGACCTCTGAGACGGAATCTCTGAGACGGGACCTCTGTGATGGAATCTCTGAGACG
>Ga0105242_10002771_pt1 | contig 13715 bp, 8 predicted proteins | sample KBSM24metaG_FD_81521 | JGI IMG/M metagenome (GOLD analysis project Ga0105242, IMG submission 81521) | Miscanthus rhizosphere microbial communities from Kellogg Biological Station, Michigan, USA - KBS M2-4 metaG | ecosystem: Host-associated > Plants > Roots > Rhizosphere > Soil | place: Michigan...
CCTCTACAGCTACCTCACCGTCCCGCGCTTCACGGTGCCGCGCTGGTACGCGGAGGGAAGCGCCGTCTTCATGGAGACGTGGATGGCCGGCGGACTGGGACGCGTCCAGGGCGGCTTCTACGAGATGGTGTTCCGCGCGATGGTGCGCGACGAGGCGCCCTTCTACGATCCGCTGGGCCTGGAATCGCGCGGCACGCGCATCGACTTCCAGGGCGGCGCCAACGCGTACCTCTACGGCACGCGCTTCTTCACGTACATCGCCTACGCCCACGGCCCCGAGAAAGTGATCCAGTGGCTGCGCCGCGACCCGGACAGCAAGCGCCACTGGGCTGACAACTTCGAGCACGTGTACGGGATGCCCATCGAGGTCGCGTGGCAACAGTGGATCGCGTTCGAGCGCGAATTCCAGCGAAAGAACCTCGCGCAGGTGCGCGAGCAGCCGATCACGCCGCACAAGGACCTGGTGAAAACGGCGGTGGGCTCCGCCTCGCGCGCGTACTTCGACGAGAAGAACGGCAAGCTTCTCGCGGCGTTCGACTATCCCGGCACCGTGGCGCACATCGGCATGCTCGACATGGGCGACGGCAACATCCAGCGCCTGGCCGACGTGAAGGACCCACTGCTCTACAAGGTGACGGCGCTCGCGTGGGACCCGTCCACGCGCACCGCGTTCTTCACGACCGACCACCACGCCCTGCGCGACCTGTGGGCGCTCGACGTGGACACGGGCAAGGAGCGGCTTCTCATGCGCGACGCGCGCGTGGGCGAAATCGTCTTCAACCCCGTGGACAAGTCCCTTTGGGGCGTGCGGCACGAAAGCGGATTCGCCACGCTCGTGAACGTGCCGGCCCCGTATACCGAGTGGAAACAGGTGCACACGTTCCCGTACGGTGTGGTGCCGTACGACCTGGACATCTCGCCCGACGGAAAGAAGCTCGCCGGTTCGATGGCCGAGGTGGGCGGCGACCAGTTCCTGCGCGTCTGGGACCTGGAGCGTGTGCGCAAGGGCGACATGAAGCCGCTTTCCGAGCACGTCTTCGGCCAGTCGATCCCGGAGAACTTCGTCTTCTCGCCGGACGGGCGCTACCTCTACGGCAGCAGCTACTACACGGGCGTGTCGAACATCTTCCGCTACGAAGTGGCCAACGGGGAGGTCGAGGCCGTGTCGAACGCGGAGTCGGGATTCTTCCGCCCCGTGCCGCTTGCCGACGGGCGCCTCATCATCTTCCACTACACCGGCGCGGGGTTCGTGCCGGCGACCATCGAGCCCAAGGTCCTGAAGGACGTGAGCGCGATCACATTCCTCGGCGCCGAGATCGCGAAGAAGCATCCCATCGTCACCACGTGGCAGGTGGCCTCGCCGTCCGAAGTCGACGACGAGAAGCTGGTGACGGGGCGCGGCCCCTACGTGCCGTTCCAGAAGACCGGGCTGCAGAGCGCTTATCCGGTGTTGCAGGGATACAAGCAAAAGATCGGCTTCGGCATGCACGCGCACATCGACGATCCGCTCTCGCTTGTGTTGATCGACCTGGAGGCCGCGTACACGCCCTCGCCGAACCTGCCGCAGGACGAGCGCGCGCACGTGGACGCGACGCTGCGCTACCTCGGCTGGCATGCGGGAGCCTCGTGGAACCGGCCGGACTTCTACGACCTCTTCGGTCCGACGATACGCAGTCGCCGCGGTCTCGCCGTGAAGGGCGGATACGACCAGTTCCTCGTCTTCGACGAGCCGCGCCGCCTCGAATTCAGGAGCGAGCTCGCGCACTATGAGCGCCTGGATGCGCTGCCGGCTTTCCAGAACGTTCCCACGACGTCGAGCCGCCTCACCACCGCCGAGGCAGGCCTGTATTTCACCGACGTAAGGCGCTCGCGCGGGGCCGTGGACGACGAGAAGGGCATCGTCGCGGACGCGGTGTTCTTCTCGAACTACGTCGAGTCGCGCTTCGTGCCGCAGCTGCGCGGCAGCTTCGACTTCGGCGTGCCCCTGCCGTGGGCGCACAGCTCGGTGTGGCTGCGCAACGCCGCCGGCATCGCCAAGGGAGAAGCGAACGACGTCTACGCCAACTTCTTCTTCGGCGGCTTCGGCAACAACTACGTGGACGCGAATCGCCAGGAGAAGCGCTACCGCGAGTACGACTCGTTCCCGGGCTTCGAGATCAACGAGCTGAACGGGCGCCGGTTCGTGCGCAGCATGGCGGAGGTGAACCTCCCGCCCTACGTGTTCGAGTCCGTGGGCACGCCGGTCTTCCACCTCGCCTGGCTTCGCCCCGCGGTGTTCTCGTCGCTGCTGCGGACGAACCGCGATCTCACGCAGAGCGGCCGCTACGCCAATGCCGGCGGGCAGGTGGACCTGCGCTTCACCGTGATGCACTGGTACGAGATGACGCTTTCCGTGGGCTACGCCGTCGGCTACCGGGGCAGCGAGCGCGCGGGCCACGAATGGATGGTGTCGCTCAAGATCATGTAGCCTCACCCGCATGCGTGTCCTGCTGGGCCTGGTTCCCGTCGCGTGCTTCCTCGGCATCCTCGTCGCACTCGACAGCTACAAGCTGGTAAAGCTGCGCAACGTGCTGGCGGTGCTGGCGGCCGGCGCGGCGATCGCCGGCGCGTCCTACGGCATCAACGGCGAGCTTCTCGATCGCCTCGACATCGATTTCATCACCTACACGCGCTATGTAGCGCCGCCCTTGGAGGAGCTGCTGAAGGCGGCCATCCTGGTTGCGCTCATCCGCGGGCATCGCATCGGATTCCTCGTGGACGCCGCGATCGTGGGATTCACCACCGGCACGGGGTTTGCGATGGTGGAGAACATCCTGTACCTGAAGATCGCACCCGACGCACCGCTGGGCGCCTGGTTCGTGCGCGGCTTCGGCACCGCGATCATGCACGGGGGTGCCACCGCCATCTTCGGCGTGATGGGGCTCGCGATGGTGGAGCGCGCGCAAAGATCCGGATTGCTCGCCTTCGTTCCCGGGTTTCTCCTGGCCGTCGCGCTGCACTCCGCGTTCAACCATTTCTTCTTCTCGCCGTTCATTTCCACCGTCGGGATCGCGATCGTCCTGCCCGTGATTCTCCAGCTGGTCTTCGCGCGCAGCGAGGCGGCGATGGGCAAGTGGCTTGGAACGGGATTCGACGCCGATACGGAAATGCTCAGCCTCATCAACTCGGGCGGGCTTTCGGATTCGCCGGTGGGGCGCTACCTCACCCAGCTCAAGGAGAAATTCCAGGGGCCCGTGGTCGCGGACCTCGTCTGCTACCTGCGGCTGCACACGGAGCTCGCGCTTCGCGCGAAAGGCGTCCTCATGATGCGCGAGAACGGATTCGAGGTGCCGATCGACGAGCCGACCCGCGAGAAATTCGTGGAGATGACCTACCTGGAGAAAAGCATCGGCCCGACAGGGCGCCGGGCGCTGCAACCGATGCTGCACATGAGCCACAAGGACCTGTGGCAGCTCTACATGCTCAAGAGCTGATCTTCACCAGCCGCCGGCTCGGATCCACTCCTCCAGCATCGGCATGCGGTCCACGCCCCAGAAGGGCTCCCCGTCGGCGTTGAAGAAGGGCGATCCGAAGACGTTGGCGGCGATCGCGTTGTCCACCTCCTTCTTCGCGCGCTCCTTCAATGCAGGATCCTCGAGGGCCGTGGCGAGGGCGGTGGCGTCGATGCCCGCGGATCTTGCGATCTCGATGACCGTCGCCGGCGCACTGATGTCGATGCCGTCGACGAAATACGCCTTGTAGAGCGCTCTTGCGAGCGCGCGCGCCTGCGTTGAATCGCGATCGTCGAGCCAGTAGAACGCGCGCATCGCCGCCACGGTCCCGATCGGAAACTTCGAGGGTTGCTTGTAGGGCACCTTGTGCAAGCGTGCCGAGCGCAGGAAGTCGCGCCTGGAATACTCGCCCTTCATCGGTATCTCGACCAGGGGCGGCTGGCCCGTGATCTTGAACACGGGTCCCAGGAGGAACGGGCGCCAGCGCAGCGGCCGGCCGACCCGCTTCTCGAAGTCGTCGGCCAGCTGCGAGGCGATGTACCCGTAAGGCGACGAAAACTCGAAGTAGAAGTCGATCGGCGCCTTCGACGTCATGGCGTCTGTGCGCCGTCCTGGCCCGGCTGCGTGCCGGGCTGTGTCTCCACAAGCTTGAGCGGCTCGGCATCCATCGCCTGCGCGCGTCGCCGGCGCGGCTTGGTGCGGTGGGGCAGGTCGTCCTCGACCGGCGCTGCGACCGGCGCGCTGGAAGACGTCTCGACCAATTGCAGCTCCTGCGGCGCGGGGGCGTCGTCGCTCGCGTGGCGCTTGCGGTTCGGGCGATGCGACTGCGAGTCCTCGACGACTTCGTCGTGCTCGCTCACGCTGCGGAAAGCCGCGGGCGGCGCCAGCATCGGTGTCGGTGTCGGTGTGGGCGTCGGGGCGGATTGCGTGAATGACGGCGTCACGGGCTCGTGCCGGGGCGCCTGCTGCTCGTGCTCGGCCTCGCGTGCCTCGTAATGCGGACTCGCATGGCGAACCTGGGCCTCGACGTTTTCCTGAACGGGCGCGCGTGCGGACTCCAGCTCCGCGGCACGGCTCTCGATCGCATCGGCGGGGCTGCCCTCGGTGGCGAAGTTCTCGCGCGCGCCACGATCTCCGCGTCCGCGGCCTCCGCGGCGGCGGCGACGGCGTGCGCCTTCGCCCTCGCGCGGGGCATCGGCGGCCGGACCCGACTCGAGGCGCGGTACCTGTTCCTGCTGCTCGTCCTCACGCAGCAGCTCCGCGCTCATCATCTCGCCACGTTGCGGCTGCTGCTGGTGCGGCTGCTGCTGCGGACGCGGTTCCCGCGGCTCGCGCGCTTCACGCGGTTCGCGTTGCTCACGCGGCTCGCGCTGTTCACGCGGCTCGCGCTGCTCCCGCGCCTCGCGCGGCTCACGCGGCGGACGCGGTTGCTGCGGGCGTCCTTCGCGTTGCGGGTCGCGATTGTCGCGACGCGGCTGTTGCTGCTGTTCGCCGCCGGGCTTGCGCTCCTGGCGCGGCTGTTGATCTCCACCTTGGCGCGGGCGATCTCCCCGCTGGCCGTCGCGCCGCTGTTGTTCACCGCGGCGTCCGTCGCGGCGCTGCCCATCTCGCTGGCGCTGTCCGTCGCGGGAGCGAGCGTCCTCGAGCGCGGGCTTTGCCTGTGCAGGTTGCGCCGCGGGCTTGGGAGCCGGCACGGTCTCGGCGGGCTTCTTGAGCCAACCGAAGAGCCTGTCCATGAGACCCACGGGGCGCGCCTCGGGCGCGGGGGTGGTCGCGCGTGTTGCCGGGGCGCGCGTGGCAGGACGCTGCGCGGCGACCGGCGCTTCCACGGACATGGGTGCGGGCTGGTCGGGACGAATCCCCTTCACCAGCGGCTCGGGACGCGGCGCGATTTTCTCCGGCGTGCGCGTCGCCATGCCCACCGGCTCCTCATCGGGCACGGTCACCATCTCGTAGCTGGGCTTCTGCTCGTCGAGCTGCGGCGCGTCGTGGCGCAGGCGCTCGACGTTGTAGTTGGGCGTGGCGAGGTTCGGGTTCGGGATCAGCAGCACGTTCACCTTGAGGCGAGCCTCGATGCCGAAGATCTCCGATCGCTTTTCGTTGAGGAGATACGTGGCAACGTCCACCGGCACCTGGCAATGGATCGCGGCGGTGTTTTCCTTCATCGCCTCTTCCTGCAGGATGCGCAGCACGTGCAGCGCGGTCGATGCCGTGTCGCGGATGTAGCCGGTGCCGTGGCAGCGCGGGCAGGGCGAGTGCGTCGTCTCCTCCAGCGATGGCTGCAGGCGCTGGCGCGAGAGCTCCAGCAGCCCGAAGCGCGAGATCTTGCCGATCTGCACCCGCGCGCGGTCGTGGCGCAGCGCCTCGCGCAGGCGGTTCTCCACCTCGCGCTGGTTCTTCGCGTTCTCCATGTCGATGAAGTCGATCACGATGAGGCCGCCCAGGTCGCGCAGGCGCAGCTGGCGGGCCACTTCGTCGGCCGCCTCGAGGTTCGTGTTGAACGCGGTCTGCTCGATGTCGTGGCCGCGCGTGGCACGCGCGCTGTTCACGTCCACGGAGACCAGCGCTTCCGTGTGGTCGATCACGATGGCCCCGCCCGAGGGCAGCGTCACGTCGCGTCCATACGCGCTCTCGATCTGGTGCTCGATCTGGAAGCGTGAGAAGAGCGGGACGTCGTCGCGGTAGAGCTTCACCTTGTTCACGTTGGCCGGCATCACGGTGCTCATGAACGCCATGGCCTGGTCGAAGATCGCCGGGGTATCGACCAGGATCTCGCCGATGTCGGGCTGGAAGAGGTCGCGGATCGCGCGCACCACGAGGCTCGACTCGAGGTAGATGAGGCAGGGGCCTTTTTCCTCGTTCGAGGCGGTCTCGATGGCGCCCCAGAGCTGCAGCAGGTAGTTCAGGTCCCACTGCATTTCCTCGGCGCTGCGGCCGATGCCCGCGGTGCGGGCGATGAGGCTCATTCCGTCGGGAACCTGGAGCTGGTCCATCACTTCGCGAAGCTCGTTCCTGTCCTCGCCCTCGATGCGGCGCGAGACGCCTCCGCCGCGCGGATTGTTGGGCATGAGCACGAGGTAGCGCCCGGCGAGCGAGATGTAGGTGGTGAGCGCCGCGCCCTTGTTGCCGCGCTCGTCCTTGTCCACCTGGACGATGAGCTCGGAACCGGACTTGAGCTGGGTGGCCATCTTCGAGCGGCCGAACTCGCCGCCGTCCTGATTGACCATGTACTGCTTGGCGATTTCCTTGAAGGGAAGGAAGCCGTGGCGCTCGGCGCCGTAGTCGACGAACACCGCCTCGAGGGAGGGCTCTACGCGGGTGATGACGCCCTTGTAGATGTTGCTCTTGCGTTGCTCTTTTCCGGCCGACTCGATATCCAGGTCGATGAGCTTCTGGCCATCGACGATCGCGACCCGCAGCTCTTCGGCCTGGGTCGCATTGAACAGCATGCGTTTCATTTTCTTCTTTCTCCCGCGCTCGATGTCACGGAAGGGATCCCGTTCGCCGGGATCCGGGCGACGAGTTACTTCAGAAGTCGATTCTTTGAGGCTTCACGCTGGATTCAGGTGAGCGAGAGGGACGATTTCTGGTCTTGTTCGTCTGGGGCGTCGTGGCCGAAGGAGCGGGGACCTTCGTGGTCCATCCGGTGCTTCCTGCCAGGGCGCGAATTCGGAGCGTCGAGCGCGTTTGTTTCGTTGAGCCGTCGCTGCTTGGTTTTGCAGGCGCGCGACGTTGGCCTGCTTTCCGGGGCTTTCCGCGCCCGGCACTTGATTGTCCAGTCTCCCGATCGCGATTGCAACCGCTAAGATATTGGAAATCAATCACATATAGTATACAGGCATGTCGGTCGAAGGAAAAGCCGCCGTTTCTCAAGCCCCTGCCGTACGCTGGATCGACGTGACGGAAGATGAGGCCGGCCAGCGCATCGACAACTACCTGATCGCGCGCCTGAAGGGGGTTCCGAAGAGCCACGTCTACCGGATCATTCGCGGCGGCGAGGTCCGGATCAACAGCAAACGGGTCCAGGCCTCGCAGAAGATCGCGGCGGGCGATCGCGTTCGCCTGCCCCCGGTGCGTGTCGCCGAACGCGGAGACCCCGAACCCGCTCCGCATTACCGGTTGCCGGTGCTCTTCGAGGACGAGTGGATCATCGCCATCGACAAGCCCTCAGGCATCGCGGTGCATGGCGGAAGCGGCGTCGCGCACGGCGTGATCGAGTCGCTGCGCGCCATGCGTCCCGAGGCGCGCTTTCTCGAGCTTGCCCACAGGCTCGATCGCGAGACCTCCGGCATCCTGCTGGTTGCGAAGAAGCGATCCGCGCTCACGGGGCTGCACGAGGCGCTTCGCAGCCGGGGCATGGACAAGCGCTACCTCGCGGCGGTGGCCGGGCGCTTCCGCAACGAACGCCAGCGCGTGCGCCTGGCACTCGCCAAGCGCGACACCGCCGAGGGAAAGCGCGTGTCCGTTTCCGAGAGCGGACAGGATGCGGAGACGGTCTTCCATCTGGTCGAGCGCCGCGACGACAGGAGCCTCCTCGAAGCGGAGCTCCTCACCGGGCGCACGCACCAGATCCGCGTGCACCTCGCGCACCTGAAGCATCCCGTCCTGGGGGACGACAAGTACGGCGACTTCGAGCTGAACAAGTCGCTGCGCAAGGTGGGCCTCAAGCGGATGTTCCTGCATGCGGCGAGGCTGGGCCTCGACCATCCCGTCACGCACGAGAGAATCCAGCTCGAATCGCCGTTGCCCGCCGACCTGAAGCGATTCTGGGAGAAAGCCTGAACTACGAGCTCGTGATCTTCGACTGGGACGGCACACTGATGGACTCGACGTCCGTGATCGCCGCGGCCCTGCAGAGCGCATGCCGCGATATCGGGATCGCCGTGCCGACCGAGCGCGACGCGCGTTTCGTGATCGGCCTGGGCGCCGCCGATACGTTCCGCCACGTGGCGCCGCGCCTCGACGCGCAAGGGCAGGGGCGACTCGCGGAGCGCTACCGGCACCACTTTCTCGCCAACGAGCACCAGGCGCCACTCTATGGGGGCGTGCGCGAGATGCTCGCCGACCTGCATGGACGCGGACGTCGCCTGGCCGTAGCGACCGGAAAGGCGCGCCGCGGATTGGAGCGCGTGCTCGATGCGACAGGGCTGCGCCCATGGTTCGAGGCGACGCGCTGCGCCGACGAAGGGTTCGCGAAACCGCATCCGGACATGCTCCTCATGCTCATGGACATCACCGGCGTCGAGCCCCGGCGCGCGCTGATGGTGGGCGACACGACGCACGACCTGGAGCTCGCCACCAATGCGGGCATCGACGCGATCTCGGTCTCGTACGGCGCGCACGACGAGGCGCTGCTCGCCACGCGCCCGGCGAAGGCACGCATTTCCACCGTGGCGGACCTGCATCGATGGCTGAACGAGAACGGCTGATCTGCGAATCGGCGGCGCTCGCCGAGTGCGCAAAAGGCGTGCGCTTTGTACTTGCCCGCGAGGCGGGCGAGGAAAAGGGCTTCGCGATCCGCCACTTCGGCGCCGTGCGCGCCTTCGTGAACCGCTGCCCGCACAACGGAACCGAGCTCGACTGGCAACCGGGAGAGTTCTTCGATTTGGCTGGGCTATACTTGGTCTGCTCGACGCACGGGGCGATCTTCGAACCCAAAACAGGTTTGTGCGTCGCGGGGCCATGCCGCGGCGCCTCGCTCGAGCCGCTCGCCGTTCGCGAGCAGGGCGGCGAGGTTTTCCTTCTCGACGACGAGCCATGACCGACCTGGGGCCTCCTCCGTGGGAGCGCGCGGTTCTCGAAAAGATCGCCCTCAAGGCGCTCGACGAGCAGCGACGCCAGCGCCAATGGAACGCGCTCTTCCGCATCCTGTGGCTCATCTTCTTCTTCCTGCTGCTTTCCGCGTGGCTCGGCTGGATCGGCCGTCCTGACAAGGATTCGGCCTCGTCGGCCTCGGGCAAGTTCACGGCGCTGGTCGACCTCGAGGGCGTGATCTCGCCGGACTCGAAGGCGTCCGCGGACAAGATCAACAGGGCCCTCAACCGCGCGTTCAAGGACTCGGGCACGCAAGGCGTGGTGCTGCGCATCAACAGTCCGGGCGGAAGTCCCGTGCAGTCCGGCTACATCAACGACGAGATGCGCCGCCTTCGCGCCAAGTACCCGGACAAGCCGCTCTACGTCGTGGTGCAGGACCTGTGCGCCTCGGGAGGCTACTACGTGGCGAGCGCGGCCGACAGGATCTACGTCGACAAGGCGAGCCTCGTGGGCTCCATCGGCGTGATCATCTCGAGCTTCGGCTTCGTCGACACGATGAAGAAGCTGGGCGTCGAAAGGCGCGCGTACACCGCCGGGGACAACAAGGATTTCCTCGATCCCTTCGCGCCCGAGAATCCGGCGCACAAGGAGCATGCGCAGAAGATGCTCGCGCAGATCCACGAGCAATTCATCAACGTCGTTCGCACGGGGCGAGGCAAGCGCCTGAAGGAAACGCCCGATATGTTCTCGGGACTCATCTGGACCGGCGAGGAGAGCGTGAATCTCGGGCTCGCCGATGGCCTGGGCGGCCTCGACTACGTCGCGCGCGAAGTGATCAAGGCCGACAAGGTGGTGGACTTCTCGCCCAGGGACAATGTGTTCGAGCGGCTGTCGGACCGCCTCGGAACGAGCTTCGGCGGTTCGGTCGGCCGAGCCGCGCTCGAAGCGGCGGCCGGCGCGGCAGGGGTGCGCTGAGACACAGGCGATGAGCGCGATCGCCCGAGATCCGCCACGCCTCGACTTCGACCTCGTCCGCGAGGCGTTCGACCGCACTTCCGTGGGCTTGGTGGTGATCACGCCTGAAGGTGTGTTCCGCCAGGTCAACAAGGCTTTCTGCGACATCACCGGCTACTCGCGCGAAGAGCTCGAGGGCCAGTCGTTCCGCATGTTCACGCATCCGGACGACATCGCGCGCGACGACGAGCAGCTGCGCGCGATCCGCGCGGGCGGCGACATTCCCTCGGTGGACAAGCGCTTCGTCCGCAAGGGCGGCGGCGAAGTGTGGGTTCGGCGCAGCGCCGCGGCCATGCGCGATCCGAACGGCCAGGTGCGCTTCATCGTGGGCGCTTTCGTCGACCTCACCGAGCAGCGCCAGAAGGACCGCGCGCTTCACCAGACCAACGGGTTCCTGAAGGCCATCGTCGAGAACACGCCGGTGGCGATCTACACCACGGACCTGGAGGGCCTCATCAACTTCTGGAACCCCGCAGCGGAGCGCGTCTTCGGTTTCACGCCCGAGCAGGCGATCGGCAAGCGGGCGCCTTTCGTGCCCGCCGGCAAGAAGCAGGAGGCCGCGGACCTGCGCGCGCGTGTGCTGAAGGGCGAGATCCTGAACGGCCTGGAGCTGCAGCGCCAGCGCGCGGACGGCTCGCCCATCACCATCCACGGCGCGGCCGCGCCGCTGCGCGACGAAGACGATCTCATCACGGGGATGCTGGTCGCATGCGTGGACGTGACCGAGGCCAAGCGCGCCGCGGGCGACCTCGAGAGCCACCTGCACTTCACGCGCGCGTTGCTCGACGCGATTCCCAGCCCCGTCTACTTCAAGGACCGCGGTGGTCGCTACCAGGTGCGCAACCGCGCGTGGGAGGATCTCTTCGGCGGCGGGCGCGAGTGGAGCGGCAAGACGGTGCGCGACATGTATCCGGCCGACATCGCGGCGCAGCACGAGGAGCGCGACAGGGCGCTGCTCGAACGGCCTTCGGCGACAACGTACGAGATCGTGATGCCCACGGCCGATGGCGAGCGGCGCGAGATGCTCTACAACAAGGTGAGCTTCGTCGACCAGAGGGGCGACGTGGCGGGCCTCATCGGCATCATCACGGACGTCACGCGCTACAAGGAAACGGAGCGCGCGCTGGAGGCGAGCGAGGCGCGCTTCCGCGTGCTCACGGAAAGCTCCATCGACCTGATCACGGTGACCGATGAGAACGGCACGCTGGGCTACCAGAGCGCGGCGTTGCGACACCTGCTGGGCTACGACCCTGCCGACACCGTGGGCAAGAGCGCGCTGAAGCTCGTGCATCGCGACGATGCCGACCATGTGCGCGCAGCCTTCAAGAGGATGGTGGAGTCTCGCCACCTCACCGAGCCCGTGGAGTTCCGACTTCGCCATCACAACGGCAGCTGGCGCACTTTCGAATCCCTGGGAACCAACTGCCTCGCCAACCCGCACATCAAGGGGATCGTCTGGAACTCGCGCGACATCACCGACCGCAAGGTGATCCAGCAGCGCATCCAGCACCTCGCCTACCACGACAACCTGACGGGGCTGCCCAACCGCGGCCTGCTGCAGGATCGCCTCGCGCGGTGCATCGCACGGGCAGAGCGTTCGGGGCGCAAGGTCGCGGTGCTTTTCATCGACCTGGACAATTTCAAGAACATCAACGACACGCTCGGCCACGACATGGGCGATGAGCTGCTGCGCCAGGTTTCCCGGCGGCTCACCGAGTGCGTGCGCCTGGAAGACACGATCGCGCGCCAGGGCGGCGACGAATTCATCGTGCTGCTCGACCAGCTCGAGAACGGCCGCAATGCCTCCGTGGTCGCGCAGAAGATCCTGAACTCCCTTCGCCATCCGCTCTCGCTGGGCGGCACGGAGCAGCACGTGAGCGGCTCGGTCGGCATCGCGGTCTATCCCGAGGATGGGCGCGACGCCCAGACGCTCATGAAGAACGCCGATACGGCGATGTTCCACGGCAAGGGCCAGGGCAAGAACACGTACCAGTACTTCACCTCGCAGATGAACATCGCCGTCAAACGGCGCATGACGCTGGAGACGGCGCTGCGCCGCGCCGTGCTCCAGAAGAACTTCGTGCTGCACTACCAGCCCCAGATCAACCTGGAGAGCGGCGAGATCATCGCGGTCGAGGCGCTGGTGCGCTGGCAGACCGAGGACAGCGGCACGGTGATGCCGGGCGACTTCATTCCGCTCGCCGAAGAGACGGGCCTCATCAACGACATCGGCGAATGGGTGCTGCGCGAGGGATGCCGCCAGGCGAAGGAGTGGCAGGACCAGGGCCTCGCGCGTACGCGGCGCATGGCGGTGAACCTGTCGGCGCGGCAGTTCGGCGACCGCGGCTTCCTCGACATGGTCACGCGCGTGCTGAACGAGACGGGGCTTTCGCCGCAGTGCCTCGAGCTCGAGATCACCGAAAGCCAGGTGATGCGCCAGACCGAGGGCATCATCCAGTTGCTCAACAAGCTCTCCGAGATGGGCGTGAGCCTCGCCATCGACGACTTCGGCACGGGCTATTCGAGCCTGTCGTACCTGAAGCGCCTGCCGATCCAGAAGCTGAAGATCGACCAGTCGTTCATCCGCGACGTGACGGTGGACCCGAACGACGCCGCGATCGTGGTGGCCATCATCAACATGGCCAAGAGCCTCGACCTCGAGACGATCGCCGAGGGCGTGGAGACCGCGGGCCAGCTGGCGCTCCTGCGTTCGAAGGGCTGCCGCACGGGACAGGGCTTCTACTTCTCCGCGCCGGTGCCGTCGCGCGAGATCTATCCGCTCCTTCGCGGAAATCGCCTCGCCGTCGCTCCCTAGGCGAGCAACAGGAAGATCGCCGGCCGCTTGCCGATCGTGGCGGAGCGCTTCTTCCATCCGGCCACGGTGTCCGTCACGATGGATTCGCCGGGGGAGGTGAGGTCGGCCGCGATCGCGAGGCGCGTGGTCGCGCGGCAGGTGGCGAGAATCTCCTTCAGCATCGCCTCGTTGCGATAGGGCGTCTCGATGAAAACCTGCGTCTCGCGGTCCTTCGCGGAGCGTTTCTCGATCTCGCCAATCGCCGTTCGTCTCGCCACCGTTTCCGCCGGCAGGTACCCGGCGAAACGGAACCGCTGTCCATCGAGGCCACTCGCGGCAAGTGCGAGCAGGATCGAAGACGGCCCGACGCACGGAACGACGCAAACGCCGCGCGCGTGCGCCGCGGCCACGAGCTCCGCGCCCGGGTCGGCGACCGCTGGCATGCCCGCTTCCGAGAGCAGTCCAATGTCGTGTCCCGCGAACACGGGCTCGAGGAGCGCGGCGACGGCGGCCGCGGGCGTGTGCTCGTTCAGCTCGGAAATCGACAGCTCGCGCGCCGGCTTCGGATGCCCGCACGCTCGCAGCCACGCCCGGGCGCTCTTCGCGTTTTCCACCACGAAGCGATCCAGCGTGCGGATTCGCGCGAGCACGGTGCCGGGAAC
>Ga0105242_10002772_pt1 | contig 13715 bp, 15 predicted proteins | sample KBSM24metaG_FD_81521 | JGI IMG/M metagenome (GOLD analysis project Ga0105242, IMG submission 81521) | Miscanthus rhizosphere microbial communities from Kellogg Biological Station, Michigan, USA - KBS M2-4 metaG | ecosystem: Host-associated > Plants > Roots > Rhizosphere > Soil | place...
GCGCGGCCGCGTTTCTGCGCGACACCATCGTCGAGGCCAACGAGCACAGCGGGTTGCACATCGTCGACTACTCCGACCCCGCGAACGCCGTGCAGATCGCGGGGCGCATCTGGCACTACCACGACGTCGTGGCGGGCGACGACGCGGTCTACGCAATGCAGTTGAGCACGTTCCTCGCGCTCGACGTCACCGACCGCCGCCACGTCGTGGACCGCCAGATCCGCAACATCCAGACGACCGAGCAGCTCGACACGATTCCGCCGAATTCGGGCTCGCCGGAGTACCTGGTCTGGCGCGGCCCCGACGCGATCGTGTTTCTCACACTGCTCGAAGACCGCTTCGAGCCGCGCGAGATCGCCACGGTCTCGCTGTCCCATCCCGATCTGTTCGGCACGTCGGCGACGGGCGTCTTCGTCACGCTGGACGGATCGCTCTCGCGCATCGACGTCGCCGACCCGCAGAACGTCGTCGAGACCGGCATGCGCGTCATTTCCCCGCAGCAGATCGCCGTCGCGGACGAGAAACTCGTGATCGCGGACCGCTACTCCGTTCGTGTCTTCGGCCCCGACACCCCGCCGCCTCCCCAGCCCGCGGCCGCCAGAAGGCGGGCGACGCGGCACTAAGACAGATGGCAGAGGGCAGAGGGCAGAGGGCAGAAGAGCCACCTCCCACGTACTTCTGCCGTCTGCCCTCTGCCATCCGCCCTCTGCCCTCTGCCGTCTGCCGTCTGCCGTCTGCCCTCTGCCGTCTGCCCTCTGCCCTCTGCCCTCTGCCATCCGCCCTCTGTCCCCCCTCGCTCACGGGGAATTCGTTGGACTTTTTCTGATTTGTAAACAGCATTCGGCGTCTTCGGCGATAGAGTGGCGACGGCCAGGGAGACCCTTTTTTGTCCATGTTCCACAGCATTTCGAGAACGATCATCGTGGCACTCGTTGCCGCCGCCGCCGTCTATGCCGACGATCCGAAGTGCAGCGTGACTGCACGCGAATGCGAACAGCAGATCCGGCAGATGCTCAGCGGACGCCGTTTTCTCGGCGTGACGATCGACCGCACATCCGGCGGACTGGTGATCACGTCGATCACCGCGAACAGTCCGGCGGAGCGTTACGGCCTGAAGACGGGGGACCGTCTGATCGCCGTGAACGGCAAGTCGCTGACGCAGTCGACGGCGAAGGAGTTCCGGCAGTTCGTCGCGGGCGCCGGGGACAACGGAAGGCTGTGGATGATCATCTGGCGGCGCGGCGCGTACAAGAAAATCGAGGCGCGTCTGGAGCCGTACAGCAAGGAGCAGATCGACAAAATCATCGCCGCGCATCTGGCCCAGAGTCACCCGGTGACGGCAGGCGCGCAGTGATGGTTCTTGTCTCCCGAGGCCAATGGTTGACGCGATCATCGCGAAGTTGAGAGCCGTCTTCCGAAAGGGAGCCCGGCCGGACCGCGTCTCGATTCTTCTCCCCTTCCTGATCATCTCCCTCGGCCTGGGCGCGCTGGCCTGGCGCTCGTACAACCTCTCGTTGAAGATGGAGCGCGGCGTGAGCGCGCTCGCCGGACAGTACGCCGGCTATGCCGCCGAGATCACGGCGCACCGCGTCGACGCCGCCGTGGCCACGGAATTGGGACGTGTGCCCGACGAATGGCAGCAGATGGAGCGCCGCGCCGTGGAGCCGACGTTCACTTCACTGCGCGACTGGGTGAAAGAACACGACTGGATCACGTCCGCGGTCTACATCCCCGACTACGATCCCGCCAGCGGCATTTACGCGGCCGAGATCTCGACGGGCTCGAAGGCGTTGCGTCTGGAGCGCGAGTTCTTCACGTCGACCGGAACGGTGCGCTACAAGTACGATCCGGAGCGTCTGCTCGCCAAGGTGCAGAGCGCGGCGCACCAGCAGCCGCTCGTGCGGACCGCGGCGCGCGGCACGCTTGCGATTCAGCAGCAGGCCGACGTCTCGCTTGTGCGCGGCGTGCGCGAGGCCGGCCTGCAGAAGGTCGACGACGGCTTCGCCTTCACCTCGAAGCTCGCGCCGCCGCTCGACTCGTTCGCCATCCGCGCGGTCGTGCGGACGGAATACGTCGGCGGCCGGGGATGGCAGAACCAGCGCGTGATGAGTCTCTGGGTCAGTCTCGTCGCGCTCGTGCTGACCGGACTCGGGGCGATGCTCGCGTTGCGCGGGATCAGCAAGGAAACGGAGACCATGAAGCTGCGCGGCGCGCTCATCGCGAACGTGTCGCACGAGCTGCGCACGCCGCTCTCGATGATCCGCCTCGGCGCGGAGACGCTCAAGCGCGGCAAGGTGAACGCCCATGAGCGGAACGAGATCGAGGAGCAGATCCTGCGCGAGGTCCTGCTGCTCTCGCACCTCGTCGAGAACGTGCTCGACGTCGCTCGTATCCAGAACCGCAGCGCGAAGGCGCTCGCATTCACGCCCGTGCCCCCGCGCGAGCTGATTCGCACGCTCGTGTCGACCTACGAGTCGTGGATCCGCAGCAAGGGATTTTCCGTCGCCCTGAACCTCGACGACAGCGTCGAGGATCAGATGTGGGACCGCGACGCGGTGTCGCGCGCGCTGCTCAATCTGATCGACAACGCCATCAAGTATTCAGGCGACGACCGGGCCATCGACGTCGTCCTGCGGCAGACCACCGAGCACGTTGTGATCGAGGTGAAGGATCGCGGCCTGGGAATCGACGCCAAGGATGTCGCGAAGATCTTCGAGCCGTATTACCGTGCGCGATTCTCGGACACGACCACCCGCCGCGGCGCGGGTCTCGGTCTCACGCTCGTGCAGCAGATCGTGGAGTCGCACGGCGGGCGTGTGGAGGTGGAGTCGGCGCCGGGAAGCGGCTCGACGTTCCGCCTGATGTTCCCGCGCGGCCTCAGCGGCGCGCCGGCCGAGGCGCCGGCGTGGCGGGCCAGGGAAGCGTTTTGAGAAACCTCCGCATGCATGAGACGTAACACGAAGGGTTGGGCGTAGCCGCACAACCGAGGAGATTGAATGACCAAGATACTGATCGTGGAGGACGAGGCGGGTCTCCGGCAGGGGCTCGAGATCAATCTCCGCCATGAAAACTACGAGACCGTGACCGCGGCGGACGGCGAGGAAGCGATCCGGCTGTTTCATGCCGAGTCGCCCGACCTCCTCCTGCTCGACCTGATGCTGCCGAAGAAGAGCGGCTTCGAAGTCCTCGATCACATCCGCAAGATCTCCAAGGTGCCGGTGATTCTGCTCACCGCCCGCGGGCAGGAAACGGACAAAGTCCGCGGCCTGCGCGGCGGCGCGGACGACTACGTGACCAAGCCTTTCGGCGTGCAGGAGCTCTTCGCGCGCATCGACGCGGTCATGCGCCGCAGCGAAGTGGTGACGTCGGCGGCGAAGGCGGTCTGCGAAGACTCGCTCATCCGCCTCGATCCCGCCACGCGCGAGGCCTCGGCGAACAACCAGAAGCTCAAGCTCTCGCCGAAGGAGTTCGACCTGCTGATGTATCTCTTCAAGAACCGCGAGCGCGTCGTCCCCCGCGACGAGTTGCTCTCGCGGGTCTGGAACTACCGCGTCGATCTCAACCTCAACAGCCGCACCGTCGACACGCACGTGACGCGCCTCCGCCGCAAGCTGCAGAAGGCCGTCGGCACCGACGCCGCGGTGATCGTCGCCGTGGCCAAGATCGGCTACCGCTACCTCGGACAGGCGAGCGGAGCAGCAGTGGCGCACTAAGGCGGGCGGGACGCCCGCCCTCCATATCTGAAGTACAATCCGCCGAAATGAATCACACGGACCCGAGCCTCACGGCCGGGTCCTTTTGTTTTAGCCCGCTACGGAAAGGAGAGCCTCTCATGCAGCACGGAAGGATCTACGACAACATCACGGAGCTCATCGGAAACACGCCCATGGTTCGCATCCGCAACATCGGCCCGGAGAACGCGGCCGAGGTGGTGGCGAAGCTGGAGGCGTTCAACCCGCTCTCATCGGTGAAAGACCGCATCGCCATCTCGATGGTCGCGGAGGCGGAGAAGTCGGGAGAGATCGGACCCGGCTCGACGATCGTCGAAGCCACCAGCGGCAACACCGGAATCGGACTCGCGTTCGTGGCCGCGGCGAAAGGCTATCGCTGCGTGCTGATCATGCCCGACACGTTCTCCATCGAGCGGCGCAAGCTGCTGCAGGCCCTCGGCGCGGAGCTGATCCTCACGCCCGGCCCCGCCGGCATCAAGGAAGCGCAGCGCGTGGCCGCCGAGTTCGCGGAGAAAACGCCGGGCGCCTGGCTCTCGAAGCAGTTCGACAACCCCGCGAACGTGAAGATCCATCGCGAGACCACGGCGCTCGAGATCCTGCGCGACACCGGCGGACGCGTCGACGCGGTCGTTGCCGGCGTCGGCACCGGCGGCACCGTGACCGGTGTCGGCGAAGTGCTGAAGAAGGAGCTCGGCAAGGACAAGATCCTCATCGTCGCCGTCGAGCCGGTCGAGTCGACGGTGCTCAAAGGCGGTACGCACAGCCCGCACAAGATTCAGGGCATCGGCGCGGGGATCATTCCGTCGATCTACAACGCCGACGTGGTCGACCGCGTCATCGACGTCGCCTTCGACGACGCGGTGCGCGTGGCGCGGCAGCTGTCGAAAGAAGAAGGACTGTTCGTCGGCATCTCCGCGGGCGCGGTGGCGTGGTCGGCGTTCGAGGTCGCGAAAGACCTCGGCCCCGGCAAACGCGTGGTGGCCGTGCTGCCCGACACCGGCGAGCGCTATCTCTCGACGGCGCTCTTCGAGTACACCGACGTCGTGAATCAGCCGGCGACGACGCCGCAGATGTGGGCGGAAATGCAGGCCGCCGCCGCGGCAGCCGCACCGCCGGCTCCGTGACGCCCCTCACCCGGCGCTTCGGGCCACCCTCTCCCCGCTTCGCGGGGCGAGGGGCACTCGAGAGCCCTTCTCCCCGCCTGAGCGGGGAGAAGGTGCCCGAAGGGCGGATGAGGGGATGACGCGCAGCGACTCCAACATTGCCTGGCTCGCCGTGGCGACGCACGTCGTCGCCATGGCGGCCATGCTCCTGTTGTTGCGCGAAGGGCTGCCTCCCGCGGCGGATGACGTCCGCATCGAGTATCTCGTCACGCATCGCGCCGCGTGGACCTGCGGATGGCTCGCCTGGCAGCTCGCCGTGCTGTCGCTCGTGGCGTTCTACGTGGTGCTCGCGCGGCGTTTTCGCGGCGCGTGGTCGTTCGCCGCGCTCGCGTTCGCGACGGCCGGTGCGGCGATCGACATCGCCACGCAGGTCCGCTACATCGCGATTCTGCCGAATCTGCGCGGCGACGCGTTCGCGCTGCTCGATCGTGAGCTCGAGGCCATGACCGGCCATGCCGCGAACGGGTTGTACACCGTCGCCTTCGTGATCTTCGTCCTCGCCGGACGGCGTGAGCTTCCGCGCTTCGCGCTCGCACTCGCGGGTCCGGTGGCCGCGGGCGGCTTCGCGCTGGCGATCGGCGCGCTGCGGCACAACGCGCGCGTGGAGATCGTGTCGTCGGCGATTCTCTTTCCGCTCTTCGTCCTCTGGCTGATCATCGTCGCGCGATGGCTGCGAAACGAGTAGTCGTCCTCGGCGCGCGGGGCGTCTTCGGATCGCTGCTCGTGCGCGAGCTCGAGGGGAAATACGACGTCGTGCCGGCGGGCCGCGGCGAGCTCGATCCACGCGGTGCGTTCGCGGTCGCGTGCACGGCCGGTCCGTTTCAGCAGCTCGATCGGGCGATGGTACGAACGTGCGTCGACGCCGGCGCGCACTGGCTCGACATCGCCGACGACGAGAAGTGGTTCTTCGATCTCCTCGATGACCGCGAGCTCGACGCCCTCGCGCGCGAGCGCGGTGTGGCGGTGATTCCGGGCCTCTCGTCGCTGCCCGCGATCTCCGGCGCGCTCGTGCGCCGTCTCGGCGCGCCGCCGCGTGTCGAGATCAAGCTCTTCATCGGAAATCGCAACGCGAAAGGCGCCGCCGCCATCGCCAGCGCCGCGGCATCGGGTGGCCGCGTTCTACGCACGCCGGACCGCGAGCTGCTGCGGCGCGAGCTCGGCGTCGACGCCGAAGCCGTCGTCGAGTTCGAGTCTTCACTTGCGCTTCCGATGCTGCGCCTTCTCGGACGCGCTCCGCGCTTCGCCGCCGCGCTGGCGAAGCCGTTCCGCTTCGGCAGCCGCGGCGGGGCCGTCGAAGTGCGCGCCGGCGATCGGGTCGCGAAGGTCAGCGGCCCCGATCAACGCATGGCGATCCTGCCGATCGTGTTCGCGCTCGAGCACCTCGACGGATTGCAGGGGTGCCTCACGCCGAGCGCCTTCGATGCAGAAGAGTTGCTGACCTTTGTGTCATCCTGAGCCGCGCAGACGGCGAAGGATCTTCCAGCGCGGCAAGATCGTTGGAAGATCCTTCGCCGTCTGCGCGGCTCAGGATGACACGAGATGAAACGGCGCAACTTTCACCGCATCGTCTTCGCGCTCGCCGGCGCGTACAACCTCGCCTGGGGCGCGTACAGCGCGATCGATCCGCAGTGGTTGTTCCGGTTTGCGGGGATGCCGCTTTCCAACTATCCGGAGATCTTCGCCTGCCTCGGGATGGTCGTCGGCATTTACGGGTTCCTGTACTGGGAAGTCGCGCGCGTGCCGGAGCGGGGGTTTCTGATCGCCGCGGTCGGGCTCCTCGGCAAGGTGCTCGGGCCGATCGGGCTCGTTCAGCTGATCGCCAGCGGCGCGTGGCCGCTCGAGAGCGCGGTGCTCTGCGTGACGAACGACTTCATCTGGTGGGTCCCCTTCGCGATCTACCTTCGCGATGCCCGAGCCGCATCTTCATCTTCGCGAACTTCTCCCGCTGCTCCGGCGTGAGCACGGCCTCGATCTCCGCGTTCGCCGCCTCCAGCTCGCGATGCACCTGCGGGCGCACGCCGTCGGTCAGCTCGCTGATGCGGCGGTGATGCCGCTCGATGATCTCCTCGACCTTCACGCGCTGCTCCGGCGTCAGATCGAGGCTGTGCGCGAGGCGGTTCACCATCATCCGCGGGATCATGCGCGGCGGGTGCGGGCCGCGATGCATGAAGTGAAGATGATCGAGCAGGATTCCGGCGACACCTCCGGAGACGAACGCCACGATCACGATGATCGTGGCGATGACGATCGTCTTCGTGGAGCTGCGCGGCGGAGGCGCCGGAACGACGGGATCACTGACCGACACTGTAACTGTCTCCTGCCATGACGATCTCGACGCTCGGCTCGCTGAGCGTGGAGTCATTCGAATCGACGGCGGCCACGCCGATGGCGGCGGCGATGGCGATGGCGGCGAGCGTCGCGGCGAGCGGGCGGAACCAGCGAGCCAGGAGCTGAGCGACGGTCGGGCGCGAGATCCGCTCGCGAATGCGAGCGCGGATGCGAGACAGCGCGAACGAGTCGGGCTCATATCGCAGCGGCGCCGCGTCGTTCCGAAGGCGCTCAAAAAATCGTTCGTCAGTCATCGCCGTCCCCGTCCCCGTACAAGTCCGCCAGTTTCTCTCTCAACTTCGCGCGGGCGTGGGAGAGGTGCGAGCGGACCGTTCCCTCGCTCAATCCCGTCATTCCCGCGATCTCCCGATGCTCGAACTGCTCGACGAGATGCAGCCGCGCGACGATTCGCTGCATCTCGGGAAGCTCCTCGAGAGCTCCGTCGATGCGCCGCGCGATCTCATTCGCCTTCGCCGGCAGATCGGCGCTGTCGCGCCGCGCCGCCGGCTCACTCTCCATGATCTCCTCATGCCGGACGCGCTTGCGATGCTTCAAGACATCGAGCGCGACGTTCGTGGTGATGCGAAAGATCCACGGTCCGAACGGCTCCTCGCTGCGGAAGCGCCCGAGGCTCTGGTACGCCTTCACGAACGCCTCCTGGGCCAGGTCTTCGGCATCATGCGCGTTTCGCACGATTCCCCACGCGATCGACATGACGCGCTTCGAATATTGTGACACCAGGGCGTCATACGCCCCGGTGTCACCCGACTGCGCTCGCTCGATGAGCTCGCGTTCTGATTCCACACGACCTTATTTGCCGCGGCGTTCCCGGCGCTCGCTGCGCTCCTGCAACTTCTGGGCGAGCTCGGCTCGCTGATCGGCGGTGAGGACGTTCAACGCTTTCGAGGTCGCGTTGAGCATGTTCGTCTTCATCGCCTTCTCGTTCGCGGCCTGCTGATCGATGAGCGCCTGCGCGGCGGCGAGATCGTTTGGGTTCTTCAGGAGCGTCTCGGCGACGGCCTTGAATCCGCCGTGCATGCTGTCCCGGTACTGCGCGTTCTGCTCGTGCAGCTCGGCGAAGATGGCCTTGATCTGATCGACCTGCTGCTCGCTCAGATCGAGCTCGCCGGCGATATGCTCGAGATGGCGGCCGCCGAAAAATCCGAAGCCGCCCTCATGCGGGCCGGCGCCGTGATGTCGCGGCTGTGCGTAAACGAACGGCACCGCGGCGAGCGCGGCGACCACGAGAATGCTTCCTGCGATTGCGATGCGTTTCTTCATGTCGTGTGTCTCCTTTAACACGCATTACGACGCTCGGACGCGGGCGTTGAATCGAACGTTTACCCGGGCCGGTATAATCGCCCGTACGCTTCTTACCGTCGGACCGATGCGAGCTCCTCTCCCGATGATCTTCGCCGTGTCTCTGGCGGCCGCGCCGCTTCTCGCGCAGCCGGCGCTGATCTGTCCTCCGGCGACCGCCGGACGCCCCTGCGACACGTATCACTATCACGTCCTGATGTATCGCCCCGACACGAAGCAGCGCGTCGAGATCTACGCGACGTCGCAGTTCGCAACCCAGGCGTCCTGCGAGCGCGCGCGCGATGCGCGCGCGGCGGCGAACCAGAAGGCGGTGGAGTTCATCCGCGCCAAACAGCCGCAGTACGAGGCCGACCGCTTCGGGCCGTGCCACTGCGACATGACGTCCGACAAGGGCAGCACCTATTTTCTGAATGACACGATGCGGGTGATGCAGATCCGCACGGCCGAGGACATCCGGCTGCGGGTGCGGGAACGCCTGCTGGATATGGGACTGACCAGCGACTCCGAGATCATCCGCGGTCTCGATCTCGATCCCCCCGTCACCCCGCTCCTCGGCGCGCCGAAGCTCGTACCGCCGCCGCAGAGCGCGCCCGCGCCGCTGGCGACGTCGCCCGACGATCTGAAGCCGACGCGCACGATCGACACCACCAAGCCCACCGTCGTCGCGCTCGATCTTCCGCTCATCGAGATCGGCGCGCCCGCTTCGTCCGCGCCGCCGGAGACGCAGGCCCTTGCACCAGTGATCCCGACCGACGGCAACAGCGCCGCCGCGCCTGCTCCCACGCCTGCGCCCGCGCCGGCCGAAGCGCCGGCCCAGCCGATCGAAGAGACGAAAGTCGTCGCGGAGCCCGAGCCCGCACCCGCGCAGAACGCGCCGACGGAAGAGGAGATGCTGTCCGCGCAGGACACGGCGGAGCAGTTCGTGAGCTACGAACGGCAGCGCGTGCAGAACGTGCTGAAGGCGTCGACGGCGATCGCGGACGAAAACGTGAAGTCGAAGATTTTCGAAGCGTGCATGCAGCGCAATCAGCTGCTCTCGAACCTCCGTCTGCTGATCGAAGGCTCCGGAATGCGCGGTCGTCTCGCCGCAGCCGCGCGGGAAGCGCAGACCGAGAGCGAGCGGCTGACGCTGATGTCGAAGCTCTTCGGCGACGAAGTGAAGCGCCACTGGGCGCCGCAGGATGCCCGCGACGTGGTCTTCGAGGTCGAGGACGACGTCGCCGCCGCACCCGACCGCGTGCTCCGCGACCGCACCGGCAAGTACACCCCGCAACAGAAAAAGCACGCCCTCTATCTCGTCCTCGCGCGCACGCAGCCGGCCGAAGATCAAAGGCTCTGGTTGTCGACGGTCGTTGAGGAGTTCTTACGGTGAACGCAGAACGCAAAACGCTGCACGCTCAACGTGGACGCTCCGCGTGGGTTTGCGTTCAGCGTTTAGCGTTCAGCGTTCTGCTTGCGTGCGGTCTCGCAGCGCAGGAGCCGCCGCAGGCGGCGCCGACGGCGACAAACGCCGAAGACGAATTTACGAGATCCGTCTTCTTCGGAAAGAAGTTCGCGGATATGGGTGAGTACGCGTCGGCGTACGAACAGTACGCGAAGGCGGACGCGGCGAAGCCGGACCAGGCGGCGGTGCTGTACAACATGGCTGTCGTCCTCGCGCGGGCCGGGCGCTACTCCGACGCCCAGGTGAAGGTCGATCGGTATCAGCAGGTCTACCCGAACGGCACGGAGAAGCCGCTCATCGCGAAGCTGCAGCTCGAGCTCGAGTTTCAGCGCGAGCTGCAGAAGAAACGGCAGGCCGACCAGGAGTACGCGGACCTCTTCAATCGCGCGAAGTTCCTCTACGCGCAGGGCGAGCTCGGGAACGCGCTGCAGCTGTTCGAACAGGCGGAGCAGGTCCGGCCGACCGATCCGGCGCTCGCGTTCAATCAGGCCGTCGTCCTCGAGAAGCAGGGCGATCTTTCGAAAGCAATCGAGCGCTTCCGCCGCTACTCCGAGCTGGAGCCCGACGTCGAGAAGAAAGCCAGCGTCGAAGAGCGCGTCTACGCGATCCAGCGCGAGATCGACGAGATGCGCACGAAGATCGTCTGTTCGTTCTGCGGGTACAAGCTGCCGGCGGGAACGACGTGGTGCCATCGCTGCTGGCACGGGCCGTACCTCGTTAAGTCGCCGGTCTGGAACTCGCGTCCGTGCGTCGAAGGCGCATCGGCGACGCGGGCGACGTACTTCGCCGACGCCCGCTTCAACAAGAACGACATCCTGCCGTGTCTCTTCCGGCAAGGCACGATGCTCGAGACGCTGCGCTACACGCCCATGCGGCAGCGCGCGATTCAGGAAGCGCGGCGCGCGGAGGGGTGGACGTACTCCGGCGACGTGCTGCAGAACTGGAGCGACAAGCAGGGCAACACGATCCGCTACGCGCAGGGCGCCGACTACCTCGAGAAGGTCACCTCCACGATCGGCGGCGAAATGCTGACGTACGTCGCGCACGCCGGCGGCGAAGGAATCTGGCTGCTCGACCGCGAGGACCTCGTCATCGACGTGCAGCGCTACACGAATCGCTACGCGTACGATCCGTCCGGCCGCGTCGTGCAGCAGCAGGTCGACTACCAGAACACGGCCGCGTGCAATCACCTGATCAGCATGACCGCCGACTACGCGTATCAGAACGATGCCCTGATGTCGGTGAACGTGAAGGGTGGGTACGAGGGCTATCTCGCCGAGGGCGCGCCGAAGACAGATTGGGCGGCGAACGTCGCGTATACGTACGACTCCGCGTCGCGCGTGGCGAAGGAAGAGCTCGCGGTGACCTCGTTCACCAAGACCTACGCCCAGAAGCCGCACGGCGCGCTGCGCGAAGAGGTCTCGAAGCTGTACCTGAGCATGCGCGCGAAGAAGCCGATCGAGACCATGCAGCGCAGCGGCGATCTCTGCGCCACCTCGGGATCGATGCTGCTGTCGAACGCCATCGACCTCCGCCCCCTCTACGTCTTCTCGCCGAACCTCGCCATCGCCCTGCAGAACGGGGTCACGAAGGCGGTGGTGACATTCACGTATCCCGACTCGTACGTCGTCCCGAGATAGTGGAGCGGCGGGCTCTCAGCCCGCCGGATCCTTCGGCGGATCGTTCGGCGGGCTGAGAGCCCGCCGCTCCACGAAGGCCACGCAGTACGGATCGTCGGTGTCGCATTCCGCGAGCTCGAACTGGATCGTGGTGTGGGAGATGCGATAGTCGCGCAGCAGGATCGCGTTCACGTCCTCGAGGATCCTCGCCGTGTTCTTCAGCGGCACGTCGCCGACCATGAGGTGGCACGACAGCGCGGGGCTCGACGGGCCGAGGGCCCAGATGTGAAGGTGATGCACGCCGTGGATCCCTTCGACCTCGCCGAGGGAGCGCGTCACCTCATCGGGATCGATTCCGGACGGCGTGCCTTCGAGCAGGAGGTTCATCGACTCCTTCAGCACTCCGTAGCTGCTCCAGAGGATCAGCAGGCCGATGAACATCGAGATGATCGCGTCCCACTGTGCGGTGCCGGTGGCCCGGATGAGCAGCGCGGCGACGATGATTCCCGCGGATGAAACGGCGTCGCCGATCATGTGCACGAACGCGCCGCGGATGTTCACGTCCTCGCGGCTCTCGTGTTTGAGCGACACCGCCGTCGCGCTGTTCACGGCGAGCGCGATCGCGGCCGCGATCAGCATCGGCGTCGTCTGCACGTCGTGCGGATGGATGAGGCGCTCGTACGCTTCGCGGAAAACGAAGAACGTGAATGCGACGAGCATCGCGGCGTTGATGAAGGCCGCGAGGATGCCGGCGCGCCGGTAGCCGAACGACTTCCCGCTCGTCGGCGCGCGCCGCTCGAGCCGCACTGCCACGAGCGCGATTACCAGCGCGGCGGCATCGGTGAGGTTATGCAGCGCGTCGCCGAGAAGCGCGAGCGAGCCGGCGTAGAGACCGACCGCGATCTCGCCGATGACCACCAGCACGTTCGCGCAAGTCGCGAGCGTCAGCTTGCGCGAGACGGCTTCGTGGTGAGCGTGATGATGCATGTCAGATGGCAGACGGCGGATGGCAGATGGCAGAAGCTCCCGGTTTTCTTCTGCGATCTGCCATCTGCGATCTGCCGTCTATCTCGTCGACTTCTCCACCTTCTTCGACTTCTCCACGACCGCGTCCGCCATTGCGTTTCGTTGTTCTTTCAAGCGCGCGGCCAGCTCGGTGTCCGAGGTGGCGAGGATCTGCGCGGCGAGGACGCCCGCGTTGCGCGCGCCGCCGATGGCCACGCTCGCCACCGGAATGCCCGGCGGCATCTGGACGATCGCGTACAGCGCGTCGACGCCCTGCAGCGCGCCGCTGGCGAGCGGGACGCCGATGACCGGCTTCGTCGTGAACGACGCGACGACGCCCGGCAGATGCGCCGCCATTCCGGCGCCGGCGATGAACACGGCCGCGCCGTTCGCCTCCGCTTCCGCGATCACGCGCTTCGTCCGCTCGGGGCTGCGATGCGCCGACGCCACCGTCATTTCGTACGGCACGCCCGCGTCGTCGAGCGCGACCGCCGCGTCGGACATCACGCTCGCGTCTGAGTCGCTCCCCATGATGATGAGGACCCAGCGGGCGGCGGGTCTTCTGCCCTCTGCCCTCTGCCTTCTGCCCTCTGCCTTCATGCGGAGCGGAAGCTTATCCCGCTTCGACCGGGTGTTTGCACGGCCTCGAGCGCGCGATAGCCGATGTCGCGCCGGTAGTGCGCGCCCTGGAATCGCACTTTCGGCACGGCCGCGTACACCTTTCCGAGCGCCTCGGTCAGCGTGGCGCCGCGCGCGCAGACGCTCACCACGCGGCCCGCCTGGTTCACGAGCTTCCCGTCTTTCTTCACCACGCCGGCGTGGAAGATCACGACCGACTCGTCGTCGATCGGGTCGATGGCCACTTCCTGCCCCTTCTGGAAATCATCGGGATAGCCTTCGACGGACATCACGACGCAGGCCGCCGCTTCTTTTCTCCACGTCAGCGCCTTCATGTCGCCGAGGTTGCCGCGCGCGACTTTCAGGCAGACATCGGCGAGATCGTCCTCGAGCCGCAGCATCTGCACCTGCGTTTCCGGATCGCCGAAGCGGCAGTTGAACTCGAGCACTTTCGGACCGTCGTTCGTCAGCATCAGCCCCGCGTACA
>Ga0105242_10002776_pt1 | contig 13707 bp, 12 predicted proteins | sample KBSM24metaG_FD_81521 | JGI IMG/M metagenome (GOLD analysis project Ga0105242, IMG submission 81521) | Miscanthus rhizosphere microbial communities from Kellogg Biological Station, Michigan, USA - KBS M2-4 metaG | ecosystem: Host-associated > Plants > Roots > Rhizosphere > Soil | place...
AGGTAGTCGACGTCCATGCCGGGCCGCGACGAAGCCGACACGATCGCGACTTTGCTGGTCAGGGGATCGCCGCCGCCGAGGCCATCGATCTGGCGAGGATCCGGCGAGCCCATCACGGCGAGCAGCACGCGATCGCGCAGCGCCGGATCAGCGGGGAGATCGCCTGCCAGGAAGAACGGCCCCTTGGAGGTGCCGCCACGCATCATCGCGTACGGAATCGCTGTTTGAGACGGCCGCGCGGAAGCGGGCTCCTTCACGACGACTTCAGTCCCAGATCCGAGAGCTTCTTGCGCATGCCGTAAATGTCGAGGCCAAGCTCACCCCGCGCGAGCCGTGCGCGTGTGTCCTCTTCCTTGCGCACGCGCAGTTCGGCTGCCTCGGTCACGGCCGCGACTTCGTCCCGCTGCACCACCACGACCCCGTCATCGTCGGCCACGATGAGATCCCCGGCCCGCACCGACGTCCCGGCGCACACCACCGGCACGTTCACCGAGCCCAGCGTCGCTTTGACGGTTCCCTGCGCGCTGATCGCGCGACTCCAGACGGGAAATCGCATGCCGGTCAGCGCGCGAACATCTCGGCAGCCCGCATCGATCACGAGACCCGCCACGCTGCGGGCTCGCAGCGACGTTGCGAGCAGCTCGCCGAAATAGCCGTCGGTGCAGGGCGACGTCGTGGCAACGACGAGGACGTCGCCGGGCTGGCAGACTTCCACCGCGACGTGGATCATCAAGTTGTCGCCAGGCGGCACGAGGACCGTGATCGCTGGACCTGCGATGAGCGCGCCGGCATAGATCGGCCGCATGTACGACGCCAGCAGTCCACGACGGCCTTGCGCTTCGTGCACGGTGGAGACGCCGTAGCGCTGCAGATCGGCGACCAGATTCGCTGGCGGCCTGTCGATCTGTCGAACGACAACCGGATCGTTCATTGGAGAACCTCGGCGACCTGCGGAAAGATCCGCTCGTAGCCTTCCGCGTATTTCATCTGCCGGTTCGAATTGCGCGAGCCCTGGACGCCGCGCTGCAGCGCGACCCGCTCGTAGTACGCCCACAGGTGCTCTTGCGCCTCCATGACCTTGAACGCCGCGTACTTCTTCTCCCAGACCGGCGTGATGTCCAGCAGCACATCCGGCTTCCAGCCGCACTGCTCGGGCTGATGGGGTTCGAACAGGAACACCGGCGGCGCGCCCAGGACCGGCGTCGACGGGTCGTGTCCGTGGGCCTGCGCGACGATTCGCGCCTCCTGCGCCACTCGCGCCGCTAGAGGGTGATCGAAGTTGTAGGGATCATGCAGGGAGTGCGTCAGGATGATCTCCGGCCGGAGATCGCGGTAGAGGGCCGCGAGCTTGAAAAGATTCTCGTCCGAGATCCGCATCGGGTAGTCGCCGGCATCGAAGAAGATCGTCCTGGCGCCCAACACGTCCGCCGCGCGTTCAGCCTCTTCCTGCCGCGCCGCCTTCACTTTTTCGATCGTCATTCCGGTGTTGCGCCACAGCTTTGCGGACTCGCCGCGCTCGCCGAACGAGAGGCAGACGACCGTGATCTCCCAGCCGCGCTCCGCGTAGAGCGCGATTGCGCCGCCGGCACGCCAGACGAAATCCGCGGAATGCGCACTGACCACGACCGCCGTCTTCGTTTGCTTGTCGGCCACGAATCCCCCGTTCAGGTTTCGAAATCGTACAGGCTGGCGGGGTTGTCGACCAGCAGCTTTTGCCGGAGCGTCTCGTCCGGCGCCATCAGCGGCAGCAGGCCGACCAGGGCCGCATCGTCCGGCAGATGACGGCCGACGTTCGGGTGCGGCCAGTCCGTTCCCCACAAGACCCGGTCCGGCGCCGCCGCGATGAGTGCCTGCGCGAAGGGAATCGCGTCGTGGAACGGCGGACCAGCCGTGGACACGCGCTCCGAGCCGCACACTTTCACCCAGCACGTGTCGAGCGCGAGCAGATCGAGCAGCGCACGGAACGGCGCCTGCTGCAGGCCTGCATCGGCCCGCACGCGGCCCATGTGATCGATCACGAACGGCAGCGAGAGCCCGCGCAGCAGGCCGGACAGCTCCACGATATCAGCGGCGTCCAGGTGCACGACGAGATGCCATCCCAACGGCTTGATGCGCTGGAGCACGTGGTGGAACGCGTGGAGGTCAGGCCTTCCTCCGAGATGCGCCACGAAGTTGAAGCGCACGCCCCTGATCCCGCCGTCGTGCAGCGCGGCGTAGTCCCTCTCGCTGAACGACTCGTCCACGATCGCGACCCCGCGCCAGCGGCCGCCGCTGGACGCGATCGCGTCGAGCATGGCGCGGTTGTCGGTGCCGTGGCAGCTGGCCTGCACGATCACGGCGCGCTCGATGCCGAGCCTGTTGTGCAATTCCGCAAGGCGCTGCTTCGGAGCATCGGCCGGCGTGTAGGCGCGGTCCGGTGCGTACGGAAAGATCGCGGCGGGACCGAAGACATGGCAGTGTGCATCGGTCGCCATCGAAGGCATCGTGAATGGAGAAGGTGGCAATGGGGACGCGCGGAAGATTGTAGAATCCAGGTCCAGTGCGGTCAATCAGACCCGGCGCCGACGCCGCGGAAACGCGAACGATGCGGCAGGTGACCCTGCGTATCGTGCCGTTCCTGATGGTCTGCTACTTCATCTCGTTCCTCGACCGGGTCAACCTCGGGTTCGCGGCGCTCGAGATGGTCAAGGACCTGCATCTGTCGCCGACGGTGTTCGGTTTCGGCGGCGGCATCTTCTTCCTCTCGTACTTCCTGTTCGAAGTCCCGAGCAACCTCCTCCTGGAGAAGTTCGGGGCGCGCCGCTGGATTGCCCGGATCATGATCACGTGGGGCGTGCTGGCGGCGTGCATGGCGCTGGTGGCGGGCCCGCGTTCGCTGTACCTGTTGCGGCTGCTCCTCGGCGCGGCAGAGGCGGGATTCTTTCCCGGCGTGATTCTGTATCTCACCTACTGGTTTCCGGCCGAGTACCGCGCGCGCATCATCGGGTTGTTCATGGTCGCAATTCCGGTGTCGAGCTTCATCGGTTCGCCGATCTCGGCGGCCCTGCTGGGAATCGACGGATGGCTCGGACTCCGCGGCTGGCAATGGATGTTCATCCTGGAAGCGATCCCAGCGGTCGCACTCGGACTGGCGTGCCTGGTCGTCCTGAGCGATCGGCCGGCGGACGCCAAATGGCTCGCCGACGAAGATCGCCGCTGGCTGCTGGAAAAGCTCCGGGCCGAGTCCGAAGCACGAAAGCCGGTCGCGCAGCTGACGCTGAGTCAGGTGTTGTGGAACCGGCACGTGCTCGCGCTCAGCGTCGTGCTCGCGGGAAGCACCGCGGTCAGCAGCGGGCTTCAACTCTGGCAGCCGCAGATCATCAAGGCCTACGGTCTCACCAACATGCAGACCGGGCTCCTCAACGCCATTCCCTTTGCGCTGGCGTCCGTGATCATGATCTGGTGGGGGCGGCGATCGGACAAGACCGGCGAGCGCATCTGGCACTCCGCGCTGCCGCTCGTATTGACGGCGGTGAGTCTCGCGTCGGCGCTGATGTTCGACTCGCTCTTCGCGATCATCGTGATCTTGTGTCTGGCGGTGATCGGCATCTACGCCGGCAAGGGACCGGTCTGGGCGGTCTCGACCGAGTGGCTGTCGGCAGGCACCGCCGCGGCCGGCCTCGCACAGATCAACGCGATCAGCAACCTCGCCGGCTTCGGCACGACCTATGTGATGGGTTTCATCAAGGACGCGACCGGAAGCTTCACGTTCGCGCTCGTGCCGCTGGTGGTGCTGTCGGCAGCGGCCGCCCTCGTGATTCTCGTGATTGGCCGCGATGGGGTCAGATCTCGATTTTCGCGCGCCGACCTCAAAAGCGGGAAAATCGAGATCTGACCCCATGAGAACACGAATCACCGAACTGTTCGGGATCCAGCATCCCATCATCCAGGGCGGCATGCACTACGTCGGCTTCGCGGAGCTCGCGGCCGCGGTGTCGAACGCGGGCGGCCTCGGCATCATCACCGGCCTCACGCAGCGCACGCCGGAGGCGTTGGCCGGCGAGATTCGTCGCTGCAGGGAGATGACGGACAAGCCGTTCGGCGTGAATCTCACGTTCCTTCCAGCCGTCAACCCGCCGGACTATCCGGGCTACGTCGCCGCAATCGTCGAAGGCGGCGTGAAGATCGTCGAGACCGCCGGCAACAATCCGCAGAAATGGCTTCCGGCCTTGAAGGACGCGGGCATCCGCGTCATCCACAAATGCACCTCGGTTCGCCACGCGCTGAAGGCCGAATCGATCGGGTGCGATGCGGCCAGCGTGGACGGCTTCGAGTGCGGCGGCCACCCTGGCGAAGACGACGTGCCGAATTTCATCCTGCTGCCGCGGGCGGCGGAGGAGCTCACGATCCCCTTCGTCGCCTCCGGCGGCATGGCCGACGGCCGATCGCTCGTCGCCGCGCTCGCGCTCGGGGCGGACGGGATCAACATGGGCACGCGCTTCATCGCGACGAAAGAGGCGCCGGTGCACGACCACGTCAAGCAGGCGCTGGTCGCAGCGAGTGAGCTCGACACCCGGCTGGTGATGCGTCCTCTCCGCAACACCGAGCGCGTGCTGAAGAACGCGGCATCCGAGCGCCTGCTCGAAAAAGAGCGGACCCTCGGCTCAGCGCTCACCTTCGCGGACATCGCCCACGATGTCTCCGGCGTCTATCCGGCGATCATGCAGCAAGGCGAGATGGACGCCGGCGTCTGGTCCTGCGGCATGGTTGCCGGTCTCATCCACGACGTGCCGACCGTCCGCGAGTTGATCGACCGCATCATGGCCGAGGCTGACGGCATCATCCGCCAGCGGCTGCTTGGTTTTTCTCAGGCGTAGTGCGGACCTTCAGGTCCGCGTCGGGCAGGCCTGAAGGCCTGCACTACTTCCGGCTGGAGAGGGCGCGATGACCAACCATGTGCGTAGCGAGATCTCGAACGGCGTGCTGACCTTGACGCTCGACCGGCCGGAAAAGAAGAACGCGCTGACGCGCGACATGTACCAGGCGCTCGGCGACGGCATCGACCAGGCTGGGCAAAGCGACGAGATCCGCTGCGTCCTGATCCAGGCGGAAGGCGACATGTTCACCGCGGGCAACGACCTCGGCGACTTCGCCGCGGCCAATCGCGGCGAGCCCGACGCGGCGCGCGCCGGCGGCAACCCGCTGCTGGTCGCGCTGGCCCGGGCGACGACGCCTCTGGTGGCCGCCGTCAACGGACGCGCGGTCGGCGTCGGCACGACGATGCTGCTGCACTGCGACCTGGTCTTCGTGTCGGACGACGCGCTGCTGACGACCCCGTTCGTCAACCTCGCGTTGATCCCGGAAGCCGCGTCGAGCCTGCTCCTGCCGGCGCGAATCGGTCATGCGCGCGCCTTCTCGATGTTCGTGCTCGGGGAGCCGGTGGATGCGAAGAAGGCGGTCGACTGGGGCATCGCCAACGCAGCGTATCCACGGACCGAGTTGCGGGCGCGGGCCCGCGCGGCCGCCGACGCGATCGCCGCCAGGCCGCCATCCGCGGTCAGGCTCACCAAGATGCTGATGCGCGATCCGGCCGCCCTGGCCGCGCGCATGGAGATCGAAGGCGTCCATTTCGCCGCGCAGCTGCAGTCGCAGGAGGCCAGGGAGGCCTTCGCGGCGTTCGCCGAGAGGCGCCGGGTATAATCGCTGCTTTGAAGGGACGATAGTGAGCCAGCTGCAGAGAGTCGCCGCGATCGTGCTGTCGTTGTTCTGCGCCGCCGTGGCAGCCGTCGCCGCCGATCGCATCTTCACCACGCCGAATCCGGCCGCCGAGCTCAAGCGTTTGTTCCCCAACGCCGCGGCGTTCTCGGCGCTCACGGGCGAGCCGCTCCATTTCACCGCCTACGCCGCCGATCCGAAAACGAACCCGTCCGCGCCGCCGCAGGGCGTGGCGTTCTGGACCACCGACCTCGTGCCGCAGGAGCACGGCTACCACGGCCCGATTCACATTCTCGTCGGCATGGACATGAGCGGCGTGCTCACCGGCGTGGTCGTCACCTACAACTCCGAGCCGTACGGCTATTTCTCAGTCGAGCCGCCGAAGTTCGCCATGCAGTTCAAGGGCAAGAAGATCAGCGATCCGTTCCGCGTCGGCGGCGACGTCGACGCCGTGTCGCGGGCCTCGATCAGCATCTCCAGCGCGACTCGGGCCATCCGTGATAGCGCGCGCATGGTCGCCAAGCAGCTGCTGCCCGAGGCCGGGAAGTAGTGGACCCTGCGGTCGAAGGCTGGCGGGAGATCCTGCGGCCTCAAGCGCTCGACCTGGCGCTGTTCGCCGCGTTCGCCGCGCTCGCGCTCGTCAGCTTCTTCCGCAAGAGCGTCGCCCTCAAGTACGTCACGTTCGTCGCCGCGGTCGGCTACCTGGGATTCACCAAGAGCAGCCTGGTGTCGGTGAGCGACGTCTTCCGGCTGACCGACTTGAGCGTGCCCGAGCTCAAGTACAGCCTCGTCTGGTACGCCTTCATGGCATTCGTCGTGGTGACGACGGTGTTGTGGGGCCGCGTCTACTGCGGCCGCGTTTGCGCCTTCGGCGCGCTGACCCAGTTGATGGATCCGATCATTCCGCGACGCATGCGCGTCGAGGTCCCGGTGCGGATCGAGAAATACGCGAACCAGATCAAGTACGGCGTGCTCGCCGCCGTGCTGGTGTACTACGTCGTGACCAAGGACGTCGCCGGCCCGATCCGCTACGCCGAGCCGTTCTGGATGTTCAGCCTGTTCGGCACCACGGCGATGTGGAGCGGGCTGGCAGTGCTCCTGGTCGCTACGGTGTTCGTGCGCAACCTCTACTGCCGCTTCCTCTGTCCGGTCGGCGCGGCGCTCGGGATCATCTCGAGCGTGACCACCGTGTTCAGCATCAAGCGCTGGGCCGAGTGCAAGAGCTGCAAGCTCTGCGAGAAGACCTGCGAGTGGGGCGCGATCCGCGGACCGCTGATCGTCAAGAGCGAGTGCGTGCGCTGCGACGACTGCGAGCGGCTCTACATGGATCAGAAGAAGTGCCCGCACTGGCTGATCCTGTTCAAGCGCAAAGGCAACACGGCCGTCCCCGCGTCCAATGTCTGAGGCACCGCGGCGGGCCCGGCACGGTTCTCTCGCGGCGTGTGTGCCAAATGGCGCGAAGGCGCCGTGGCGGGTCCTGTCCGCGAACAGCCCACTCGGGTGCTCGGCGAAACGCCGCTCGATCCAGAGCTAGATCGCCTGCGCGCCCGAGCGGGGGCCCGTTCGCGGCCACCCGCGCGGGGCGCCTTAGATAGATCGCGCGGCAACAATATACGAGTCACATCAACGAGTCAGTGGTTTCGAGGGCCGAACTTGGTCACCCTGTTGGGATCGGGCCTTACTGCTGATCGAGAGCCGATCATTGAACGCGCTTTCGAGATACCGTCGCGCTTCCGCTTGGTCTGGTGCATGTTTCGCGCTTTACCGCCGATGAAGGTTTCATCAAAACTTCAACGTGTCCGCCGAACTGCCAACAGTGTGTCTGGAGAGCCATTCCCGAGAGAACCCTGGCCGGGCCACACCGAATTGCTGAATCGCTGGATCAAAGACCAGGGGGGCTGGCCGTTTCTACCGACAAAGAACTCACCAAGACGCTAACCAATTGATCGTCGGCCGCCGCGCGCGGGTGGCCGCGAACGGGCGCCCGCTCGGGCGCGCAGGCGATCTAGCTCGGGATCGAGCGGCGTTTCGCCGAGCACCCGAGTGGGCTGTTCGCGGACAGGACCCGCCTTGGCGGCTGGTTAGACTCTTACGGTGCGTCGGTTGGCGGATGCAGCAGGACAAACCGCTCCTTCAACCCCGACGAGACCAGCACTTCGTTCTTCGCGGTCACGATCACCGCTTCCAGGTCCGGGATCCGCTCGACCAGCGCCATGCCTTTCTCGGGCCCCAGGATGAACACGCCCTTGGCGACCGCGTCGGCGAGCACCGGGCTCGCGGCGGCAATCGTCACGCTGCGGCACAGACGCGCCGGCTGACCGGTGGACGGGTCGAGGATATGGTGGTAGCGCACGCCGTCCTTCATGAAGAAGCGCGCGTAGTCGCCTGACGTGCTGAAGGTGCTGTCGGTCAAATCGATTGTCGCGAAGCTCTGACCCTCGGGCCCGCGCGGATCGTTGATCCCGAGGCGCCAGAGGCGGCCGTCCTTGTGGCCGCCGACGTAGAGATCGCCGCCGGCCTGGATCATGAAATCGCGAAGGCCGGCCTTGCGCAGGATGGGCAGCGCGCGATCGACCGCATAACCCTTCCCGATCCCGCCGAGGTGAATCTTCATCCCCTTACGTTTGAGGAACACCGTACCCGCGCGGTCGTCGATCTCGATCTGCCTGTAGTCGATGAGCGGCAGCCGCGCGCGGATGGCGTCCGGACCCGGGATCGAGTTGTCCTGATCGTGGTCGAACTTCCAGACGTCGGTCAGCGCGCCGAAGGTGACGTCGAACGTGCCCTCGCTCCACTCGCTGATCTGCCGCGCCTGCTTCAGCACGTCGCGAACATCAACGGCGACCGGCACCGCCTGCACCCCCGCCGCGGCGTTGATGCGAAGGACGTCGCTGCCAGGACGCCACGTGCTCATCAGCGCTTCGAGCCGCTCGAACTCGGCGAAGACCGCGTCGAAAGCGGAACGCGCACCCGCCTCGTCGGCGGTCCACGCGCTGAGCCGCAGCTCCGACCCCATCGCGACACCGACACGCTCGACGAGGCGCACGCGTGCCGCGTCGCTCGTGCGATCCCGGCAGCCGATCGCGAGCGTGACCACGACGCTCGAGACCGCGATCGCGACGCCTTGTCTCATCAGTTCCATCAGAGGGGTTCGCGACTGTAGCGGTATCATGTCCGTTCGATGAGTGAACGACGGTCCGTGCCTGCCTGGGCGCGGACGCTCGACTTCGTGTGCCTGCTGCTCGCCTTCGTCGCCGCGATCGTCGCGGTGTCCGGCGGATTCCGCGCGCATCTCGGCGGCCTGCGGATCGCGGTCACCTCGCCGCTGCCGTTGCTCCTCTGGTCACTGTCGATCGCCATCATCCGTCATGTGGCGGCGCCTCAGCAGCCACTCTATCGCGAGTTCCCCGGTCAGCTGGCGACCTGGTCGCGCGTGCCGGCGATTCGCGCGGCGGCGTCCGCGGTCACCGGCACCCGGCCGGTGATGCTCATCGTCGGCTACCTCGCGGTGTTCATGATCGGCTTCGCCAACGGGCGTGCGCCGCTCCGGCACTTCAACAACGAGCTGCTGAATCTGCCGGTGCGGTGGGATGCCGGCTGGTACCTGCAAATCGTGACCGAGGGTTACCGCTACGTGCCCGGCGATCCGACCGTCCAGCAGAACATCGCCTTCTTTCCGGCCTACCCGATGCTGGTGCGCGTCATCGGCCGCCTGCTCGGCGGCGACATGACCGGCTACGTCGCCGCCGGCATGGTCGTCTCGATCGCATCGTTTTTCGGTGCGCTCGTGTATCTGTACGCGTTCGCGCGGGACCGATACGGCGACGAGGTGGCGAGCGGCGCCATCTGGCTGCTCGCCGCGTATCCGTTCGCGATCTTTTTCGGCGCGATCTACACCGAATCGCTGTTCCTGCTGGGGACGGTCGGCGCCTTCTACCATTTCTCCAGGGAGCAGTTCGGGCGCGCCGCCGGCTGGGGACTGCTGGTGGGGCTCACGCGCCTCAATGGCGCGCTGCTGGTGCTGCCCCTGGCGTGGCTCGCGATTTCGGCGTTGTTCGCCAAAAAAGGCTGGCGCGCCCTCGCCGCCGCGGCGGCGCCGGGGTTTGGCCTCGTCATCTATGCGCTGTTCATCTGGACGCTGACGGGAAGTCCGTTCGCGTTCGCCGCCAGCCACGAGGCGTGGGGCCGCACCTACGAGGGACTGGGCTCGCTGGTGTCCCATCAGTATTCGATCCTCGCCAACGCGGGTTTGAGCGGCTACGTCGGCACGCCCGGGTATGACGCGCTCAACGCGATGGGCGCGCTCTTCGGCGTCGCCACCATCTGGCCGGTCGCGCGCCGTCTGGGTCCGGCCTACGGTCTGTTCATCGCGATCAACACGCTGCCGGCGCTCGCCGACGGCGGTTTGCTCTCCGCCGGACGATTTTCCTCGGTGCTGTTCCCCGCCTTCATCTGGCTGGCCACGGCCATCCCGCCGCGGCACCGCGCGGGCTGGATCGCGGCGTTCGCGGCGTTGCAGGCGTTCGGCGCTGCCTTGTTTTACACGTGGCGACCTCTGTTCTGAAATCGGCGGTGCGGCATCCGTTCTGGTGCGCGGTCGCGCTGCTCTGCGCGATGACCGCCATCGTCACGTGGCCGGTGGCGCTCCACCTGGGCACGCGCGTGCCGGGCCACGACGATCCGCTCTTCAGCATCTGGCGGCTGGCCTGGATCGCGCACGCCCTGGTGCACGAGCCGAGCCGCCTGTTCGACGCCAACATCTACTACCCGCACGCGCGGACGCTGGCGTACTCCGACGCGATGCTGCTGGAAGGGATGATCGCGGCGCCGTTTCTGTGGGCCGGCGTCAACAAGGTGCTGGTCTACAACCTGATGTTTCTTGGCGGGATCGTGTCGTCAGGCGCCGGCATGTTCCTGCTGGTCCGTTACCTGACCGGCGACATCGGCGCGGCGCTGGTGTCGGCGGTGGTGTTCACGGTCGCGCCGTATCGCATCGAGCACTTCATCCACCTCGAGCTCCAGTGGACCGTGTGGATGCCGCTGACACTCTGGGCGCTGCACCGCACGTTCGACGACGCCACTTACCAGAAAGGCGCGCTGACCGGGTTCTTCCTGTGGCTGCAGATCGTCTCGTGCGTCTACTACGGCGTGTTCCTCGGGATCATCGTGTCGGCGCTCGCGGTCATGCTGATCGCGATGCGGCCGGCGGACGCGCGCCGCGCGATGGGACCGTTGTGCCTGGGCGCGCTGCTGGCGGCGGCCTTGACGCTGCCCTATGCGCTGCCGTATCTCGCCGCGACGCAGGAGCTCGGACCGCGGCCGGCCGGCGACGTCCTCACCTTCAGCGCCGACTGGGGCAGCTATCTGGCGGCGCCGCACCAGAACTGGCTGTGGGGTTGGACGGCGTGGAGCTACATCGGCAACGAGCGACATCTGTTTCCAGGCGTCGTGGCGGTGGTGCTCGCCGGGCTCGGCCTGCTGTGGCGGCCGCGCCGGCTGGCCTGGGCCTACTTCGCGCTCGTGGTGCTCGCCGTGGAGCTGTCTCTCGGCCTCAACGGCGCGTTCTACCGATGGCTCTACGATCACGTGTTCGCATTCCGTGGATTCCGGGCTCCCGCGCGCTTTGCGATCCTCGCCTGCTGCGCGATGTCCGTGCTCGCGGGATTCGGGTTTCAGGTCCTGCAGCGCGTCCTCGCTGAGCGTCCGGCGCGACGAATCCTGCTGGCGACGCTGCTGATCGCCATCGGGGTCGAGTCGGGCTCGTCGCCGCTCGCGCTCGCCGTGCAGCCGACGACGGTGCCGCCGGTCTATCGCTTCCTGCAGACGGTCCCGCGGTCGGTCATCGTCGAGTTTCCGGTGAGGGACTACAACCCGACGTACATGTTCTGGTCCACGTATCACTGGCACTCGCTGGTGAACGGCTACAGCGGCTACACCCCGACCGATCAGGTCGGGACGATGAAGCTGATGGAGTCGTTTCCCGACGACGAGTCGATTGACCGGTTGAAAGAGCTCGGTGCGCGCTTCGTCCTCGTCCACCAGGCCTTCTATGCGCCTGCCGACTACGCCGATCTGATGGACCAGGTGTCGCGCCGGCCCGAGCTGATTCCGAGCGGACGATACAGGGACTGGGCCGGCGGGGATACTCAGCTCTTCGAGCTGCGCAGGTAGAACTTGCCGATGGCCTTCCGCATCGTGCCGGCGACGCGGACCAGAGAATCGCGAAGCGCGGAGCCGCGGCGCCAGGCGAGCGCCAGCGTGCGGCCCGGGCCCGGAGACGCGAACGGCCGAACCGTCAGCTGACCGCGGCGGTTCTCGACCGGCAGCGCGATCGACGGCAGGATCGTCACCCCGCCGCTCGCGCTGACCATCTGCACGAGCGTGGCCAGGCTGGTAGCGCGGAACCGCGTCTCCCGGGCGCCCGCTCGAGTACACAGCTGCAAGGCCTGGGTCCTGAAGCAGTGTCCTTCGTCGAGCAGGAACACGCGCTGGTCGTCGAGATCGTCCGGCCTGACGTGTTTCTTCTTCCCGCGCGCGAGCGGATGTTCCGGCGCCGCCGCGAGAAAAAAGAGATCACGGCCGAGCGCCTCGTACGCGAGGCCGCCCAGATCCGCCTCGACGGCGACCACCGCCGCGTCGATGACGCCATCCTTCACCTGCGCGACGAGCCGCGCCGTGCGCTCTTCGCTCCAGTCCACCGTCAGCTGCGGATAGTCGCGCGCCAGTGCGGGCGCCAGATCGGGCAGCAGGTAGGGGCAGATGGTGGGAATCACGCCGAGCCGAAGCGTGCCGCTGAGCGGATCGGCCCGCTGCCGCGCGAGCTGATGCAAATCGCCCGCGGTCATCAGGACGCGGCGCGCCTGCGCCACGAGCGGCGCCGCCGCGGCCGGCACGCGCACGCGGCGGCCGGTGCGCTCGAAGAGCTGCACCCCGAGCATCCGTTCGGCGACCGCCACCTGCGCGCTGAGCGAGGGCTGCGCGACATGACACGCATCGGCCGCGCGGCGGAAGCTGCCGAGATCAGCGACCGCGACGATGTACTGAAGCTGCCGCAGCGAAACCGGCAGCGCCGCCAGCAGGTCCATAGGCAATTCCTATCACTCGTAATCATACGATGTGTTGGACCTATGGCCTTGGCGCCGACGATACTCGCAGGCTGCGGGGGCCCGTCGCCGGCACCCATCACAGTAGAGGTCAACGTCAGCATGGACAACGAACAGAAGTGCCCGTTCTCGAGCAAAGCACACAGCGGCAGATCGAACCAGGACTGGTGGCCGAATCAGTTGAACCTGAAGGCGCTCCAGCCTGCTCACCCGACGTCCGATCCGATGGGCGATGAATTCACATACGCCGACGAGTTCAAGACCCTCGATCTCGATGCCTTGAAGAAGGACATCCTGGCCGTGATGACGCATTCGCAGGACTGGTGGCCGGCGGACTTCGGCCACTACGGACCGCTCTTCATCCGGATGGCGTGGCACAGTGCGGGCACGTACCGCATCCATGACGGCCGCGGCGGCGCGGGGTCGGGCATGCTGCGCTTCGCGCCTCTCGGCAGCTGGCCGGACAACGCCAACCTCGATAAGGCGCGGCGCCTGCTCTGGCCGGTCAAACGGAAGTACGGCCGGAAGATCTCGTGGGCCGACCTGATGGTCCTGACCGGCAACGTCGCGCTCGAGTCGATGGGATTCAAGACGTTCGGCTTCGCCGGCGGCCGCGAGGATGTCTGGGAGCCCCAGCAGGTCAACTGGGGATCCGAGAGCACGTGGCTCGGCGACGAGCGCTACAGCGGCGACCGTCAACTGGCGAATCCACTAGGCGCCGTGCAGATGGGCCTCATCTACGTGAACCCGGAAGGGCCGAACGGCAACCCCGATCCGGTGAAGTCGGCCCGCGACATCCGCGAGACCTTCCGCCGCATGGCGATGAACGACGAGGAAACGGTGGCGCTCATTGCCGGCGGCCACAGCTTCGGCAAGACGCATGGCGCCGGCCCGGCGACGCACGTCGGCC
>Ga0105242_10002780_pt1 | contig 13699 bp, 11 predicted proteins | sample KBSM24metaG_FD_81521 | JGI IMG/M metagenome (GOLD analysis project Ga0105242, IMG submission 81521) | Miscanthus rhizosphere microbial communities from Kellogg Biological Station, Michigan, USA - KBS M2-4 metaG | ecosystem: Host-associated > Plants > Roots > Rhizosphere > Soil | place...
CTCTCGCAACACGGCTACAGCATCCTGTTTGTAATCGTTTTCATGGAGGCGGTGGGGCTGCCGGTACCCGCCGCATTGGCCTTGTTAATCGCGGGAGCAGCCAGCGCGCGCGGATCGCTCGATTTGTCTCTGACGACGGCCAGCGCCCTTCTGGCGATGATGCTCGGCGACACGCTGATGTTCTTACTGGGGCGTTACACGGGTTGGTGGCTGCTGGCCCTGCTGTGCCGTCTTTCGCTGAACCCGGAGTCGTGCATCCTGCGCTCCGCGGATTCATTCTACCGGCGCGGGCGCACGGTGCTGGTTTTCGCGAAGTTCGTGCCGGGAATTAATACCATGGCTCCGCCGCTGGCGGGAAGCATGAATATGCGCCTGGGCCAATTCCTCGGTCTCGATTTCGCGGGCGCGATTCTTTACGCGGGAGCGTATCTAGCGGTGGGGTTTGTCTTCAGCGATGCGCTGGGAGCGATCACGAGAAACTATGAGGCGTTCAGCCAGGTGGTGAGCTGGGTTCTGATCGCGGCGGTGACGGGCTACCTGGCATTCAAAGCTTGGACTTGGACCAAGTCGCGCGGGCTGCGATTGGTGCCATTCGTGAGCCCAGACGATGCTGCGCAGGCTCTTTCTTCCGATGCTGCCGTCATTTATGACGTCCGCAGCCACGGTTACTACGACCGCAAAGCTATGCGGGTTCGGGGTTCGAAGAGGCTGGATCCGAACGCGCTCAACCAACCGAAGGACGACATTCCCTCCGAAAAGCAGATCTACCTTTACTGCACCTGCGTTCGCGAGGCTACCAGCGCTCGCGTGGCGCAGCATCTGTTGGCGAAAGGCGTTCGCGCCGCCGTGATTAAAGGCGGGCTGCGAGCCTGGAAGAAGGCCGGGCTGCCGGTGGAGCCGGTTCCGGCCGAGGAAATCGCGGAACTGCCGATTTTTGATTGACAAGGGTGTCCTGCTCATCCAGATCAGGCGCATCTTCGTATATGATCTGGGGAGTCCCTCATGTTCCTTTGGAACCAGCTAAAAGTACAAGCGGCCGCGCAGCCCGACAAGCGTGCACTCATCTGCGGAGATGCCACGCTCACCTACTCTCAGTTCGCGGCACGGGCGGAGCGCATTGCTCAGGGATGGCTGCGGCAAGGCATACGGCCGGGCGATCGTATCGCGCTGCATCTGAGAAATAGCATCGAGTTGGCGACCGGCTACTACGCCTGTTTCGCCGCGGGCTTCGTCGCGGTCCCGGTAAACACCCGGTTGACTCCGGAAGAAATCGCCTACGTGCTGGAACACAGCGGATCGCGAGCTTACATAGCGCAGGCGGATTTGCGAATTCCGACACCGGTTCCATCACTGGAATTGGATTTCAGTACGCTAGCGGAAACCGCCACCCTTCCGGTTCCCAGTGCGGACGATCCGGCATTACTGCTCTACACCAGCGGCACGACGGCGCGCCCCAAGGGCGTCACCCATTCGCAGCGCACGCTCGCGGGAAATGTATCCTACATGGAAGCCTGGGGCCTAAAGCCGGACGATCATACCTTGCTGTTCACGGCGATGGTGCATGCTTCGGGCGCCATCATGCTCCTGATGTCCTCGCTGTGGATGGGTGCGACAGTGACCATCGTTCCGATCTTTGATCCGGCCACGGTGCTGGACACTTGGGAGCGCAGCGGAGCCACATTCTACATGTCTCTGCCCACGCTGGTTCGTGGGCTTTTAATGGAGCAAAAGGCGAGACCACGACGCATCACCACGGGCCGCCTGGTCATCTGCGGCGGAGATACTGTGCCGGTTCCCCTGCAACAGGAATACGCCGCCACCTTTGGCCACGCGATAGTCGAAGGCTTCGGGATGACTGAAGGGTTACCTACTTTGGCCAATCATCCGGACAACAACCGTCCGGGGAGTATGGGCCGACCGGTGGGCGATGTTGAGATTCGCGCCGTCGACGGTGAATTGTGGATGCGCGGTTCGGGCATCGCCACGGGCTACTGGGGCCATCCGCCATTTGAGGATGGCTGGCTGAAGACGGGCGATCTGGTCGAGATCGACGCCGACGGCTTCGTATGGTTTCGCGGGCGCAAGAAAGAAATTATTGTGCGGGGCGGGTCCAACATCTCGCCGCAGGAAGTGGAAGAGACTTTGTACCAGCACCCGGCCGTGGCTGAGGCGGGTGTCATCGGCGAGCCAGACACTTACTGGGGCGAAGTGGTCCTGGCGTTCGTCGCCTTGCGCAACGGCTACGCAGTGTCCGCGGAGGAACTGATCGCCTTCTCACGCCAACATCTGGCGGAATACAAATGTCCGGAACGAGTATTGTTCCTTCCGGTGTTGCCTAAAGGCCCTACCGGAAAGGTCCAGCGGCGAGCGCTGAAGGATCTCCGGACAGAAGCGGCCGCGTCCTAAGATCGTTTCGCGCGCCAGCGGCGTCCCAGTGCGGGGATGATGGCGCCGCCGATATTCGCGAGATTGGCATCGGGCAACGGTGGACGCTCCGCCTGCGGATTGATCGCTGCAACGATGGATCGAACTAGCCGGATCGCCGCCCCGAACTTGGCTCCCAGAGAATGGTGCGGAGGCCGCCCGTTGACCCGCACCACCAGCACGGTCACGTCATCCTCAGTCAAGTTCTCGGGATGCCGGCCCCCGATCTCCTTCAGCAGGGCGTCAATCAATCGACTCGGCTCCACGTCTCCAAGGTGCCGCATGATTCGCAACACGCCCGCTTCGCCCAGATCCTTGCCATCGGCATCACGCGATTCAATCAACGCATCCGTGTAGCTAACCACACAATCGCCTGGTTCCAGTTCCACGTCAAACTGCTCGTATTCCGAAAGGTCCAACATCCCGAGCGGGATGTTGCTCGGCGTGGACTTGGCGGAATCTCCCAGCGAGTGGTGCCCCAAGAAATCCCAGCGCTGCTGCGCCGCATGATACATCAGAGGCCGCGGATGGCCCGCATTGCAGACGGTCAAACGCCGGCTGGGCGCGAAGAACGTGCTGACGATCGCCGTTGCGAAAGTCCCCCCCTCCGACAACTCCATGAACTGCTGATTGAGCAGCCGTACGAACTCGGTCTGATCCAGCCGGTTCACGAACCGCCGCATCAAGGTTCGCAGGTCGGCCGCGGTCGAGGCGACAGCGCTTCCATGTCCCGACACATCCGCCAGCAGCAGGCGGCTGATCCGTCCGGTGGCGCAGCTGGATGCGTAATACACGTCCCCGCCCGCATGCGCCGCTCCATAAGGCTTGCTGTAGACCCACGCGTCCAATCCGCCGAATTCGACCCCCGCGGCCGTGAGCTGGCTGCCACCCCACACTTCCATACACTGCATGTGTTGCGTGGCCGGCTGGTCGCTCACCAGGGCATTATAGCGGGATCTCGATTTGACCTCGCTTCAATCCCTACGGTATAAGGAGAGCTTGTTTCAACAAGCGACGGTACGGCTGGAGCAGTATTTCGAGTTTCAGCGACTGAACACCAGCTGGAAAACTGAGATTCTCGCAGGCATCACGACGTTCATCACGATGGTCTACATCGTGTTCGTGAATCCCTCCATTCTGAAGGACGCGGGTATGCCGGTCGCAGGAGTGTTCGCCGCTACCTGCCTATCCGCGGCCTTCGCCAGCATCCTGATGGGCGCGTTCGCGCGCTACCCTATCGCGCTCGCACCGGGCATGGGGCTGAACGCGTACTTTACCTACACGGTGGTGAAGGGGATGGGAGTACCGTGGGAGACGGCGCTCGGGGCAGTCTTCCTCTCGGGAGTTGCCTTTCTGATCCTCACGATCGCGGGCATCCGCCAGTGGATCATCGCGGCCATTCCGCCGGCATTGTATGCCGCCGTCAGCGCAGGAATCGGCCTGTTCATCGCCTTCATCGGATTGAGAAACGCGGGTATCGTGAAAGCCGATCCGGCAACCATCGTATCGATGGGGAATCTGCGTGATCCCAACACGGCTCTAGCCGCATTCGGCATTCTGACGATCGCCGCGCTGCGCGCATGGAATGTGAGGGCGGCGATTCTGATCGGCATCCTGAGCACGACCTTCATTGGTGCTTTGGCCGGGCTGGTGCACTGGCAGCCGCAGTCGTACGGATGGAGCGAGCTCACCGGCACCATGCTGCATCTGAACATTCGAGGCGCGGCCGGGCTCGGTCTACTCGAAATCGTTTTTGTATTTCTGTTCGTCGATCTATTCGACAATGTCGGCACGCTCATGGCGGTAGGCAAAAAGGCGGGACTTTTCGGGGAGGACAACAGGATTCCACGGGTCAATCGTATTCTCTTCACCGATGCAACGGCGACCATAGCCGGCTCCTTGCTCGGAACCACAACGGTAGTGAGCTACATCGAAAGCGCGTCCGGCGTGGCGGCGGGCGGCAGAAGCGGAATAACCTCGATCGTTACGGGACTGCTGTTTATCGCGACATTGTTCGCGGCCCCCCTCATGGGGACGATCCCCGCGGCGGCCACCGCACCCGCTCTCATAGTGGTGGGCGGCCTTATGATCTCGTCTCTGACTGAAATCGACTGGGAAGAGGCCTGCGTAGCCGTGCCCGCGTTTCTAACCCTGGTGACCATCCCGCTCACGTTCAGCATCGCGAACGGGCTCGCCTTCGGAATTATCTCTTACGTCCTGATTCACCTCGCGCGTGGGCGCGGCCGCCAGGTGCCCTGGACGGCGTATCTTCTGGCCGCGGCCTTGATGATCCGGTTCGCCTATATGGGCGGTCGGACGTAGTTCAGAAGCGATACAGGAATTCCAAGTATCCGAACCGCGCGTCTTTGCCCTTGGGATAGATTCCCTCCATCGCGGCCAGTCCCTGGGCGTATCCGAGGTAAGCCGTCAGCGTGATCCGGGGATTCATGCGGTATTCAAAGCTGGTGTCGTATAAATTCGCCAGCGATTGTTTCCCGCCGGTCGCCCGGCCGCTGTAGCCAAAGGTCCAGGGTTGGAACACGCCGCCGCCGGAATACCACAGATCGTTGCTGTTGCTGAGCCGCAGCGCGTGGAATTCGCTCGAGGTGGTGATCTTGGCGTGCGGCCGCAGAATCAGGATTCCGAACGCGTCGCGGTTGTTCATCATATTGAAGAACGGAAAGCGCGCGAATGGTCGCGGCGTGGGAAGCACCTGGAAAAAAGTCTCGTGGTGGTTATCGTTCGGGTTGGAATCGCCCGAGCCGTCCGAGAAGCCGCCTCGAATCCAAGGCTTGAGTTTGGGAAGAATCTTGGGCTGGATCCCGCCTTCGATGCTGTAGGCATGCGCCCGGTGATCCTGAACGCCCCAGCGGCCGGTTTGCCCGACGCCCCAAAGCAGGAAGTCGAAGGTCGCGGCCTTGGTGGTCAGCGCGTGCAGCGTGTGGCCGCCAAACGTGTAGATTTTCACACCTGCAAGATCGGCGCTTCGCACCGCCGCGGGCCGGCTGTCCGTTTTCAAAACTCCGCGCCAGTCGTCGTAATACAAGGTGAAAACGCGAGTTTCGGCGGAGTGCGCGCGTTGGCCCCAGGGTTTCGTGAACGAGCCATACCCGAAGGCCGTCTGGTTCCATCCCCACCCGTCGGTCTGGAAGACGCCGCGGGTCGGCACTGCGCCGACAAACGTGAAATTGCCCCACGGCTTCGAGTACGAGTACTGCATGCCGTCAAAGCTGCGGGTCACGTCAGAGAATCCGAAGTTTCCAAGCAGCCGTTGATTCACGCGATCACGCTTGACCGCGGCTAGGCTGGCGTTCTTGGGAACGGTCTCGCTGCCATCCAAGAATTCGAAGCGTCCTAGTTTCAGCATGTGGGCCTTGCTTTTCCCGAACTGCGTGAAACGCACGTACAGCTGTTTGGAGAACATCATGGCGGTGTTCTGATTGCGGTCATTCGCGGTCAGATAATTCGCCCCAAAACCCATCGCTCCTTGCGCGCCCGGTCCAATTGGATTGGTGGGCAATCCCAGCAGGAACGGCACCGCGAACTCCGCATTCCAGTCCCAACCCTCACGGCTCTGCGAAAGCCCGAATCGAAGAAGGTTGCCGGAGTATCCATAGGTGTTGTCGCCCGAGGTAGGCTCGAACCAATTCCAGACCTCGGCGCGCGAGCGCAGGCTACCGCTGAAGGTAATGTGGCCAAGCTTGATCGCAGGGAACGTAGCAGCCGGTGCCGCCGCTTGTGGCGCGGGGGCGGGGGCCGGAGCGGGAGATGGAGAACCTGCCGGTGCCGGGGCGGCTGGGACTAAATTCTGAGCCGTGCAAGCCGCGGCAAGTCCGAAAAACGTAACGAGTATAAATCGCATGATATTCCTTTCTTGTTTGTGAAGACACACGTATCGTATGGGCGGCGGCTTGGCCGTGGAGACCGTCTATTGCTGAGGGATGTGCCGCTTCTTGGCGAGCACCTGGACCGCCTGTTCGGCGGCTGCTCGAACCAGAATCCCCATCTTGGGGTGCCCTGGTACGATATCGGGGTCAATTCCTTCCCCGGTCAACGTGGCATTCATGATGGGTCCCACGGAGGCCACTACCAGATCCTCCCGCAGGGCTTTGCGCACTTCAGGGGCGCATCCCATCTGCCCGGCCACTTCGAGCAAGTGAACGAGCTGAATCGAAGTCGTAAAAATCGCTACATCGAAGTACCGCCTGAGGATACGGCGTACTGCCTCACGCAGAGGCTCCAAATCCTCTGGCAAGCTCCATCGATAAATCTCGAGAGTCGTAACCTGAGCGCCCAGTTCCTCGAGCGCCGCCACGAACTCCGGATTGCGGCGGCCGTATTCCTGGATCGCGATCCGGCGCTCCGGCCGCTCTGCAATCACCGGAACAATTTCCTTCCAGGTATTCGGCTCCTGGATTACGATGGTGCTCTTGAGCCCCAGCTCGTGCAGTACGGCCACCGGTTTGGGACCACGAGATACAATCGTCAGCTTGCGCAGCGCTTCCACAAACTGCTCCTGCGGATAACGCTCCAACAGCGCGTCGCGCAGATAGGTGAGGCCCACGCCGGTCATCAAAACCAGCAGATCGAACTCGCCCGCCAGAAGGCGCGTCGCCCACCGAAACACTTCCTCGTTCTTCGCGAACGGAATCTCCTGAACGGAGGGCGCCACAAACGGCTTCCCGCCATAACGCAGGACGAGCTGCGCCATCTGCTCCGATCGCCGGGATTCCAGCGACAAAACTCGCAGTCCGGAAAAGTCCATTCTTACAACCGTACCGCGACATACCCCTCCTCCACTCGCGCCGGATATGTCCGAACACAGGGTACCTCCTGTCCCGATGGCTTCACCACGTCGCCGCAATCCACCGCAATGCGCCAGTTGTGCAGCGGACAGGTTACGGTCAGCGCATCACCTGTGACGCTGACGATCCCGTCCGCCAGCGGTCCGCCGCGGTGCGGGCAGCGGTTTTCCATCGCCACAAAACGCCCACCCAGATTGAAGATCGCGATCTCCTGGCCATTCACGGTCACCCCACGGCCTTCGCGCAAAGGAATATTCTCCGCCGGCGTGATTTGGACCCATACTTCCGCGGCGGTCATTGCGCTTGCTCCATCGGTTCGGTTTGGAGTGGTTCGATTTGCACGAACTGGGTGGCGCGTGGGTTGCGCCGCTCGAGCCAGGCATCCGACGCCTGTGCCTTGGATTTACCTAACCGCTCGATCAGGCCTTTCCTGGTTTCCTCGGGAGCGTACACGGTCGCGCGCCGGACCACCTCGATCCCCAGCCGCTCGACGAAATCGTAAGTGCGTTCGAGGTAATTCGCGTTTTCGCGATAGTACTGAAAGAACAGTTCGGCGGATTCGAGCGCTTGCTCGGTGGTATCCACAGTGATCAACAAATCCGCCTTGCGGACGCCCTTTCCGGCGGCGCCGCCGACCACCACTTGCCAGTTTCCGTCCTGGCCGATCAGTCCGATGTCCTTGACGGTCGCCTCAGCACAGTTGCGCGGACACCCGACCACGCCCATTTTCACCTTGTGCGGCGTGTAGAGATTTTCCAGGCGCCGCTCCAGCTCGATGCCGGTGGTGATCGAATCCTGCACTCCAAACCTGCAGAACTGAGTCCCCACGCAGGTCTTCACCATGCGCACGCCTTTAGCGTATGCCTGGCCCGAAGGCATCCCCAGCTCTTCCCAGACCTTGGGCAGATCTGCTTTCTTGATGCCTAGGAGATCAATGCGCTGGCTGCCGGTCACCTTGACCATGCGGACGTTGTACTTGTCGGCGACATCGGCAATCTTGCGCAGCTCAGCCGGTGTCGTGACGCCCCCGCGCATGCGAGGCACCACGCTGAACGTTCCGTCGTTCTGAATGTTGGCATGCACGCGGTCATTGATGAATCGCGCGGACCGGTCCTCCACATGGCTTCCGCACCACACCACATCCACCAGATAACTTAGTGCGGGTTTACAGATCTCGCAGCCGATGCCGTTTCCGTAGATATCGAGCACGGCCTGCGCCGATTTCAGGTGCTGCCCGCGGATCATCTCGCGCAATTGATCCTGTGAAAAGGGCAGGCAGGCACACACAACTTTCACCGAGTCCTCACGGAACTCCGGCGAAACAGCCCGTAGCAGGCTCTCGCACATGCCAGTACAGCTTCCGCACCCGGTGGAGGCGCGCGTACGGTCTTTCACCTGCCCCATGGTCGCGAGACCATGCTCGTGGATGGCCGCGATTATCTCCCCTTTGGTCACACCCATGCAACCGCAAACGGTATCGCTCTCAGGCATCGCGGCGATATCGAAGCCAGCGTCCTCGGCCGGCGGCGGCGCCAGAAGATAACGGCGCTGCGTGGTTAGATCCTTGTCCGAGCGCAGCCAGTCCATGTAGCGATGCTCGTCACTCAGATCGCCCACCAGGACCACTCCACACAGTCGCCCGTTCTTCAACACCAGCTTTTTGTAGACGCCAATGGTGGGATCTTCATAGCGGACGCATTCGCGATCCGGAGCGTCATCAAACACACCGGCGCTGAAGACGTCCACGCCCGCGATCTTGAGTTTGGTCGCGGGCGTCGCGCCGAGGAAGCCCCGCTCTTGCTTACCGGCTAGATTCGCCGCCAGAACCTTGGCTTGATCCATCAAGGGCGCGACCAATCCGAAGGTCTGCCCATTGTGCTCAGTACACTCTCCGACGGCGTAAACGTCCTGCTCGGACGTCTCCAGAAAGTCATTGACGACGATGCCGCGATTGACGCGCAAACCGGCCTGCCGTGCGAGCTCGGTGTTCGGCCGGATACCCGCGGCAATCACGACCAGGTTCGCGCCGATCTGATCACCATTATCGAACTGCAGTCCCTCGGCGTGAGTGCCGCCAAAGATCTTTTCGGTATTGCGCCCGCACAATACGCGAATACCCATGCTTTCGAGCTTGCGCTGCACGTAGGCGCCGCCGGTCGGATCGAGCTGGCGTTCCATCAGGCTGGGAGCGAGGTGCGCCACGGTCACGTCGCAGCCGCGCATCTGCAAGCCGCGAGCCGCCTCCAGACCGAGGAGTCCTCCGCCGATCACTGCGGCGCGAATACCCTTACCCGACAGCTCGATCAGCTTACGGGTATCATCGAGCGTGCGGAATACGAACACGCCGGCCTTGTCGGTTCCCTTGATTGGAGGAATCAGAGCGCTCGACCCGGTGGCGAGCACCAGCCGGTCATAACGGATCTCGTCGCCTCCGGTTATCCGGATCACACGCTGTTGGGCGTGGACCTGTTCCACGCGAACGCCCAGGCGAGCCCGGATTCCATGTTTCTGGTACCACTCGATATCGTTCAGAACGATATCGTCGAATTCTTTTTCTCCAGCGAGCACGCTCGACAGCAGAATCCGGTTGTAGTTGACATGGGTCTCCTCACCAACAATGGTGACCTCAAACGGGCGGCCGTGCTTCAGCAACTGCTCGACCAGAGCCACGCCGGCCATGCCATTCCCCGCGACCACCAGATGTTCGACGCGCGAGGAACTCATGCCGCCTCCGCATGACTTTGCGCGAACTGCTTGCTATGGTGCTCCAGGAACCGGATCACCTCGCCGCGCAAACGGAAATACTCGGGATTCTCGACCGCCGAACGACGCGAGCGTGGTCGTGGCAATGTGACCTTCAGCTCCAGGCCCACCCGCGACTCGGGTCCATCCGTCATCAACAGAATGCGGTCGGAGAGATACAGAGCCTCGTCGACATCGTGGGTGACCAGAAGTACGGTCTTGCGCTGTTGCTCCCATAGATCGAGCAAGAGATCCTGCAACTCGGCTCGAGTGATAGAATCGAGCGCGCCGAAGGGTTCGTCCAACAGCAGAAACCGGGGTTCGAGCGACAACGCGCGCGCAATCGCGACACGCTGCTGGGTTCCCTGCGACAGCTCTCCCGGAAGCTGGGACGCGTACTCCGTCACTCCCACGAGTTCCATGTACTTGAGAGCGAGTGTCCTCTGCTCCTGACGCGACTTGGTTCCGTGCGCTTGGCGTGTGCCGAGCAAAATGTTCTCGAGCGCACTGAGCCACGGCAGGAGGGATGGGGACTGGAATACCAGAGCCCGCTCCAGACCCGGACCATCGATCTCCGTCCCGTCGATTACGACGCCGCCCTCGGTCGCACTTTGCAGCCCCGCTACGATGGACAACACGGTCGATTTGCCGCATCCTGAGTGGCCCAATAGCGACACAAACTCGCCGGGCTGAATCACGGCGCGAAAGTCCTTGACGGCGACGTGCTGGCCGGCAGCCCCGGGGAAAACCTTGGTGAGAGATGTGATTTCAAGCGGTCGATCGAGCATCATCCCACCTCCACCGGTACCGGATCGGCTGCCTTGCTAGGAACTTTGGAACGCGTGCGTGCTCCGGAGTTGTTCGCTGTCAGGAATTCGGTAATATGCGCGCGAACACGGACGGCTTCCTCGTCATGAATCATCAAGTCGGCCGCGCGGGGACGTGTCAATGTCACCGGCACCGCCGCACTGAGCGACGCGCCGGGTCCACGGCTCAGCGCCAGAATGCGGTCCGAAAGCAGAATCGCCTCGTCCACAGAGTTGGTGATCATGAGCGCGGTGACCCGCGGCGTCTGCGCCTCGCATAGACGAGCAAGCTCCTGCTGGAGCGTGGCGCGCGTGAGTGCATCCAGGGCGCCGAACGGCTCATCCAGAAACAGAACCCGAGGCTCGACGGCGAAAGCGCGGGCGATGGCTACGCGCTGCCGCATTCCTCCCGAGAGCTGGTTCGGCTTCTTGGCCAGCGCAGCGCCCAGGCCGACCATCGTGAGATACTTCACGGCCTGTTCCTCGTGCTTAGTCTTGGACCAGTCGGGAAACGCGCTCTCCACGGCTAAACGGACGTTCTCCAACGCGCTCAGCCAGGGCAGAAGTGAATAGTTTTGAAACACGATCGAAGCGCCGTGCGGAAATCCGGATACGGTTTCGCTGCCAACCGAGACCGTCCCGCTATCGGACTGCACCAAGCCCGCGGCGACCTTTACCAAGGTCGTTTTTCCGGATCCCGATGCTCCCACGATCGATACAAACTCGCCTTCCTCGATCTGTAGATTGACGTGCCGCAGCACCTCGCGGGCCCCGAAGCGCTTCGAGACGTCCTGGAGTTCGATCAATACCATGCTCTCGTTTTCAACCCTTTCCTAAGCGGCTTTGAGCCGCGACTCCGCCAGACCCATCAGCCGGTCCAGTGCGAAGCCGACCATGCCGATGGTAAGAATGCACAGGAGAATATGCGAGTAAATCAGGCTGTTGTACTCCTGCCAAAGGAATCCGCCGACACCCGGTGTCCCGGTCAGCATTTCCGCCGCGACAATCACCAGCCATGCGATGCCCAGGCTCAGCCGGAAGCCGGAGAACATGTAGGGCAGCGTCGCCGGCGCCAGCACTTTCGTAAACGTTTTCCAGGGCGACAGCCGCAGAACTTTGGCAACGTTCATATAGTCCTGCGGAATGGAGCGGACGCCGTGCATGGTATTGATCACGGTCGGCCACATGGAGCACAAAGCGATAGTGAATAGCGCGGCGGGCTCGGACTGCCGGAACAGTACCAGCCCCAGCGGAAGCCAGGCGAGCGGAGAAATCGGCCGCAACACCTGAATCACCGGATCGAACATGCGGGTGAGCAGCGGAGAGCTTCCCAGCACGAATCCCAGCGGGGTGCCGATCAGGATCGCCAGGAAAAAACCCTTTGCGACTCGCAACAGGCTGTAGGAAGCCATGCGCAGGATGCCCTGATCCATCTCGCCGCGCTTCTCCCACGGATCCATGATGTAGATTTTGCTCTCGGCCCATGTTTTGGCGGGCGACGGCAGATCCTTGGATACAGTGCCGCTGATCAGAGCCCATAGGCCGAGCAGCATGAACATCCCGACAGTCGATAGAGCGAAATTTGAAAGTGTTTTGGTCATGTTATCCCTGCAGGTTGTGAATCGGAAAACTCGTTGCGTATTTTTCAGCGTCCTTGGGATCGAACACGCCGGCGGCCATCTTAGTGGGCGCCAGATCCGTGGCGGTCACCTTGACGCCGAGTTCCTTCATCGCGGTCATATATAGATCCGGACGCAGCACCTTCTCCGAGATTCCTTTATAGTCCGGAGCGCCCTTCACCATGCCCCAGCGTCGGAACTGCGAAAGCCACCAGTACCCGTAGGTGCGCGACGGAAAATTGCAATTGCGTTGGTTGTAAATCATGTAAAAGGGATCCTGCTCCTTGCGGCCGTCGCCGTAGTCGTACTTGCCTTGCAGCCGGTCGAGAATGATCTCCTTGGGGCAGTTGATGTATGTGGGCCGGGAGATGACCTCCGCAACGTTGGGTCGGTTCTCCATCTTGTCGATGTATTCACTCGAAAGATGCAGTGCCTTCAGCACTGCGGTCACCGTCCTGGGATTCTTGGTGGCGAATTCTTCCGTGAATGCGCAGACCTTTTCGGGATGATCCGGCCACATCTGCTGCGTGGTGATGACGGTGTAGCCGATGTTGTCGGAGATGGCGCGTAGGTTCCACGGCTCGCCTACACAATAGCCGTCCATCTTGCCGACATTCATATTGGCCACCATCTGCGGCGGCGGGATCGTAATCAGGTTGATGTCCTTGTCAGGGTGTATTCCGCCGGAAGCCAGCCAATAGCGCATCCACATGGCGTGAGTGCCGGGCGGGAAAGTCATTGCGAAAGCGAGCGGGCTGCCCGATGCCTTGGCCTGATCGGCGAACGGCTTCATGTCTTTGGCCGTCTTCACTTTGCCCTTGAACTTATTAGCCAGTGTGATGGCCTGGCCATTGCGGTTCAGCAGCCAGGGGATCACCATAGGCTTCACCGGCGAGCCCAAAAGGCCCATACTGGACGCGAACGGCATCCCCAGAAGCATGTGCGTGCCGTGGTTTTCGCCCAGCGTCAGCTTGTCGCGAATCACGGCCCAAGACGCTTCCTTGGATATCACCGAGTTGATACCGAATTTCTTGAAGTTGCCCAATTCGTGCGCCATTACGATCGGCGCGTTATCGGTCAGCGCGATGATGCCGAAGCGCATGTTGGGAGTTTCGGGCGAGTCGTCCGCATAGGCGGTTCCAACCCATCCTGACGGGAGTCCCGACAGCAAAGCGGACAGGGGGGTGGCGACAGCGGCCCTCTTGAGCAGGGTTCTGCGATTAATTTTCATGGTCTCCTTCCAGGTGAGTCACTGAGAGTCACGTGAACCGCGCACTGTTTGTAATTGGGTTCGCGTGAGATA
>Ga0105242_10002783_pt1 | contig 13694 bp, 12 predicted proteins | sample KBSM24metaG_FD_81521 | JGI IMG/M metagenome (GOLD analysis project Ga0105242, IMG submission 81521) | Miscanthus rhizosphere microbial communities from Kellogg Biological Station, Michigan, USA - KBS M2-4 metaG | ecosystem: Host-associated > Plants > Roots > Rhizosphere > Soil | place...
GGATAGACGAGACGGTCGGCGACGCCGTTGCCGACGATGACGAGGTTTTTCCAGACGACGGGCGGCGACGTCTGCGTGTAGTGGTGCTTGTTGACCGGCTTGTCGTTTTTCGCCAGATCCCGCGTGAGGTCGACGACGCCGGTGTCGCCGAACGAGCGAATCGGCTGACCTGTCGCTGCGTCGAGCGCGATCAGGTTCCACCGGCTGTTCATGAAGATCCGCCGACTCCGGCCGTCGGACCACGTCGCCACGCCACGATGGACGAAGCCGGTGCCATTCGGCGGCTGTCCCGCCGCATACGCCTTCGGATCGTACGACCAATACTGATGACCGGAGTTGGCGTCGAGCGCGACGACACGGTTGTACGACGTGCTCAGATAGAGCGTGTCGCCGATCATCAACGGCGTCGCCTGGAAGTTGCCGGGTCGGGTCCGCAGGTCGGCGTTCTGTGTCTCACCCGTCGCCCATTCCCACGCTTTCGTCAGCGTACCGACGTTCGCGCGGTTGATGTCGGCGAGCGACGAGTACTTGGTCGCGCCGAGATCCGCGCCGTAGTTCGGCCACTCGACCGCCTGCGCGCCCAGCTGACTTGCCGCGATGAACAACACGGCGACCGCATGTCGAATCATTCGAGGCGTCCCTCCGCACGGCTTTGGGGGAGCCCCTTTTCCATCTCTCGCGCCGATCGCAGCGCGAGCGCGCAGAAGGTGAGCGTCGCGTTGGCGCAACTTCCGCTCACGCACGTCGGCGCTCCGACGACGAAAAGGTTTTCGTGGTCGTGCGCACGCCCCCACGAATCCACGACGCTCGACGACGCGTCGCGTCCCATGCGACAGCCGCCCGATGGATGGTCCTGAAAATTGTCGACCGTCGGCGGCCGCAACACGCGACCATTCCCCGCGCGCGCCATATCGGAAAACAGCGCGCGAATCGAATCTTCCGTGCGCCCGCGCATCGCCACCGACTCCGGGGCATCGCGGAAGGAAAGCTTCGGGAGCGGATCGCCGTACGCGTTTTTTCGCACAGCGTCGAGCGTGAGCTCACTGGCGCGATCGGGGATGACGTCGTAGTACGCGCGAACGCGAGCCGTGCCCGTTTTCGTCCGACGGCGCCAATCGTCGAGAATCGCGTCGCCGAGCATCAGCGCGCCGGTGTCGTCAACGAGGCGCGCTGCTCTGCCCTGCGACGATTCCCAGATGCGCAGATCGTGTCTCATGTACTCAGAGCCGGCTTTTAGCCGCATGAACTGCTTCGTTACGAGACTGTGCTGCTCGTTCATCCCCGGATACAACTTGAGCGGCAGCTCGACGATCGTCTGCACGTTGCGATGCCCGGCGAGATATTTGCCGACGAGCCCGGAGCTGTTCGCCACGCCGTTTGGCGCCTTGTCGTGCGCCGAGAGCAGCAGCAGATGCGAGCTCCAGGTGTATCCCGCGGCGACGACGAACAACTTCGCGCGCATCTCGATCGACTCGTCGGGCCGGTCCTGATGCACGGCGATTGCGTGTGAAATCGTCTTGCCATCGGGCGAGAGTACGAGCTTTCGAACGAGCGTCCGCGTCGCCAGCGTGATGCGATTCGTCCGGCGCAGCGCGCTCCATGTGAAATCGGGGGAGTACTTCGCACCAATCGGACAGATCGGCGAACAGGTGTCGTTGCGGCAGCATTGCGGACGTCCGCGATACGGAATCGAGTTCTTCGCGGACGGCTGGCTCCACATCGCGATGCCCGCGCTCGACGCCCACTTCTTGAGGAGCTCGAGGTTGTACGTGAGCGGGATCGCCGGCAGCGGAAACGGCTTGCCGCGCGGGTCGAGGTCTTCCGGCCCCTGTTCGCCGGCGACCCCCATCAACTCTTCCGCTTCCTGGTAGAAGGGATCGAGCTCTTCATACGTGATCGGCCAGTCGGTGCCGACGCCGTAGAGCGACTGCTGCTTGAAATCCTCGGGCGAAAAACGCGGCGTCACCGCGCCCCAGTGCATGGCCAGCCCGCCAACCTGCATCGAACGCGATTGAAGCGGCCCCTCGACGTCGTAACCCTCGAGGTGATCACGGCCCCAGGGATTCTCGTTGTAACGGAGGAATCGCTCGCGCACCGACGCCCGCTGGGCGAGCGGCACCGTGTCGTCTCCCGCCTCGACGACGACGATTTTCGCCGACGTCGTGCGCGCCAGTCGCTCGGCGACCATCGCCGCGCTGATCCCCGAGCCGACGATGCAGACGTCCGCCTCGACCGCGCGCCGTCTCATTTCTCGAGCACCTTGAGCATGGGCCGCGGCTTGGCCGCCTGCGCGGCGAGGGGCCGGCACGTTTGGCGCCCGATCTGCGCTTCGTAGCAGAGGTCTGCCGCGCCAGGACTCTCGTAGAAGTGCGCGAGCAGCGCGACCGCGACATGGTTGGCGTCGACCACCGACGGCATCCGATCGAGCCGTTCGTTCTTCAGCGCGTCGCGCACGACCTGTTCACGGTCCGCCGCACTCAGATCACGGAAGCGGCGCTGTCGCAAGCGCTGCGCCTCCGCATCGAGCTGGTCGAGCTGCGCGGTCCACCGCGTGAGCGGCGTCGGCCCCGTCGAACGGAGTCGCGACGTGCCGTATCCGTGAACCAGCTCGGCGTTCTCCCGATACTTCGCGGCCCAATCGCGAAACGCCGCTGCTTCCCGCGTGATCCCCGACCGCCCCAACCGGGACGGCAGCACCGTCAACGCGAGCGCGTCGAGCGTCGCCGGATCGCCCTGCACATGTTCGACTGCCGCGGCATGCGCGCGTCGCACAATGACGGCGAGCGGCACGGTCGCGGCGAGCGAGGCGAGGAACGAGCGCCGGGTGGGCATACGGTGGAGGATGCGCCGGGCGCTCTGGATGCGCTAGTGCGCCCCCCCTCCCCCCGCTCGGCTCCTACCGCACCCAATGTCCCAACCGACTCCAGCGAATGTCCGTGATGAACGGCAATGCGCGATCGCTCACCTGGCCGCTGCACACACCACTGTCGTCACCCGGGCCGGGGACGTACGAGTAGTAGATGAACAGCGGACGCCCACGCACGTTCGCTTTCGGCACGATGCCCCAATACCGGCTGTCCTTCGAACAGTACCGGTTGTCGCCCATCATGAAAAAGTGATCGGCCGGGATGAGCAGCGGGCCCCAGTTGTCGTGTGTCGGTTGGGTGGGTGGCGCCCCAAAACGAGAGTCCTTCAATTCGATCTTGTGCTGCCAGTCGAAGAGGGGGCTCACCTCGTTGCCGTCCAGCTTCGGGTTGCTCGCGGCGAAGCCCTGCCGCTGCGGGATGCCGTTGAGGTAGAGCAGGCCCGCGCGCATGTAGAGCGTATCTCCCGGCTGGCCGATCAGTCGTTTGACGAGCGTCGGCGTCGGGTCCGCGCCCCTCGCCGCCTCGTCCCCCTGATACGGCGACACGAAGACGACGACGTCGTTGTGCCTCGGCGTGGTGTATCCGGGCAGGTGCGTATTCGTGAACGGAATCGTCGGGCCGTACGCGAGCTTGTTGACGAACAGCCAGTCGCCGACGAGCAGCGTTGGAATCATCGAGCCGGACGGAATGCGAAACGCCTCGATGAACAGCGTCTTGACGATGAGGTAGATCGCGACGGCGCCGGCGAGCGACTTGAAGTTCTCCCAGAGCCAACGGCCGGCCGGCTGCGACGTCTTCTGTCCGCCGCCCCCGCCTCGTCGCGCGGCGGCGACGGTGCTGGTCTTCTTGGCGGGAGGCTGAGTGCGTTTTGCCATGGTGTGCTATACGGCGCGAGTCGGGTTCGAGGTTCAGGGCTAAGCTAGGCAGCAAACAGCCTATAGCCAACGCTGACAGCACTACGCACGAAGGGGCAGCGACCAATGGTCGCTGCCCCTTTCGCTAGCCCACGTGAGAGTGGAGCCGTCGACGACTACTTGAGGTGCTTGTTGACGAGCTTGGTCATCTCGAACATCGAGACTTGCTTCTTGCCGCCAAACACCGCGTTGAGCTTGTCGTCGGCGTTGATCATGCGACGATTCTTCGCGTCCTGAAGCCCGTTGCGCTTGATGTAGCCCCAGATCTTCTTCGTCACTTCGGTGCGGGGCATCGGGCTGCTGCCGACGACCGCGCCAAGCGCCGCATCGGGCTGCATGGCCTTCATGAACGCTGCGTTCGGTTTGCGCTTCGCCGCCTTCTTGGCCGGCTTCTTCGCGCTGCGCTTCGCCGCCTTCTTGCCGCCTTTCTTCGCGGCCTTCTTTCCACCCTTCTTTGCAGCCATTCGCTCTCCCGGTAGATGGAATGGTTGTGGGTTGATACCTGCGAAGAGATGTCGTTTTCCCTATGAAAATCGACCTCTTCGAGGGTGAAAAGTATAGTGCTCGGCGTAGCACGCAATAGGGAAATGCGGTTTTCTCACTCTGAGCGTGATGCTTTTTCCCTCTGAAAATCGCGCTTTTTTCACGCGACGCACGCTCACAGGTTCTTCGCCAACCAGTCCGCCACCGCCCCCAGTACCTCCTTTTTCACCTGCAGCGAGGGCAGCGTGGGATAGCGCAATCGGCCCGTCGCGTCGGCGAAAGCGCCGCTCGAATCTTCGACGAAGAGATGGTTCGTCGACGGGAAAAGGCGCACGGTGACGCTCGGCGCGACGCCGCCACGAAACGCCGCGCCGAGTCGTTCCGCCTCGGCGGGAAGCACCTGGCGATCGGTTTCTCCCTGCAGAATCAACACACGCGCGCGCACGCGGGCCGCCGTCGGCTTGGGATCGTAGTTGAGAAAAAAGCCCTGCCAGCCCGGCACCTTCGCCGCGGAGTCCACCGTGTGAGTGACGCGCGCCAGCAGCGTGTCGCGCTGCGCGCCGCGGAGGTGCGCCAGGCTGTCGATGATGTAGCGGTTCTGTTCCATCACGACCTCGCGCCCCGTCGATGCCGTTCCCGCCATCAGCACGATGGCGCGGATCGACGTATCGCTCGCCGCCACCATCGGCGCGATGATGGCCCCCTCGCTATGGCCGAGGAGACCGAGCCGCTTCTGATCGATCTCGGAACGCGTGCGCAAATACGCGACACCGGCGCGAATGTCGTTCGCGAAGTCCTCGCTCGTCGCGCTGCTCGTGCCTCCGTCCGACGCGTTCACGCCGCGGTCGTCCAGACGCAGCACGGCGATCCCTCTCCGTCCCAGCGTGTCGGCGAGCTCCCGGAACGGACGGTAATTGGGAATGAGTCCGGAGTTCTCGTCACGATCTTCCGGGCCCGACCCGGTGATCGTGACGACCGCGGGGACGCCGCCGCGCGGCCGCGCGCGCGGCAGCGTCAACGTTCCGGAGAGACGCAGTCCGCCGCTCGTCCGCACAACGACGTCTTCCGCGGTATACGGCGCATCCGCCGGCGCCGAGTAGTCGACGCGAGAAATCGACGCGAGCGACGACGCGTCGCTGCCGCGCTTGATGATGATCCCCTGCGCGGGAATGACGCCCCCCAGCACCCACCCCGACGGTGTCACCGCCAGCCGCATCACCACCCCGGCGTATGCCACGGACACGGAATCCTTGCTGATGCGGGCGATTTGCGCCGCCATCGGCTGCTGCGGCGCTCCGACGATGTAGATCGGAAAGGCCGTCGTGTCGCCGCCAACGGCGCGGGCGCGGAACACCAGCTGTTCGATGAACGCCACCGCCGGATTGAGCATGAGCAGCGCGTTGCCGGCGATGCGCAGGCGCGACGGTGGTGCCCCATTCACCGAGCTCGTTACGCTGTCGGGAGTGACGACGAATGTCGCGGGCTCCCCCGTCGTATCGGTCGACGTACGGAACGTGCGCGCCTCGAGGCGGGTGACCAGACCACCGGCCAATGTTGCCGTGTACGAGATGCGTGCGCCTCGCAGCCTGTCGCGGAACTCGCCGCGCAGCTCGGTCGGCGTCCGCGACACGCGCTCATCGAAGATCGTGTCGCCGCGCAGCACGAGAGCGAACGACGCGCGGTCCGGCGGGGGCGCGGTCTGCGCGGCACAGAACACCGGAACGATCGACGCGAACGCGCCGATCATCGAAAGTCGCTTCATCGAGACCTCACTGAGCGAAGCTCTCCAACAACGCCATCATCTGTACGTCGTATGGGTCGGGTGAAGGATCGTCGTCGGCGATCTCCGCGTTCAACTGCGGCGTCTCCAACACCAGCGGAATCCCCTGTGATCGTCGGTCCGCGAACAGCTCGCGGAACGGCGGGACGCCGATCTGTCCGTCGCCGATCAGCACGTGACGATCCTTGTTCGAACCAAGGCCGCCTTCGCTGTCGTTGAGATGGAAAAACCCCGGCGGCTCACCCGTCGCCTCCTCGAACTCGTCGAGGATCCGCGACACTGCCCCGGCCTCTCTCAGGTCGTATCCCGACGAGAACAGATGGCACGTGTCGAGGCCGTACCCGGTGCGATGCCGCAGCTCCGGCGGCACGTGTCGAAGTATCGCCCCGACTTCGCCCGCCGTCTTGGCGAACGTGCGCCCGGCGCCGGCCGTGTTCTCCACGAGCACCCGCGTCGCTCCATTCGGCACATGCTCGAGCGCCTGTACGATCGCGCGCGCCACGCGCTCCGCGGCCGCCTCACGGTCGCCATCCGTCGCCGCACCCGGATGAAAGCAGACGCCCCCGACGCCGAGCGCCGATGACCGCTCGAGCTCCTTCGCCAGGCCGGCCCGCGCGCGCATGTTCTTGTCGTCCTCCGGCGTCGCCGTGTTGAGCACGTACGCCGCGTGCACGATCACGAACTTCGGATCGATGCGCGCCTCGGCGAGAGCGGCGCGGAATCGCTCGACGCGCTCCGGCTTGATCGAGATCCGGTCGCCGTAGTAGTTGGGGATCGCCGTGAACGCCTGCATGGCGCGCATGTTCGCCGCGCCGGCACGGCGCGCGGCCATGTGGATCCCGCCGTTGTTGATCGTGTGTGCGCCGTAGAAGTGTGTCATGTGAGCCGTTATTGAAGTCGTCCAACGCGAACGACGCGATTCGGCGGGCCGCCTTGCGGCTGCGTGTTGAGCCAGGAGACCGCGAGTTGGGGCCCCGACATCGCGACTGCCGGCGACGACGCGACGTCGATGCCGCGCGACGCCGTCGTGTGCCAATCGAAGAGATGACCCTGGGTCACCGAGATCGCCACGTCGATCTGCGGACGGCTTCCGTTGGGTTCTTCGTACGCCACCGCCACGCGGTGCTCGTCGGCGGCGATGCCGGTTTCCACCAGTCGCTCGCCGTAGATCACCGAGACGGGCGTATGTAGCATGCCGCCCATCGAATGCGAGAAGAACACGCCCTTTCCTTCGGGCGCGATCATCGAGTACGCCACGTACACGTCGTCCCCGACCGTCGTGAGTGCCGGAGCCGGGCGCCGGCAGCCGTTTGTGCTCACGTCGGTCGTATCGACTTTCTGCGCCGGAAGCCAGCCCTGTCCGCGATCGGCCGACCTGGCGAGGTACAGGACGGCGCTGCTGTCGGCGCGAACGCTCCACCACGAGGCGAATAACAGCGACCGTCCCTGAGACGTCCGCAGCGTCGCCGCACAGAGGCCGGCCGCCGAGGGCGTGCTCGAGGGACGAACCGTATCGGCGACGTACCGCGCCGAGCCCATGGAATCAACCACGAGCCGGGACGGGGGTTCCACGGGCTGGATCGGTTTGGGGTCGCTCCACGCGACCGGCTCGGGCCCGCAACCGGCGAGCGCGACCAGGAACACCAGTGGCAGCGGGTGAGCACGCATGACGAGACAATAGCCGCTCGTCGTAACCCCGAAAAGCGCGCTATGTTTTTCTATCGGCGGTGATGTGCGCCCGCCGCGACTCCCTGAGGATTCAATCAATGGCCGTCCGAACCGCTCCCGAGCGCGTTGCCGCCGAGTCCGAGCAGGCAGCGCAGACTATTCATCCACGCTCTGCGCCACTCGCCGGATTCAACGGAACGCGCCGCGTTCCAACCCCCGTCAACGAGCCGGTGAAGAGCTACGCACCTGGTTCACCCGAGCGCGCCTCGCTCAAGGCACGCCTGAAATCAATGGCCAACGAGCGCGTCGAGATTCCGATCATCATCGGCGGCCAAGAGATTCGCACCGGCGAGATGGCGCAGTCGGTGATGCCGCACAACCATCGTCACGTGCTCGCCGACTACCACAAGGCGTCGGCGTCGCACGTGCGCCAGGCGATCGAAGCCGCACGGAAAGCGCGGACCGAGTGGGCCAACTGGGCGTGGGAAGATCGCGCCGCCGTCTTTCTCAAGGCCGCCGAGCTGCTGGCGACGACGTGGCGCGACGAGCTCAATGCCTCCACGATGCTCGGCCAGTCGAAGACCGTGTTCCAGGCCGAGATCGACGCCGCCTGCGAGCTGATCGACTTCTGGCGCTTCAACGCCGCGTACGCGCAGGAGCTGTATTCCGAGCAACCGTTGTCGACGTCTACGATGTGGAACCAGCTCGATTATCGCGGACTCGAGGGGTTCGTGTACGCGGTGTCGCCATTCAACTTCACGTCGATCGGCGGCAATCTGTCGACCGCACCGGCGCTGATGGGCAACACGGTCATCTGGAAGCCCGCGTCGTCGTCGATGCTGTCGGCGTATTACATCATGCGGCTGCTCGAGGCGGCCGGTCTGCCGCCGGGCGTGATCAACTTCGTGCCCGGTGACGCGGCGGAAATCTCCAACACGCTGCTCGCGCACCGCGACCTCGCGGGCGTGCACTTCACCGGCAGCACCGCGGTGTTCAACAGCATGTGGAAGACGATCGGCTCGAACATGTCGCAGTACGCGACGTATCCGCGCATCGTCGGCGAGACGGGCGGCAAGGATTTCATCGTCGCGCATCCGTCGGCCGATCCGCAGGCGCTTGCGGTGGCCATCGCGCGCGGCGGCTTCGAGTATCAGGGGCAGAAGTGTTCGGCGGCAAGCCGCGTCTACGTGCCGCGCTCGATGTGGAACGACGTGCGTGATCGCGTCACCGGCATGATGGACGAAATGCGCATGGGCGATCCGGCCGACTTCCGCAACTTCGTCGGCGCCGTGATCGACGAGCGCGCGTTCAAGAAGATCAGCGAATACCTCGACGACGCGAAGTCGAACGCGAACATCGTCTCGGGCGGCGTCGCCAAGGGGGACGAGGGCTACTTCATCAAGCCGACGCTGGTCCAGGCGAAGACGGCGGACTATCGCCTGCTCTGCGAGGAGATCTTTGGACCGGTCGTCACGGCGTACGTCTACGACGACGCGAAGTGGAACGAGACTCTGGAGACCGTCGATCGTACGTCGCCGTATGCGCTGACCGGCGCCGTGTTCGCGAACGACCGGGCGGCCGTGCGCGAGGCGATGATGGCGCTCCGCAACGCCGCCGGCAATTTCTACGTGAACGACAAGCCGACCGGCGCTGTCGTCGGGCAGCAGCCGTTCGGCGGAGCGCGCGGCTCCGGCACGAACGACAAAGCGGGCTCCAAGCTCAACCTCACGCGCTGGGTGAGTACGAGAACGATCAAGGAAACATTCTCCCCGCCGACGGACTACAAGTACCCGTTCATGGCCGAGGAGTAACCCCGGGTTCTTGCGCCGCGTCGCTGCGGCTTGGAGAATTTCGCATGCGACGTCATCTCGTTCTTTACGGCTCGATCATAAACGCGCTGTCGCTCCCATTCACGCTGGGAGCGCAGCGCGGTTCCATTTCCGACACCACCACTCGTGTCGTCGATCGCGTCTTTGACGCGTATAGTGGAACGAGCTCTCCCGGGTGTGCCCTTGGCGTGAGCCGGAACGGCCGTGTCGTGTACGAGCGCGGCTACGGGATGGCCAACCTCGAGACGGGAACGCCAATCACGCCGGCGTCGATCTTCCACGTCGCGTCCGTCTCCAAGCAGTTCACGGCGATGTCGATCATGTTGCTCGCCCGCGACGGCAGGCTTTCGGTCGACGACGACATCCGAAAGTATCTCCCTGAGATCCCGAGTTACGGAACGACGATCACGATCCGGCATCTGTTGACACACACGAGCGGGCTACGCGATCAGTGGAATCTCATCGCGCTGGCCCGTGGGCGCTTCGAAGAAGACCGCATCACGGAAGCGGACGTCATGGACGTCGTGTCGCGCCAAACGGCGCTCAACTTCACCCCCGGCGCCGAGTACCTGTACAGCAACACCGGCTTCACACTGCTCGGCGTGATCGTGAAGCGGGTGAGTGGAAAATCGCTGCGCGATTTCGCCGACGAGCGGATCTTCAAGCCGCTCGGCATGACGAGCACGCACTTCCACGACGATTACACCATGCTCGTTCCCGGCCGGACCTCCGCCTACACGATGCGCGGTGGAAGCTGGCACGTGACGATTCCGAATTTCGACACGTACGGCGCGACCAGCCTGTACACCACGGTTGGGGATCTGCTGAAGTGGGAGGCGAACCTCGACAACCCGACGGTCGGCGATCGCGCGCTCATCACAAAGATGGAAGCGCCGACGATGCTGACCGGCGGAGACACCTCGACCTACGGCTTCGGGCTGGTTGCCGAGCGGTATCGAGGCGCGCGCGTCGTCGGTCACAACGGCGCCGACGCTGGATACCGCTCGAGCGCCGAGAGATTCCCCGAGCTGGGGCTGGCGACGGTCGTGCTCTGCAACTTCGCCGCGGCGAATCCGTCGGCGCTCGGCAGACGCGTCGAGGATGCATATCTCGCCGACGCGCTAACACCCGTCCAAGCCATCGCACAGCAGAGCACCCAGCAGGGAATCGCCATTTCTCCCGACAAGCTGCGCGCGCGAGCCGGCGCCTACCTCGTGCCGCGCACCATGCAAGTAAATGTGCTCGGCTTTCGCGACGGCAAGCTGATGCTCGGCGCACAGGGCAATCAAGCGTTGGTGCCGATCTCCGAGAACCGCATGGCCGTTCCCGGACAACCGGGGATCGCCGTGTTCGACGACGCGGCGGGGACGCTCGATCTTGTACCACCGACCGGTCGTCCGTTGCACATGGAGCGCCACGCGCTCGTCACCGCGACACCGCAGCTGATGGCCGCCTACGCCGGCGACTACGTGAGCGACGAGCTCGGAGGAGTCACCAAGCGCGTCGTCGCGACAGATTCGACCTTGATGTTGCACACCGGCACGTCGCCGCCGATCACCCTGCGCTTGGTGTTCGCCGACACGTTCCTTGGCGGCGGTTACACCGTGCAATTCGCCCGCGCGCGAGGCCAGGTGACCGGCTTCGACGTGACCGACGGTCGGATCCGCCACGTGACATTCGTCAAACGGAAGCCGACATGATCGTTCTCTCTCAGGCCGACGTCGAGCGCCTGCTCCCCATGGACAAGTGCATCGACCTCATGACGCAGACGCTCGCCGCGCTGGCGCGGGGAGAAGCACTGCTGCCGCTGCGAACCGTGCTGCTGATGCCGGACTCCAACGACGCGTTCGCGGTGATGCCGGCGTATCTGGGAACGCCAAAGACGATCGGCGCCAAGATCATCACCGTGTATCCCGGGAATCACGGCACCGAATACGATTCGCACCAAGGGGCCGTCCTCTTGTTCGATCCGGAGAACGGCAGCCTCGCCGCGATGATGGACGCGACGTCGGTGACGACGATCCGCACGGCCGCGGTCTCGGGCGTCGCGACGCGCGTGCTCGCGCGCGAGACGGCCTCGACCCTCGCGATCATCGGTGCCGGCGTCCAGGCGCATTCACACCTCGAGGCGATGTGCGCGGTCCGGCCCATCAAGACGCTCCACGTCTGGAGCCGCACGCGCGAGAATGCCGAGCTGCTCGCCGCGGCGGCGCGTGAGCGATTCGGACTCGACGCGAACGTCGCCGAGAGCGGCAAGGCAGCCGTGCGCGAAGCCGAAGTTGTCTGCGTCGCAACGTCGGCACGCGAACCGGTGCTGTTCGGCGACTGGCTCGCGCCGGGAACGCACGTGAACGCCGTGGGCGCGTCGGTGCGCGCGGCGCGTGAGATCGACACCGAGACAGTCGTGCGCTCGCGGTTGTACGTCGATCGTCGCGAATCCGCCCTCAAGGAGCCGGGCGACATCATCATCCCGCTCGAGGAGGGCGACATCACGCCCGACCATATCGTCGGCGAGATCGGGGAGATTATCATCGGCAAAGTGCAGGCGCGGCGCGACGCCAACGAGATCACGCTCTTCAAGTCGCTTGGCTTGGCGATCGAAGACCTCGGCGCGGCGAATCACGTGCTCGCCGAAGCACGCCGCTTGGGAGTAGGCACCGAGGTCTCGCTCGGCGGCGCGCGGCATGCGGCGCATTGAAGCGCCGACGATCGATGACATCCGCGCGGCGCGGGAGCGGATCGCGCCGCTGGTGACGCGAACGCCGCTCATCAGACTCCAGGTCGACGCGCCGGCCGAGATCTATCTCAAACTCGAAAACCTCCAGCCGATCGGCTCATTCAAGCTGCGCGGCGCCGGCAACGCGATCGCGACGCTGAATCGTGAGGAGCTTCGTGAAGGCGTCTACACCGCCAGCGCCGGCAACATGGCGCAAGGCGTCGCCTGGGGCGCCCGGGCACTCGGCGTTCCCTGCGAAGTGGTGATGCCCGACTCGGCGCCGCGCACCAAAGTCGAAGCCGTCGAGCGCCTGGGTGGGCGAATCACCAAGCTGCCGTACGCTGAATGGTGGCAGACGCTCGGCGATTTCGGCCGCGCTGGAGTACGGGGCCGCTTCATTCACCCCGTCGCCGACCGCGATGTCATGGCCGGAAACGGAACGATCGGTTTAGAGATCGTTGAAGACCTCCCCGACGTCGATGTTGTCCTCGTGCCCTTCGGCGGCGGCGGTCTGACGAGTGGAATCGCGAGCGCGCTCCGCGCCGTCGCGCCGCGCGTGCGCGTGTTCGCCTGCGAGGTGTCCACGTCGACTCCCTTGACGGCCGCGCTCGCCGCGAACGCCCCCGTCACCGTCGAGCGGGTCGCGAGTTTTGTCGATGGAATCGGTGGTCGTGGCGTGCTTCCTGAAATGTTTCCTATCGTCCGCGAGCTGGTCGCCGGGGCGCTCGTATCGCCGGTCGATGAGGTCGCCGCCGCGGTCCGGCTGCTCGTCGAGCGGGCACGCATCGTCGCCGAGGGCGCGGGAGCGACACCAGTCGCCGCCGCGTTGGCGGGCCGGGCAGGGCGCGGCAAGGTGGTTTGTGTAGTGTCGGGTGGAAATATCGACACGACCACGCTCGCGGACGTTTTATCGAGCTAGAGGCCGCTCTCGCGCCAATTGCGTGAGGGGCGTCCTCGCTTGCCCGTGCCATGCGTCACGCTTGGCACCTGACCTGCAAATCACGAATCGGGTTGAGGTGACCGCCGCTGTGGAAACGCGCGGTCCGGCCAGCAGAACGGGGGCAAGCACTCATGCGGCACTTTACTGATTCCACGGGCGTCCAGTGGACAGTGTACGAGGTGAAGCGAGGGGAAACCCAGGCGAAATGGTCGTACCTGCCGGACGAGTACGGCGACGGCTGGCTCTGCTTCGAGTCCAAGTACACGAAACGACGGCTGACGTTGGTGCCGAAAGGCTGGCGCGAGGCGAACGACGAAGAGCTCGAAAGGATGCTGACACAGGCAACACAGGCCGGCCGCGGGAAAGGGCGAGAGGACGAACTGCGCAACTGATTTGAACGGCGCGAAATCCCGGAAAGGCGCGAAATCACGAAAGGGCGCGAAATCACGAAAGGGCGCGAAATCACGAAAGGGCGCGAAATCACGAAACACCGCGAA